>Ga0194126_10001497_pt1 | contig 39145 bp, 40 predicted proteins | sample TA2KigC150mmetaG_FD_148641 | JGI IMG/M metagenome (GOLD analysis project Ga0194126, IMG submission 148641) | Freshwater microbial communities from Lake Tanganyika, Tanzania - TA2015035 Kigoma Deep Cast 150m | ecosystem: Environmental > Aquatic > Freshwater > Lake | place: Tanzania: Lake... | reverse complement strand
AGTCGCTGGCGACACGGGTGCGGGTGCCGGGGGTGATGGGGCGGTACTTACGGATTCCCATGATTCGTTAAACCCCTCAGGCTTCAGGGAAGAGCTGGATGGCGTTGCCATCGGCCAGGCGCACCACCGCCTTCTTCACCTGGGCACGCTTGCCGGCGAAACGGCCCACGCGGCGGGTGCGACGCGGGGGGTTCATGGTGCTCACACCAACGACCTTGACGTCGAACAGCTGTTCAACGGCGGCCTTGATGTCGGGCTTGGCGGCCCGATGGTCCACCTCGAAGGTGTACTGGTTCTGCTCGATGGCCCGGGTGGCCTTCTCGGTGATCAGCGGCCGGCGGATCACATCCGCCAGACGGCCGTTAAAGCGTTCAGTCATCGCCGTAGACCTCCTGAATCTTCGCGAGCGCTTCCTCGCTCACCACCAGGGCGTTGGCGTGGAGCAGATCGAACACGTTGAGCTGATCGGCGGCGATCAGCTTCACCTTTTCAAGGTTGCGCACCGAGCGGCGCACCACCTCACTGGGGGCATCCAGCACCACCAGCACCTTGGCGCCATCGGCGATGCCGAAGCGGCCCAGGGCGGCGGTGATTTCCTTGGTCTTGGGGGTGTCCAGACCAGCGCCGAAGCCCTTCACCACGGTGATGTCCGCCAGGCGGCTCATCAGGGCGGTGCGCAGGGCCAGGCGACGCTCCTTGCGGTTCATCGCCAGGTTGTAGGTGCGGGGCTTGGGCCCAAACACCACACCACCACCGGGACGGAGGGGGGTGCGGATCGAACCCTGACGGGCCCGACCGGTGCCCTTCTGCTTGTAGGGCTTGCGGCCACCGCCGGCCACCTCAGCGCGGGTGAGCGTGCTGGCGGTGCCCTGTCGGGCATGGGCCAGCTGACGCACCACGGCGCGGTGGATCAGGTCGTTGGCGGTGGTTTCCTTGGCGACCTTCAGGTCGAGGCTGGCCTTGCCGGCCTCCTTGCCCTGCCAGTCGCGAACAACACAGTTAGCCATGTCTGTTCTCCTCAGTTCGCGGCCTTGGCACCCACCCGCTTGGCGGGAAGGATGTTCAGCAGGGCGCCGGGCTTGCCGGGCACCGAGCCTTTGACCACCAGCAGGTTGCGCTCCGCATCCACCTTGAGGATGGTGAGGCCACGGGTGGTGATCTGCTTGCCGCCATAGCGGCCGGCCATGCGCTTGCCGGGGTAGACGCGGCCCGGGGTGGTGCCGGCGCCGGTGGAACCCGGTTCACGGTGGTTCTTGGAACCGTGGGTCATGGGGCCGCGGCTGAAGCCGTGGCGCTTCTGGTAGCCCGCGAAACCCCGACCGATGGTGTCGCCGCTCACATCGACCTTCTGGCCCTCCTCGAAGGCGGCCACGGTGATGGCACCGCCCAGCTCCAGACCGTCGACAGAGTCGACGCGGTATTCCTTTAGATGGCGCAGGAGCTCATCGCCGGACTTGGCCAGGTGACCCTTGGCCGGCTTGTTGACGAGCTTGTCGCGGATGTCACCGAAGCCCAGCTGAACGGCGGTGTAGCCGTCGGTGCTGTCGGTTTTGAGTTGGGTGATGCGGCAGGGGCCCGCCTCGATCACGGTGACCGGGATGGATCTGCCTTCGTCGTCGAAGAACTGGGACATGCCCAATTTCTTCCCAAGAATGCCGATGGACATAAGGAGAAGAGACGCCAGCGGGACCACCACATCCCGGGACTAAAAGCCGCAGGTGTGGCGTGGCTGAATCGCGTTGCGCAGTTGGGCCGGATCGCAGCTGCAGCACCGGGCGGAGCCGGGCGGGCAGGCGGATGATTCGGTTGGGCTAGCGGCGCCGAGACAGCGGGGGCTGGGACTTGCTCCGGCCGGATCAGGGACAGGATGTCCGCGATCTGGGGGGTGGAGCAGTATCCCGGCGGTTCGGAAGAACCACACGGGCCCGGGAAGGCCGCCACCACTGGCGACCTTGTGCAATGCGCTGGAGGCCCGGCTAGCGGACGGGCACAGGTTGCAATTGCACAGTCGTCGATGGTACCCCACGGCCCTTCCCCCTCCCCCAATGCCGAACCCTGCTGCCAGACTTGCCGCAGCGTTGTCCCGCCCCCATGCCCCTGCTGCTGACCGGCCGCGGTTTCCGCCAGGAGCTGGAGCGGGCCGGGGCCCTGGCGCTGTACGCCCCCCTGGAGGGCGGCGCTGAAACCCGCTTGCTGCGGCGCCTGCGGGCCGCCGGCTACCGGGCCCAGATCAATTCGGCCCGGGGCCTTGGGGATCCAGAGGCCTTCCTGCTGCAGCTGCACGGGGTGCGGCCGCCCCACCTGGGGCACCAGAGCGTGGGCCGCGGCGCCGCCGTCGGCGAGGTGCAGATGGCCGCGCCCCAACTGGGGCATCTGCTGGAGGGCAGCAACGCGCCAGTGGTGCTGTGGCTGCTGGAGGGGCAGGTGCTCTCCCGGGCGGAACTTTCCTCGCTGCTGGAGCTCACCCGCCGCGAACCCCGCCTCAAGATCGTGGTGGAACTGGGGGGGGCGCGGGCCCTGCGCTGGCAACCCCTGGCCAGCGTGCTCGCCCAGGCGGCTTGAGCCGGGCCGAGGCGGCACTGGCCGCCGGCCGCTGGGTGAAATTGATCTGTGGCGCCAGCAACCAGGATCTGGCCGCCATCGAAGACCTCTGCGCCCTCTACAGCCTGGCGGGGGTGCACTGCATTGATGTGGCGGCCGATGCGGCCGTGGCCAGCGCCGCCCGCCGTGGCATCGCCTGGGCCCAGGGCCAAGGGGCCGAGGCCCCGTGGTTGATGGTGAGCCTCAGCGACGGCGAAGACCCCCACTTCCGCAAGGCCCGGTTCGACCCCCAGCGGTGCCCGGCGGACTGCCCCCGCCCCTGCCAGCGGGTCTGCCCGGCCCTGGCCATCGGCGCCAGCGGGGGGGTGATCACCGAGCGCTGCTACGGCTGCGGCCGCTGCCTGCCGGCCTGCCCCCTGGGGCTGATCGAGGAGGCGCCCCAGCTGCTGAGCCCTGGGGCGGTGCCGCAACTGCTGGCGGAGCTGCGCCCGGAGGCGGTGGAACTGCACACCCAGCCCGGGCGCAGTGACGCCTTTCAAACCCGGCTGGCCCAGGTGCTGGCCAGCGGCGTTGGCCTGCGGCGGCTGGCGGTGAGCATCGGCCCGGAGGGCCCTGCGGGCCCCGTGGGGCCTGAGCGGCTCGCGGCGGAGCTCTGGCAACGGTTTGCCCCCCTGCGGCAGGCCGGCCTGCGGGTGCTCTGGCAACTGGATGGGCGGCCGATGAGCGGCGATGTGGGGGCCGGCACCGCCCATGCGGCCGTGAAGCTGCTGCGGGCCGTGCGCCCCTGGGCCCCGCCGGGCCCCCTGCAGCTGGCGGGCGGCACCAATGGCAGCACGCTGGGGCTGCTGGCGCCGGGGGACGGCGCCGCGGGTGTGGCCTTCGGCGGCATGGCCCGCCGGCTGCTGCAGCCCCTGCTGCAGGAGGCGGAGCGGCGGGGCGCCCCCCTGCGGGAGCAACCCGACCTCTGGCGGCAGGCCCTACCCCTGGCCCAGGGGCTGATCGAGCCGTGGTTGCGGCGCTGATGGCTAGAACGCCTGTGCAGCAAGCCACGCCGGAGGCCGACGCCATCACGCCCGACGCCCTGCCGCCAACCGCCATCACACCAGCGGCCATCACCCCCCAGCGGATCACCGACGACCTGGATCGGCTGCTGGAGGTGTTGCCCGCCGCCGTGCGCGAGGCCCTGCAGCCGCCAGAGGCCCGGGATCAGCTGCTGGAGGTGGTGCTGGATCTGGGGCGCGTGCCGGAGGCTCGCTACCCCGGGCGGGCGGTGGCCCTCGGGGAGGCCGTGGTGGAACGCCGCGACCTGGAGGCGGTGGTGCAGCGGCTGGGGGCCTTCGGTGGCGACAACCGGGCCGGCATTGAACGCACCCTGCACCGCATCAGCGCCATCCGCAACCGCACCGGCGCCATCGTGGGGCTCACCTGCCGGGTGGGCCGGGCGGTGTACGGCACCGTGGCCATGGTGCGGGACCTGATGGACAGCGGCCAGTCGCTGCTGCTGATGGGCCGGCCCGGCGTGGGCAAGACCACCGCCCTGCGGGAGATCGCCCGGGTGCTGGCGGACGAGCTGGGCAAGCGGGTGGTGGTGATCGACACCAGCAACGAGATCGCCGGCGATGGCGACATCCCCCACCCGGCCATCGGCCGGGCCCGGCGCATGCAGGTGGCCCGGCCGGAGCTGCAGCACCAGGTGATGATCGAGGCGGTGGAAAACCACATGCCCGAGGTCATCGTGATCGATGAGATCGGCACCGAATTGGAGGCCCAGGCGGCCCGCACCATCGCCGAGCGGGGCGTGATGCTGGTGGCCACCGCCCACGGCAACGAGCTGGCCAACCTGGTCAAGAACCCCACCCTCAGCGACCTGGTGGGGGGCATCGAATCGGTGACCCTCGGCGATGAGGAGGCGCGCCGGCGCCGCAGCCAGAAAACCGTGCTGGAGCGGGCGGCCGAACCCACCTTCCCCCTGGCGGTGGAGATGCACAGCCGCCACCGCTGGTCGGTGCACCGGGATGTGGCCCGCACCGTGGATCTGCTGCTGCGGGGCCAGCTGCCGCGGCCGCAGGTGCGGGAACTCGACGCCGAGGGCCGTCTGCAGCTGCATGAGCTGGCGGAGGCCCCCGCCGATGGGCCGCGCCGCCCCCGCCCCCTGGTGGCGGTTCCGGGTTCGGTGCGGCGCGGCGCCCCCCTGGCGGCGATGCCCCAGCCCGACCCCGCTGCTGCGGCCGATGGGCAAGGCCCAGACGACGACGCCACGGCCACCAGAACAGCCCCAATGGCGGCCCTGCAGGTGTTCTGCGCGGGGGTGAGCGAAACCCTGGCGGAGCAGGCCATTCGCGGCCGCCGCCTGGCGGTGCAGCTCTGCGACAGCGTGGAGGAGGCCGATGCGGTGCTGACGGTGCGCCAGCAGTTGGGCCGCGAGCCCCAGGTGCGCCGCAGCGCCCAGGCCGCCGCCGTGCCGATTCTGGTGATCAAGGCCGACACCCTGCCCCAGATCCAGCGGGGCCTGGAGCGGCTGCTGCAACGGCGCGGGGGGGACGGCCCCGCGGCCGACCCGGGCACGGCGGCGGTGGCCGGCGGCGGCGATGACGAACTGGCCGCCCTGGAGGAGTGCCGCCTGGCGGTGGAGCAGCTGGTGCTGCCCCAGGGGCGGCCCGTGGAGCTGCTGCCCCGCAGCCCGCGGGTGCGGCAGCTGCAGGCGGAGCTGGCGGCCCACTACCAGCTGGCCACGGCGGAATTCGGCAGCGGCAACCAACAGCGGCTGCGCATTTTTCCCCGCTGAGGCCTGGCGGCCGCAGCACCGGCACCGCCCGATTGACGAAGGTCGACCCGCTGTGGGTAACTATCTGGGTGCTCGCGAATCGACGCTTCGGCGCCCGTTCCGTGCAGCGCGTTGGGCCGTCGCCAAGTGGTAAGGCAGCGGGTTTTGGTCCCGCCATTCCTAGGTTCGAATCCTAGCGGCCCAGTTTTGAATCCCTCCGCCCCAGCCGGCATGGCAGCGCCTCTGCTGGTGTTCGACTTCGACGGCGTGCTGGTGGACGGCATGGCCGAGTACTGGTGGAGTGCCCGCGCGGCGGCCCAGGCGCTCTGCCCCAGCTGCCAGCTCAGCCCCGATGCCCCGCCCGGCTTCGCCCGGCTGCGCCCCCTGATCCACAAGGGCTGGGAAATGGTGCTGACGGCCCTGGAGCTATCCCGGCCAGACCTCGATCTGCAGGCCTACCTGGACGATTACCCCGGCCGCACCCAGGACGCCCTAGGGCGCTGGGGGCTGGAGCCGGAGCGCCTGCAGAGCTGCCTGGAGCAGCTGCGCCATGGGGCCATCCAGCGCGACCCTGTGCACTGGCTGGCGCTGCACCGGCCCTACCCGGGGGTGATCGAGCGGCTCTCGGCCCTGGCCGCCGAAGGCAGTGACTGGCTGGTGCTCACCACCAAGGGGGGCGCCTTCGCCCGCCAACTGCTGGAGGCCTACGGGCTTCACCCCCTGGCGGTGTACGGCCATGAGCAGGGCAGCAAGCCGGAGGTGCTGCTGCGGTTGAGGGCCGAGGGGGCTGAACCGCTGTGGTTTGTGGAGGACCGCCGCCCCACCCTGGAGGCCGTGCGCCGAACCAGCGGCCTGGAGACCGTGCGCTGTTTTCTGGTGGCGTGGGGATACCTGGGCCCCGGGGATGCCGAGGGGCTCCCGGAGGGCATCACGCTGCTGCAGGCGCAGCAGTTCGCACGCCCCTTGGCGGACTGGCCCTGAGCCGCTAGGGTACGCCTGTACTACAGCCGGGTGGTTCCGGCGGAACACCTGGCGCCTGCGGTGGCACTTCTTGAAGGGAGGTCGCCGAGGATGGGTCCGGTTCCACCGGCCTGTCCGCACCGCGGCCCGCCCCAGCCCCCCATTCCTCAGCCTTCGCAGACATGCCTGCCGACGACAAAACCACCGACACCCGGGCGAGCCGCACCAGCAGCACTGGCACCAGCAGCACGAACGCCAGCGGCGCCGGCCACCAGGAGCGCGACAAGGCCCTGGGCCTGGTGCTGAACCAGATCGAGCGCAACTTCGGCAAGGGCTCGATCATGCGCCTGGGGGACGCCTCCCGGATGCGGGTGGAAACCAGCCCCACCGGCGCCCTCACCCTCGACCTGGCCCTCGGCGGCGGCTACCCCAAGGGCCGGGTGGTGGAGATCTACGGCCCGGAGAGCTCCGGTAAAACCACCCTCACCCTGCACGCCATTGCCGAGGTGCAGCGGCGCGGTGGGGTGGCCGCCTTCGTGGATGCGGAGCACGCCCTGGATCCCGTCTACGCCGCCGCCCTGGGGGTGGACATCGAAAACCTGCTGGTGTCCCAGCCGGACACCGGCGAAATGGCCCTGGAGATCGTGGATCAGCTGGTGCGCTCCGCCGCGGTGGACATCGTGGTGGTGGACTCCGTGGCCGCCCTCACGCCGCGAGCGGAGATCGAAGGGGAGATGGGGGATCTGGCGGTGGGCAGCCAGGCCCGCCTGATGAGCCAGGCCATGCGCAAGATCACCGGCAACATCGGCAAATCGGGCTGCACGGTGATCTTCCTCAACCAGCTGCGCCTGAAGATCGGCGTCACCTATGGCAACCCGGAAACCACCACGGGCGGCAATGCGCTGAAGTTCTACGCCTCGGTGCGCCTCGACATCCGCCGCATCCAGACCCTCAAGCGCGGCACGGAGGAATACGGCATCCGCGCCAAGGTGAAGGTGGCCAAAAACAAAGTGGCGCCGCCCTTCCGCATCGCCGAATTCGACATCCTGTTCGGCCGCGGCATCAGCACCCTGGGTTGCCTGCTGGACCTCGCGGAGGAAAACGGTGTGGTGGTGCGCAAGGGCGCCTGGTACAGCTACGAGGGCGACAACATCGGCCAGGGGCGCGACAACACCATCGTGTGGCTGGAGCAGAACCCCGAACAGAAGGAGCGCATCGAAGCCCAGGTGCGCCAGAAGCTCAGCGAAACCACCGACTCCCTCAAGCCGGTGGCGGCGGCGGCGGCGCGGCTGGCGGCAGCAGGCGCCAGCTCCAGTGGCGAAGCGGAAACCCTGCCAGCCGCCAGCTGAAGGGCACCCACCAGCGCCCCGGAGCCGCCGTCATCGCGGCCCCGGCCATTGGGCCCAGCCTCAGCGCTGGGCCAGGGCTGCCGCGGCGGCGGCGGCAGGATTGAGCGACTCAGCCAGGCGTCCCAGCTCCGCAATGGCCTCAGCCCCCTCAAGCTTCACCAGCTCGTGGCCGTTGCGGGATTCCACCCAGCTGATGCCGTAATCCGACACCAGAAAGCGCACCATGTGGCCATCGCCCAGGTCGGCCACGAACGATGCCCCCTGGCCCTGGCGCTCGTCGCCGCAGACATAGCAGGTGGCGGCCAACCCCTGTCGCTGCAGACCATCGGCCAGGGCCCGCAGGCTCATGACCAGGTCAGCCACGACGGAGCGATAGTGCTCGGCGAGACGCGCAAACATGGGCGGACGAGCGATTGATCGGGTAATTCTAAGGTTTTCTTCAGAATTGCGTGGGTAGAAATACTCGCTCGGCGCCCATGTGTGCCGATCCCCATCAACGCAGACCGGAGACCGTCAACCGTCCGCCAGGGTCCACCAGCCGGCGGCCGGACCAATGAACCGCACGATGATCCAGAACACCACCAGGGAGCCGATGCCGATCCAGGCGCCGCGGGTGGTGAGCTGCACAAACCGTTCCCCCTGGCGCTGGGTGAGGGGCAGCCAGGGGGCAATGCGGGGGGAGGTGTCCTGGGGGACCGCTTTGGGGGGCTTGGGGCGCGCGGGCAACCCCTGTTCAGCGCGGCGCTTGGCCTCTCCCATCGGCTCCGGATCACAGCAGGCGCCAGGCTAAGGGCGGTCAGCTCGGCCGCAAGCGCGGCAGATCCACCCAGGGCTCCAGGGCCTCCAGCACCTGGCGGCCCCAGCCCCGGCGCCGCAGCCGCCCATCCAGCACCGCCAGACGGCCGCCGTTGCGGCGGACACCGGCCACCGCCTGCTGCAGACGGCCCAGGGCCTCGGGCAACAGCAACTCCCGGAACCAATCACGCCCCTGGCTGCGCAGGGCCGCCACCCGGGCCGCCGTGAGCGGGTCCTCAAGGCTGGCGATGGGCAGGGTCGCGGCCACGATCTGGCAAGGCAGCGGCAGGCGCGGCTGGTGCTGCAACCACCAACCCCAGCTGCAGCAGAGCACGCCGTTGCTCTCCGGGGCCGTGAGTTCGTGGCCCACCCGCGAACCAAACTCCGCCGCCAGGGCACTGGTGAGCCCGAGCCGCAGCCCCTCGTCGTCCAGCAGCACCACCGTGAGACCCGATTGCCCCAGCACCAGCCTGCGGCACTGGTCGAGCAGGTGGGCGGGGTAATGGGGCGCGTTGGGCAGGGCCTGGGCGGCGGGGGCAAACAGGGGCAGGGGATCCAGCAGCGGCGGGTCCGCCAGGCTCACCTGCACCGCCGGGCTGAAGCCCGGCAGGGGCGCCACCCCCTGGGACCAGGGACCCACCAGCACCACCCCGCGGGCCTCCAACAGGGCGGGCAACACCGCCAGGGGATCGAGGGGCTGGCGGTGCCACTGCCACTGCAACAGGGCCGGGGTCACCTGGGCCCAGCTGGTCCAGCCGTCGCCGCCGCTGGCCAACCAGGCGGGCCAGGGGTCCGGCAGGGGCGAGAGCACCGCCAGCAGTTGCCGCAGCGGCGCCTCCTCCTCGGCGCTGATGGCCACCCGTTGCTGGGGGCCGCAGGGCCGGGCCAGCACCCGGCGGCTGAGGCGCTCATGCAGTTGCAGCAGGCTGGCGGCGGCGGCGGGCAGGCTGCGGCGCAGCTGCTCCCAGTGGGGGGTGTCGATCACCACCCCCAGGGCCTGGCGCAGCAGCGGCTGCAGCAGCTCCCCCTCGGGGATCAGCAGCTGCCGCTCCGCCAGGCCACCGGCGCGCCAGGCGGCCACCAGCTGGTCGTGCTGCAGCAACCACAGCCGCGCCGACTCCGGTGCGGTGGCCCCCTCCCAGCAGGGCAGGTTCAAGCCCACGGCCTCCAGCCGCGGCAGCTCCACCTGCAGCAGCCGTTGGCGCAGCGCCGGGCTCACCAGCAGCGCCACGGGCCCGTCATGCAGGGCCAGGGGCACCAGCAGCCCCAACAGCCAGCTGGGGTCGCTACCGGGGGCCAAGCGCACCAGGGTCTGGTCGCCGCGGCGCAGGCTGCGGGCCACCAGGCGGCTCAGGGTGAGGTGATGGGGCCAGCGCGCGTCGCCCTCCTGGCGCAGGAGGTCCTTGAGCTGTTGGTGGGCGCGGGCTTCCAACATCCGCGAATCGTAGGAAGCTGGCTCCAGCGCACTGTTCAGCCATGACCACCAGCTGGCGCGATCGCCCCGTGGGGATCGTGGGCCTCGGATTGATCGGCGGCTCCCTGGGGCTCGACCTGCGCCAACAGGGCCTGGAGGTGCGGGCCCTGGTGCACCGGCCCAGCACGGCCGAACGGGCCCGCGAGCGGGGCCTGGCCGACCGGGTGGACACCGACCCGGCGGTGCTGGAGCCCTGCGGGCTGATCGTGCTGGCCCTGCCCCTGGATCGGCTGCTGGATCCCCCCCCGGAGCTCCGGGCAGCGCTGCCGGCGGGGGCGGTGATCACCGATGTGGGCTCGGTGAAAGCGCCGGTGCTGGAGCGCTGGCGCCATTGGCATGGCCGCTTTGTGGCCAGCCATCCGATGGCCGGCACCGCGGAGGCGGGGGTGGAGGCGGGCATCAGCGGGCTGTTTGCCGGGCGCCCCTGGGTGGCCACCCCGGCCTCAGACACCGATCCCGATGCCCTCGAGCAGGTGCGGCAGTTGGCGGAGCTGGTGGGGGCCCACTGGCTCTGTTGCGGGGCGCAGCAACACGACCGGGCGGTGGCATTGATCTCCCACATGCCCGTGCTGGTGAGCGCGGCGCTGCTGGAGGCGGCCGCCGGTGAAACGGATGGGGGCACCGCCGAGCTGGCCCGGCAACTGGCCTCCAGCGGCTTCGCCGACACCAGCCGCATCGGCGGCGGCAACCCGGCCCTGGGCACCCTGATGGCCCGCAGCAACCGGGAGGCGGTGCTGGCGGCCCTGGGCCAGTACCGCCGGCAGCTGGAGGGGCTCGAGCAGCTGGTGCAGCAGGAGCACTGGGGGGAGCTGGAGGGGCGCCTCAGCCGCTGCCAGCAGCGGCGGCCCGAGTTTCTGCAGGGCGCAGGCGCAGCTCCGCCCCCTGGGCGGCCCGCAGCTGACGGCAGGCGGTGAAGGCCGAGAGGCTCACCCCGGCGGTGCCCTCACCGGGGTGAATGGCATCGCCGCACAGCCACAGGCCCGGTAAAGGCGTGCGGCTGGCCAGGCCGAAGGGTCCGAAGCGGCTGGGGTGCTGGCCCAGCCCCCCCACAAACCCATAGGGGCGGCCGGTCCAGCCGGCGAAGCCCCGGGGGGTGGCGAGCTCCACGTGGCGGTAGTCGGCGGGGGCCAACCCCAACAGCTGCCGCAATCCCGCCTGCATCCCCTCGAGGGCCCGCTGTTTGCGCCGCTGGTAAGCGGATTCCTCTAGGCCAAACCAGGGCCGGGCCGGGGTGAACACACTGGCGATCACCGTGGCCTGGCCCACCGGGGCGCGGCCGTCCCCCTCGGCGCTGAGGGACACGAACAGGCTGCCCGGGTCGTCCCACTCCAGCTGGGCATGGAGCCCCAACCCGGCCGGGAGACGGTCCCGCTCCACCGCCCCATAGAGCACCAGTGCACCGGAGGGGTCCGGGAAACGCTCTAGGCGCTGGCCGTAGCCGCGGGGCAGCGGCTCCGCCAGCAACTCCGGCAGCAGCTGCGGCGGCAGGCTGCACACCAGCTGGTCCGCCTGCAACTGGAAGGGCTTCTGGGCCGGACCCGTGCCCTGCACCAGCCAACCATCCCCCCCACGCCGCAGCCGCTGCACCCGATGGCGCAGCCGCAGCTGGCCGCCGGCCTGGGCCAGGGCCTGCTCCAAGCAGGCGCTCAGGGTCTGCATGGAGCCCTGCAGATGCCAGAGGCCCAGGGGCTCCTGGGCCATGGCCAACACGGTGGCGCCGTAGAGGGCGGCGGTGCCGGCGGCGGGCTCCTGGGAATAGAGCCGCAGCTGCAGATCAAGGAAACGGCGCAGGCGGCCATCGCCGCCGCAGCCGCACAGGGCCAGCAGATCGGCCACGCTGGCGGCGGTGAACAGGCCGCTGGCGATCACCCCGGGGTCGAGGGCCGCCAGCAGCTGGCGCCAGTCCCAGGGGTTGCGGGGGGGCAGCACCGGATCGCGGCCGGCGAAGGCCCAGCTGCTGCGGTGCAGCTGGGCGCAGAGGGCCCAGAACGGCTCGCTGCCGGGGAACTGGCGCCGCCGCTCCGCCGCCCAGCGCTGGGGATCGCGCCACAGCTGAATCGGTGCCGTCTCCCCGGCCAGCCACACGCTGCAGCCGGGATCCAGGGGTGTGGCCCCGGGCAAGGGCAGCGCGAAGTGGTCCATCAGGCGCCGGTGGATGCCGCCGGGCTCAAAGCCGGCCACCTGGGTGGCCCCCACATCGAAGGTGTAGGGCCCGCGCCGGAAGGTGCCGGCGCAGCCGCCGCTCTGGCTGTGGGCCTCCAGCAGCACCACCTCCAGACCCTCCGTCGCCAGCAGGGCCGCCGCCGTCAGGCCGGCGATGCCGCCCCCCAGCACCGCCACATCGCAACGCTCCGCCATGGCGCCCCTGTCTGGCGGCATGCTGGCAGCGCGTCTTCCCCAACGCGTGACCCTGGCGATCTGGCTGCAGCACCAGCTGGGGGTGAAGCTCCAGGGGCAGCGGCCGGTGGGTGGCGGCTGCATCCACCGCGCCTGGGAGCTGCAGCTGGCGGATGGGCGGCGGTTGTTCGCCAAAACCAACCGGGCGGCGCTGCTGCCGGTGCTGGAGGCGGAGGCCGATGGGCTGGCCGCGCTGCACCAGGCCGCTGCGGAGCTGCGGATCCCCCAGCCCCTGGCGGTGGCGGAGGCCGCAGGGGAAGCGGTGCTGGTGCTGGAGTGGCTGCAGCTCGAGTCGGGCCAGGGCGGCGGCGGCAGCCCTGAACGCGCCTGGTGGCAGCTGGGGGCCCAGCTGGCCGCGCTGCACCGCGGCAGCCTGAACCAGTCGGGCCCAGGCTTTGGCTGGGGGCGCGACAACTTCATCGGCTCGGCGCCCCAGCCCAATGGCTGGATGAGCCGCTGGGCCGACTTCTTCCAGCAGCGGCGCCTCGCCCCCCAGCTGCAGTGGGCCGCCGCCTCAGGCCACCAACTGCCCGGGGCCGACACCCTGCTGGAGCGCTTGCCCACTTGGCTGGGGACCCATCAGCCCGAGCCCTGCCTGGTGCACGGCGACCTGTGGCGTGGCAATGCCTCCCTGCTGCAGGGGGGCGGCGGCGCCGTGTTTGATCCGGCGGTCTACCGGGGCGACCGGGAGGTGGATCTGGCCATGGCCCAGCTGTTCGGCGGATTCCCCGCGAGCTTTTTCGCGGGCTACAACGCCACCTGGCCTCTCCCACAGGGGCACCGGCAGCGGGTGGAGCTCTACAACCTGTATCACCAGCTCAACCACGCCAACCTGTTCGGCGGTGGCTACTGGCGGCAGGCGCAGGCCAACATCAGCCACCTGCTGGAGCTCACGGCCTGAGGCGACCGCAGGGGTTCCAGGGGCTCAGCCCAGGTACTCCTTGCGCAGGGTCTGCACCTTGGTGATCACCGCCGAGCGCTTCTCGCTGGTGGTGAGGTTCTGCCAGCTCCACTGGCCCACCACCACCAGCCCGAGCAGCTCCAGCAGGCCGGGCACCACGGGCAGCAGGTTGATGGTGTCGATCACCCCCTTGATCAGCACCTGGGCCACGATCACCACCACCAGCACACCCACACCCTTGCCGATGCGGCCCATCTGGCCCCAGTCGACCTTGTCGAGGGTTTCATTCACCTTGGTGAGCACTTCGCTGTAGCGCTCGGTGAAGCTGGCGCCGGCCTCGTCGCCGCCGCTGCTGGCCTGATCCTTCAGATCGGTGGTCTCGTCGGTCATCAGGGTGGGCATCGGCCGGGTTGACTTCGGCATAAGGTATCGGTGTGGGTGCATCAACGCCAGAGCGCGTGCTCCTCAGTGGGCATTGCCTGATCGTTCTGGAGCGCACCGTGCTGGCCACCAGGCCCCAGGAAGGCTGCGCCCTGGTGCTCGGCAGCCGCCGCGGCCCGGCCCTGCTGGTGCAGGCAATCTGGCCCTGCTGCAACCGCTGGGAACCGGCCGCCGAGCGGGATCGGCACTTCCAGCTCGACCCCCGCGAGCAGCTGCTGGCCCAGCGGTGGGTGCGCGAGCGGGGCCTGCAGGTGCTGGGGGCCGCCCACAGCCACCCCAGCAGCGCGGCCATTCCCTCCCGCAGCGACCGGGAGCTCTGCCTGGGGCCCACCTTGATGCTGATCCGCAGTGGGCTGGCGGCCGAGGCCGAGCCCCTGCGGGCCTGGTGGCTGCCGGAACCGCCCGGGCCGGAGGGGGCCGCCGCCCCGGAGCCCCTGCCCCTGCCCCTGCCGCTGGAGCCCCTGGCCGGGGATTTGGGAGAGTAGGGAGCCGGTTCGCCCTGCGCCCCGCTTCCATGCTTCCCCCCGACACCACTGGCATCGAGCTCAGCCCCGATGAGGTGGCCCGTTTTGCCCGCCACCTGATCCTGCCGGAGGTGGGCATGGAGGGGCAGAAGCGGCTCAAGGCCTCCTCCGTGCTGTGCGTGGGCACCGGCGGCCTGGGCTCGCCGCTGCTGCTCTACCTGGCGGCCGCCGGCGTGGGGCGCATCGGCATCGTCGATTTCGACGTGGTGGATCACTCCAACCTGCAGCGGCAGGTGATCCACGGCACCAGCTGGGTGGGCAAACCCAAGATCGAATCCGCCAAGGCCCGGATCCTGGAGATCAACCCCCACTGCCAGGTGGACCTCTACGAAACGGCGCTCACCAGCGAGAACGCCCTGGAGATCATCCGGCCGTACGACATCGTCTGCGACGGCACCGACAACTTCCCCACCCGCTACCTGGTGAACGACGCCTGCGTGCTGCTGGGCAAACCCAACGTGTACGGCTCGATCTTCCGCTTTGAGGGCCAGGCCACGGTGTTCAACCTGGATGCCGAAAGCCCCAACTACCGCGACCTGTTCCCCGAGCCGCCGCCGCCGGGCATGGTGCCCTCCTGCGCCGAAGGGGGCGTGGTGGGGGTGCTGCCCGGCATCATCGGCGTGATCCAGGCCACCGAAGCGGTGAAGATCATCACCGGCATCGGCACCACCCTCAGCGGCCGCCTGCTGCTGTTCGATGCCCTAGGGATGAAGTTCCGCGAGCTCAAGCTCCGGCCCAACCCGGAGCGGCCCGTGATCGACAAGCTGATCGACTACCAGGAGTTCTGCGGTGTGGGCGGCAGCGCCCCCGGCCAGGAGGAGGCCGGCGCCGTGGACAGCATCAGCGTGGGGCAGCTCAAGCAGCTGCTCGACGGCGACCGCTCCGGCCTGGTGCTGATCGATGTGCGCAACCCCCCCGAGGCGGACATCGCCGTGATCCCTGGCGCCACCCTGATTCCCTTGGATCAGATCGAGAACGGCACCGCCGTGGAGCGAGTGCGCGAGCTGGCCGCCGGTAAAACCCTCTACGCCCACTGCAAGCTCGGGGGCCGCAGCGCCAAGGCGCTGATTGCCCTCAAGCGCCATGGCATCGAGGGGATCAACGTGGCCGGCGGCATCGACGCCTGGAGCCAGGAGGTGGACCCCAGCGTGCCCCGTTACTGACAATCCGCCGGGGGCTGACCCGCCGGCTCAGTAATCCACGCCGCGCTTGAGATCAACGCCGCGCTCGGCGTAGTGCTTGTGGCACACCATCTCCGAGTGCACGCTGGCCAGATCGAAGTAGGCCGGAGGGTGCTTGCAGCGGCCGGTGAGGATCACTTCGGTTTCCGCCGGCTTGCGCAGCAGGGTCTGCACGATCGGCTCCACCGGGAGGAGCTCCAGGTCGACGGTGGGGTTGATCTCATCGAGGATCACCGTTTTGTAGAGGCCGCTGGAGATGGCGGCGCGGGCGATTTCCCAGGCGCGCTCCGCCTCCACGTAATCGATGGGCTGCTGCTGGCCGCGCCAGACGATGGCATCGCGGCCGGAGCGCAGGTGATCCACCAGGTGGGGGTAGCTCTCCCGCAGGGCGGCGATGGCCGCGTCCTCGGTGTAGCCGTTACCCCCCTTGAGCCACTGCAGGATCAGCACCCGGTGGCTCTTGTCCTGGGAGATGCCGCGGCCGATGGCCTGCAGGGCCTTGCCGAGGGCGCTGGTGGATTTGCCCTTGCCTTCCCCGGTGTACACCTCGATGCCATCGAGGCCGGCGCTGGCCAGGTCGGCCTCCGGCAGATCCACACCCTGGAGGCGGTCCTGGCGGCGGTGGGCCCGCATTTCGGAGTGGAGATCGGCGATCTGCACCAAGGGCCGAGGGGCACCGCGGCCGGTGACGATCACCTCCATGCCCGGCGGTTTGGCCGCCAGGGTGCGCACCACCTCCTCCAGGTCCAGCAGGCCGAGGTCGAGCACCGGGTTGAGCTCATCGAGCACCACCACGGAATAGAGGTCGCTGGCGAGGGCCCCCTTGGCGATGGTCCAGCCCCGCTGGGCCTCCTGGATGTCAACACGCGTCACCTGATCGGCGCTGAAGAAGTCGCCGCGGCCGGTGCGCACCTGGTCGATCAGGTGGGGGAAGCCCTGCTGCAGCGCCTCGATGGCGGCGTCCTCGTCGTAGGAGCGGCCGGGCCCCTTGAGGAAGCGCAGCAGCAGCACGCGGGTCTGTTTCTGCTCGCAGATGCCGAGGCCGATGGTGCGCAGCACCACCCCCAGGGCCGCCTGGCTCTTGCCCTTGCCTTCGCCGTCGTAGACGTGCAGTTGGCCATGGCTGCGCTCGTTGGCGCCGGCGGCCGTGCGGATGCCGATGCCACGGCCGGTGCCCTGCTGGGTCTGGGCCCGCTGGGTCTGGCCCCGCTGCGCCTGGTTTTGCGGCGACTGGGTGCTGGGGCCCATGGAGCAGGTCGGTGGGAACCGATGCTAACGGCGCTGGCCCTGCCAGGATCAAACCCCTCAGCCCGTGGCCTGGCCCGCGCCATGTTCCGCCCGCTCGAACCGTTGAGCCCCGGCCAGGCGCAGCAACTGGAGCAGCTGCGCAGCCGGTTGGCGGCCCTGCCCTCGGCACTGGTGGCCTACTCCGGCGGCGTGGACAGCACCCTGGTGGCGGCGATCGCCGCGGAGCAGCTGGGGGAGCGGGCCCTGGCGGTCACCGGGGTGTCGCCGGCCCTGGCGCCCCACCTGCGGCAGGAGGCCCAGCTGCAGGCCCAGTGGATCGGCCTGCGCCACCGGGAGATCGCCACCGCCGAACTGGACGACCCGGCCTACAGCAGCAACCCCAGCCAGCGCTGTTACGCCTGCAAGCGGGAACTGCACCGGCTGCTGACGGCGTTGCGGCAGGAGCAACCGCAGGCGGTGGTGCTGGATGGGGTCAACCAGGACGACCTGGGGGACCACCGCCCGGGCATCGCGGCGGCCCAGGAGGCCGGGGTGCACTCCCCCCTGGCGGAGCTGGGCATCGACAAGGCCGGGGTGCGGGCCCTCTCGCGGGCCCTGGGGTTCCCCTGGTGGGATAAACCCGCCCAGCCCTGCCTGGCCTCGCGCTTCCCCTACGGCGAACCGATCAGCGCCTCCCGGCTGCAGCGGGTGGCGGCCGCCGAAGCCTGGCTGCGGCAACAGGGCTGGCCGCAGGTGAGGGTGCGCAGCCAGGGGGATGCGGCCCGCATCGAGCTGCCGGCCGATCAGCTCTCCGGCGCCCTGCAGCGCTGGGTCGATCCGGCCCAGCGCAGCGCCCTGGTGGGCGCCTTTCTGGAGCAAGGGTTCAACGCCGTGAGCGTGGACCTGGAGGGGCTGGTGAGCGGCAAGCTCAACCGCAGCCTGCGGGGGTGAACCGCCCCGCAGGCTCGCCATAAAAAACCCCTCCTTGAAGGAGGGGAGAGCGGTGCAGCGGCGGGATCAGGCGGCCGCCAGGGCCGGTTCCCGTTCGGCGCCGGCCACGGAACTGGGGGTTTCGCGGCGGAAGCTCTTGAGCTTGTAGTTGCCGGCGTCGAGCTCTTCACTGAGCACGATGCAGGCCCGCTCCGGCATGGTGTGGTCACCGCAGGTGAACACATCCACGGCGGCATAGCCCGACTCGGGCCAGGTGTGGATGGAGATATGGGATTCGGCCAACAGAGCCAGCCCCGTCACACCCTGGGGGTCAAACCGGTGGGTGATCAGATTCAGGAGTGTGGCGCCAGCACGCTTGGCAGCGCTGGTGATGGCGTTCCTGAGGAAAGCTTCGTCGTCGAGCTTGGCGGGATCGCAGTTGTACAGCTCGAGGATGCAGTGTTTACCCACCATGTCGGTGGCACTGGGTGATTGGGGGCTACTGGAGAAAGCGCTCTCAGCTCCGGTCCATCCCGGGTTGGGGTGGAGGCAGGCCGCTTGGGTCATCAGATCCAGGCAAACAGCCCAACACCTTACTGGCCGAGCCGCAGCATTCCTGCCTCAACGGTCACCAGTTGCGAACGCTGGTGCCAACCGCCGCTGAAGGCCCCCAGGTGCGTGGCACTCACCAGGCACTGGTGCCCCTCCCCCACCGCCTCCAGCAACAGCTGCTGACGGTCGGGATCCAGCTCGGCCAGCACGTCGTCGAGCAGCAGCAGGGGCGGCTCCCCCCAGAGCTGCTGCACCAGCTCGAGCTCCGCCAGTTTCAGGGCCAGCACCAGGGTGCGCTGCTGGCCGGCGGAGCCATAACGGCGGGCCGGTTGGTCCCCCAGCTCCAGCCCCACCTCATCGCGGTGGGGCCCCACGGCGCACTGCCCCAGCCGCAGCTCCTCGGGCCGCTGGGCCCGTAACTGCTCCAACAGACTGTCCCGCCAGGGGCCCTCCTGCTCCGGCTCAGGCCCCTCCACCTCCAGGCTGGCGCCGGGCTGGTAGCGGAGCACCAGCGCCTCCCGGCCGGCGCTGAGGCGCCCCTGCCATTGGGCCGCCAGGGGCTGCAGGCGCCGCAGGGCCCGCAAGCGGCGGCGGTGCAGACGGGTGCCCACCAGCGCCATCTGCTGGTCGAACGCCTCCAGCAGATCCTGCAGCTGCCCCTGGGCCAGGCCGCGGCGCAGCAGCTGGGAGCGCTGTCGCAGCAGCCGCCCGTAGCGGCTGAGCAGCTCGGCATACACCGGCTCCAGCTGCAACACCACCCGGTCGAGCCACTGGCGCCGCAGGGCCGGCTCCCCCCGCACCAGATCGAGATCCAGGGCGCTGAACCCCACGCAGCGCAGCGGGCCGATCAGCTCGTGCTGGCGCTCCAGCACCCGGCCGTTGCGGCGGGCCTGGCGCCCCCCCTGGCGGCGCAGCTCCAGCTCCAGGCGGTCACCGTCGCTGCAGCTGGCGGCGATCAGGGCCGCCGGCTGGCCCTGGCGGATCAGATCGCGGTCGCTGCTGCAGCGGTGGGAGCGCAGGCTGCCCAGCAGCTCCACCGCCTCCAGCAGGTTGGATTTGCCCTCGCCATTGCGGCCGATCACCAACAGCCGCGGCGCCTCCAACTGCAGCTCAAGCGCGCCGTAATTGCGGAACTGGCGCAGCTCCAGGCGATGCAGCCGAATGGGTCTGGGGCCGTCTGAGGGCTAAGGTAAGGCCCGTGGGGCAGCTGATCCCGCGTGGGCATGTAGCTCAGTTGGATAGAGCATCAGATTCCGGTTCTGAGTGTCGGGGGTTCGAGTCCCTCCATGCTCGTGGCCCGATCAGCCGCTCTCCCTCAGCCCTGGGGCCCCGTCTCGTTTGAGCGGGGCTTTTTTCATGGCTGGCCCTCAGGCCTGCAGCCGCAGCCCCATGGCGCGGATGCCGCCGGGGTCCACCACAAACCCATGCTGGCGCAGGGTCTCCAGGGCCCCCTGGGGGGCCGCCACCGACACGCTGCAGCCGGGCAACTCCCGCCGCAGGCGCCCCAGGGCGGTGTGCACCAGCACCTGCAGCAGCAGATGCTGGGTGGCGGCGGGCTCCGCCGGATCCACCGCCAGATCCCAGAGGTTGGCGTTGAGGGCCTGATCGCTGGTGGCTCGCACGAACCCCACCAGCTGCCCCCCAGGCCCCCGCAGGCTCAGCTGCCAGGCGCTGGCCGCCAGGGCCCGCTCCAGGCGCTGGGGCGAACGGGAGGGCTCACCGCAGAGCACCAGCAGCCCGTTGAGCTCCTCCCCGCGCGGGGGTGCCTCCGGCTCGAGGGCATAACCGGGCGGCAGCTGGGGGGGCTGGGGCTGGCCGCGGAAGGGGATCAACAGGGAATCGAGCAAACGGGCCCCCTCAGCCGGTGTTGCGCATGCCGGCGGCGATGCCGTTGATGGTGAGCAGCGCCCCCCGCAGCAGTTCACTGCGGCTGTAGGTGCGGCCGTCTTCGCGGTCGGGCGCTTCGCTCATGGGGGGCTGGCGGTTCTGATCCCGCAGGCGCTTGAGCAGGGCCACCTGCAGGAAGCCCAGCGGAATGATCGTGCGGTTGCGCAGCTCCACCGACAGCTGCAGGCCCGGGTCACCATCCAGCAGGCGGCGGTGCCCCGTGATCGCCAGCACCAGGTCGCGGGTGAGCACGAATTCACCGGCGATGGTGTCGAAGATCTGCTCAAAGGCCTGGCGCGACTCCGGCCGCCCCAGGGAACGCACGTAGTGGTGGGCCAGGTCGAGGTCCACCTTGGAGAGGGTCATCTCCACCTTGGAGATGAGCATGCGGAAGAAGGGCCAGCGCTGGTACAGCCGCTGAAACAGCTCTAGCTGGCCGGGGTCGGCGTCGAGCTCCTCCTGCAGGGCCGCCCCCACCCCAAACCAGCTGGGCAGCAGGAAGCGGCTCTGGGTCCAGCCGAACACCCAGGGGATGGCCCGCAGGCTGGAGAGGTCCTTGGCGCCGCTCTTGCGGCGGGCGGGCCGGCTGGAGATCTGCAGCTTGCTGATCTCCTCGATGGGGGTCACCTGCTGGAAGAAGGCCACCAGATCGGGGTTGTCATGCACCAGGGCCCGGTAGTGGCTGCGGGAGCGGGCCGCCAGGCGCACCATCAGCTCATTCCAGCTGGGGGTCTCATCCACATGGCTGGTCACCAGGCTGTTCTGGATCACCGCGGTGGTGACGGTTTCCAGGTTGTAGAGGGCCAGCTCCGGCAGGGAGTATTTGGAGGCCAGCACCTCCCCCTGCTCCGTGATCTTGATGCGGCCGTTGAGGGTGCCGCTGGGCTGGGCCAGGATCGCCTGGTAGGCGGGCCCACCGCCGCGGCCCACGGAACCGCCGCGGCCATGGAAGATGCGCAGGGCCACATCGTGGCCGCTGGCCAGCTGCTGCAGCGCGATCTGGGCCCGGTGGATCTCCCAGTTGCTGGAGAGGAAGCCCGAATCCTTGTTGCTGTCGGAGTAGCCCAGCATCAGCTCCTGCAGGGGCTTGCCGGTGGGGCTGATGCTGGCGATCAGCTGGCGGTAGAAGGGCTCGGAGAACAGCCGCTCCATCACCGCCGGGGCGGCCTTGAGGTCTTCCACCGTTTCGAACAGCGGCACCACCAACAGGTTGGAGCGCTGGGCCATGGGGTCCACCAGGCCGGCCTCCTTGGCCAGCAGCAGCACCTCCAGCAGATCCGACACCGTGTGGCTCATCGAGATCACATAGGTGCGGCAGATGCGGCTGCCGAATTCCTGCTGCAGCCGCTGCACCACCCGCAGCACATCGAAGGTTTCAGCGGTGGCGGGGCTCCACTGCACCGAGGGGGGGATCAGGGGCCGGCGGGTCTGCAGCTCGGTGAGCAGCCACTCCACCCGTTGGGGCTCCTCCATCTCGCCGTAGGGCACCGGCAGCTGCAGGTAGCGGCTCAGTTCATCGAGGGCATCGCTGTGGCGGGTGCTCTCCTGGCGGATGTCGAGGCTGGCCAGGCAGAAGGCGAAGGTGTGCACCTGGGCGATCAGGTTGTCCAGGGGTTCGCAGCTGAGGCCGGTGCCCGAGAGGCTGTCGTTGATCAGCTCCAGGTCGTTGCGGAACTCGGTCACCGAGGCGTAGTGCAGCTCCGGGGCGGGCGCCGGGGCCAGGGCCCCCTGGCCGAATTCCGGCAGGGCGGGGCGGGTGTCGGAGGGGGTTTCCCAGCCGGCGCTGGCCAGTTGCTGGTTGCGCTCATGGGTGAGGCGCAGCCGCTCCAGCACGTAGCTGAGCTTGAGGCGGTAGGGCTCCAGCCGGTAGCGGGCGGCCCGCTCTTCGTAGATCTCCGGAAAGCGCAGCCGGTCCATCTCCAGGGATTCCAGCAGCGGGGCGCTCACCTGGCTCCACTGCATGGAAATGCTGAGCTGGTCGCGCAGGTCGCCCACCGCCGCCAGGTAGCGCTCGAGCATCAGCTGGCGCTGGAAACAGGCGGTGCGCCAGGTGATCTCCGGGGTCACCGAGGGGTTGCCATCGCGGTCGGAGCCCACCCAGGAGCCGAAGCTGCAGAAGGCATCCCCGGGGGGCTGCACATCGGGGTAGCTGGCGTTGAGGGCGGTGCGAATGCGCTGCCGCAGCTGCGGCATGGCCCCGAACAGCACCTGCTGGAAGTAATGGAGGGCGTAATCCACCTCATCCAGCACCGACGGCTTGAACTGGTGCAGCTCATCGGTGCGCCACCAGAGCCGCACCTCCTCCTGCAGCTGCTGGCGCAGGCTCTGGCGATCGTCGAGGTTGAGCAGCTGGCTGTGCTGCAGCTTCTGGATCAAGGAGGCCACCCGCCGCTGCTTGTGGCGGATGGTGTGGCGCACGATCTCCGTGGGGTGGGCCGTGAACACCAGCCGGATCTCCAGCTCCTGCAGGAGGTGCTCGATCTGGGCGGGCGGCACCCCGAGGCCCCGCATGCGGGCGAACAGCTCGCGGAAGGTGGCCGGTTCGGTCTGGGCCGCCAGGGGCGGCAGGAAGGGGTCGCTGAGGTGCTCCGGATGGTGGGCCTGCAGGCTGGCGAGGTAGCTGTCCTCCTCGATGTGCTGCTCGAGGATGTTGACCAGCTGGAAATAGAGGGAGAAGGCCCGGGCGGCGGCGATGCCCTCCGCCAGATCCATCTCCCGGATCAGCTGCACGATCTCGTCGGTGGCGGCCTCCGAACCCGCATCGGGCTCACCGCCCTCGATGGCGCTGCTGATCTCCTTCATGCGCAGCAGGCGCTCGGCCTGCTGGGGCGGGCACTCGCTGCGCAGCACCGTCTGCCAGAGGTCTTCCACCAGCTCCAGCCGTTCGGCCAGCAGCCGCGGCCGCGTGGCCTCCAGCTCCGCCGCGGTAGGGGCAGGCCCCGGGGCCGCTCCAGGCACGGCGCCGGTCGCTTCGGTGGCGGCGAGGGTGGGCCCCATGGAGGCGAAGTCGTCAGCGAAGCGAACCATGATCATCCCAAAGGGCCAAACCGTTCTGTCGCCAAGTCCGCATTCAGCTGCGCCTCCTGCTGCGCCATGGCCGCCGCGCCGGCGGCAATCAGGGGCGCCACGGCGGTGCCGCCTTGGTGGGCAACCAGCCATTGCATGGCCTGATTGCCCTGCTCGAGCACGGCATGCAGGGGGGCCAACCAGGCCTCGAGGCCGTACTCACGGGCCAGGGGGGCCATCTCCTCCAGGGCACCGGCGAGCCAGGTGCGGGCGGTAATCGACTCGCCGCTGCGCCAATGGCGCAGGGGGGCCTCCAGGCTGCTGCGGGCGGCGGCGCGGTCGTTGGCGTCCGCCAGCTGAGCCAGGGCGGCGGCATCCAGCCGGCTGGCGCGCAGGGGGTCGTGGCGTTGGGGATCCGCCAGCAGCTGATGCAGCCGCAGTTCGGCGAAGGCGGTCACCGCCAGCAACAGCAGCGGATCGGTGATCAGATCACAGATGCGGATCTCCAGCCGGTTGAGGTCGTGGGGGCGGTCATCACCGTTGGGGCGCACGGAGGTCCAAAGGTGGCGAACGTTTTGCATGCTGCCCAGCTGCAGCTGCTGCTCCATCCAGGCGATGTAGTGGCCGTGGTTCTCAAACAGGGGCACCTCTGGTGGGGTGAGGGGAAACTGCAGCCAGCGCTGGGAGTGGGCTCCAGTGCTCTGGCCATCGAGGAAGGGGGAACTGGCGCTGAGGGCCAGCAGCAGGGCCCCCTCACAACGCATCAGGCGGCAGCCCGCAAACAGGGCCTCCATGTCGGTGAGGCCCAGGTTGATGTGCACGCTGGCGGTCACCACCCGGGTGCCGTAGGTGGCCTCGATGTAGCCGTGATAGGGGTTCCCGGGATCCGAACGATCAAAACGGTGGCTGTCGCCGGTGCTGAGGGTGCTGCCCGGCAGCAGGGTGAGGCCCCGCTCGGCCAACCAGGGCCGCAGGCGGCGCCGCGGCTCCAGCAACAGCTCCAGCTGCCGCCCGTAGCGGGCATCCGGCGGCGTGATGTATTCGAGGTTGCGGCAGTCGGGTTCGGTGACAAAGCCGCTGAGGGCCGCGGCCGCCTCCGCGGAGCAACCCACCACCGTGCCGTCGGGCCGGCCGGTGTAGAGCTCCACCTCGAACCCCTTGAGCAGCAACGGTGGGGCCGTGGGGGTCACTGCGCTCATGCCAGGCAGGCCAGGGCCTTGAGCATGCCGCGGGCCTTGTTGAGGGTTTCCTGGAATTCGGAGGCGGGCACCGAATCGGCCACCAGCCCCGCCCCCGCCTGCACCTGCACGCGCCAGCCCCCCCCGGCCGCCGGCAGCACCACCATGGTGCGGATGGTGATGGCCGTGTTGAGGGCGCCGCTGAGGTCCATGGCGCCATACACCCCGGAATAGGGCCCGCGGGCGTCGGGCTCGAGGGCGTGGATCAGCTGCATCGCGCGGATCTTGGGGGCGCCGCTCACCGTGCCGGCGGGGAAGGAGGCCATCAGCAGATCCCACACGTCGCGCTGGGGGTCGAGCACCCCCTCCACCTCGCTCACGATGTGCATCACGTGGGAGTAGCGCTCGATCACCATCAGCTCGCTCACCCGCACGCTGCCCGGCACGCACACGCGGCCCAGGTCATTGCGGCCCAGATCCACCAGCATCACGTGCTCGGCACGCTCCTTGGGGTCCGCCAGCAGATCCGCCGCCAGGGCCTCATCTTCCGCGGCGTCGGCACCGCGGTGGCGGGTGCCGGCGATCGGCCGCAGCGAGGCCTTCACCCGGCCGCTGCCATCGCCCATGGGCTCCGCCTTCACCATCACCTCGGGGCTGGAGCCGATCAGGTGCCAACCGCCGAAATTGAAGAAGGCCATATACGGGGATGGGTTCACCATCCGCAGGCTGCGGTAGAGCTCAAACGGCTCACGCTGCACCTCCGTTTCCAGCCGCTGGCTGATCACCAGCTGGAACACATCCCCGGCGGCGATGTGGTCCTTGGCGGTGAGCACCGCCGCCTCGAACTCCTCACGGCTGCGGTTGCTGCGGGTGGGGAGCTCCAGGCTGGGGTCATCGCGCCAGTCGAGGGGGGCCACCCCGGGGGGCAGGGGCTGGTGCATGCGCTGCTCCAGGCGATCCAGCCGGGCTACAGCGGCCCCATAGGCCTGATCCACCGCCGCAGCGGTGCGATCACCGTGGGCGAGATCCACGTAGGCCACGGCGGTGATCTGCCGCTTCACCTGATCGAAAGCCAGCAGGCTGTCGGCCAGCATCCAGCAGCCATCGGGGGGGCCATCGGGATCGGTGGGGTGCACCGGCACGCTGGGCTCGATCCAGCGGATCAGCTCGTAGCCCCAGAAGCCGAACAGCTGTCCCAGCGGCGGCAGCCCCGGAATCGCCGGCGCGCTGTAGGGGGCCAGGGCCCCACGCAGCAGATCAAAGGGGTTGCCCTGCAGGGCCTGGCGGCCGCCATCACGCCAGCAGCGCTCCGCCTGGTCCCCCCGCACGGTGAGGGTCCAGAGCGGGTCGCTCACCACAAAGCTCCAGCGGCCGAGGCGTTCGCCCCCCTCCACCGACTCCAGCAGCACCCCGTGGCGGCTGCCGGCCCCCACCTTCAACCAGGTGGTGAGGGGGGTTTCCAGATCCGCCGGCCAGGTGCGCCAGATGGGAATGAAGCTGGAGCCCGCCTCAGCCTGAGCCAGAACAGTGGCGCGATCAGGGGATGGCATCACAGCGACAGGCAGGCAAAAAAAACGGGGCGCCTGGCCCCGCCTTTATAGAGGTTGGCCTGAATTCCAGGCGACGCCGGAATCAGGCGTCGAAGGTGTTCTTGCCGGTGAACTTGATCGAGGCGGGGTTGCCGTTCTGGCCGATGCGACGGGCGTTGTGACCCACCATCTTGCGGCCCTCGTTCACCTTCTCGGGGAAGACGCCGTCCTTGGGGTGCAGGAACTCGGTGTCACCGCCGGGGAAGATCCGGTAGATCTTGTAGTCCTCGATGCGGGGCTTGAACTTGGTGCGCAGCTGGGTGCCGAGCGCCAGGCACTGCTCCTTGCGGGCGAAGTACATGAGGTTCTCGCCCTCATTCATGTGGGCCGCACCACCGGTGGGGAGCTCGAAGGGCTGCTCCTTGGCGCTGGTCCAGGTGATCGCGTACTTCTCCTCGGTTTCCGCGGCGTTGAGCAAACCGCCCGTGCTGCCGATGTACTTCGGAAGTTGACCGCTCAGTTGACCACTCGTTGCCATGGCTGTTCCGGAGGGGAGTCGGCAGACCGTTTCGCTCGGAAGCTAGCACCGTGTTTTGGGCCGAACAGGCCGCCCCGCCAGGGTCTTCACACCCGTCAACAAACCCGCCCGATCAGGCGCCGGCCACCGGAAAAAACACGGTGAGGTCGTTGCCGGAGCGCTCCGCCAGGCGCCCCCCCAGGCTGTGGAACAGGCGCTGGGTGGCCTGGCGGCTGAGCTGCAGGCTGCCGGTGCCGGGGTTCCAGCTGAGCACCGGCCCCACCCGCTCCACGCCGCCGGGTTGATCCTCTGCCGCCAGGGCCTCGGCGCTGGCGCTGAGCCGCAGCTTGAGGCGGGCGCCGGCGGGCTGCAGGCTGAGGGCCACCACGGCCCCGGCGGGCAGGCCGCGGCTGAAGCGATCCACCAGCCCCCCCAGCACCGTTTCCAGGCGGGCCGGATCGCTGAGCACGGGCGGCAGGTCGGCGGCGGCAGCCAGCTCCAGCCCCAGGCTGCGGCGCTGCAGCTGCTGGCGCCACAGGGGCTCCAGCTGATGCAGCAGCTGGGACAGATCGGTGCGGGCCAGGCGCTGTTCACCGGTTTCGGCGGGCTGCCGCTGCAGCTCCGCCGCCAGGAAGATCAGGCCGAAGCGGTCGATCTGCTCGCTGCACTCGCCATCGATCTGCTGCAGGCGCTGCCGCACCAGGTCGGGCAAATCACTGCGGCGCAGCAGCGAGCGGATCAGGGTGCGGATCGTGGCCAGGGGCGTGCGCACCTCGTGGGTGAGGGCCTCCAGCAGGGCCAGCTCACTGCTGGGGGCGGCGGATCCGCCGCCGCGGGCCTCGCCGCTGGCCCGGTGCACGAGGGGCTGCAGGGTGAGGCTCGGTGCCATGGCGGCCAACCGCTCCGCCAGCCGCGGCCAGAACTGCGGCACCCGCTGGGGGTCGTTCTGCAGGGGGCCGAGGGCCTGGATCGCCTGGCGCAGCCGCTGGGCCTGGGCCGGATCAGTGCGCTGCAGCCGTTCATCCAGCCGGGTCAGGGCCGCCGAGAGGGCCGCCGGCTCGAACTGCACCACCAGCCGGCGGGCCCGTTCCTCCCCCACCAGGGCCATGGCCACCTGCAGCCGCGGCGTGATCAGCACCAACAGGGGATCGGTGCCATCGCCCTCCTCCAGCGGCAGCCGCTCAAAGCCCCCGCCGGCGGCGGCCGCCGCCGCGGCCACGCCGGTGGCGGGCAACAGCGGGGCACTGGCCTGGAGCAGATCCCCGAGCTCGGCCGGGGCCCACACCCAACCCTGCAGCTGCTGCAGCAGGGCCGGTTCGTAGAGGGCCGGCAGGGGAGCCGCCAGCCACACCCCCCGCTGGGGCCCCAGGGGCAGCAGGAAATCGTCCTGCAGGGTGGCAAGGGCGGCCCACCACTGGCGCCGCACGCTGTCCTCATCGCCGCGGCCGGGGCCGTCACCCTGGGCCAGCTCGCGCCGCAGGGCCGCCAGGCAGCCGGCGGAGCTGGGCACCGTGCCGGCGGCCGGATCCCCCATCACCAGCGCCCCGTGCCGGCGCCGGCGCGACGGGCCACCGAGGCACACAGACCCAGGGCGATGAAGTTCACGAGCATGGCCGAGCGGCCATAGCTCAGCCACGGCAGGGGGATGCCGGTGATCGGTCCGAGGCCGATGGTCATGTTGATGTTCACCACCACCTGGAACATCACCATGGCGCCGATGCCCACCACCACCAGCGACTCCACATCGCTGCGGGCCTTACCGGCGATCTGCAGCAGCCGCCAGATCCACACCACAAACCCCACCACCACGAGCGTGGCGCCAAGGAAGCCGGTTTCCTCCCCCAGGGCGCTGAAGATGAAGTCGGTGTGCTGCTCCGGGATGAAGCGCAGCAGCGTCAGGTGCCCCTGCATCAGGCCGGTGCCGAACAAGCCCCCGGAGCCGATGCCCACGGTGCTCTGCAGCAGGTGATAGCCGCCGCCGAGGGGGTCCTTGTTGGGGTCGAGGAACAGGGTGAGGCGGTCCCGCTGGTGGGGCTGCAGGAAGTTGTTCCACAGGAAAGGTGTGGCCAGGGCAAACACCGCCTCGATGGCCACCACCACCAGGGGGGCCAGCCGCTTCCAGGGCAGGCTCTTCCAGGCCAGATAGCCCATGGCTGGGATCCAGGCGATCAGCAGCCACGGCAGCACGCCGGCCACGATGGCGCTCACCACCGGCGAGATGAACAGCAGCACCCAGGCGCCGGGCATCCCTGACCAGAACATCATCACCAGCAGCACGGCGCCGAACACCAGCGAGCTGCCCAGATCGGGCTGAACCAACACCAGCAGCCAGGGCAGGCCGATGATCGCCACGGGGCGCAGGAGGTCGACGGGCCGCTCCACCGGGTGGCGCCCCAGCACCCGCGCTAGCAGCAGGATCGCCCCCACCTTGGCGAATTCGGAGGGCTGCACGTGGAAGCCGGCGATGTTGATCCAGCTCTGCGCCCCGAGGGCGCTCACGCCCACCACGCGCACGGCGATCAGGCTGGCCACCATCGCCCCATAGATCACCCAGGGCCAACGGGTGATGCTCTCCACCGGCACCCGGGCCAGCAGCAGGGCGATGCCCAGGCCCACCGCCGCCGTGATCCAGTGCTGGTACCAATCGGCGTAGCCGGCCTGGCGCTGGGTGCTGGCGATCAGGATCCCCGCCACGAAGATCATCCCCAGGGGGATCCACCAGAGCAGCTTGTCCACGCCGTCAAACCAACGGCGGCGGCGGCGCCCAGGGGCGAAGAAGCGGCCGCGGCGGGACCCCGGCAACGGCAGCCCCAGCAGGGTCATGCGCCCGTCGCCACGGGCAGGCGCTGGGCCAGGTCGCGGAAGGCGGCCGCGGTGGCCGACTCCGGCGCACTCAGCACCGCCGGGCGACCAGCGTCGCCGCCCTGCACCACCGCCAGCTCCATGGGCAGCTGGGCCAGGAGCGGCACCTCGCTTTCGCGGGCCAGCTGGCTGCCGCCGCCACGGCCGAACAGCTCGTAGCGCTTGTCGGGTGCATCGGGCGGGATGAAGGCGGTCATGTTCTCCACCACCCCCAGCACCGGCACCCCCAGCTGCTGGAACATCGCCAGGCCGCGCCGCGCATCCTGCAGAGACACCATCTGCGGTGTGGTCACGATGATCACCCCCGCCATGGGCACCGCCTGGGCCAGGCTGAGCTGGGCATCGCCGGTGCCGGGGGGCAGGTCGACCACCAGCACGTCGCGATCACCCCACTCCACCTGATAGAGGAACTGGCGAATGATGCCGTTGAGCATCGGGCCCCGCCAGATCACCGGTTGGTGGGCATCGATCAGCAGCCCCATGGACACCATGGCGATGCCGCAGCTCTCGATCGGCGTGAGCACCTGCTCATTGCCGCCGCCGCTCACCTGCGGGGTCTGATCCGCCACCCCCAGCATCGTGGGGGCGTTGGGGCCATAGATGTCGGCATCCAGCAGGCCCACCCGCAGGCCACTGGCCGCGAGGGCGCAGGCCAGGTTCACGGCCACGGTGCTCTTGCCCACACCCCCCTTGCCGCTGCTCACGGCGATCACTTGCTTCACGCCGGGGATCGGCTGGCGCTCCGGGCCGCCGCCGCCATGGCCAGCGGCCCCGATCGGCGCCCCCCCATGGGGTGCGGCCTGGGGGGCTGGGCTGGGGGGCGGCGCAATCTCGATCTGCACGTCCTCGATGCCGCCGAGCTGCAGCAGGGCGCCACGGGCATCGGCGGCGATGCGCTCCCGCTGGGCATTGGCATAGCCCGGCAACGCCAGGCGAAACACCACACGGTTGTTCTGCACCCGCACCTGCTGGATCCACTGCAGCTCCAGCAGGCTGCGGCCGCTGCCCGCATCGCGGAGCGGCTCGAGGGCCGCGATGGCCTGGCTGAGGGCCTGATCTGCGCTGGCCATCGGGGGTGGCGGGGGTGGCTGGATCCTAAAAGCGCTGGCCAGGGAGCCCGGCTGGCGGGGCGGCGCCGGGATCACGAACTCTCTCGGCCCCTTGTGCCGAAGCCACCCGGGCTGAAAAGGTGAGGGGGTTGCCATGGCCCCGTGGGGGTCGAACCGCCGATGTTGAAGGGCCTGCTGTCCCGCACCAAAGCCCAGCTGAAGGGCACCGCCCCAGGCGCCAACGGCGGAGCTCCAGCCCTGGAGGCCCCCCCGGCGGACTCCCGGCAGCGGGCCAAGGCGCTGCTGATGGGGCTGCAGGATTCGATCTGCGCCGGCCTGGAGCAACTGGACGGCCTGGGGCGCTTCGCTGAGGAAAGCTGGGAACGGCCGGAGGGCGGCGGCGGGCGCTCACGGGTAATGACCGGCGGCCGCATGTTCGAGCAGGGGGGGGTGAACTTCTCCGAGGTGGAGGGCTCCGAGCTGCCCCCCTCGATCCTCAGCCAGCGCCCCGAGGCCAAGGGGCACCGCTGGTTTGCCACCGGCACCTCGATGGTGCTGCACCCGCGCAACCCCTACATCCCCACGGTGCACCTCAACTACCGCTATTTCGAAGCGGGGCCGGTGTGGTGGTTTGGTGGCGGCGCCGACCTCACCCCCTATTACCCCTTCCTGGAGGACGCCAAGCACTTCCACCGCACCCTCAAGGGGGCCTGCGACAGCGTGAACCCGGCCCTCTACACGGTATTCAAGCCCTGGTGCGATGAATACTTCTTCCTCAAGCACCGCGGTGAAACCCGGGGCGTGGGGGGCATCTTCTACGACTACCAGGACCCCCGCGGCGTGCTCTACAAGGGGCAGGACCCCAGCGGCCCCGCCGCCGCCGCCGGGGAGCGGGTGGGCCCGCAGCCCCTGGGCTGGGAGCAGCTGTTCCAGCTGGCCGGCGCCTGCGGCAACGCCTTCCTGCCCAGCTACGTTCCGATCGCCGAGCGGCGCCACAACACCCCCTACGGCGAGCGGGAGCGCCAGTTCCAGCTGTACCGCCGCGGCCGCTACGTGGAGTTCAACCTCGTGTTTGACCGGGGCACGATCTTCGGCCTGCAGACCAACGGCCGCACCGAATCGATCCTGATGTCGCTGCCGCCGCTGGTGCGCTGGGAATACGGCTACAAACCCGAGGCCGGCAGCCGTGAGGCCCTGCTCACCGAGGTGTTCACCCGGCCCCAGAACTGGCTGGAGGACGACTCACTGGTCGCCCGCTGCCAACCCCACGCGGCCGTCGACTGACGCCACGCCCGGCTGACGCCCCAGGCCCTGCTCCAGGGCGGCCACCACCCGCTCAGCGATGGCCGCCAGGGCCCGCTCGCGGGAGCCGGGGTTGCGCAGGGCGGGCTCCAGGGGGGCTTCGAGCTTGCCGATCTCCAGCAGGGTGATGCCGCGGCGCGGCCCCCCCAGGCCGCCGCGGAACTGCTGCGGGTAGCCACCGAAGGCCTGGGCCAGGCTTTCATCGAGGCGGCTGAAGGGCCGATGCAGGGCCGGGATCACGCCGGATCCCACCCCATCGGGCCCATAGGCATCGAAGTGGATCTCCAGGGCATAGCCGCCGGCGGCCGCATGGGCCTTGCCCACGCTCCAGTTGGTGCGGGGATCATCGCCGTCGTGAATGGTGCGCTGCGGCGGGTCGTAGAAGCGGATGTTGAGGCCGCGCTGGAGGCCGAGGGCCACCACCCGGCGGGCCACCGCGAGGTTCCAATAGAGCTCATCGCGGATGCCCCGTTGCATGGGCCGGGCCCCGTGCAGATCCACCGCCGCTCCGCCGGTGCCGGCGCCGGCGATGCCCTGGGAGTCGGCATGGCCCGCCATCACCAAGATCGGCAGATCCGTGGGCTCCTGGCGCTGACCCACCCAATCGCGGCTGAGGCGGCTGCGCACGCCGGTGAGGGGATCGCGGCTGCCTGGAGCCGGAGCCTGGGCCGCCGCCGCCAGCCCCAGGCAGAGCAGCACCAATCCCGCGGAGAGGGCACTGCGGCGGAGCCCACGGGGACTGGCCATCGAACCACCGGCGGCAGGCAGCCGCCACTCTGGCTCAGATCGGCGACTTCAACAGATCACCATCGCTGAACAACCCCAGGCTGGGGCCAAGCTCCAGCTCCAGGGCAATCAGCTCATCGCGGTGGGCCCGCAGCTGCAGGGCGCTGCCGGTGGCGTCGTCGTGGCTGATCAGGCGCAGCTCCACGGTTTCGGGGCGGGCGGCGCGGCGGCGGTAGATCCAGCCCGCCAGGGGCCCCAGGCCCACCAGCAGCAGCGGCCACCAGCCGAGGGCGGGCAGCAGCTGACGCAGCACCAGGCCCAGGCAACCGGCACCGACACCCCCGAGCAGCGACAGCAGCACCGCCAACGGCCCCGAGGCCTCCACCTGGCCGCTGAAGCGCAGCAGGCGGCGGTCCGGGTCGTTGGCCTCCTGGCGCCAGCCCCGTTGCTGCAGCCAGGTGCTGAGGGCCGGCAGCACCACCAGCGGCGGCTTGGAGGAGCGCACCTCCACCACGGTGGTGCGGTCCTTACTGGCAGCCCGCAGGAAGAACACCAGCCCGATGGCCAGCAGCAGCGTGAGCAACAGGGTGGAACCCAGGGCCGGTGGCATGACGTCCGCTGTGGAGCTCGTGCTCATTCTCGTCGAGCCAATGGTGCCAGGGGTCCATCAGCTGCAGGGCGGCGTCCCGGTGGTCATCCAGCAGATGCAGCATGCGGCGCGGACGGCCGCGGCTGGGGCAGCGCTGGGAGTAGCTGCTGATGGCACCGTCCTGGTCGAGGAAGCTGAGGGCCTGCTGCAGCACCGTTTCCGAGAGGCGCAGCTTGGGGTGGGCTTCCGCCAGCCCGTGCATCAAGGCGGTGGGGTAGCTGTCCTGCTGCAGGAGGCACTCGAGGATCCAGCACACCGCCAGCTCCAGGCCCAGGTGCTGAATCGGCGGTTGATCAAAGAAGGCCCGGATGCCCCCCAGGCCCGAGGGCAGGGGTAGACGGCGGGTGGGGGCTTCGCGGCTGGACATGGCGGTGGGCGGGCTCTATCCACCAACTAGCTCCGTCTCAGCGTGAGCACCAACAGCGAAAGGTGATGTTGGGTTTTAGGAGGCCGCGGTGGAGCCATCCGCGACGATGGCCCCATCCCCGCCCCGCATCCGTGAGCAGCTTCCCCACCAGCGTCGGCCCCGCGAGCGCGCCGGCGGCGGGCTCGAGCCCGGCCCGCTTCGCCGTGCTCGACCACGACCTCAACGCCGAATGGCACGGCCTGCTGGCCGGGGCCCAGGCCCTGGCGGTGGACACCGAGGCCATGGGCCTGGTGCACGGCCGCGACCGCCTCTGCCTGGTGCAACTCAGCGATGCCCACGACAACGTGTGCTGCATCCGCATCCACCGGGGCCAGAGCGAGGCCCCCCTGCTGCGGCAGCTGATGGAGGCCCCCGCCATTGAGAAGGTGTTCCATTTCGCCCGCTTCGATGTGGCGGCCCTCGGGGAGGGGCTGGGCATCGCGGTGGCGCCCCTGTTCTGCACCAAGGTGGCCAGCCGCCTGGCCCGCACCTACACCAACCGCCATGGGCTCAAGGAGCTGGTGCAGGAGCTCTGCGGCGTGGAGCTCGACAAGGGGGCCCAAAGCAGCGACTGGGGCCGGGTGGAGGAGCTCAGCGACACCCAGCTGGCCTATGCCGCCAACGACGTGCGCTACCTGCTGCCGGCCCGCGACCGGCTGGTGCAGATGCTGATGCGGGAGGAGCGGCTGAGCCTGGCCCAGCGCAGCTTCGCCTGTATCCCGGTGATCGCCGAACTCGACCGCGGCCGCTTCGGGGCGGTGTTCGAGCACCGCTCCTGAGGGCCCTGGGGGTCAGTCAGTCGTCGCCGATGTAGTTGGCCTCCTCCTGCACCGCCTCCAGCAATACATCCAGCAGTTGACGCGACTGCTCCCCCACCCCCTGGGCCTCGAGCATCAGCCGCTGGGCGATCAGCAGCTTGCCGGCGTTGTCCCGCACCCCCTCCCGGGCCGCCACCAGATCCACCTTGCGGCGGGCCGCGGCCAGGCTGATGCTCAGGCTGCTGGCGAGCCGGCCGCAGGCGGTGGCGAAGTCCTTGTCTTGGGGGGCGGCCATGGGGCGCGGCGGCGGTGCGGGCACCCCGCCATCATCCCGCCCGGCCCAGCAACCGCTCCGCCACCAGCTGGGCCAGGGCCTCACTGCCGCCGGAGGGCCCCATGCGGCGCCGGCCGATGGCCGCCAGCTGGGCCCGCAGGAATGGATCCTGCAGCAGCAGCCCCAGGCGATCCCGCAGCTGCCCTGGGGTGCGGCACACCGCCACGGCACCCCCCAGCAGGCGGCTCTGGCGCTCGGCGAAGCCCCGTTTGAACTGGGGTCCTGGCCCCGGCAGCGACAGGGCCGGAATCCCCAGGCCCACCGCCTGCTCCGTGGCGGTGCCCGCCGCCGCCAGGGCCAATTCCGCCCAGCCGGCCCAGGCCGCAAAACGCCCGGGCCCCACCAGCAGCAGCACAGGGCCCCGGCCCCAGCAGGCGGCGGCGCCGCTGCCGGCGGGCAGCGGCTGGGGCGTGAACCCCAGCCCCCGCAGCAGGGGCTCCCATTCCGCCGGCTCGGGGCGGGACCCGCAGGGGGCCAGCAGCAGCACGGAGCCTGGCGGCCGCCAGCCCTCCAGGGCCTGCAGCAGACGCCGCAGGTTACCCAGGGCCTCCGGCATGCGGCTACCCCCCAACAGCAGCAACCGCCGCTGGGGCTGCAGGGCCTCGGGCAGGGGGTCTGGCTCCAGGCCATCCATCATCGGGTTGCCGGGGGCCAGGGCCGCCACCCCATGGCGCCGCAAGCCGCGGGCGGTGAGCCGATCGCGCAGGGCCACCAACCGGCAGCGGTGGGGGCGCAGCAGGGCCCATTCCCAGGGGTCCCATTCGCTGCCCTTGCAGCGGTGATAGACGGCCGCGAGCCCAGCGGATCCGGGCCCACTGGCCCAGGTGTAATCGCTTTTCGGAGTGCCGATGAAGCCGTAGGGGGCCCCGCTGGCCCAGGCCAGCAGCAGGGGCAGCAGGTCCCCCACCGCCAGCACCGGATCTCCGCTGCGGCCCCAACGGCGCACCAGCCGCCACTGGCGCCAGCTCAGGGTCAGCACGCCGGCCCCCAGGTCGGAGAGCAGGCCCCGCAGGCTCTGGTTGCTGAAGCCCCCACTGGGCAGGCTGCGGCGTGGGCCGATGCGCCGCAGGGCGCCAACCCGCTCCAGCGGGGCGTAGGCGTTGCCCTCCCCCACCAGCGGCAGCACGGCGATCTCCAGCTGCGGATGGCGCCGCAACAGGGCCTGCAACACCCGTAGGGCGATCAGGTCCTCCCCGTGGCCGTTGCTCAGCACCAGCAGCCGGCCGGCCATCCCTTCACTGATACGATCCGCCCTGGGAGTTTGCTCCCGGTCGGCGGCATGGCCAAGTGGTAAGGCAGAGGATTGCAAATCCTTTACCCCCAGTTCGAATCTGGGTGCCGCCTTTATGAAAAGGCAGTCATTGCAAGGGGTTTCGAGGAATCGGAACCCCTTTCTTATGTGTGCAAGGTGTTTGCAAAATCCTTCTAGCGCCTTGCCAGGAAGAAGGAAAACGCAACTTGCAAACACCTGGTCGCTCCGATTCTCCTGCCCCCTGCGTTCGGAAACCCAAGGGTTGCTGTGACAGTCAAAAGTGCTGCACCAGAGCAGGTCTGCCCGTGCTGGAAACTCTGTACGGTTGCTTTGTTCGGAAATTCAGTGAGTTTTGATCGATGTCGCGGTCCATTGGTTACGCGAGGTGCTCCACTACCCACCAGGACACCAATGCCCAAGTCACTGAACTGAGGTCTGCAGGGTGCCAGGAGGTGTTTGCCGAGAAGGTGTCCTCTCGCGCACCCCTGGAGAAACGCCCGCAGTTGCGACGATGCCTCGAAACCCTCCAAGAGGGGGATGAACTGGTGGTGTCGAAACTGGATCGCCTCGGTCGATCCCAAGTGGAGGTGATCAACCGCCTGAGTGACCTGCAGACCAAGGGGATCTACGTCAGAACGCTAGATGGACTGATCAACACCAGGGGTTTGGGGAAACTCGCCCCACTGGTGATCGGACTGCTTACGGGTCTTGCCGAAGTGGAACGTTCGCTTATCCAGGAACGAACGAAGGAGTCGGTTGAACACCGCAGGAAGACAGGAGGAAACCTTGGTGGTCGACCTAAAACCTCCGACAAAAAGGAACGCCTGGTGATCCGACTCAGAGAAGAGAGTGAGTCGTACAGGTCGATCCGCGATCAAACAGGTTTATCGCTTGCAACCATTCAACGAATCCTCAGAGATGCCAATCTTCCTACATAGAGAATCTGTTTAGAAAAGTGCATAAATAAAAACGTTGAAAGAAATTTACTTGGGCGTTCAGTCTAAGACTGCATGCCAACAAAAGATTGACATCAATGCCAATCTTGCTATATAATTGCTCAACACAAAGACACAGATATCTCGATCCTTTACAGAGGTAAAGACCATCAGAACTTGTCCATACCCCTTGGTGATCAAGTGACACCCCCAAGGGACCAGGTGTACCCAGAATTACCCATTGAATTTCCAAAGAAACCAGTGATACTAATGACTCTGACCAATACCACTAAAAACATAATCCAGAAACGAACCGAACGAAGTGAGGTTCATTCACGACCGAAGGGAGTGAATCCTCAAGACCACTCCAGAATCAAACAGAACCAGAAACTCATCAGGATCCACCAGAAGACAGGTTCCTTTGGAAAGGTGCAGGAAGAACTGATCCGACAGAACTGGGAAACCAATTTCCGACCTCACTGGTTCATCACCTTGCTATGGAACGACCTCCCAACTCGATATGACACTGCAGAAGGACATGCAAAGACATTTAGAAATGTCTTTTTGACCAAGTTGTTGAGGTGTAATTCACCCACCAAGATTCCTGATCCACCTGCTCGACCCCAACTAGTGTTCTTTCATGAACGGAAACCAGTGATCACGAGAGGACGACAGATCACTGCATTTCATACCCACCTCCATTTAGGACCACTACCTGACCACCAGAACCACCTTTGGTTCCTTGACCACCTGATCCACCAGGAGGTCACTCCAAGGGTCAGGAACCTCCTCAAGACCACCAGAGAGGGGAATAAGGGTGTGGTGATCAAACCATGGGTCTGGGACCACCATGCGTTCTACAACCTCAAGGACTACTACAGGTACAAACACCACCAGGATGCCGACCTGGTGATTGACTACCTGAATTCAGATCTGGTCTTCCCTACAGAATAAATAGAGATAACCACCTATCACTCGCCCATGAGAACGCAATCAAGACCTGATCAATGCAATATCAATCTTTTCTTTGGAAAACGAAACCAGATCACTCTGGAGAAGTTCGACCATCTCTCAGAAGAACTAAGACGATCACGAACAGGAACACTCGATTACCTGATCACTCACTACGAGTTCTACAACAAGACCACTGGAGGAAGAAGACCATGAATATCCCCCTATCCAAAGTCGAAGAAGAAATGCTCAAGATCCTACGACTCAAAGACAAACGCTATCGACGCGGACTTCTACAAAAGATCCAAGAAGAACTAAAGGAAGACTACGACAGACTCAATAAGTGAAAACTCTTGAACAAGATCCAGGAATCCACAAGTTAAAGTACTAGAATTGAGTTAGAACGGTTGCATGCCTTGGCATTTATTCTAAAATATAATCTTTTCGTGATCCCACGATTGCTCCATTGGGGCAACCTGCAACTCAGTCAGAAATTGCCTAATGCTTGCGCATGAGATAACGGTTCGACTGGCAGTACCAGGTTCGCTCTCCTTGGTGTAAAATCTTAGAAGTTGCTTATTGCATCATGAAACTCAAACTTAAGTACTCTCTCCCTCTGTGCGCCCTCGCCACTAGTGCATCCATTCTCACCCCACTAGTAACATATGCTCAGCAGCAAGATCGCCTCAAAAACGTTTCATTTAGCACCAAGGGTTCAATTATACTTATGCCATGTAGGGACAAGAGTGGCAACCAATTAATGGGGATGACCACCGAGAATGAATTCTGCACTGAAACGTTTAATCAGTTGGTACGCGATGGTGGCGCAAAAACTATATCTTGGTTTAAGGTGAATTCACAACTTCAAAAAATCATGGATTCAGGCAAAAAAAATAATTCATCAAACCCCTTCCTCTCTGGCACCAATATGGGCGCATCAAGGGGAGACTACACAAATGACTCGTATATTCCAGAACTTATTAAAGCGGGTAAGTTGCTTGGCGCCAAATACGTAGTTCGTCCTGTAGTACTCAATAAAGAATCAGTGCAATCAAGTAATACTAAGGTTTCCATGGGTTTCATGGGTTTTGGCGCAGGTGCTAAGACTGAGAATGAGAAGAAGGCAAATGTGACAATAAAGATTGATGTGATTGCTGTCGCCGAACAAGATATTATTGGCAGCAAGTCGTTCGTAGGAAGCGTTTCGGAGAAAAAATCTGGTGATGCAGGTTATGAGTTCGATCGAACTGCTGGGACCGGGGGAATGGATGGACCAACCCGCGCAGCAATGACGGAAGCAATTTATAAATCAGTTGAGTATGTTGCCGAAAGAATCAATTAATCGTTGAGCGTACCATTACTTGTTGTCGCTTAGCATTGAATCAAATTCTTTGCTCAGCGACAACTCATCAAATGCAATAGAGATTTTCTCTGAATCATTGTCAACGTTCAAGAATTCAATGGTATACAAATATCTCCTGTCGACGCGAGTAAAAATAAATCCTCTTCTTTTGGATTCGTCCCTTGATGCTATCCATTTAATCTTATCTTTCTTGATTGACTCATTCCTTCCAGATGAATACTTCAACAATATAGATTTTTTTGTAATTGTGACTGAGCAAGACTCCTCCCGTTTTTCATTGCTAACGCACAGTGCTTTATTGAAGTCAAGTTGGGCGAATGCTTGATGCATAAAACCAAGAGATGTCAAAATAAGTATCAATAATGGTTTGATGCTCTGCATGGGGATGGTGGGATGTTAGATTTA
>Ga0194126_10001490_pt1 | contig 39256 bp, 35 predicted proteins | sample TA2KigC150mmetaG_FD_148641 | JGI IMG/M metagenome (GOLD analysis project Ga0194126, IMG submission 148641) | Freshwater microbial communities from Lake Tanganyika, Tanzania - TA2015035 Kigoma Deep Cast 150m | ecosystem: Environmental > Aquatic > Freshwater > Lake | place: Tanzania: Lake... | reverse complement strand
CTGTCGCCGAGTCTGGCCTCCACGGGTCCATGCTTGGCGCCGACCCATCTCTTCCGGATTCCCTCCTGACGGATCCCGTACTTGTTCGGATCGAGCCGGGGGTCGGAGGGCGTGTGGGAGAGGAAGACGACGCCAGCGCTGAATCGGTTCCAGGTCAGATCGATGTCGAGGCGATCGTCGACGAGGCTCTCCTCAAGGGCCGTGTCGTAGTAGAGCTCGAGCTGATTGGCCCCCCTGAGGTCCGCCTCCTCCGCCCACGCGACTCCGCCGATGAACAGGAGTCCGCTGCCGGCCGTGAGCATTAGCGCGGCGCAGGCCATGACTGCGAGGGGGCCGCCGGCCACGGGCCGGCGCGGGGCGGCCGCCGGACGGGCGAGGCAGCTCACTTCGGGCTGCCGGAGGTCTCACTCTCCGCCCCCAGGCCCAGCAAACCCCGCACGAGCTCCTCGAGCTTCTTCTCGTCCCCGGGTAGATACGACTCCGCGAAGTGCACGATCTTTCGATCCTGGGCGATCAGGAAGGAGGTCGGATACTGCCTCACGTTGAACAGGTTGCCGATCGACTTGCTCGGATCGGTCAGCACGAGAAACTGAAACTTGTTGGAGTCGACATAGGGCTTCACCTTCTGCACGGTGCGCGGCTCGTCCTGCGAGATCGCGACGACGGAGAACCCCCTGTCGCGGTACTTCTTGTGGAGCTTGTCCAGCTCCGGCATCTCGCGCTTGCAGGGCCCGCACCATGTGGTCCAGAAGTCGACGAGGATCGGCCCCTTCTTGAGAAGCTCGGACGCCTTGACCTCCTTCCCCTGAAGGTCCTTGGCCGTGAAGTCGGGGGCCTTCAGGACGGGACTCTCCTTGGCCGGCTTCCCTGCCGTCTCGCCCGATGCCAGGGCCGCCTCGGGGCCGGCGGGAGCGGATGCCTGGATCTCCTGGGCCTGGCCTGGAGACCAGGTCGCGACGATGAGGGCCAACAGAGGCCACGGAGCGATGGGGCTTCGAATCGCCTTCAATTCAGGACTCCCTTTCCCTGCGTTCTTGGACTCGGTGCGCCTTGCTTCGACATCCCGAAGGGGCGAGATCGCCGATATCCGGTCTTCCCCCGCGACCCCGGGAAACGGCTTCATTGTATGGAGATTGCGCGGGCCTGTCCAAGGCCGAAGGGAAGAGCGCGGCCGGGTTCTTCTCCGGGCGCGTGGAGAGGGCCTCGAGGGTCGCGAAACCCTGCCGGACAGCGCCAAGCACGGCGTTGTCGGCCGCCTCCCGATCTGGGATCGTACTGCCCGATGGAAGGCGCGCGCGAAGCGAGGGATCGTATCCTCGAGTGGGGGAGGGAGATCGGCTTCTCATCGGTGGGGATCGCTCCCGCCGAGCCCTCACCGGCCTTGCCCCGGCTCATCCGGTGGCTCGAAGAAGGCCGCAACGGCTCGATGGCCTATCTTGCCCGCGACCCTCTCGCGCGCGGGGATCCGCGCAACCTTCTCGGGGGATGCCGCAGCGTCATCTGCGCGGCGCTTCCCTACAGCACAGGCGATGATCCGGCGGCCGGTCGGCCCGAGCTCGGGAGGATCTCCCGCTACGCCTGGGGGGATGACTATCACGCTGTCGTGAAGGAGAAGCTCGAGGCCCTCTCATCGCGGATCCGCAGGGAGTGGCCCGAGGCGCGAGCGAGGGTCGCTGTCGACACCTCCCCGATCATGGAGAAGGCCCTTGCCGCGCAGGCCGGAATCGGCTGGATGGGGAAGCACACGCTGATGATCGATCCAGGGCGGGGCAGCTGGTTTGTCCTCGGGGAAGTCCTCACGACGCTCGCTCTGTCTCCGACCGGCGCTGTGGAGGACCGCTGCGGGGGCTGCTCGCGCTGCGTCGAGGCCTGTCCGACGGGCGCGATCGTCGAGCCCTATCTTCTCGATGCGAGGCGCTGTCTCTCGTATTGGACGATCGAGCGGAAGGGCGAGATCGATCCCGAGATCGAGATCCGGACAGGGAACTGGATCTTCGGCTGTGACGTGTGCCAGGAGGTGTGTCCCTGGAACGAACGGGCGCCGCGTGCGGAGGAGCCCCGCTTCGCTCCGCGCATCGAGAATCTCGGCCGGGCGCTGCGGGAGTGGCGCGAGGCCGGCGAGGCTGAGTTCGACCGGCGGTTCGGCGGGAACCCGGTCGCTCATGTTGGTCGCGGAGCCTTTCTCAGGAATGTAGAAGCAGCGATGCGAAACGAGAGGAGACGATGATGGCCGGAAGAGAGGCGATTCGAATCCCGCGCGAGAAGGGGCGACCGCTGGCGGGCGACCTCCACATCCCCGCGGACACGAAGAGCCCGCAGGGCGGGGGCTCGGTTCGTGGTCCCGGGGACTCGGCGGGCCGCGAGGGGCTGGGCGCGGTCCTCGTCATCCACGGATTCAAGGGATTCAAGGACTGGGGCTTCTTCCCGCACCTCTGCGACGCCCTGGCGGAGGGCGGATTGCTCGCTCTCAGATTCAACGTGAGCGGCGCGGGCATCAGGGAGGACGGCGATCGGTTCGACGACCCCGAAGCGTTCGAGTCGAACACCTACGGCAAGGAGCTTCGCGACATCGCTCTGGCGGCAGCATTCCTGAGGGCGAGGGGGGAAGCGATGGGCCGCCGCCCGAAGCTCGGTCTGCTGGGAGTGAGCCGCGGGGGCGGGATGGCCATTCTCCATGCCGCCGCGGATCGGTCCACTCAGGCGTTGGCCACCTGGGCGGCGATCTCCTATGCCGACCGTTACGATCGCTCGGCCCACGAAGCCTGGGAGCGGGGCGAGACGGTTCCGGTGGCGAACGTCCGGACCGGCCAAGTCTTCCAGATGCGCGGCGCGCTCTGGGAGGAGCTCCGGAACGACGCGGAGCGCTTCGACATCCTTCGCGCAGCCGGCAGGATCGATCTCCCCTGGCTGATCGTCCATGGAGACGCCGACGACACGGTGAAGCTCGACGAGGGGACGGCCCTGCATCGGGCGGCGCGGGACGGGATGTGCGGAGAGCGGGCCCGGCTTCTCATCCTTCAGAAGACCGGGCACACCTTCGGCGGCGTCCATCCCTTTCGGGGTGAGACGCCTCCCATGCGAAAGGCGATCCGGGAGACGGTCCGCTGGTTCGCCGCGCATCTCGATACGCTCGGCGAGGCGTCCGGCGCTCCTTGACACTCGTTCTCCCGGGCGGCTAGTCTCGGTTTCGAGGTCGCGTTTTGACCGGTGAGCAACAATCCGCCACTCTGGGAGATCATCTATCATGCTGGATCGCAAGCAAGTCGAAGGGGTTTTCGATCGTAGGGTTCGTCCCGCGCTCATGATGGACGGCGGGAACATAGAGCTGATCGATGTGAAGGACAACAAGGTCTACGTGAGGCTGGTGGGCGCCTGCGGGCATTGCCCCAGCTCCGCGATGACCCTGCAGTTCGGCGTCGAGAAGGCGCTCCGGGAAGAGCTCTCCGAGTTCGAGGGGCTCGTCACGGTCTGATACCTCGATGAGGCGCGATGATGCCGGGGGGGCGCGCGCGGGGACTCCCGCAGCGGCCTCCTCGTTCGCTTTCACAAGGGGGTTCGCATGAAGCTTCGATGGTTGCTCCTGCCCGTTCTGCTCGGTGCTCTTCTCGGCGGCGAGGCAAGGGCCGATGTGACGATCGAGACCAAGCACAACGAAGAGACCCACATGATGTACTTGGCCGAGCACATGTTCCGCTCCGACATCAAGGACGGCATGGTGATCTTCCGGGGAGACAAGAAGGTCCTCTGGATGGTGGACCTCGGCAAGAAGAAGTACACGGAAATGACCGAGGCGGACGCGAAGGCGATGGGACAGAAGATAGACGAAGCCATGGCGCGGATGCAGGAAGCGCTGAAAGAGGCCTCCCCGGAGCAGCGGGCGATGATGGAGAAGATGATGGGGAACGTGCCGGGGGCGAAGCAGAAGTCGAAGCGGATCGTCACTCCGCTGGGGCAGAGCCGTGAGATCAACGGTTTCCGATGCAAGGGATATACGGTCGATACCGGGGACGAGGCGACTAGCGAGGTGTGGGCGACCGATCCGAAGGCGATCAATCTGGATCCCGCGGAGCTATCGGTCTTCAAGGAGTTCGCGGAGTTCATGCAGGAGATCCTGCCGGGCATGGACAGCCTCGAGGAGCTCATGAAGGACTACGAGAATCCGGGGGAGGATCAGGTTCCCGGATTCCCGATCCTGACCATCGCGAAGGACAAGAAGGGGAAGGAGTCCTGGCGCTCCGAGGTGGTCCGCCTGGAGAAGGGGTCGATCGGCGCCGAGAAGTTCGAGGTGCCGGCCGGATGGAAGAAGGAGAAGGGAGCCTTCGGGGAGTGACCGCCGCGCCGCCCGCGCGCCGCCCCTGGTGGGTCTTCTCGGCGATCGGCGCGGGCGCTTTCATGTCCGCATTCGGCGGGAGCGCCGTCAACGCGACGCTCCCGGTGATCCAGTCCTCTCTCGGCAGCGGCATCGCGACCGTGCAGTGGGTCCTGACGGTCTTTCTCCTGGCCGTGAGCGCCCTTCTTCTCAGCTTCGGACGGCTCGGCGACATCCTGGGACACAGGACCATCTACCTCTGGGGCTTCGTCGGGTTCATCGCCGGTTCGACCCTCTGCGCGATCTCCCCGTCCGCCGGCGCCCTCATCGCTTCCCGCGTCGCGCAGGGAATCGGCGCCGCGATGCTCTTCGCGAACTCCCCGGCGATCCTCACCGGGAGCTTTCGGGCCGAGGACAGGGGCCGCGTCCTGGGCCTGCTCTCCATGATGACCTACATCGGTCTTACGGCCGGTCCGAGCCTCGGAGGCTGGATCGCCGCCAACCTGGGCTGGCGCGCCGTTTTCTATGTCAACGTCCCCGTGGGTCTCGCGGCGCTCCTGATCGCCTGGCGCGTCCTGCCCCGCGAGAGCGCCCAGGGAGGCGAGAAGCAATTCGACCTGATGGGCGCCGGCGCATTCACTGTCGGTCTTCTCGCCCTGCTCCTCTTTCTCAATCAGGGGTACTCGCGAGGCTGGGACTCCGCGCCGATTCTGCTGCTCCTCGTGGCCTCGGTCGCGCTTCTGACTCTCTTCGTCGCCGTCGAGCGCAGGGACCGGGCCCCGATGCTCGATCTCGGCCTCTTCCGGAGCCGGATCTTCTCGGCTGCCGCCGCGAGCGCGATGCTCAACTACCTCGCCATCTTCATCTGCCTCTTTCTGATGCCGTTTCTGCTCATCAGGGGGATGCGCATGTCCGTCTCGGAAGCCGGTCTGCTCCTGACCTGTCAGCCCCTGGCCATGGCGATCACCGCTCCCCTGAGCGGCGCCGTCGCGGACCGCGTCGGATCGAGAGGACCGAGCACGCTCGGGATGGCGATACTGGCGACAGGCCTATTCCTTCTGGCCAGCCTTGACGCCGCATCGAGCCGCTGGGAGATCGGCGCGGGGCTGGCCGTGGTCGGTCTCGGGACGGGGATCTTCATCTCCCCCAACAGCAGCGCCCTCATGGGGGCGGCGCCCAAGCACCGGCAGGGGATCGCGGGGGGTGTGCTGGCGACGGCGCGCAACCTCGGCATGGCGTTGGGCGTGGGTCTCTCGGGAGCGATCCTCACCACCCTGCTGGCCCGCGGGGCGGATCTCCACAGCGCGATCCGCGCCGGGTTTCTCGTGGCCGGGGCCGTAGCGCTGGCCGGCGTTCCGATCTCCGCGTCGAGGGGTGGGGAGGGAAGTCGTGATGCCGGCTGAAGCCCAGTTGGTTGCCGCTGGCGAAAGGGGAGCGCGGCGCTCTGCCAGGAGCGGTTCTCCCTGCGAGGGCACCGCAAGGTGGTTTGCCGGTTGCGTCGCCTTCTCGCTGTCGCCCCCTGCCGCGGGCGCAGCGACTGCGCCCACGACACCCGGTGACGAGAACTACTTCTCCTTGGGGATGCGCTTGCTCTCCCTGGATCGTTGGAGATCATTCGAATGGTAGATGCACTCGCTGAGCAAGGCGTCGCCGATGCTGACGTCCTTCGCCATCTCCTTGCACGTGGGGGCTCCGCACAGGCCGCAGTCCAGGCCCGGGAGTTTCGTCAAGAGCGCTTCCGCCTCGCGGACCGCTCTCACCCGTTCACTCAGGTTGCCCGAATGACCCCGTGCCGGTCGCGGCAGGATCGGCCGTCCGAGGCCGAAATCCTCCGTCGAATACCGTCTCTCGACCTCCGCCAGCGTCTCGCGGTCCATGTCCGGAAGCCTGTCGAGGAGCGACTGCATTTTGCTGAGGGTGACGTAGACGTTGGCGACCGTCAGGTTGCCGCCGGCGCAACCGCTCCAGCAACTGTGCGCCTCGACGAACTCCACGTTGCGCAGCCTGCCCTTCTCGATGTCATCGAACACCTGGGTGATGTTCGAGATGCCAGTGACATGCAGATAGCGGTGGTGGGCCAGTACCTGGCTGAGCCCGTCGCCCAGGCATGATCGCAGGAGAGCGGCGCTCCTGATAGGAACCGCCTTGGGCGGCTTCTCCGGCTCGGCCTTCATGGTGTTCGCGCTCGCGACGATCGCGTTGTAGACCTCGGAGATGCCCAGGGTCCCGTCCAGGTTGCTCTCCACCCTCTCGGCAGGCTCGAGAATCGAGATGGTCTTCGCCTGGCACGGGGTAATGTGGATGGCCGCGATCTGGTCCCTGGGAATGCCGAGTTCCCCCGAGTATCGTCGTTTGGCTTCGCGGCCAGCGATCTCCCGTGGGGGCTGAATGCAAATGAGCTGATCCACCATCCTCGGATAGGCGACCTGCACGAGACGCACGACGACAGGGCAGGCGACGGAGATCAGGGGCAGGGGCCCCTTCCAGTTCTCGAGGTATTCCTTGATCGCCCTGTCGACGAGGCTGATCTCGACGGCGAAGTCCCAGACCGCGTCAAAGCCCAACATGAGGAGGCCTTGAGAGATGTGGGCGGGGGAGATGCCTGCGGGAAACTGGCCGAACAGGACCGGGGAGGGAATCGCGACCCTGAACTTGAATCCGCAGAGATCCTTCACGGAGGAGGTCGTGGGCGCGATCGCGCCCCATTGGCACGAGGAGAGGCAGACGCCGCAGTCGATGCACCGCTCCGGCGTGTACCGCGCCCTCCCCTGCCTGACCCGGATCGCGTGGGTCGGACAGACCCGCATGCAGGCAAGGCAGCCTTGGCACTTCTCCTCGTCGATCCGGAATCCGTGGGCGAGAGCGCTCATTTCGCGTTCAGGTGGATCACAGACAAGAGTCTGGTTCCTTTCCCGACCTCCGACCCGAGTTCAAACCTGTCCGAGGTCTTCTTGATGTTCGGCAGGCCCATGCCGTAGCCGAATCCCATCTCGCGCATTTCATCGCTGGCGGTCGAATACCCCTCTTGCAAGGCCAGCTCAATGTCCGGAATGCCGGGACCGTCGTCCACGACCTCGATTGAAAGATCCTCCTCGGTCAGCGTGAAGATGACCGTGGCCCGGGCTGCGTACATCACGACATTCATCTCCGCCTCGAACGTCACCACCCCCGCGCGCAGGATGATGTCGGGATCCATCCCGATGTCCGACAGGATCGCCTTCACCTCTGCAGAGGTTTCGCCGGCCTTATCGAAGTCCAGGCCATGGACCTCGAAGGTCTTCCTGAGGAGAACGTCGGACTCCATGGCTATGTGACACCCCTGAGACCCTGGTTCCGCAGAATCCCGCAGCAATCGAACATCCCAAGTCGCGTGGCCAGGATGGCGATGCTCCTCTGGCGCGCATGGTCGATCGTCTTCTCGTTGGGGCGGACGCCCCTCACAAAGAGGATGGCGGCCAGATCGGCTACGTGCGCGGTTCGGACCGCCTGGATGTTCGCGAGGCCGGTGACGAGAAAGGCGCGCCGGCAAAGGGCGGTCAAGACGACGCTCATGCCGTCGGCAGCGACAACTGTGCTGATCTCGGTCCCCAGGAGTTCGGGGCAGGCCAGGACCTCGCATTCCAGGAGGTCCCGGATGGCCGCAAGGCTCATGGACGTTTCTGGTTCAGCGCTCATCGGCGGCTTCCCATCCTTGCCCTCGGCGGCCGAGCAGGCAGATTCCAGATGCCCGTCTCAACCCGAAAGCGTCTGGTGTATGGACTGCGCGGCCTTTCTTCCCGCCCCCATGGCGCTGATGACGGTCGCCGCGCCGGTGACGACGTCGCCTCCGGCCCAGACCCTCTCGCGGGAAGTACGGCCAGTCTCCTCGTCGGCGACGATGTTCCCCTTCTTGCCCACCGTCAATCCGGGGGTGGACATCGGGATCAGCGGATTCGGGCTGTTTCCGATGGCGCAGACCACCGCATCCGCGCTCATGCGAAACTCGGATCCCTTGATGGGCACGGGCCGCCGGCGCCCCGATTCGTCAGGCTCACCCAGCTCCATCTTCAAGCACTCGATCTCCGTGAGCCATCCCTGGTCGTTGCCCAGCAACCGAACCGGGAGGGTCAGGTAATCGAATGTCACCCCCTCCTCCTCGGCGTTCTCGAGTTCTTCCAGCCTTGCCGGCATCTCGCTTCTGCTGCGGCGATAGACGATGTGGACTTCGTCGGCGCCCAAACGCAGAGCCGTGCGGGCCGAGTCCATCGCGACGTTCCCTCCTCCAAAGACGGCAACGCGCGCGGCCCTCTTGAGGGGCGTGTCCCATGCGGGGAAGCGGAAACCCTTCATCAGGTTGCAGCGGGTGAGGTATTCGTTCGCCGAGTAGACGCCGTTCAAGTTTTCTCCTGGGACTTCCATGAACCACGGCAGTCCCGCCCCCGCCGCGATGAACATCGCATCGTATTCCTCGAGGATCCTATCCACGGTGCGGGTCTTTCCAACGATATGGTCCAGATGCAGCGTGACGCCGAGGCTCGTCACGTACTCGACCTCACGGCGCACGATCGCCTTTGGCAGCCGGAACTCGGGTATGCCGTAGGTGAGCACACCGCCGGCCTCGTGCAGCGCCTCGAAGATCGTGACGCTGTACCCCAGTAGCGCCATGTCGCTGGCCACGGTGATCCCCGCCGGACCGGAACCGACCACCGCGATCTTCTTGCCGTTAGGGCTCGCCATCGCAGGCTTCTCGATGGCCCCGCTCGCGGCTTCCCAGTCGGCAAGGAAGCGCTCCAACCGCCCGATGGCCACCGGCTCGTGCTTCTTGCCGAGGACGCAGAACTTCTCACACTGCTCCTCCTGCGGACAGACACGGCCGCACACGGCGGGCAGGGCGTTTCTCTCCTTCAGCTTCTTGATCCCCGCGCTGAAGTCGTCGCTGACGACGCACTGGACGAATCCGGGGATGTCGATGTTGACCGGGCAGCCGTTCACGCAGTGGGGCTTCTTGCAGCCGAGGCAACGGGAGGCTTCCTCCTTGGCCTGTTCCGGCGTGTAGCCGAGCGCCACCTCGTCGAAGTTCCTGACCCTCTCGAAGGGTTCCTGTTTCGGCATGGGCGTCTTCCTGGACTCGATTCTCTTCGCCACGCTTGGACCTCCTTCGCACCCTAGAAGTGCGAAGCGCATCCGCTGCGCCGCAGCGGCTGGACCTCCTCGGGGTTGTAGGTCTTCCTCCGTTTCAGGAACTCCTCCCAGTCCACTTCGTGCCCGTCGAAGTCGGGCCCGTCGACGCAGGCGAACTTCATCCTCCCCGCGACGGTGAGGCGGCAGACGCCGCACATGCCGGTGCCGTCGATCATGATCGGATTCATGTTGACGATCGTCTTGGTTCCGAGTTCGCGAGTCACGTTCGACGTCTTCATCATCAGGAAGGTGCATCCGTTGACGATGATCCGATCCGGCTGGATCCTCTCCAGCGCGAGGATCTCCGGCAGGCGAGTGATGTGCCCTCGATAGCCGGCGGAGCCGTCGCGGGTCAGCTCGATGAGCCGATCGCAGACCGGCCGGAACTTCTCCTGCCAGTACAGGAGGTACCGGCTCCGCGCTTCGAGGAGGACGTGCACCCTGCTTCCCGCCTCGGCGAGCGCCCTCGCGATGGGGTAGATGCTCCCGATCCCGTAGCAGCCGGCGACGCAGAGGACGGTTCCGAAGTCGCCGATCTCCGTCTCCCGTCCGAGGGGACCGGCGTAGGTCGGGATCGTGTCGCCCGCCTTCAGCCTGGCGAGTCTGGATGTCGAGGCCCCGACCTGAAGGAACATCGAGGTCACGGTACCGGCCTCGAGATCCCAGTCGGCAACGGTGAGGGGAACGCGCTCGCCGGTCTCGCTCGGTCTCAGAATCACGAAGCTCCCCGGACGCACCGCGGCCGTGACCTGGGGAGCCTCCACGGTTAGCTCATGGATGTTCGGAACAATCATCCTGCGAACGACGACCTTGTACATGCCCGGTCCTCAGGACTCTGCCTTAAGTCCGCCCGCTCCCCGGCCGGCAACGCCTGAGTCTTCCGGCGTTGCCTGCGGTTCCACCAGAACTCCCTCCCGGATCCCGCTGGCGCGATAGAGGGGCTCCAGATCCTTCCGGTGAGGAATCCCTCCACATGCGAGCGGGCGATGCACGATGATGGAGCCGGGAGGACAGCTCGCGTCCGCCCGGGCAGTGGCCTGGATCTCGATCCCGTCAGCCCGCAGGAGAACGGGACCATCGCCTTCGATTCCGAGCTCGGCAAGATCTTCGGGATGGAGTCTGATCCCTTCCTCGAGGCTGAGTTCGGAAAGCCCTTCCACAACGCCGCAGAGGTCGATCCCGCGGTGTCTGAACCCGCCAGGGACGACGAGCAAGCGGCGACCGTCAGCGCGAGCGTCGCCGCGGGCGGGCGCGGGACGCCCTGCCGGCGATCCGATTCCGGTCTCGGCGAGCATTCGCTGGCGCCGATCAGGTTCTTCGGGGAAGCCGGGGACCTCGCGATGGATCTGCTCACGAACCCGGGCGGCGCTCTCGAACAAGAGATCACTGCGTGAGAGTCTCTCCGCCAGCATCCCCAGAATGAGCCAGTCGGGACGCGCGCATCCGGTGAGCGCCCCGTCCGGCAAGTCCTCGATCCTGGCATTCTCCTGCACGCGTCCCTCGACGTTCGTCAAAGTCCCTTCCGCTTCCGCAAAGCTCGAGGCAGGGAGGAACGCGTCCACTTCGAAGGGAGGGTAGTAGATGTCTTGCGCGATGATGTACTCGCACGAAGGTCGCTCGAAGAAGGGCGCCTCTCCGATGAGGAAGAGGACCTTCGGCGTCGCCCTCCCCTGGAGCAGGTCGTCAAGCGAGATGCCCTTCCCCTCTGCAGGCCTAGGTCCCGGGAGGATCTCCGGGAAGGCGCCGAGTTCGAGGACTCCTCTCGTGTTGGAACCATGGAAGAGGGGCAGGAAGGAAGTCTGCTCTCGTTCCGCGAGCCTCAGAAGCGCTTCTGCGAGCCGATACTCCGGATCGGCTGCGAAAGCGGACGGACCCACGACGATAGCCACGGCGCCTCCCGGCGCGACGGCGTCGAGAGCCCTCGCGAGCTTCTCGCGATCGACGCCTGTCTTGCCGGCGATCCGCGCGGCGTTCGGGGCGCTCCCTCCCAGCAGCGAATCAGCCAGAAGACCCAGCACGGTCCCTTCGGTCCCCGGACGGGTCCGCAGCCATAGGTCCGCATAGCGCGCCAGATTGGAGTCGTGGGAATCGATCGTGACGAGCCTCGCGCCTTCTCTCAGGGCGCGCCGGACCTCGACGCCGACGATCGAGAAGTAGAACCTCGTATCGAGCCCCACGGCGATGATCGTGTCCGCATGAGCGATCTCCTTGATGGAGATCGGAAGCGAGAGGAGTTTCGCCCAGAGGTCGATCCCGCCGGGGAAAGTCGAGCGCGCCGTGGAGTCGATGCCGTTCGACTTGAGGATCGACCGAACGAACTTCTGGGCAACGAAGAGGCTCTCGTTGGTCAGGTCCGGGGACACCACCATGAGGAAGTCGTCGGGGGCCAGGCCCTTGAGGTGCGCCGCGACCTCGTCGAGAGCTTCGGACCAGTCGACCTCGCGGCGGTAGCTCCCGCGCTTCAAGACCGGCTTCTTCGCCCGCTCGTGGTGGTGGGTCACTTCGGGAAGACAGAACCGGCCGCGGACGCAGAGTTGCCCGTCGTTGATCTCAGGGTCGAGATGCGCCTCGGCGCGCGAGAGCCTGCCGTTTCTGTGCTTGAGTTCGAGCTGGCAGCCGAGTGCGCAGAACGGACAGGTGGAAACCTGGAGTCCATCGGGTTGGCCATCCCATTTGGACACTTTGTCTGTCAGCGCTCCGGTGGGGCAGACGCCCACGCACGCCCCGCAGAACTCGCATCCGGCCTCCACGTGGCTTCTGCCGAAGGCTGTGCCGATCACCGTTTTCGGTCCCCTGTGCGTGAAGGCGAGGACGCCCGCGCCCCGAACCTCCTGGCACATCCGGACGCAACGGCCGCACAGAATGCAGATGTTGTAGTCGCGATCAAAGAACGGATCGTCGTGGCCAGGCTCGTATCCATGGTAGTAGACAGGGTAGTGGATATCGGTGACCCCGAGACGCTCGACGACGTTCTGGAGTTCGCAGCCGCCGTCGTTCGGACAAGAGCGGCAGCCGGTGCTGACGCCCGCCTTGCGGATTGTGTACTGGTTCTCCTTGCACTCGTCCTTTTCCGTGCAGACCAAGCAGCTCGATGGATGCTCGCTCAGGATGAGTTCCAGGATCTCCTTTCGCATCTCCCGGAGAGCGACGGTATCGGTGAGGACTTTCATCCCCTCTTGAACGATCGTGCTGCAGGCCATGGGATAGCCGCGCATCCCTTCGATCTCTACCATGCAGAGCCTGCATCCGCCGAAGGGAGACAGGTCCTTGTGGGAGCAGAGCGATGGAACGTAGACGCCGTTCATCTCTGCCGCCCGAAGGACCGAAACCCCCTCCGGACAGGTCACCCCTCGGTGATCGATTTCGATGCCGATTGACCGGGCATGCTTCGCGCGAATCGTCTTCGGATTCATGTCAGGCTCCGGACTCGATGACGATTGCGTCGCCGGCGATCGCGTCGAACCGACAGATCTCGTAGCAGGATCGGCACTTGATGCACTTCTCGAGGTCGAGGTTGTGGGGTTCCGATCGTGGCCCCGTGATGGCGCCCGTGGGACAGACCTGCACGCATCGCTGGCAGCCCGTGCACTTCTCCTTGCGGATTCTGTAGACGACGAGGTCCCTGCAGACGGCGGCGGGGCATCGCCGATCCACGATGTGGGCCAGGAACTCGCTGCGGAAGTACTTCAGGGCCGTAAGAACGGGATTGGGCGCAGTCTGGCCGAGGCCGCAGAGGGATCCTCCCTTGATCGCCTTGGCGAGTTGCTCGAGCCTGTCCAGGTCCGAGAGCTGACCCTTGCCCTGCGAGATTCTCTCGAGGATTCCGACGAGGTGCCGAGTGCCGACTCGGCACGGCACGCACTTGCCGCACGACTCCGCCTGGGTGAAGTTCAGGAAGTACTTCGCAGTGTCTATGATGCACGTGTTCGCATCGAGGACGATCAGCCCGCCGGAGCCCATGATGGAGCCGGCGGCGGCGAGGTTCTCGTAGTCCACGGGCGAATCGAGAAACTCCTCGCTGAGACAACCGCCCGACGGGCCGCCGGACTGGACCGCCTTGAAGTCCTTCACCAGGCCGCCGCCGATGTCGTAGATGACTGTGCGCAGTGTGGTCCCCAACGGCACCTCGATGAGGCCGGTGCGCCGCACCTTCCCCACGAGACTGAACGTCTTGGTCCCCTTGGATGTCTCCGTCCCGTATTGCGAGAACCACTCCGCGCCATTTCGCAGGATGCTGGGAAGGGATCCGAGGGTCTCGACGTTGTTGATGATCGTAGGTCTTCCCCAGAGCCCCTCGCTGGCCGGAAAGGGAGGACGCGTGCGCGGCATTCCCCTGCGTCCTTCAATGCTCGCGATGAGTGCGGTCTCCTCTCCGCAGACGAACGCCCCTGCGCCCTCCTTGATTCTGATATCGAAGCTGAAATCGCTTCCGAGGATCCGCTCGCCCAGGACCCCGATCTCTCTCATCTGAGAAATGGCCGTCCGCAACCTCTGGACGGCCAGCGGATACTCGGCCCTCACGTAGACATATCCATGGGACGCGCCGATTGCATACCCTGCGATCAGCATCCCCTCGAGGACCGCGTGCGGATCCCCTTCGAGAAGGGAACGGTTCATGAACGCCCCCGGATCGCCTTCGTCCGCGTTGCATATCAGATAGCGGCAGTCGCTCTCGGTCTCGCGGCACGTGAGCCATTTGCGCCAGGTCGGGAAGCCCGCGCCGCCACGCCCCCGGAGTCCCGCGCTCTTGACGGTTTCCAGGACATCGGTCCAGGACCGGGAGAGGGCGCTCTCGATCGCCTCGTATCCGTCACGGGCCAGGTAGTGGTCGATGCTGGCCGGGTCGATGATCCCGCAGTTGCGCAGAACGACGCGGGCCTGTCGAGCGAGCATCGGATGATCGAAGAATCGGGGGATGCCACCGTACCCGTCTTCGCCGAGGTGGCCCACAAGGTGGCGCCTGAAGACCTCTCCGCGCTCGAGAAAAGCGTCAAGCAGAGCGCAGGCGATCTCTGGAGTGACGTTCGAGTAGCTCACGCGGGGCTTTCCCGGCATCTGGATGTCCACAAGCGGTTCCAGGTAGCACGGACCGATGCACCCGACGCGGACGATATCCGCTCTGAATCCTCTGGCGGCCAGGTGCTCCTCGATCGCTCGAGTCACCTCGGCAGCCCCGGCTGCCAGACCGCAAGAGGCCGCGCCCACGTATAGAACGGGGTCCTCGCGGTTCTGAAGCCCGCTCCAGCTCTTCAGCGCGCGTCTTCTGGGCGCATCAAGAGTCTTCACCGCTCGCTTGCCTTCCCAGCAGATTCTGGATTTTCAGGACGGAGGCCTGGCTGTGGACCCTCGCATCCACAACGAGCACAGGGGCCAGGGCGCAGCAACCCAGGCATGCCACTCGCTCGAGTTGATACTTGCCGTCGGGCGTCGCGTCGCCCGGCTCGATCCCGAGGCGACGGCGGAAGACGTCCATGATCTGCTCGCCGCCTTTCACGTGGCAGGCGGTGCCCAGGCAGACCCTGATGACATGCTCCCCGGGCTTCGTGAATCGGAATTGGGAGAAGAACGTCGCGACTCCGTAAATCTCGTTCTCAGAGACCTTGAGCCACCGGGATACCAGGCGGACGGACTCCTCGGAAACGAAGCCGTCGAGCGATTGGATCGTCTGGAGAACGGGGATCAGGTCGGCGGGATCTCCGTCGAAACCGCTCAGATCGGGGCGGGGGGGAACGACGGCGGTTTTCATCGCTCCCTCGCGTTGTCCGCGGCAGGGGCCGAAGCCGCGAACCGGTCAGAGAGCATGTTGCGAAACTCGGGTGCCTCAGTACCCAAGTTCCGTGAGCTTCTTGGCGAACGCCCAGGTGTCGAGGTCATAGGTGAAGAGGCCGATGCCGGCCCTGTTGGCCAGCTCGATCACGTCCTCCGTTGGTTTCCTGCCTCTGACGATGACGACCATGGCCACGTTCACGAGGTTCGCCGCCGCGACCAGGCTCTTGTGAGTCTGTAGCGTGATGAGAACGCTGTTGGCTTTCGCGCCCGTGATGATGTCCGAGACCATGTCGGAGATGTAGACTTGATCCACGTCTCTGTCTCTGTATTCGTTGATCGGCCTTATGTCCGTCATTGCGACGATCTCGGAAACCTTCATCAGCCTTCTTCCTTTCCGTGAGGCCGGGTTGCCTGGCACCGCCATCGCCCCTAGTAGATCTCTGTCAGACCCGTGTCAGCGATGATGGTCCCCTCACAGGTATCCACGCTGCTGCACATGCTGCAGGGGACGACGGTGATCCTCCGAGCGCTGGCCTCCGCGTCTTGGTTGAAGTACTCGTTCAACGCCTCGATCCCCTCAGGGCTCACGCAGCGCCCCGAGGGATGCTTGCTGTTTCCGCACAGGGCCACGTACACCCACGACCCCGGGCTCTGCTTCGTGACGAGCCGTCCGACGGGGCACGCGGGGTCGTCGCAGGTGGACATCATGAGGGCCGTCATGTCATCGAGATCCACCTGCCGGCCGCACTCCGTGCACTTGAGATGGAACTTCACTGCCTGGAAGCTCCCTTGGTAGATCCAGTAGTGGCGGCCTTCCTTGTACTCGTCGACAGGCGGGACCGGTTCGCCAGAGAAGAAGGAACTGCGGGCGCCGCACTCATAGCAGGCTTCGGCGACGAGATAGCCGGCCCGCAGATCAGTCATGACCCACCTGTGGCGATGTGAACTCATGGGCCCTCCACATGATGAGGCCGAATGCGCTTGCGACCAGGATAGAGCAGCACCGATCGCTCCGCAAGCGGAACCAGGGGCGGTCCCCTCGTGCGGCCGTGAGGCGCTCGAGGGACCGCTGCGTTACGGGCTTCGCGATCCCTCTTGCCAGGAGCGGATCTGCTCTTTCGTCCAGGCCAGTGCGGGATTGCGAATGACGTTGACGTGGACGATGCGCCGGGACTCGATTTCCATGACAACGAACAGATAGGCGACAGCGAAGAGGGCGGTGTGCTGGGTGAGGAAGTCGCATGCCCAGACCGCTCGGGCATGGTTGCGAGTGAAGGTGCGCCAGGTCTGATCCCCGCGGGGGGAGCCATGACGAGGGACCCTGTAGCGGCGGATCGTGCTACCGCGCCCGTCCTCGACCCCACCCGGCGGGCTCCGCGCAGCCGACGCCCTGCCTAGCGACCGTGCCGGGCCCCCGAAGGCGTCCCGCGACCCCGCGCGGCGAAGGGGCACCGCTGCGCCAGCAGGCACGCATCGCACCTGGGCGCCCGGGCCGCGCAGACCTGCCGCCCGTGCAAGATGATCCGGTGCGAGAGCGATGTCCAGTCCGTCCGAGGGAACAGCGCCATCAGGTCGGCCTCGATCTTCACGGGATCCTCCTGGTCCGTGAGACCCAGCCTCCGGCTGACGCGCGCGACGTGCGTGTCGACGGCGATCCCCTCTTGCCGGCCGAACGACGCGCCCAGGATGACATTCGCGGTCTTGCGGCCGACGCCGGGGAGAGTGAGGAGCTCGTCCATGGACGAGGGGACCTCGCCGCCGAAGGCCTCGACCATTCGCGCGCAGGTGCCCAGGATGCTCTTCGCCTTGTTCCTGAAGAAGCCGGTGCTGTGGATCATCTTCTCGAGACCCGCCTGACCCAGCTCGAGGTAGGCCTCGGGAGTCGGGCAGCGCCGGAACAGCTCGGGGGTGACCTGGTTCACGCGGGCGTCGGTGCACTGGGCCGATAGAACCGTGGCGACGTACAGCTCGAGCGGGGTGGCATGATCGAGCGTGCAGCGGGCCTCCGGATAGGCCCGCGCGAGCCGGCCGGCGATCCAGCGGGCGAGCGGCCTGATCGCGGCGACGCGCCCCGCCTCCGTCTTTCCCGTCGCTCTCATGCCCCCGGGCCCCCGCGTCCCCGCTTCGAGGCGAGCCAGCCCGCGATCTCCTCCGCGCTCAGGCTGTTCAACATCTCACGCGGCGTGAGTCCTCCCTTGGCGGCCGTGCCGACGGTGAGACGCGCGTCCGCCAGCCCTTCCGGGGCGTGGGCGTCGGGGTTGACCGAGATCCGGATTCCCAGGGCGAGCGCCCTCGAGATCCACCGCCAATCCAGGTCCAGCCGCTGGGGATGGGCGTTGAACTCCACGGAGACTCCGGCTTCCGCAGAGACGCGCAGCAGTCGCTCCAGATCGCAATCGTAGGGTTCGCGGCCGAGGAGGAGCCGTCCGGTGGGGTGCCCCCAGTGGGTCGTCGCCGGGTGGTTGAGGGCGCGCTCGATCCGATCGGTCATCGCTCGCCGCTCCATCTTCATCCGGCTGTGGATGGAGGCGACGACGAAATCCAGTTCCGCGAGCATCTCGTCGGAATAGTCGAGCGAGCCGTCCGGGAGGATGTCCGACTCGACTCCATGGAAGATCCGGATCGCCGGGTGCGCCCCCTGGATCGCGTCGATCGCCTTCCGCTGCGCGCGGAGGCGCTCTTCCGAGAGTCCGTTGGCATAGAAGGCCGAGCGCGAGTGGTCCGCGATCCCGATCCAGCGGTAGCCCAGCCTCTCGGCCTCGGCGACCATCTGCTCGAGCGTTCCCGTCCCGTCGCTCTCCGTCGTGTGGACGTGGAAGACGCCGTGGATCGCCTCGGGTCCGGCGAGCGTCCGCGGGGGAGTGGAGTCGCCGACCGGCCCTTCCCTGAGCAGGGGGTGGAAGAAGGGCAGGCCGAGCGCCTCGTAGATCTCCTCCTCCGTCGCTCCGCGGACCTCCCCGCCTTCACGGAAGCCGCCAGGGCCGAGCGACAAGCCCAGAGCGGCCGCGCGGGAGGCCAGGTCCTCGCGGTGTGCCGGAGCCGAACTCTTCCAGAGCCAGCAGGCGTCGAAGGCGGCGGCCGGGACGGAGATCGTCCTGCATGGGACTCCGCTCTCGGTCGCCGGCGATTCGGGGACCGCGCCGCCCGCCACGGGGATCTCCACGATGAAGAGGACCTCAGAGATCGTCTCGAGCTGCCTGCGCAGCTCTCCTGCGATCTCGACTCTCCCCGTCCCTGCGAGATCGCGGGAGAGGACCTCCTCCGCGGCCTTCCAGGCCGCCGGGAGCAGGAATCGTCCCTCCCCGCGGTGGAATGCCTGCACGGCGCGCAGCAGGTTCTCCTCGCTCTTGGCGCCGAAGCCCGGAAGCGTCCGGAGACGGTTCTCGTGGATCGCGTACTCCAGATCCGAGAGGCTCGCCACGCCGAGGGCCTCGTGGATCGCCCGCAGCCGCTTGGGCCCGAGACCGGGGATCGAGAGCATCCGCCGCAGCTCCTCCGGCAGGACGGCCCGAAGCTCGTCGAGGAGCGGGGAGCGGCCCCGTCGGCAGAGAGCCTCGATCTGCTCGGCCGTCGACTTGCCGATTCCCCGGATCGAGGTGAGGAGCCCTTCCTCGAGGAGCTCCTCCGGCGCGCGCTCGAGCGTCTCGATCGCGCGGGCCGCCGAGGCGAAGGCGCGGGACTTGAAGGGATTCTCTCCGCGCAGCTCCAGCAGGACGGAGATCTCCTCCAGCGCCGCCGCGATCTGCTTTCGATTCATGCCCACCTGTCGCTCCTAGGGCGCCAGCCGCACGACCTCCTTCACGAGAAGGGCGATGCCGTCGGCCGTCTGATCGATCGTCTCCGCGAGCATGTAGGCCGGCGTCGTCACGATCTTGTTGGCCGAGTCGACGCAGATCTCGCGGACTCCCCGGTTCGCATGCCGAACGCCCATCGACTCGAGCTTCGCCGCCGTCCCGGCGTCCGATCCGATGGTGATCTGGATGGGAGCGCCTTTCCTCCCGAAGATGCTCGCCAGGAGCGCGGGGGCAATGCAGATCGCTCCGATCGGCTTTCCCGCGCCGTGCATTTCGAGGAGGATCCGCTCCACCTCCGGGTGGGCCGCGCAGTCCCTTCCCTTCGCGGCGAAGTCGCATAGAACGCTGGCGGCGCCGAGTCCACCGGGGACGATGATCGCGTCCAGATCGGCGGCCCGGACCTGCCGCAGATCGCGGATCCGGCCGCGGGCGATTCGCGCCGCCTCGATGAGGGCGTTGCGTTTCTCGCCCGTGGCCTCGCCCTTCAAGTGATCGACCACCGCGCTCGTCGTGTCCGGAGCCATGCACACGGCCTCGGCTCCGTTTCTTGCGATTTCGAGCAGCGTGAAGACCGCCTCGTGGATTTCGCTTCCGTCCTTCACGCCGCACCCCGAAAGGATCACGCCGACCTTGGTGGTTCCCATCATGGCCTCCTTTGTTCCTCCGGCACGATACCGCACGGCTCCCGGCGGCTCAAGAAGGGCCCCCTTCCCCCGCGCGGCAGAGGGATCTGGCGGGGGACGGGGAGGGAGGGGAGCCCGCCCGGGCCCTCGCGTCGCGCTCCTTGACACCCGGTGACAAGGAGTCCTAGCGTTGATCTGGTATGTCCGAACCCCAACCATCGCTTCTCTCGCGGATCGACAGCCCCGAGGACCTGAAGTGCCTATCGGTCGAGGATCTGAATCGACTCTGCGCCGAGCTCCGCGCGTACGTCTGGGAGACGATCAGCCAGGTGGGAGGGCATCTCGCCGCGAGCCTGGGCGTCGTCGAGCTGACCGTCGCCCTGCACTACCTCTATGACACCCCGCGCGACCAGATCGTCTGGGATGTGGGCCATCAGTGCTACATCCACAAGGTGCTGACCGGACGGCGTGAGGCCCTGGCGACGATCCGCCAGCTCGGAGGCGTAAGCGGCTTCTGCAAGCGGAGCGAGAGCCCCTATGACGCGTTCGGGGCGGGGCACGCGAGCACCGCGATCTCAGCGGCCCTCGGCATCGCCACGGCCCGCGATCTGAACGGGGAGGACTTTCACGTCGTCGCCGTCGTCGGCGACGGCGGAATGACGGGCGGGCTCTCCTACGAGGGGCTGAACAACGCGGGAGCCGCCGGACGGCGCCTCGTCGTCATTCTGAACGACAACAAGATGTCGATCTCCCCGAACGTGGGGGCGATCTCGAGATACCTGACGAACATCATCTCGAGCCCCCTCTTCAACAGGGCGAAGGCGGAGGTCTGGCAGCTCTCCGAACGCTTCCCCAAGACCGAGAGCTTCCGCAAGATGGTTCGCAAGATCGAGGAGAGCCTGAAGGCGCTCCTCGTCCCCGGGATGCTCTTCGAGGACTTCGGATTCCGCTACCTCGGCCCGATCGACGGGCACGACCTGCGCATGCTTCTCTCTGTCATCGATCGCGTCAAGAAGATGGAAGGTCCGGTCCTCCTGCACGTCGTGACACGAAAGGGGAAGGGGATCGCTCCGGCCGAGGGGGACCCGCAGAGGTACCACGGCGTCAGGGGCGCGACCCCGATGTTCCAGAAGAACGGCAAGCTCGAGCCCGCTCCCTCGAAACCGACCTACACCGATGCTTTCGGGCGGGTGATCTGCAGACTCGCGGCGGAGGATCGGAGAGTCGTCGCCGTCACGGCCGCGATGGCGGAGGGGACGGGGCTCGTCGAGTTCAGCCGCAGATTCCCCGGGAGGTTCTTCGATGTCGGGATCGCGGAGGCGCACGCGACGCTCTTCTCGGCGGGGGTCGCCACCCGCGGGCTCAGGCCGGTGGCCGCCATCTACTCCTCCTTTCTCCAGCGCGCCTACGACCAGATCATCCATGACGTCGCCCTGCAACAACTCCCGGTCGTCTTCTGCATCGACAGGGCCGGCCTGGTCGGGGAGGACGGCCCGACGCATCACGGGGCGTTCGACCTCTCCTATCTCGGCATCGTTCCCGGTATGACGGTGGCCGCGCCGCGCAACGCGCGGGACCTCGCGAACCTCCTTTACACCGCACTGCAGCGAGACGAGGGCCCCTTCGCGATCCGGTATCCCCGGGGAACGATCCCGGACGGTATCGACCTTGCCGAGCTGGACGCCATGGATCTGGAAGCGGTCCCGATCGGATCCTGGGAGAGACTGCGGCCGGGGGACTCCATTGTTCTCCTCGCGGTCGGATCGATGGTCGATCCAGCCCTCGCCTGCGCGGAACGGCTCGACGCGACCGGCGCGCGTGTGGGGGTTGTGAGTTGTCGATTCGTGAAGCCGCTGGACGAGACGATGCTCTCGTCGATCGTCAGGAGCGCCGGACGGATCGTGACTCTCGAGGAAGGCTCCCTCGTTGGCGGTTTCGGACCGGCGATCGCGCGGAGGGTGCATGAGCTCTCCGCCGGAGTCCCGGTGCTGCAGCTGGGTCTGCCCGATCGATTCATCGAGCACGGCGCGAGATCCATCCTCCTCGATCGGGCCGGCCTGTCGCCCGATCGGCTGCACGCGCGCATCTCCGAGTGGGCGCGGGCATCCGCGCGCCCGGCGGTGTCGAGAAGCCTCTAGACGCCTCTCAACGGAGCCCGGGGAGCGAGGCCGCGCGACGGCAGGCCGAGCGAAGACGCCCGGCGAGGGGCGCGGGCCGCGACGGTTCCCTGCGCCCCGCCAGGTTCGTGTTCGCGGCCCGGGGCTTCGGGAACCGCCGGGGTCCCCGGACACGCCCCTTCCACCGCTCAGATCCGCCCTTCTCAAGGCCGGCCTGGAATCGGCCGATGGATCCTGGGAGGGACTTCCGTTGTCATCCAACGCATCCGGGCTGTCGCCAAGCTCCAGCGAGGCGGTTCGCGTCCTTCTGGTCGACGACAACGACGACCACGTGCGTCTCATCGCCCAGCTCCTCAGGGCGAGCCGCGATCCCAGGATCCTCCTGGAGACGTCGGGGGATCCCGAGAGCGCCGTGCGCCGGATCGACGAGGGCGTCTTCGACGCGATCCTTCTCGACTACTGTCTTCCCGGCCGCAACGGGCTCGAGGTCTTGCGGGAGGTCAACAGAGAGAGGCGCCGGCCCGTGATCATCCTCACCGGGCAGGGAGACGAGAAGACGGTCGTCGAGTTCTTCCACGCGGGCGCCTACGACTACCTTCTGAAGACCATGGATCGAGGCTTCGGCGAGACGCTCCGCCGGACCATTCGCGAGGTCATCAGGCGCGTCGCCTTGGAGCAGCAGGTCGAGCGCGCGAGGCTGCGCAGCGAGGCGGTTCTGGAGTCGCTCACCCAGATGGTCTGCTGCCTCGATCTCGACCTCCAAGTCCGGGAGTCGAACTCCTCCTTCCGCCGCTTCGTCCAGTCTTTCACGGGAGGTCTCCGGCCAGGGGCGACCGCCCCCGATCCGGTAGGCCTGTCGGTGCCTGATCTGATCGGTGACCCGGGGACGCGCGCGCAGAGAGTCGCGATGCTGCGGGCCATCATAGAGCAGGGCGAGACATTCCAAGAGGAGATCGAGATCGCGGTCGGCGGAAGCCCGCGGCTGCTCTTCGTCCAGGCCGTCCCGCTCCGCGTCGGGGAGGTCACTGAAGGTGTGGTCGTCTCCATGACCGACCTGACTGAGCAGCGGAGAGCCCTGCATCACCAGCTTCGACTGGCGCGCGCGGTCGACGCAAGCCTCGACGGCATCGTGATCACCGACCGGCGGGGGAGAATCGAGTACGTCAACCCCGCGTTCGTCCAGACGAGCGGCTATTCCTCCTCCCAGCTCCTCGGGAGGCGCTCTCGCTTCCTCCAGCCGATGCCCGGCAAGCCCCACACAGCCCGGGTCATCTGGGAGAACTTGTCCCGCGGCGAGGAGTGGCAGGGAGAGGTCGTCAATCGCAAGAAGGACGGCGGGATCTACATCGCTGACATGACGATCTCTCCGATCAGGGACGACGCAGGGCAGGTCCTCGGTTTCGTCTCGACCGAGCGGGACGTCACGGAGCGAAAGCTCTTCACCGACGAGCTCATCAAGGCCCGCGAAACCGCGGAGGAGACTCTTCGAGCGAAGGACATGTTCCTCGCGACGGTCTCGCACGAGCTCAGGACTCCGCTCACCAGCATCATCGGATTCGCCGATCTGCTGCTGATGGAGCCCGCCACGTCGGGGAACACGCGGTCGTTTGCGGAGAGCATCCTCCGCGGGGGTCGCACCCTGAAGCAGCTGATCGGCAACATCCTCGACTTCTCGCGCTTCGCCGCCGGGAGGTTCTACCTCGATCTCGAGGCGCTGCCCCTGCGGACCACGCTGGAGGAGGTGCTCGAGATCGTAGACTCCGAGGTCGCCGAGACGCCCTGCACCTTCACTCTCGATCTGGATCCGTCCCTTCCGGAGGATGTCGTGATCGACAGGATGAAGGTGCAGCAGGTGTTGCTGAACCTTCTCTCGAACGCGGCGAAGTACGCCGGGGGGAAGATCGAGCTTCGCGTGAGCCTTCTCTTCCAGTCGGGGACCGAAGGGGATCGTCCCGGTCGAAGCGGACGCTTCCTCCTCTTCTCGGTGAGCGATCGAGGCCCCGGGATCCCGGCGGAGCAGAGCGAGAGGATCTTCGAGGCCTTCGTGCAGCTCGAGACGGGGATCGCCCGGCGCCGCGGCGGGACGGGGCTGGGTCTCGCCATCTCGCGCCGGCTGGTCGAGCTCATGGGCGGGACGATCTGGGTGGAGGCCTCGCCGGAGAAGGGGTCGACCTTCCTCTTCACGCTTCCTCTGACGGCCCGAGCCGCCGGACCTGCGGGCGGCGCGACGGCGGGTTCGGCCGCTCAGGGCGATCGCGGCCTGCCGCTCTTGATCCACCGGGCGCCCGCGGCCTCGACGCCGGGAGAGGATGAGCTCGCGAGCTGGGGCTACCGGATCCAGGTGACGTCGACGGAATCGGAGTTGCAGCGCGCCCTGGAGACGGCCGAGCCGTTCGCCTGCGTCGTCTCGGCCGCAGGAGGCCTGTCCGACTCCCTTCGCGCCGTTGCGGAGTCGGCCTCCCTCGCCGGTGACCGCGTCGCGTGGTTTCTCATGGCCAGCCCGCCGGGAGCGGACGTCGTCTCGATGGGACGGATCATCCCGGTCGGCGAGAGCCTGGGTCCACGGAGCGTTGTCCGTCTCATGCGGGCCCTCGACCCGTTCCCCCCTGGGCGCAAGAGGCTTCTCGTCGATCCGCAGGACACGACGGGGGCCTACTGGGCGAGGGACGCTTTCGAGGATCGCGGGCTGCGGGTCATTGCGGCGGGCGGCGATGAGATCTCATCGCTCATGGACGCGGAGGAGATCGTCGTTCTCCTGCTCGACCTCGCCCGAGATCCCGCCCGCGCCCTCGCTCTCTGGCGCGACGTGGCCGATCGCGCCACCAGGCTCATCCTCGCCCTCCGCTACCCCCGCGGGGAACGCAAGGGATGGTGCGAGGCGCTGGACTCCGCCTGGCGCGAGCATGCCCTCGAGTTCCGTCCGCAGGCGGAGGCGAGATTGCGATGGATGCTCAACGCGATCCACACCTGCGGATCTCACGGACGGATCGCCCTTTCGACCGGCTTCGCCGACCCGGCCCGATCGGACGCCGACCAGAAGGGAACGATCGGCCGGCCGGATCGTCCGATCCTGGTCGTGGAGGACCACGCGGAGAACCTCGATCTGGTCTGCCGGATGCTCGCGTCCTTCAATCTGCCCTGGCACGGGGTCAAGAACGCCGCCGACGCCCTGGAGCATGTCAAGAAAGAGAGCCCAAGCCTGGTCCTGATGGACATCCAGATGCCCGGGATGGACGGTTATCACGCGACGCGGGCGATCCACAGGATGGCGGGGCGGGAGCATCTCCCGGTCGTGGCCATGACGGCGCACGTCGGAACTGAAGACCGAAGACGCTGCCACGAGGCAGGCTGCGTCGACTTCCTCGCCAAGCCGATCGAGCGCAGCGATCTCATGCGACTCCTGCAGCGCTGGCTCCCCTCCGCCGCCGCGACTCCGAGCCGGGAGCAGCAGGGGGGACGCCAGGCGGCCTGAGAACGCTTCCCGCGCCCGCCGGCCGCTAGATCGGGAACCAGTAGGTGATCTTGGCGAGGAATCTGTTTTCCGGCTCGTTTCTGAACAGGGCATCGGTCGAGACGGAGTTGTCAAAGCGCTCAGGATCGCTCCCGAATCTCCTCTCGCTGTAGGACTCGCGCCCGTGGGTCCAGACGAGGAACAGGGTGCTCCCGGGCCTGTACTCCCACCGGAAGACGGCATTCAGATTCGCCGAGGCGTAACGGAAGTCGAAGTCTTCAACCTGAAACCCGTCCACGGCGGATGGGATCAAGTCATACGTGTCCGCCGGCTCCGCGATCGGGATCCCAGGCGCGGAAATCGCCTCCCGGCTCGACGGCCCGCCAGGCGGCATCGTCCAGGCGGCCATCCACGCGGATCGACGGCGGCTCCTCCAGACGGGCCGCCACGATTTCGGGGAGGGTTTCGTCCTCGGGGCGCACGGTCGAGATGGAAGCGAGCGTGCGCTCCGGAAGAGTGAATCCCGTGAACCAGGCAAGGGAGACCCCTCCAGTCAGGGGATTCAGAGACAGGGCGATGACGGAGATCGCCACGCAACGGGCGGAGCGCGAAATCCTCCCGGGCTGCGCGGTGTGATCCAGGCGGGCGGCTCTTGCGTGCATGACCGGTGACCCTCCCATGACACCCCGGGGACACCCACGGAAGTGGGATCACCCCCAAGGACGGGAGAAGGCCCGCTCAGTCCAATGGATGCGAGCACGGGCCGAAAGCACGGGGCGCCTTCACGGGCCGTGGCCGGACCGAGGCTCGTCGCAGCGAGCCGTCCGGAACGGCTCCCGCGCCGCTGCGTCGTTGACATCGCGCGTGCGCGATTCGTAGGATATCTTGTTCTTTCGCAAGTGATAGCAGCCGAGCACATGGAGGGGATATGTCATTCAGCTCGATCGGGGAAGTGAAGCTCGCGGTGGGGGATCCATCGAGAGCCGAGGCGGACATCGTCGTTCTCGGCATTCATGAGGGGGCCGATCCGACAGCGGTCACGGAGGCCCTGGACAAGGCGGCCGGAGGGGCTCTCCGCAGAGCGATCGAGACGAAGGACTTCAAGGGGGAGGCGAACGAGGCGCTTCTTCTCTACCCCACGCAGGGCCCCGCGCGGCGGATTCTGCTCGTCGGCCTCGGCAAGCAGGCCGGCCTCACGAGAGAGAGGATCCGCTCCTCTGCGGCGACGGCCGCGCGCCGCTGCCGCGACCTCGGCGTGGCCAGGGCCTGCGCCTTCCTTTTTGGGCAGGGAACCGAGATCTCGGCCGAGGAGGCTGCCGAGGCCTTCGTCGAGGGGGCGCTGCTCGGGACCTTCCAGTACGTCGAATTCAAGACGAAGGACCGAGAGAAGATCAAGACGCTCGGGACCCTCGAGATCCTCGTGCCGGATGAGCGAATCCGCTCCGCCGCCGAAGGCGGCTTCTCCCGGGCCCGCGCTGTCGGCCTGGCGGTCAACTACGTGCGAACCCTCGCGGCCCACCCGGGCAATCACGCGACTCCCTCGTTCCTCGCCGCAGAGGCGGAGCGCTTGGCCGCCGACCCGGCCCGCTCGCTGCGCTGCACCATCTTCGATCGCGCCAAGATGAAGGATCTGGGCATGGGGGCGCTTCTGGGAGTGGCGAAGGGGTCTCACGAAGAGCCGCGGTTCATTCTTCTCGAGTACTCCGCGGGCGATCCCGGGGCATCCACGGTTGCCGTCGTCGGCAAGGGCCTCACCTTCGATGCCGGCGGAATCTCGATCAAGCCGTCGGCCAAGATGGAGGACATGAAGTTCGACATGTGCGGGGGCGCCGCGGTGCTGGGGATCATGTCGGTCCTCAAGGAGGCGGGCGTCAAGGTGAACGTCGTGGGCGCGGTCCCGGCGACGGAGAACCTCCCGGGAGGAGGCGCCTACAAGCCGGGGGACATCCTGCGCAGCTACTCCGGCAAGACGATCGAGATCCAGAACTGCGACGCGGAGGGCCGCCTGATCCTGGCGGACGCGCTCTCCTACGTGGCGCGCGTCCACAAGCCGGCCGCCATCGTGGACATGGCCACGTTGACGGGGGCCGTCGTGATCGCCCTGGGTCACTACGGGGCGGGGCTCCTCTCGAACGACGAGCCGCTGGCGGCCCGGATCGAGGATGCGAGCAAGCGGAGCGGCGACAGGCTCTGGCGCCTCCCGATCTGGGAGGAGATGAACGATCACCTGAAGAGCGACTTCGCCGATCTGAAGAACATCGGAGACGCCAGCGCGGGGGGCGGGACGATCATCGGAGGCGCCTTCCTGGGCAACTTCGTCGATGGGATCCCCTGGGCGCACATCGATATCGCGGGGACGGCCTACTGGGAGAAGGACCGTCCTCATCTCCCCAAGGGGCCGAGCGGGTATGGGGTTCGCCTGATCGTGGACCTCCTGCGGCACTGGGGCGGCTAGAGTCAGAGGAGGAGCGGCAAGTGAGTCATCATCGTCTAGTGATTCTCGGAACGGGCCCCGCGGGGCTCACGGCAGCCCTCTATGCCGCCCGGGCCGATCTCGAACCCCTGGTCGTGGACGGGATGCAGCCGGGCGGCCAGCTCATGATCACGACCGAGGTCGAGAACTTCCCGGGCTTCCCCGAGGGAATCACCGGTCCCGAGCTGATGGCCCGCTTGCGAGAGCAGGCTGAGAAGTTCGGGGCGAAGACGATCAACGGCAACGTCACGGCGACCGACCTGCGATCCAGCCCGAAGAGGATTGTCCTCGAGGGAGAAGAGCTGACTTGCGACGCCCTGATCATCGCGACCGGGGCGACGGCCCGGTGGCTCGGGATCCCGTCAGAGAAGGCCCTCATGGGGCATGGCGTCAGCGCCTGCGCGACATGCGATGGATTCTTCTTCCGCGGCAAGGAGATCGCGGTGATCGGGGGCGGCGACACCGCCATGGAGGAGGCGACTTTCCTCACCAAGTTCGCGGCCAAGGTGACCGTGATCCACCGCCGGGACGCCCTCCGGGCCTCGAAGGCGATGCAGGAGCGCGCCCGCCAGAATCCGAAGATCGACTTCCGCTGGAACTCGGTCGTGACCGAGGTGCTCGATGTCGCCCAGAAGAAGGTGACGGGGGTGCGCTGCAAGGATGTCGTCACGGGCAGGGAAGAGGTCCTGCCGGTCGGGGGACTCTTCCTCGCCATCGGGCACGTCCCGAACACCCTCCCATTCAAGGGGCAGATCGATCTCGACGAGAACGGATATGTCCTCACCGAGCCGAGGTCGACCCGAACGAACATCGCCGGCGTTTTCGCTGCGGGCGACGTGCAGGATCACGTCTACCGGCAGGCGATCTCGGCGGCGGGAAGCGGCTGCATGGCGGCTCTCGACGCGGAGAGGCATCTGGCGGGGGGGCACTAGGCGTGACCTGCGCAGGGACGGCGGCGCGCGGGGGCGGGACCTGATGAAGAGGATCCCTCTCTTTCCCCTCGACCTCGCCCTCTTTCCGGGGGAGGAGATCCGGCTGCACATCTTCGAGCCGCGCTATCGCAAGATGATCGGGCGCTGCGTCCAAGAGTCGCTCCATCTTGTGATCGTCCGCTATCGTGACGGCGTCGTGGCGAAGGTCGGCGCGGAGTCGAGGATCGAGCGGACCCTCAAGCGCTACCCCGACGGCAAGTCCGACATCCTGCTCCAGGCGCTGGAGCGGATCGCGATCGGCTCCACCAGCGAGCATGAGGACGGCTACCTCGAGGGGGAGGTCGCCCCGATCCAGGAGGAGTCGGAACAGATCGACCATGGCGTCGAGGACCGCCTGGACGAGCTGTACAGGAAGTACGCTGACGTCGTGGGGGACGTGCCGGTCGATCCTCCGCCGCGCGGACTGCGTTGGAGCTTTCGCCTCGGCGCAAGGTTCCGGCCCTCGATCGACCTCCGCCAGGAGATGCTCGAGATGACCAGCGAGAATGCCCGTCTGAAGCGCCTCCTCGGGCATGTGGAGGATCTGATCCCCTGGCTTGAGAAGAGGGAGAAGGGATCGACCCTGATCAAGGGAAACGGCCGCCTTCATCCGGACCTTCTGAAGGAGAAGCCGTGACCCGCATGGATCGGTCTCGACAGATGGCCCTCTTGCCGATTCGGATCTACGGCGACCCGATCCTGCGCACCAAGTCGGCGCCCGTCGAGAAGATAGATGCCGCCCTTCTTTCCTTCGCGCTCGACATGCTCGAGACGATGCGGGATGCGGAGGGGATCGGCCTTGCCGCCGTGCAGGTGGGCCGCCCGATCAGGATGCTGGTGGCCGACGTGGGCGCGCGGGCCCCGAAGGGAACGCCGAGGATCTTCATCAATCCCACGATCGTCGAGGCGGTCGGGGAGTCGATCTACGACGAGGGTTGTCTCAGCGTCCCGGGACTGAACGCTGAGATCTCCCGGCCCGAGAAGATCTTCCTGCGCTTCGCCGACGGCAAGGGGAAGGACCGGGAAGAGGAGTTCGACGGCTTGCTCGCGCGCGTGCTGCAGCACGAGATCGATCACCTGAACGGGGTGCTCTTCGTCGACTACCTGAGTCCCCTCCGCCGCGCTGTCGTCTCCCGGAAGCTGAAGGAGTACCAGAGAACGGGAAAGCGCGCCACGCTCTGAGCCCCGCCACGGGGAGGCCCACGCGGGCGCAGAGGACGTGGCGAAGGTCCTCATGCCGACGCCCGAGACCTGCCGCGCCTGCCACGAAGAGCGGGTCAGCCAGTTCATGGAGGGCAAGCACGCGCTGGCGTGGGCGGCCATGAAGGCGACGCCGACGCTCCACCACCAGCCGATGGCTTTCACGAGCGGCATGAGAGGCTGCGGGGGCTGCCACTTCTCGGTCAAGGAGGCCCGCCAGCCGCAGGCCTGCCAGACGTGCCGCATGTTCCTCGAGCACCGAATGCGCGCTTTCCAGGGGGCCTTCCACGCGAACCCGGACTACGCGTTCTGGTACGGATGGAGCGAGCTGGTGCAGGATCTGGCGGAGATCAAGGCGATGGCGGGGGAAATGCGGGAGAGAGGGTCGAGGCGCTGACGCGGGGGGCGGCGCGCCCGCCCCACGGCGCGAGAGGGGCGCCTACTGCTGCAGCGTCGCCACGGCGAGGAATCGCGCGTCGAACTCGCGTCCCTCGCCCCGAACCTGTAGAAGATTGACCATGATGTTGGGGGAGTTGTCCTTCTCGCCCAGCCAGATCCCGATGCCCCGGCGCTCCCAGCCCGGCACCCCGGCGAACGAGAGGCATCCGTTGCGGCGCGTCCACTCAAGGATCTCCGGGATGCTCCCCTGCACGCCCTCGGTCAGGTAGACGACCTCAACCGAGCCGTCATCGCGCGCGAGCAGATCTCGGATCGCCCGCCGCTCGGCCCGCAGCCGCCGGCCGGCGACCGTTTGTCCCTCATAGGGGGCGAGCTCCTGGAGCACATCGGTCGCGGCGGCGACCGATGTCGACTCGCGCGGCTGCTCGATCACGACGATGAGAAGCTCGTCCTCGGCGCGGCCGGGGGGCGTCTGGTCGAAGGTGAGGATCTTCAGCAGGACGGCCACTTCCGTCGAGAGCGAAGCCGACGCCGTGGCAGAGGCCAGGGCGGGCGCGGCCGCGCCGCCGAGCTGTGCCCATGCGACAATCAGGCAGGTCAGGAAGCGCATGCCTTTCCGGCGGCGTCCGAATCGCCCGTTCAGACGACCCGAGGGTTCGTGCATCGTGTTGTCGCTCTCTCGGGCCCGTCCGGCCCGGTTCCTCTTCCTTATCGGCGGATCGGGCTGGGGAGTTTAACCCTGCTTACCTTCCGCGCGCAGGACCCTCCCTGAGGCAGGGGGAAGGGGTGCGGGAAGGAAGCGAGAAGGCCCCCCGGGCCGCGAGAGCCGCGGCTCCGGAGGGCCGTCTGGAGTCTTCTGTGGAGTCGAGTCTCGAGAGGTCCCTTCCGGCGATCGTCAGACGGTCACGCCGAGTTCCTTGATCATGGCCCGGCTGATCACGATCCGCTGGACCTGGTTGGTCCCCTCGTAGATCTGGGTGATCTTCGCGTCGCGCATGTACTTCTCGGCGGGGAAGTCCTTCATGAAGCCGTAGCCGCCCATCAGCTGGACGGCGTCGGTCGTCACCTTCATCGCCGTGTCGGTCGCGAAGACCTTGCACATCGCCGAGATCTTGGAGATGTTCTTCACCTGCGCGTCGACAGCCCTTGCCGTGGTGTAGACGAGCTGGCGCGCCGCCTCCGTCTGCGTCCCCATGTCCGCCACCATCCACTGGATCCCCTGGAAGGAGAGGATCTGCACGTCGAACTGGCGGCGCTCCGAGGTGTGGCGGATGGCGACCTCCATGGCTCCCTGCGCGAGTCCGACCGCCTGGGCGGCGACGCCCGGGCGGGCCCGATCGAGGGTCTCCATGGCGATGCGGAAGCCCTTGCCTTCCTCGCCGAGCATGTTGGCGGCCGGCACGCGGCAGTTGTCGAACTCCAGCTCGACGACCGGCACGCAGCGGATTCCCATCTTGTCCTCGATCTTGCCGATGCTGAATCCGGGCGTCGGCTTCTCGACGACGATGGCTGAGAGCCCGCGCGGGCCCTTGGAGGCCGGATCGGTCCGGCAGAAGACGGTGTAGTAGGTGGCGATCCCGCCGTTGGTGTTCCACTTCTTGTGCCCGTTGAGGATGTAGTGGTCGCCGTCTCGCCGGGCGGAGCAGCGGAGGCTGCCCGCGTCGCTTCCGGCATCCCGCTCCGAGAGGCCGAAGGAGATCATGGCCTCGCCGCGCGCCACAGGCGTGAGGTACTTCTTCTTCTGCTCTTCGGTGCCGGCGAGGAGGATCGGGAAGGAGCCGAGCGCGTTGACCGCGTAGGCGACACCGATCCCGCCACAGGCGCGGGAGAGCTCCTCGATGACGATGCAGAGATTCAGCAGGCCCGCCCCGTGCCCTCCGTATTCCTTCGGGATCCAGACGCCGGTCAGCCCGGCCTTCTTGAGCGCCTCGTGGATCTCCCACGGGTATTCCTGCTTGCGGTCGTACTCCGCGGCCACGGGCCGGATCACCTTCTCGGCGAACTCCCGAGTGCGCGCGCGGTACTCTCGGTTCTCCTGGGACAGGATCTCGTCCATCCTCTCACCTCTCTCGCCCCGAGCGGGGCGTCGCACGAATCGCGGCCTGATGCCGGATCGGACAGCGGCCTATCTCTACGATCCGCAGGGCGATCCCTTCGTCCTGCGGATCAGGGGAATCACGGCGTCGAGAACTCTCGCCCGCGCCTCATCCAGGGTGCCGGCGACGGTCGCCCCGGCGGCGAAGGCGTGGCCGCCGCCTCCCAGACTCAGGGCGGCCTCGTGGATCTCGGTCCTTCCCTTCGAGCGGAAGGAGACCCTCGTCTCCCCGCCCTCGACTTCTCGCAGAAGGACCGCGACCTCGACATGATTGAACTCGAGCATGAAGTTGACGGTGTCGCGCAGATCGTCCTCGCAGACCTCGTGCTGGCGCATCCAGTCGAGAGGCAGCCCGACAAGGGCCAGCTCCCCCTCCTCCTCGATCTGGATCGCGCCCAGGAGACGGCCGAGCAGGCGCATCTTGCCGACGGGGTTGCTCGCGAAGAGATGCCGGTAGACCTCGGTGGCGTCGACTCCTCTCGAGATCAGGTCGGCGGCCACGATGTGCGGGGAGGGGCTGTTGCGCACGTAGCGGAACGAGTGGGTGTCATAGGCCACGCTGGCATAGAGGCAGGTGGCGATCCTCGCGTCGATCGGCAGATCGAGGTAGTGCAGGATGAGGCGGTAGACCAGCTCGCCGGTCGAACAGGAGTCGGGATTCCCGTAGACGTCGGCACGCACGGCGCCGCGGACGGGGTGATGGTCGAGGAACAGGACGGGAACTCCGGAGGATCGGATCAGCTCTCCGACCCTGCCGAGCAGCGCCCACTGGTGCGTGTCGATCATGAGGGCCAGATCGGGAGGAGGGCACCCGAGATCCTCCCGGCCATTCTCGAGATGGACGAGGATCCCCTCCGGATCGAGGAAGCGGAAGCGCTCCGGAACCGGATCGGGCAGGCGGACATGGATCTCGGTGCCCGCTCCGCGGAGGGCGAGGGCGAGGGCGAGGACCGCGCCGATCCCGTCGCCATCGGGATCCTTGTGGGTGGAGAGCAGAATGCTGCGCGCGGCGCGAATCTTCTCTGCCAAGGCCTTCATCTGTGACGCCCCTGTTGGTTCCGGCCGATCTGTTGTCCGAAATTGGCGAACACCAAGGCTATCGTGGCCTCTCGCTGCGGTCAATGGCAATCGGGGGCTGGAGCGCGGATCGCGCGCGGCCTCATGCCGCGGATGCCGTCGATCCCCTCAGCGCACCAGCCAGACGATCCCCTCAGCGCCCCATCCAGACGATCCGCGCGGCCGCCGATCCGTCGCACGAGAGCCAGTAGATCCCGGGAGCCGCCTGACGCCCTCCGAGATCCCGCCCGTCCCATCGGCCGTCGCGGCCCCGCGCGACCGCTCGTCCCGCGCAGTCCAGGATGAGCGCATCCCGGCATGGGCCGATCCAGCCGACGGATCCGGACGTGGGATTGCCCAAGAGAGTCGGGGCGCGCCGCAGAGCGGCGGGAGCGGGCGTCGGGAGCCGCACGATTCCCCAGGCGAGCGGCGTGATCGGCGGATTGATCTGCGAAGGGGGCTTCGCCGCCTTGCTGAGCAGCGTGACCAGCTCCTCGCGCGTCCACTGCAGATCGCGGAAGCCCCCCCTGATCCCCGAGGAGACAAGCAGGCCGGCCGCACCCGCGACGTGCGGGGCGGCGGCCGATGTGCCGCGGAAGCCTCCGCCTCCGTAGATCGCCGTGGAGACTCCCACGGGCGCGCAGAGCTCCGGCTTGACGGGGCCCGACCCGTCCGTGGCGCCGCGGCTGCTGTAGGAGTCGAGCGTCTCGTCCATCCAGTAGGTCGCCCCGACGGCGATCACCGAGGGGCTGTCCGATGGAACCAGCAGGCTGCGGTCGGGCCTTGCATGCTCCTCCATGGTGACGCCCGATCCGACGCGGAAGACGTGGACCGCTCGGCTCCCCATGTTCCCCCGCGCGCGCCGCACGCGGGCCGCGACGGGGCGTCCGTCGGTCGAGGTCCATGCGAGATACCTGTAGGCGAAAGGATACGCTTCGCTCGACGCCAGGACCTGATCCCCCTCATCGACCAGTTCTAGTGTGAGATCGGTGGCGGAGGCGATCGGCCACTCATCCCAGAGCAGGATGAGGACCAGATCCTGGCCGGTCCGGAGATTGGCGAAGTCGAGACGCTCGTCGCCCGCGGCATCGAACTCGAGGCTGCCGTCGCCGTCCTCGTCGCGCCATCGGGTCCACGTGTGGCGCTCCGCCTCGTTTCCGGACGAGTTGACCCAGAGGATGTCGCTGCGCGCGGCCCTGTCGGCGATGTCGTTGATCGGCCCGATCCCCTCGAGGTTCCCGAAATACCAGCCTAGGGAGTGGCTGATGACCGAGACGTGCTCCTCGATCAGCCAGTCGACCGCCTTCTCCAGATCGAGAACCGTGTTCACATTGACGAGGTAGAGCCGCGCTCCCGGGGCGATGTCGTGGACGATCTCGGCGCACGCGACGCCGTGGTCCTCTCCTCCTCCTCCGATGTCTCCGTTCCCCTCGGGGCTGTCGAAGAAGGAGCGGACGACAAGATCCTCCGGGAGCTCGGTCCCGACAAATCGCTCATAGTCGGCGAATCCCTTGTCCAGGATCGCGATCCTGCTTCCCACGCCCGCGCAGCCGGGGCAGGCCTCCCGGAACTCCGGCACGAGCATCCCCGCGAGCCCTTCCGTCTCGACCTCGGCGCAGGGGACTCCGGCGGGGGGACGGAAGAGATAGCGAAGGCCGGGCAGCTCAGCGATGACCGGCAGATCGCGCCAGGCGATCACGGCCTGAGCGACCTCGCGCCCCTCGCCCTCCCACTCCATCGAGGGGGAGAGGCCCTCGCAGGCGGCCCGCAGCTCCCGCCAATCGAACTCCGGCTCGCGCAGAAGGAGCACGCGGGCGCGCAGGCGGACCGCCTCCTCCTCGTCCCATGCGATGAAAGGAGGTGCGGGGGGAACCGCCTTTGCCTCATTCCCCGCGGCCAGCCTCGCCAGGAAGGGCTCGAGGCGGGTGCCTCCGCTCCCCGGCTCAGAAGCCGATGCCGCGGCAGCCTGCGCGGCCGACAGGGACAGGAAGAGAACGGCGAGGCGCGCGATGCGTCCGTTCATGGGAGCCTCCAGTAGATCCGAAGCCCGAGAGATCCCGCGTTGACCTTCTCGGCGTTCGAAGGTTCGTACGTCTCGCCGCGAGTCACCTTCTTCTTGGCGCTGACGATGCTCGCGTACCCTTCCAGCCTGAGCTTCGGCGAGCGGTTCCGCTGGGCGCCCGCCACGAGGACCAGGCCCGGATGGAGGCTTCCCGCGGCGTCTCGATCTCCCTGCTCTCCGAGGAGCTTGTAGCGGAAGGACTCCTTGATCCAGAGCAGCTCGAGGCCGACTCCCGCATGCGGCGCGAGGGGCCCGTCGCGCAGCGGCAGCCGGAAGAGGATCTCGATCGGCACGAGCTGCAGCTTCGATTCGGCGGATGCGACGAAGAAGGGAGCGCCCGCGTGATCGCACTTGGACCATGAGTAACCGACCTCGACGGCAGTCGAGAAGGGGAGAGGTTCGATCAAGACCTCCCCCGCGGCATGGAGCGACGGGGCCGATCCATAGAGGTCGGCGAGGCCCGAATCGATCGGAAACCGGTATCCGATTCCCGGCGCTCCCGCGAAGCGGATCGATGCCGCGGCCGGCGTCGCGGAAAGCAGGAGCGCGACCGCGAGCGCCTGGACAAAGACCTTAGAAGGAGCGAGACGCGACATCCCAGCGCAGCGGCCGGCGCGCATCGACTTGCCCATGCTCACACCTCCTCCATCGCCGAGACGATGGCCTTCGCGAAGCCGGAGGTCGACAGGAGGGTCGCTCCCTCCATCTGCCTGTGAAGGTCGTAGGTCACCTGTCCGCGCGACACGGCCGCCGCGAGAGCCCCGCGGATGACGCGGGCGGCCTCCGGCCAGCCGATGTAATCGAACATCATCGCTCCCGAGAGGATGAGCGATCCCGGGTTGACCTTGTCCTGTCCCGCATATTTGGGAGCGGTCCCATGCGTGGCCTCGAAGAGGCCGATGCAATCGCCGACATTCGATCCGGGGGCCATGCCGAGGCCGCCGACCTGCGCCGCGCAGGCGTCGCTCAGGTAGTCGCCGTTCAGGTTCGGCGTCGCCAGGACCTCGTACTCGTCGGGCCGGAGCAGGATCTGCTGGAACATCGAATCGGCGATCCGGTCGTTGACGAGGATCTTCCCCGCGGGGATCGGCTTGCCTCCGAGGTCGTCCTCCAGGACGACGCGGTCGGGGAACTCCTCCCGCGCCAGGCTGTATCCCCAGTCCCGGAATGCCCCCTCCGTGAACTTCATGATGTTCCCCTTGTGGACCAATGTGACGCGCCTGCGTCCGTGCTCGATCGCGTGGCGGATCGCCAGGCGGACCAGCCTACGGGTCCCCGATACGCTGATCGGCTTGATGCCGATCCCGGAGTCGATCGGGATCTCCTTGCCCAGCCGCTCGGCGATGTAGCGGATCAGCCCGCGCGCCTCCGCCGTCCCCTCCGCCCACTCGATCCCCCTGTAGAGGTCCTCCATGTTCTCGCGGAAGATGACGATGTCGAGCTTCTGCGGCTCGCGGACGGGGGAGGGGACTCCGGGGATCCAGGAGACGGGGCGAACGCAGGCGTAGAGGTCGAGCTCCTGCCGGAGCGCAACGTTGAGGCTGCGGATCCCGCCTCCGACGGGGGTCGTGAGGGGGCCCTTGATCGCTACGCGGTAGTCGCGGATCGCCGCGAGCGTGTCGGACGGCAGCCATGTCGTCTCGCCATAGACACGGGTCGCCTTCTCCCCGGCGTAGACTTCGAACCAGGCCACCTTCCTCTCGCCCCGATAGACGCGGGCGACGGCCGCGTCGAAGACCAGCCTCGATGCCCCCCAGAGATCTCGGCCGATGCCGTCCCCTTCGATGAAGGGGAGGATCACATGGTCGGGCACTTCGAGGCGTCCGTCCCTGACCTCGATGGGTCGCCCCTCCGCCGGCGAGACGAGACGCTCGTAACGCAAGGTTTCCTCCTTCCTGCCGCTAGCGGTATGCCTCGATCCCGGTGATCGAGGCGCCCAGGATGAGCGCGTGGACGGTGTGCGTTCCCTCATAGGTCGAGACCGACTCGAGATTGACCAGGTGCCGGCCCACCGGGTACTCGTCCGTGATCCCGCTGGCGCCAAGCAGATCGCGCGCGTCGCGTGCGATCGTCAGGGCGGCGCGGACGTTCTCTCTCTTCGCGAGAGAGACGTGGTGGAAGCGCGCCTTCCCTTCTTCCTTCATGCGACCGAGGCGATAGGCGAGGAGCTGGCCCTTGGTGATCGCCGCCAGCATCTCGACGAGCCTCTCCTGGACGATCTGGTGCTTGGCGATCGGCCCATCGAACTGCGCCCGCGTCATTGCGTAGCGCAGGGCCTCGTGGTAGCAGGCCATCGCCGCACCCATCGCGCCCCAGGCGATCCCGTAGCGCGCCTGCGTGAGGCAATCGAGCGGCGCCTTCAGCCCGATCGCGCCCGGTAGCATCGCCTCGGTCCCCAGGCGGCAGTCCTCGAAGACGAGCTCCGAAGTCACGGAGGCCTTGAGGCTCCACTTCGTCTTGATCTCGCGAGCGGAGAACCCAGGCGTTCCGGCCTCGACGAGAAAGCCGCGGAATCCCTCTTCGGTGCGCGCCCAGACGACGGCGAGATCGGCGATCGACCCGCTGGTGATCCACATCTTCGATCCGTTGAGAACCCAGCCGCTGCCGTCCCTGCGCGCGCTCGTGCGCATCGCGCCCGGATTCGAGCCGGCATCTGCTTCGGTCAGGCCAAAGCAGCCGATCGCCTTGCCGGAGCGCAGAGGCGGAAGCCAGAGGCGGCGCTGCTCGTCGCTCCCGAAGGTGTGGATCGGGTACATGACCAGCGAGCCCTGCACGGAGGCGAAGCTCCTCAGGCCGCTGTCGCCCCGCTCGAGCTCCTGCTGGATCAAGCCGTAGGCCACCGGGCCGAGGTTCGGGCTCCCCTCGCCCGGGATGTGGGGTCCCAGGAATCCCATGGCGGCGATCTCGGGAATCAGCTCTGTTGGGAAGCGCGCTTCCTTCGCCCATCCGTTGATCCCGGGCAGGAAGCGTTCGTCGACCCACGAGCGAACCGTGTCTCGGATCATCCGCTCCTCGCCGGTGAGGAGGTCGTCGATTCGGTAGAAGTCGACCCCGACGTAGCCGTCCATGCTGGGTCCTCCGGTCTTTCCGCCCGGCGCCGCGCGATCGCGAAGGGCGCTCGCTCGCCGCGCATCTGTGCAGTGTAGGGGCAATCGCCCGCCCGCCGGAAGACTCGGTCTCGCCCGGCGACCCGCAGGCGCGGTTCCCGCGGCCTTCACGGCCGGGGGATGTCGAGCCTCGCGGGAGGCCGGAGAGCGGGGTGCGCGCGGGGTCGAGATGCCGTTGCCGCGGGGTTGACAGCGCCTTGCCCGAGCCGATAGTCTCCAATCACCAAGAAGGTTGGGTTGCGTGGGCGGCCCGCCGATCATCTCGAATCTATCCACAGTGAGGGGGTGGGATCCAGTTTGCCAGGGATTCGCGTGAAGGAAGGCGAGTCGTTCGAGAGCGCCTTACGGCGATTCAAGAAGAAGTGCGAGAAGGCGGGCATCCTCGCGGACGTTCGCAAGCATCAGCACTTCGAGAAGCCCAGCGAGAAGCGCAAGCGCAAGGAGAACGCCGCTCGGAGAAAGGGCACTTCGAGCCGGAGCTCGTACCGGTAGATCCGGGCCAAACCGCCTATCGAGGCCGGCCCGGTCGCGCCGGGCCGGCCATTTTCGTGAACCAACACGTACTAGGTCTGCTGGAGTTTCCCAAGGTCTGCCAGATGGTCGCCGAACGCGCCCACTCGGCGCGGGGCCGCCAGGGGGCGCTTGCCCTGCGTCCGTGCGTCGATCGCGC
>Ga0194126_10001485_pt1 | contig 39325 bp, 31 predicted proteins | sample TA2KigC150mmetaG_FD_148641 | JGI IMG/M metagenome (GOLD analysis project Ga0194126, IMG submission 148641) | Freshwater microbial communities from Lake Tanganyika, Tanzania - TA2015035 Kigoma Deep Cast 150m | ecosystem: Environmental > Aquatic > Freshwater > Lake | place: Tanzania: Lake... | reverse complement strand
TTAAAACCTTTTGTTACATTCCCCTTTATTAATGGGTAGTGTGTAATAAGATTTGTTTTGCTTTCCGGATGAATTAACACAGCATTTTGTTCTAAAGCTTTTTGAGGATCTTCAAGTACCGGCAATTTCTCTAATTCAATTTTTATTTTATGACTTAATTTCTTTAATTCAGTTTGATCTTCGCCAACAAGCATTGCCACAACATCTCCGGATGTGATAATTTTTTCAGAGCAAAAAACTGGCTGATCAATTTTTATTTGTCCAACCTTCTTATTTCCCGGAATATCATCAGAAGTTATTATTGCTTTTATACCATCTTCATTTCTTATTTGAGAATAATCAATGGATTTTATAACGGCATGAGAAGCCTTTGTCCTTACCATTACTCCAAATAACTGACCTTCAAATTTATAGTCATCCGCAAATTTTGCTTTGCCAGTAACTTTAGAATAAGCATCTTGTCTTATAACCGGTTTTCCAACAATATTAAATTTTTTATTCTCTATTTCTGTCCTCACTTATATAACGAGTATAGCTTTTTACCTTGCTTGAAAATTTCTTTATTCAACTCATTTTCATCAATAGTGGTCAATTTAAAATCCTTCATTAAAAACGCACCATCTTGAATTACCGAAATTACGTTTCTTTCAATCGCACCATAAATAAAATGAGACCAAAAGTTAGTTTCACTTAATGGTGTAGGTGGCGTGTAATCCCAAATAATAAAATCTGCTCTTTCATTTTCTTCTAAATTTGGAAAATCTTCAAAGTATCTTTTTACAAAAGTGATTTGATCAAAATAGGATTTAATAAAAAGCTTGAATGATGTATCGAAACTTTGTTTTTGATTTCTCATCAATAAGAAATATTGCTTCATCGATTTGGCTATGTTTGCATGCATTCCATCAGTACCAATTAAAATTGGAATGCTAACCGGTACTTTAGTGTATTTAGGCAAGCCAACAGCATTGTTCAAATTAGAATCAGGATTATATACTATTGCAGCGCCGGAATCAGATATTTGTAAATATTCTTTTTCGGTTAAAAACACACCATGCCCAAGAATGCTTTTTACATTTAATAAATTGTTTTTTATTAATCTTTTAACCGGGAAATGATCAGCGTACTGTTTGCTCAATTTTCTATCACTTAAATCTTCGCAAAGATGAATATGAATTCCGAGTTCATATTCTTTAGCTAATTCTGAAGCTTCCATTAGAGTATCATCCGATAAAGTAAATGATGCATGAAGTCCAAGTAATGATTTTAAATTACTGCCGGAAAATTTATTGCGATAAGCGATGTTTTCTTCCAATCCTTTTTTTGATAGGATTGCGCCATTACGGTCTGTGGTTTCAAAACAAAGTGCTCCTCGCATATTAGCATCCAATAACACTTCTGCTATTGTACCTAAACTTCCATCTATTGCTTCGGGTGAGGAATGATGATCAAAAATATAAGTAACACCATTCTTGATAGCTTCAACAACTGCCATTTTCGAAGAAGCTTCAATCATTTCAAATGTAAGTTTTTTGTCTAAGTCCCACCATAAATTTTTCAATACATTTTGAAAATTATCTAGAGGTTTACTTATTGGAAGACCTTTTGCCAATCTAGAATAAAAATGATCATGGAAATTTATAAGCGGTACTGTAATTAATTTACCGCAAGCATCGTAATCTGAATTTCCAGACTCAATCCTTTTTTCTACATAATCAGAAAAATTCCGACGAAAAATTTTTGTGATTTTCCCGTGCTCAACTTTAATATCGCCAAATATTGGAGAAACTTTGTTCCCAATTAATTGGCAAATCCAACCATTTGATATTTTAAGTGAATTTCTATTCATATCAATTCAATTCTAAAAAAGCACCGTAATTATAATCATCAAATAATTGTTCATGAATATCGTATATTTTTTTGCCGCGTAGAAATGTCTGCAAAACAATTGTATTAAAAGTAATGCCTTCGAATGGAGTGTATTTCCCCTTACATTGCATTTGACTTGAATTAATTACTTGAGAATTCCATAAGTCAATAAAGCAAAAATCTGCATCATATTTCGGAAGCAGTTTCCCTTTGTTACTTATTTTAAAATAATCGGCGATATTGGTAGATAAAAGGTTTATTGTGTTTTCTAAAGTTAATTTATTTTTAAGAAATCCTTCGCTAAAAAGAAACGGAACTCTGTGCTCAACCCCGGGAATTCCGCCATAAACTTCCCAAAAGTTTTGTGATGATTTCTCTAAGTTTGGATCGCAGCCAGCATGATCAGTAACAACAAAAAGAATTGAATTGTTCTTCAACCCCTCCCAAAGAGCATCCATATCTTTTTCACATTTTACGGGTGGAGCAGTTTTAAGAAAATTTTTTATGGCTTGGTTTTCAAAATCCTTTTGAGTGAAATGAAGATATTGAGGACACGTTTCCGTCGTAAAAAATAGTTTTTCCGATTGCGCTTTTTTAATCTGTTCCAATCCTAAATATGAGCTAAGATGAACAACATGAATTTTGCAGTTAACCATTCTTGCAATTGAAATTAATTTATCAATGGCAATAGCTTCACTTCTTGCATCTCTGCTTTCACAATAAGCTTTCCAATCATTGCGATTCGCATTTTTGAATTTTAATTCGCGCACTGAAATAAGCTTTTTATCTTCAGCATGAACAGCCATTGGCTTACCAGTCCGTTCAATTAACCTTGCAGCTATTTCCATTTGCTTTTCGGTTAAATCTGTAAATGATTCCATTCCCGAAATAAAATACACTTTAAATCCAGCGACACCGGTTTCAGCCAGTTCGAAAATATTTTTTTCTAATTTTGTTTCATTAAAATTTCTTCCTGATATTCCTCCCCAAAAAGCATAATCAACTAAACTTCTTCCTTTCAATGCATTTAACTTAGCATTCAAATTCTCCAATGATGTAACGGGTGGAATTGATGTACACGGCATATCAATGACAGTTGTAACACCACCCCGAGCTGCAGATTTTGAGCCATGTTCAAAATCATCTCTAAACTCAAATCCAGGAGTGTTAAAGTGTACATGAGAATCAATTGCGCCAGGAATTGCTAACATGAAATTTTTTTCTTCCCCTTCTACAAGATAGTTTTTTAAAACAGCATTACGAATATGGATGTTTGCCAAATCAACCCAGTCAAATAAAGTTTCCGTTTTCAGATTCACTTCAATAATTTTAGAATCATAAACAATATCGCATAGCTTTAGTTTATTTTCGCCAGCAGAGATTAAAATGTTCTTAATTATATTTTGACTTTCATTCATACCATTACAAATAAAGGTGAATAATTAAGTGCCGCTTTGATCTACCACATTAATAAATTTGGGAGAGCTATTTCACTCCAGCTCTTTGATTAAATTCTTCGATCAGTTTATCCCACGTTGGAACAACTGAAAATTTTTCATCCCAATAGTTTTCATCATACCACTGCGCATTAAGTTCTTCAACATCTTTCCCTTGCTGTTCAACCCAAGTGAAGTATTTTAGATTATGGATTGCTTTCTTATCATTGTAATTTAATTCTTTAAAATAATCAATACTTTGTTGTTTCAGAATTGAAGTCCAGTCAACTTCAGCCTTAATTAGAGAATAACTTCCGAACTTGGCATTCATTTCTTTAAGTCTAGAACCATACATATCAACTGAGTCTGTAAAGATTGTAAAGATTACATCGTTATCGTTCATCTCATAATATTTAGCAAGTTTAATAGCGGAAAGCAAATTGCATATTGAAGAAATCCCAAGTTCGTTTAACTTACTTACAGAATTTTCATCAACGCCATGTTTTACTAACCAATCTTTTCCAGAAGGTTCATTAAATAATCTTAAAAGTCTTAATGTTTGTTCATCATCAATAGCCGCAACACAATCTGTGTTTTTTACATTATGAATCCAAGGAATATGTTTATCGCCAATTCCTTCAATTCTGTGCCCGCCAAATCCATTCATAAACAAAGTTGGGCACTGCAAAGCTTCGGAAGCAACAATTTTTAAATGTGGAAATTTTTTTCGTAAGTAATCACCGGCACCAATTGTTCCGGCAGATCCGGTTGCACTGATATAGCCGCTTAACCGGCTCTCGTTACTTTTTATTTGTGCAAAAAGTTTTTCGATTGTATACCCAGTTATTTCATAATGCCAGATTGAATTTCCAAATTGATCAAATTGATTTAATATTAAATACTCATCGCTTTCTGCTTCAAGCTCATGACATTTATCATATATCTCTTTAACATTACTTTCGCAACCGTGAGTTGCATAAATTTCTGCGCCAAGATTTTTTAGCCATTCAAATCTTTCTTTGCTCATTTCTTCAGGCAAAATTGCAACCGAATGAACGGAAAGAAGAACAGAATTAAATGCTCCGCCGCGGCAATAATTTCCGGTTGAGGGCCAGACTGCTTTATGATATTCGGGATTAAATCTGCCGGTAATTAAATAAGGAATTAAACATCCATATGTTGCGCCAACTTTGTGCGCGCCAGTTGGGAAATATCTTCCTACGACTCCAATAATTCTTGCATTTACTCCGGTTATCTCTTTTGGAATTTCTAAGTAATTTATTTGTCCAATATCGCCAGTTGATGAATCGTTACACCAATTAATTCGAAAAAGGTTTAGAGGATTAGTATCATGCAGACCAATATTTTTTAATTTGTTTCGAATATTACTTGGAATTGTTTCGGGATTTTTTAATTGTTCAAAGGTTGGAAGGATTATTTTTTTTTCTTGGCAACGTCCTATAGTTTTTTCTAAGAACTCACTGTTCTGTACTTCCCAAGTCCATTTGTTCATTCCTTCCTCACAAGTGATTGCGTTATCTAAAACAAATTTACCTAAATGAAAATTAATAAACGACAATAATCAATTTTTAGGATTATAGATTATTTTTCAGAATGAAGCCAGAGCAAAACTTTTTCATGTGTTAAAGGTGAGTTATACTGCATAGATTTATATGGACGAAAAGCTTTCATTGCATTGCAAATTGCAAAAAAGGCGCCAATACCATACATGAAAGGGGGCTCGCCAATTGCCTTCGATTGAAATGGTCCATATGGATTCGGTACATCTTCTAAAAAATGTACATCAATTATTGCGGGTGCGAATTGTATGTCCGGCACTTTATATGTTGACAAAGCATCCGTAAGTAACTTTCCTTCATTATCATAAATAATTTCTTCAAGAGTCATCCAGCCAATTCCTTGAACAATTCCTCCTTCGGCTTGCCCTTTATCGGTAACGGGATGCAGACTTTTTCCAAAGTCGTGTACAACTTTTACAGAATCAACGGAATATGTGCCAACCAAACAATCAACCGTAGCTTCTACGATAGCTGTGCCAAATACATGATATGCAAAAGCATCCCCTTTCATATTTTCTCTATCAAAATAAATATTTGGCGTAGCATGATGAGCGTGTGCAGATAAACTAATTCTTTTCATATATGCAGTATTTATTAGTTTAATCCAATCTAAATCTGTTTTGACTTTATTTAAATAGACAATCTCATCCATCAGCTCAATTTGTGAGATGTCTTTTGCGTTGAGAATTTGAGCGGCAAGTTTTTTTAACCTTTCCAAAATCAAGTTGCATGCATCCCTAGTCGCAAAACCATTAAGATCTGCCCCTTTACTTGCAGCGGTTGGAGAAGTGTTGGCAATGCGAGAAGTATTTGTAGTATCAATTTTAATTCTGTCTGGGTTTATGGATAATGTTCTTGTTGCTATTGATACAATTTTTACGTTTACGCCTTGCCCCATTTCCACAGCCGCAGTAGAAATTCTTACACTTCCATCAGTGTAAACATGAACTAGTGAGCTGGCTTGATTTAAAAAAGTTGAAGTAAATGATATGCCAAAACAAACCGGCATTGCTGCTATTCCCTTTTTAACGAGAATATTTGCTTCGTTAAATTTTTTGACTTCTTTTTCTTTCTTCTCAAATTCAAACCTCTTAACTGCTTCATCAAAACATTTTTCTGCTCTGCTGTTTTTATTAATCTGACCAAAAGGAAATTCATCTCCGTCTTTCAATAAATTTTTCGTTTGAATGTAGGTTGGTTCAACATTCATAACTTCAGCAGCTTTGTGGATTGCTGATTCAATAACAAACATTGCTTGAGGACCGCCGAAACCTCGGAATGCAGTGAATGGGGGAAGATTAGTTCTACAACAATATGCAGTCGCTTTTACATTTGGAATGAAATAGCTGTTAGTAGAATGAAAAAGTGTTCTCTCTAAAATAGCTGTTGATAAATCTGCAGAGGCTCCGGCATTTTGATAATAATTAACTTCATAAGCTAAAATTTTTCCTTCTTTGTTTAGACCAATTTTATAATCTGAAGAATACGGATGACGTTTGCCCGTCATTCTCATATCATCTTGCCTCTGTAAAATTATTTTAACTGGCCTATTTAATTTAACAGCGGCTAGAGCAGCCATTACCGCCCATGCTGTTGCTTGATCTTCTTTCCCTCCAAATCCTCCGCCAAGTCTTGAAACATCAACTTCAATTTTGTTCATTGGCAAATTCAAAACACGGGATGCAATTTTTTGAACAGCAGTTGGTCCTTGTGTAGAAGAAATTATTTTTATACCGCCACCTTCAACTGGGAATGCTAATGATCCTTGAGTCTCCAAATATAAATGCTCCTGAGAGCCGGAGATTACAGATCCTTCAACAATATAATCACAATTGTTCCATTCAGCATTAACATTACCGAGTGAAAATATTTTTGGTGGAATGATTAATTCACCTTTTTCGAATGCTTCTCTAGGATCAAATATAGTGGGCAATTTCTCAAATTGTGCTTCAATCTCTTTTACTGCATTAATTGCAGTAAATTTATTTTCTGCTACAACTAATGCAATCGGCTGACCAACATAATGCACACCCTCCTTTGCAAATAATTCTTCATCTAAAATAATACCGCCTATTTGATTTTCTCCTGGGATATCAGATGCGCTAATAATAGAAATTACACCTTCAGTCTTTAGTGCTTGTGAAAAATTTAACTTTTTGATTTTTCCGTGAGCAATTGGAGAATAATAAACTGAAGCAAATAGAGTTCCTTCTGGAATTGGAATGTCATCTACAAATTTGGATTCGCCCTTTGCGTGTTGAACAGAGTCATAGCTTCTCATAAAAATTCCTCGTGCTTAAAATTCTGAGGAAAAAGCTTTATGAAGTGAGAATAAACCAGTTGCCGTAGCAACAAACTTTTATATTCAGAACTTCCTCTTGCATCACTAATCGGAGAAATTTCTGCCAATGCTATTTTTACTGCATGCTTAATATTTTCTAAACTGATTTTTTTGTTTAATAAAAATTTTCTGGTCGATCTTAAATACAATGGAACTGGCGAAACTCCTCCGGCAGAAATATGAACGTCTTCAATTACATTCGCACTTGTTTTTATTGAAATTGAAGAATTAACACTTGCTATATCAAGAAATGTTCTTCTTGAAATTTTTTCAAAATTAAATAACGATTTTGATTTTGGAATGCTAAATGAAACAGCAGTTATTAATTCGTTTCTTGTTTTGTTTAATTGTTTATACCCTTTGTAAAATTTTATTAACGGAATTGTTCTTTTCTTCTTTTCATAATGTAAATGAACATCTGAATTCAGCACTAACAATATATTAGTGATATCAGCAATTGGACTAGCATTTACAATATTGCCGGCTATTGTAGCACGATTGCGAATTGGCAAAGAACCAAATAATAATAAGTGATTCTTAAGAGAAGGCAAGTACTGGTGTATTAATTTTGATTCTCTAAATTCTTCAACCGTTAAATTGCCAGACAAATATATTTTATCGCCAGATTTCCAAATTGTTTTTTCCGATCTGTTTTCTGCAACAAATTCAATATTTGATGAATGAATTGTATCTCTTTGCTGAACATAAATATCGGTTCCTCCGGAGACAAGAAATTTTGAGGTTTTGCTTTTCTTTGACTTGGTTTCAAGTTGCGCATTTAATCTTTTAAGCAGCTTGGGTATTTCTAAAAAATATTTCGGTAAAATATTTTTATTAATTAAAAATTCGATATTGTCCTTTGCGCTGTTGTTGCCTAAAAATGAAATTGTATTTTCAATGGCGCGTTTAATTCCAGCATATCCAGTGCATCGACAAATATTTCCATCAAGCGATGTGACTGCTTCGTGCAAGTTGTAGTTATTATGGTTTAAAAAATAATTTACTAACGAGACAACAAAACCCGGAGTGCAAAAACCGCACTGAGTTCCTCCTTCGTCAACTAGTTGCTCTTGAATAAAACTGAGCTTTTCAATATTCAGCCCTTCAATTGAGACTAAGTGCTTCCCATTTACAGAATTCAGTGGCAGCAAGCATGAGTTAACTGATTTATACTTTACCTTGTTGCCGACTAAACTTCCAAGCAATACAGTACACGCTCCGCAGTCACCTTCTCTGCATCCTTCTTTTGTTCCAGTTAATTTTTTTACAGTACGCAAATAATCCAATACTGTAATAGCCGGATTCATCTTTCCCGATATCGCGTTATCATTACATATAAAATTAATTTGCTTTTCCATTTAGCTATAACTTAAATCTATTAAGCTATTCGATTCCTTGTTTTAAAATACATTATGCTGCCAAAAATTATCATCAAAAATCCCCACCAGATATTAGGATGTATTTCAAATAATACTGTTTCTATTTCTGGCGGAGAAAACAAATGATAAATTCCAGTCAAAAAAATTAAACCGCCAATAACTAATAGTATCAAGGCAACAAAATACCAAATCGATTTCATTTCTTATACTCCAGTCAATTATCAGAATAATAAAATATTTTTCTGAATAACAAAAAGAATTACTACCAAAATAAAATGTTAAGTACTATTAACACAATTGTCGCTATAATCGCAAAAAATTCTGGACGTTTTATAAAAATTAAATGACTATCATATTTTTCATCAGCTAATCCTTTAACAAGTCCAACTAATTCTTCTTTCGGCTTTTTTAAAGTAAAGAAACTAATTGCTATAGTTAGGATAAAACAAATTAACCAAGCCCACCAAGCGCGCCAGAAATTTGCAGCCATATCACTTTGAACAGTAGACATTGTAATAATACTTTCGTTAATCCAATTAAATTTGACAGCAAGCCACATCCCAAACGATGAAAGCATTCCAACTACTAAACCCCAAAATGCACCATTAGGGGTGATCCACCATATAAACATTCCTAAAAGCATTGTTGCAAACAGAGGTGCATTCACCCAGCTAAAAATTGCTTGCATGTAATCCATAATACTCGGAAAACTTTTTGCCCAATATGCTGTTCCTAATGATATGATAACCCCAACAATTGTTGATGCTCTGCCCATCCACAGCAAATGATTATCTGAGGCGTTTTTATTTAATACCGACTTATATATATCATATGTCCACACTGTATTAAATGCGCTGATATTTCCAGCTTGACCAGCCATAAAACCAGCTAACAAAGCTGTGACGCCTAATCCAATTAATCCAGTTGGATAATACCTTGCGATTAAAAGCGGAAGCGCAGAATCGTAATTTATTTTTCCACCATCTTCTAAAAGTTTAAATCCGCTGTTAGGATCACTTGAAAGCGCAATAGCAATTAACCCAGCAAGGATAACAATAAAAGGTAAAGCCATTTTGAAAAACGATGCAAGTATAGGCGTCATTCGAGCGGCACGTAAATTTTTCGCTGAGAAAGCTCGTTGAACAACAAGAAAATCTGTAGTCCAATAACCAAACGATAAAACAAATCCAAGCCCTAATACAATTCCAGCCCAGTGAATTAACATACCATTTTGAGTTGGGTCAGATGATGTTGACCACAATGTATTCATCGAATCAGGCAAACGAGTTAAAATTTGGTCAAGACTGCCTATTTCGATTATCCCCATTATCGAAACCAAGAATAATCCGAACCAAATTAAAAAGAATTGAATTATCTCAGTAAAAATTGCAGACATTAATCCGCTAAGTGTGACGTAAGCCATAACAGTTAATGCAGAAGCCCACATACTAATATCCCAATTCCAACCAAGAAAAGTATGGAGCACAAGAGCCATGGCATAACAATTAATTCCAGAGACAAGAAGAGTCATAATTGCAAATGCAATACCGTTAAGGACTCGCGTTTTTTCATCAAAGCGAAGTTTAAGATAACCCGGAATAGATTTTATTTTGCTACTGTAATAAAAAGGCATCATATAGATTCCGAGAAAAACCATTGCCGGTATTGCACCAATCCAATAGAAATGAGCAACGTACATTCCATATTTAAAAGTATTGCCAGTCATTCCAAGAAGTTCGAGCGCGCCAAGATTGGCAGAAAGAAAGGCTAACCCGGCAACCCAAGAAGAATTTTTTCTTCCGGCTAAAAAGAAATCTTCTTCGCTAGTTGTAAATTTGCGCAAGTAAAATCCGATTCCAAGAACAAACCCAAAATAGATTAGAATTATTATCCAGTCAATAATTTGAAGTCCAATTGTCTGCATGATTTCCCCAAATCAAAAAATTATTAACTAATTGAGACACTTAAAAAAGATTTTTTGTCATTTCGATCGAAGAGAGAAATCTTTTATTCTAATGAGATTTCTCAGTCGTCCAGCAATTGTCAGGCTCCTTCGAAATGACATTGTTAAAATTTTCAGATGCTTCTTATTAATATTGCATACAACTTGATTAAGTTACTCATTTACAATAGTGAACTCAATTCTCCATTTCTCTTTTGCATTTGGTTGAATAATGCCGCACGCATTTTGTTTCATTGCTTTTTCTAAAGAATCACAGCATGCATTTGTGGGTTCAAGAGCAATTGTTAAATGTTTCTTTTTTGAATTAACCGGCCATCCTCCATAACAGAGCCAAATTCCTAAAAAGGGAATTTTTTCTGTATCAAAACTAATTAACATCGACTCTCTATTTTTAGGTTTATGTAATGCGCACCAGCCAGGATCGTTTAACTTTTTTGAAAATACCTTTAATGCTTTCCCAAAATCTAATTTAGGAATAATTGAAAAATCGTCTGATCCATTTAGATATGGCCACTCGAGCTCTTCGCCTTGATTGGCAATTGTTTCATCATTAATCCAATATGCTAAAACATTTTGAATTTCATCAGTAAGATAAATTATATCATCAGGTTCAACGTGCAGTAATGGATGTGCTGCCCAAATGTAAGGAAATGGTTCCTCTTCAAAGTTTTCAACTGTATAGTCAATGATAAATTTATTCTCTTCCAATTTAACTTGTTTAGAAAAAGAATAATCCCAATTGATTCCTTTTGTGGTTCTAATAAATGTTCCGTCATTAGAAATTTCGTAGCTCCATTTTTTTGACCATAGCTGTCCATGGTCGGGCAAAGAAATTTCATAACCTGATTTTGTTTTTATTTTGCATGCTTCAATTGTAGGGAAACATTCATCGAATCCACTCGTATCATAATTTTCAAAAAAAGCTCCATGAAAAGCCGGCTTGTAAGATTTAGTATCATTCTGCGGTTCAAGTAAAAAATTAGTTCCAGTTTTTTTGTTGATTAGCTTAATCATCTTTCCGCCAATCTGCGGAAGAAATATTACTTTAAGTAAATCGTTCTCCATTTCAATAAAACGGAGACCCTTTTCCTCGTATGTATTGATCATAAATGATTTGAGGTGACAGTTGAAAACTGTCAATCTATTCTCCTATTATTTCGTAATTACTTTGTTGCTTTATTTGTAAAGTATTTTCATCGCGAATAAGAATATTTGGCTGAGGATATTTTTTCCCATTTAGATTTACAATTATCATGGGCCAGTTTGGTGATTTGGTTATAACCTCAAATCCATTTTCATTTACAATCATTGTCTCTTCAACTTTTGCACCGGTGATAGTTGGGTTCCATGCAAAAGCTTGATTGTTTTGAACAACTTCTTTGTTCCCTGGATAAATTATCCACTCTCTGTCATCATAACCAATAGCGCCTCCTTGATGATGAAGCATCCATTCATTAACAAAGCTAACTGATTTATACCAATTTTTCATCTTTTCAAAAATCTCGAATGCTGAAACTCCGGGACGAGTAAATTCTTGATAATGTGCGTTAACAATTGCTGTTTTTTCAAGTCTTGCTTTTAGTATTTCTGGGAGTTGACCAAAGTGAACAAAGCGTGTAACGGCAATAGGCATTCCCCATTTTTCAGCACAGATATTTATCATAACATATTTTTTTAATTTTGCACCGCCCGGAAGAGCATGCCTATATTTATAAATTCTTTCATCAACCGCAGTCAATAATACTGTCGGTAAAATTTGTCTATTGCGCAATGCATTGGCGGTCATGGTTTCGATTTCGAATTCGCTCATCCCGGGTTTAATGTTCATGCAAACTTCCGCAACTGCTTCGGTGGATTGTTCCGCAACATATTTGTATCTGAGTACTTCATATTCGTTTAATGAATATCGTAGAGTTTTGAATTTGACAGAGACATTAATTGTGTTTGGATAATTAATATCGCTTCCGATTCTCCCAAATTGTTTTATTATTTCTCCGCGTACGTCCTTTGTTGAATTGGATTCATACCAAGGATATTCAATTAATTCATAACCAAGTTCTTTAAGAGACTCATCCATCATTCTGCTTGCTTCGGCGCCGTTACATATCAAAAACTTTTTTCCGTTTTTCAAAAAAAGTAGCGATGCGGTTCCAACATCTTTATTTAAAACAATTTGATTGTTTGCTAATCCGGCAGTTGCCCAATAAACATTTCGTACTTGTGTGATTAAAATACCATCTAATTTGTTTTCGGTAAGAAAATTTTTCAGACGTATCATTTTCTTCGCGATTTCCAATTTATAATCGAAGCTGCGTGCGGTTTTTAGTTCAACTGCTTTTTGCGGAGTCTTCTCAGGAACTTCTTTTGTGCATGAAATTAATACTACTCCAATCATTAATAAATTAGCAAAAATTTTATAGTTGACTAAGTTTTTAATGATATCAAAAATCATTTAAGCTCCTAAATAATGATACCTATCATTTGTTATTTAAAAATTCTTTTACTCTTTAACTGAAATAATTATTTCGTGTTTAATAAAATCTGCTTTGTCTCCTGAGATTGAGAATAGCAATTTGCCGTCCTCTTCTTTGGCTCCCGAAATACTTTTAATCAGGTCTTCGTTGATAACCCCCAGTTTATATATTTTATTCTGTTTTATTTCTACGCTGATAAATAATTCCTTATCAACAAATTTCATTGAGATAATTTTTAATCCTTCATTTGTTGCGCCTACCGGTGTTATTTCTGGCAATAGATAAATTTCCACCGACGGTTTGTAAGTTACAATTACCTCATGCTTGCTAGTAATAAAGAACTCAGAAATTAATTGAACTGCTTGTTCATGATTTACAACTTCAAAATTAATAGGAATTCCGTCAACAGTCACATTCTTTATTTGTGTTCCGAGCATGAAGTCAGGGTTGAAATTGAGATTGATTTTTTCGTTATCCTCCTTTGAAACTGTTAAGTTCCATTCTCCATTCTTCATTTTGTTCTTTAAATGCAGAGTTGTTTTTCCAATTTTAACATTATTAACATCAAAAAATTCCCATTCTAATGGAGGTTTAGGCGCAAACGTAATTTTATTGTTTAAGGCATCAATTTCTAAACCGATAAGCCCGGTCATTATTGGAAAGATATATCCGCTTGTGCAAAATCCTTGATTGTGATAAGCTTCTCCCAATTTTGTATTTATGTCTCCTGAAAAAACTTCGGGGAAAATACCAATTCCGTAATCGAAAGCATGTTGATAAGTATTCTTTAACAATGAGTAGGCGGCTAAATTGTTGTGATATTTATACTGCGAAGCATTCGCAAATAAAGAATTGAATCCCCAGACCGTTCCATAATTGTAATTTGTCGGTTCATATAATGAAGACTTACTAGATAAATTTCGAACTCCCCAATCAGTTATCATATCGCTTTCATTAAATTTTTTAATTGAACTTTCTGAACGTGTTTTATCAAGTAAACCAAAAATCATTATTGATGTTGGAAAAATATTTTTGTCTTTAACTTGCTTTCCATCTTCACTTGAACCGAAACTATAATATCCAAGCTCTTCAATCCAAAAAAGTTTTTCTAGAGAAGCATATGCTTTTGGTAAAAGTTCTGCTGAAGTTTTTTCAATTTTTTTATCGCCAACATACTCCGCCATCAAATTGACTTCTTTAATCCCTTGAGTCCATAATCCCTGGGTATACAAATCATTATTAATTTTAACGAGTGCGCCAAACTCAAGTACTCCGAGTCCGGCTCCTTTTAAATCCATTAATCCATCACCATTACTATCTTTATTTAAACACCATTTGTAGGCTTGTACAATGGATTTCCAACTATTCTTTATAAAATCAATGTTACCAGTTTTTCTAAAATAATTACCCATAGCAACAAGATACCAGGGGGTTGTGTCGGCATGATTATAACCATAATGATAATCATTCCACCAGTCAATTAGTCCATCGCTCTGGGAAAGTTCGTGAGCCATTTTTCCAATTTCGGTGTTCTGTTCATCTTTCAATTTTTTTCTAATAGGAAAATTATCTTGCCTCTGCCATTTCTGTGTAAACTTTAGAGCGTCTTTAGCGCTTTGATAATCGCCATAACTATTGATGGCAAGAGAATTAATAAACGCATCTCCGCCAAAATACCAGGCAAATCCTGGTCGACCGCCACCTCCGCTCAAACCATAACCGGCAACTAATCCTTTTCCAAGCGTTGGATTTTCTACCATCAAATTACTCAGCGCAACTTTTCCGAACTCGAAAGCAAGATTTAATTTTTTGTTTGGTGTAATAATTTGAGTTGTCTCACTCCTCAACTTTTTATAATGATCCGTTATCAAGTAGTAATATTTTTCAATATTTGAAACAAGGTCTTTGTAAAGTGCAAAAACAGTATCGCGTGGCTGCTTATGCATTCCGGCAATTACTATTGGATAATAATTTTCATTTGCTTTGTTAGGTTCTACAGTAAACTTAAATTGGATTGGATTATCTGCAAACATATGCGCTGGAGGTGCTGTCATTTGCTCTGCCAAAGGAGAACCGCAAACAAATATACCACGCTTTTGAGATTCCGAAACGATATAAGCTTTTAAATTATTGTCCCAATAGCTATACTGTCCGCCAATTCCAGCCGGCCATTGAGGCTGCATAACTGGCACAAAACCTGGGACAATTGTAAGTGGAGTTGTTGTGAAAACATCGAGAAGAATAATTGCGCCAGGTTTATTGTAAGGAATAAAAATAATTTCTTTAACAGTAAATGATTCATATACAAATGTAATTATTGTTGCTTCGGGAGTAACAGAAATCTCACGGACAATATCCCTTGACTGAATTGGTTGAGTAGTAGTTCCAATAAAAAATTGAAGATCGAAATTTCGTAAAACTTTCCACGGCCAAATCCACATTTCGAACGAACCATTTTCAAATCCCATTAATGCTGCTTGCCTTCCAACCTTATCCATATATTGAAGTGGTTGTGCAGTGCGTGTGAGTATGATATCATTTTGATTGAGTGGAAATTTTTTAGTTTGAGGGGAAATTGGAAGTGATATTAAAATTAAAACAACTATAACCAAGTTAAATAGTTTCATGATTTAATAACCTCTTTATTATCACACCAATAGCACACAGATCAAACAGATTCAATTGATAAAAACTGATCTGTTCTAATCTGTTTCATCAGTTAAATTAGTGTACTATTCATTATTTATATTTTTCAATTAATACCCTCGCCATTATCGAATTCCAGATGTAATTAGTTGGAGCGTTCAGAACTTCATTATCTGGACTATAAGATTCCCAAAAATTATGATTCTTTTTTAATTGTGTTGAAACTGCTAACAACATTTTATCAGCAAGCTGATTTGCAATTTCATTATAACCATATTTTTTCAATCCATCAAAAACCATGTAATTCCATAAAAGCCAAACCGGACCATTCCATTTACAACAATAGTCAACATAAGGCGAATACCACTCGTCATCTGCAGCAAGTGTTGGAACGCCATACTTTCGCCAAAATTTATTCGGATCGAGTAATTTCTTAATGAGTTTGTCAGCCCTCTCCTTCGGAGCAGCTTCAGCCCACAAAGCAAGGAAGCCAATTATTTCCTCTCGGCGTAAATCTCTTGTAAGAAATTTAAAACTATGATCATCTTTGTTCACAGAAAAATAGAATTGCTTTTCTTCATCCCACATTCTTTCATTAACCAATTTCGAAATATAATTCGCTTTTTCCTTCCACTTGCCCGATTTTTCAAATAATCCAAGTTCGTTTGCAATTTCAGAAAGCGATCTCATTTCTTTTATAACCATTAAAGTTAAATCCAAGCATTCTAGCTCGTCTGAAATGTCTTCTTTATCAACATCAAGATATCTTTCGGCACTCACTTGAAAAACAGCATTATACCAATCACGGACATTTTCAATAATTCCATAAGGTCCCCATTCAAATGTACCATCTTTATCAAGGTCGCGATTTTCTAGTAACCAGTTTATATATTTTGTTCCGCTTAGATATGAGTCTTTCAAAAATTTTTTATCATTACTCACTTTATAGATTTCCCAATTAATCCAATTGAAAAAAGGAGCCGAAGTAGTAGACATCTCTTTTCCGAGTACTTTACTAAAGTGGGGATAATCTTGCAAACCACGCGGACCGTGACGGTATGCAATCAACCCATCTTCGCGCTGTTGTTCCATATAAACATATTGTGAACCTTGAGCAGATTGGGGGTCAAGGTAAGCATAAGCTAACATACTTAATGATTCATGAAGAACTTGATGACCATGTCCCCAGCCCCATAAAGGCTGACGAGAAAAAACATAAAAATTATAATTTGTTTTTTCTGAAGGAGGATAAAAACATCCCCTCGCCAAATTAAACGAACTTAGATAAACAAGTTTTTCTTCATCAGTAGGAAAATCAATTCTCGGTATTCTTGAAAACATTTTTACATTGTCATCAACATATTTTTGAAGCGGTTCTATTTTCAATTTTTCAATTTCTTTTACTAGTTCATCAATATTTTCATTTACATCTTGCCAGCCCCGGAAAAACCTCACATTGATATCTTCACCGGGTTTTAATGAAAATTTTCCGTGAAGCGAAACTAAATTTACATATCCTTCTTTTTTCTGATTTAGCGAATCACTTCTGTTCTTTGAGTAATAGTCAGTTTTAACTGTAATATAAAATTTTTCAGTGCTTCCACTATATCCGCCAAACGAATACGGGATAAAATTTGCTGTAAAAAAATCTCTTGTCTCTGTGGGATAAGGTGCGTTTTTATAAAGTGAGCTGATTAGTCTGTATTTTGATTCATAGTGATTTGTTAAATATGCATTGTAGTGGTAGTCATAACTTTTTATTAATAGCGAATCGTTTCCAAGTTCAAGAATTGGATAGAGTTCAATACTATGTTCAATATCATCAATGTTTTTGATCTGTAAATTCACTAAAGCAATAGATGAGCTGTAAACGAAAAATGTCTCTTGGACTTTAATTCCACGTAAAAGAGAATATTCCATAATTACCATGTCAGGAAATGATGACTTTACCACTGGCTTTTCAAAAAACTCTCCGGTATTCACAATAACAACTTGATCTATTTTCCAAAGACAATAAATCTTTCCAGCTTGGTCTCCAGAATAGTTAATTGGCAAGTTATTAGAATAATAATCTAACTTATAACCTTTGTCGCCATATAGCCGAGAACGCTCCATAGAAGCGGTGTATGTTGTATATAACGGATCATTTTGACTTGCACTAAATCTTAAATACTGATCGTTTACTTTGAGTTCTTGCGCTGTTACAATATTCAAAGCTAAAAGAATTATAATAATAATTTTCATTATTATTTCCTTAGCACAACTTCGAATGTATTATCATCTTAATCAACTGTTAAATGACAATTTAATTATGAGTTCAAAATCAAAATATTATTTTAATCCTATTACATTTATTACTAACGCAATTTGTTTTCAATCAACCAATTCTCAAGAAGGAATAACCATTGATCATCAACAAATTTATTCTGCATCGCAAATCCATGTCCGCCGCTTTGAAAAACGTGCAGTACTGCATTTATATTTTTATTCTTTAATGCCGTGTAGTATTTTAAACTATTATCAACCAAAACTGATTTATCATCCGAGGCATGAACCAAAAACGTTGGCGGGGTTTCATTTGTTACATTTAATTCGATTGAAAAATAATTTACTAAAGAATCACATGTATTGGGATTTAATAATGCTTTTTTTGAGCCTTGATGAGTAAATTCATTTTGCATTGTTATTACCGGATAGATTAATATGCTAAATGACGGGCGAAGGCTAAATTTTTTGTCGTTGCTGTTAATATAAGAATCTTTAAAGTGTACTGAGGCAGAAGCAGCAAGATGACCTCCAGCAGAAAACCCCATAATCCCAATTTTATTTGTATCTATTCCATATTTGACAAAATTATTTTTCAAATAATAAATTGCTTGCTGTGCGTCTGACAATGGTACTATTTCTTTCTTAATCATCGTTGAATCATTTGGGAGTCTATACTTTAAAACGAATGCTGCTATTCCACGATGTGCGAACCAATCTGCTACATTATTCCCTTCAATTGAATATGCTAGCCGCATATAGCCGCCGCCGGGACAAATTATTACAGCTGTTCCATTTGGTTTGGTTGGTTTTATATATTCTAATGTTGGGTAACTTACGTTGTAAATTCTAGTTACTTTGTCCGACCCAATTTCTGCATATTCCAAGTTCTTGTTTGATTTCATATTTGGCGGGTTGCCAGACCACAATTGAATTATTTCATTACTTTGACAAACTACAATAGAAGTATTCAAGCAAGCATAGTAAAGAATTAATTGAAAGACCTTTTTCATCTTTTTATTTTGATTTGTTTCCAAATAATAATTTTATCTGCTTTTAACAATTACAACATAAAAATTAAATTGCTCATAAGGAATCTAAGTCAATTAAAAATCGTGATATTAATCCCGACCAAATATATGCTTTGTTCCAACCGGCTTGATAATCATCTGCGCTGTAAAACTCCCAGAAGGAATGATCAACTTTTAGTTGATTGATTACATTATCCATAACTTTTTCTGCTAATTGTTTTGCTAAATCCTTATAACCGTAGTCTATCAATCCTCGAAAGATTAAATACTGCCACTGAATCCAAATAGGTCCGTTCCAATAACCGATTGGGTTGTAATAATCATTTTTTGCTGAAAGAGTGGGAATGCCAAACCTTCTCCAAAACTCATCTTTGTTTAATAATGATTTAAGCAAACCTTCAGCATGCTCTTTCTTTGCAACACCAGCCCATAGTGGAAGAAATCCTATAATCTCTTTTATCTTCAAGTCATTGTAGGTTTTAAAAGAAAAAGATTGGTTGCTTTTATTAACATTATAATAGAATTCAGTTTCCTCATCCCACAAGTATTCATTTATTAATGCTGAACGTTTCTGACTTTTCATTTCCCATTCCTTGCTCTCCTCAATTAATCCAAGACGAAGTGCCATCGCACTTAGAGATTTTTCTTCCATAACGATCATTGAGTTGGCGTCCGGTCCTTCAAAATTTGATGCCCATCCTACTTTATCCCAAACCGCAACACGAGCATCACGCACACTTTCAAGTTCTGCATGACCTCCCCAACTGCACAAACCATTGTTATTAGAATCCCGATGTGTGACATACCAATTGTAAAATCTTTTTCCAGAGTTGTAAGCTTCTTTTAAAAAATTTTTATCGCTAGTAATTTTAAATATTTCATAATTGATATAATTAAACCACGGAGCAGAACTTGTGTATTCTCCATTATAAATTATTTCTTCATTTAGATATGGTCCAGTGCGGTAATTAATGTAGCCATCTTCTCGTTGTCTTTGAAAATAAACTCGCTGCGAGTTCATTGCTCCTTCTGGATCCATATAAGCATAGGCAAGCATTGATAAACTTTCATGAAAAACTTGCCCACCATATCCCCATCCCCATTTAGGTTCTCGTGAAAAAATATAATAATTAAATTTTGCTTCGCCTTCAGGCTTCATCATACATTGGCGAATAAGAGAAAAGGCATTCCAATAAATCATTTCTTTTTGTTTATCAGAAAAGTTTAGAGTTGGAATACTCGAATAAATTTTTTCATTATCAAAGATATATTTCTCAATTTTTTCATTCATTAACTGATCACACTTTGCCAATAAATGATCATCTGAAATACTTGCATCTTCCAATCCTCGAACAACACGTATCTCTTTTTGCTCGCCAGGTTTCAAATGGATAATTTTATGAAAAGAAACAGTTGATGAATTTTCGCTAATTGAATTTTTCAGTTTTGGTAAAGAAAAAGATTTTTGCAGAACATTTAATGTGTCTGTGGTTTTATCTCTCAAGAATTGATAAGAGCCAAAACTTTTAGGCTTTTCTGAAATCATAAAAATACTTTTAAGATTTTCCAAATAGGGGATGGAATGTTCCTTCATCCAGCTATCACGTATTTTATTATGTTTGAAGGTGAAACAATTTTTCAATATGTTAAATTCTAAATCAAACATTTGGCTCTGTTCAAAAAGTGGATATATTTCTAAATCAATATCGTTATTGCTTTGATTAACTGCCTTAAGACTTAAAACAGTAAATTGTGAATCATATACTAAAAATGCTGCTTCAATACGAATATGTTTATAAGGGCAGTAATAAAATTTAACAATGTCGGAATAGGAGGATGTAATTACCGGCTCACTGTAAAAATCTTTTAACTGAATTCGAATTTCCCCATCAAGCTTGAAAGCAAAAAAAATATTTCCGCCATCTTTTGACTCAAATCCAATTTCCTTCTCCGGATCAAACCAACTCAACAAATATGCTTGATCAAGTTTATAATTTGTTCTTTCTTTGGCTGAAGCGTAGGTTGTATATATTGGATCAATCTTTGTCGCGTTGAGATTTGATAAAAAATTTTGGGAATAGATGTTTCCGAATGTTAGTAGTATTATAAATGATAGAAAGAACAATAGATTAATAGAACGCAGATTATCCGTCCAAGGCGGATGATTAGACTGATTTACACAGAATAAATTAAAAATCATATTTTAATTTTTATTTCCTTAGTTAAATATTTTTCTAAGCTTTTTTCAAACTCGATTTTTATTTTTTCAATTTTGCCAGCGTCCCAGATTTTAATTTCATTTTCCGATCCGGCTTTTCCTTGTACAGTAATAACATATTCATTTCCTTTAATTTTATCACTCAAAATCCTAAAACCTTCCGAATAATCGTTTGGTTTAGGCTTAGCGTAGTAAGGAAGAACAGAAATTCCTCCGTTATAGTTAATCTCTATTTCAAATGAGTTTATTCTATCAATAGTAAAATAAAAGCTGTTTTTTATTTCAGCATCTTTTCCATTAACTGCAATACTTTTGATAACTGTATTATATGGCAAAATTGGTTTGAAATCTAAATTAATTGGCGAAATAGATTCTGTTTTAAAAATATATTTCAACTTGCCATTTGTTCGCTTCATCAAAAAATCTACAGTCTTATTTGCAATTCTTATCCGCTCCGCTCTTAATGAATCCCAATCAGCTGGCAATCTTGGTTCAAGTTTAATTCTATTTTGAAGAGCGTTAACTTCCAACCCAAGCATCCCTTCAATTACCGGCTGCAGTACCATTGTTTGGCTCCAACATTGATGCGAACAAACTCCAGAAGGGCGATACTCTGCTCCATGTAAAACTTCTTCAACAGAACCGAGCTGCCAGTTTTTATATACAAGCAAATTGTTCATCGTATGTGAAAAGCCTTGTAAGTAATTGCCATATTTGAATTCCGCCAAAGCACTCCACCCAGTAAATAAAGGCCAAACTGAACCAGTATGATAACCTCTTGGATTATAAATTGGTGAATCTTCCCTCAAGATTCTAACTCCCCAATCGGATGAAAAATAATTTTCGGAAAAATTATCAATAATATTTTTTGCTTTAGAAATATCCATCAAATCAAAATAAACCGGCACAGCAGCTAGAACTGTTTTTTCTGAATTGAATCTTCCATCTTTCAGTTTTGAAAAATTCAAAAAATTACTATCACTATTCCAAAATTCACTATTAAGAATCATTCTAACTTTTTCATATTCTTCGTAATACTTTTCTCCTTCCTCAGCAAGTCCAATTTCCCTTGCCATTATGCTTGACATTCTTAAGGCTTCTGCCCAGCAAGCAGCAAGATACGCTTCTGTATGTGCAGTATAAAGACCTCCGCCTTCAACCCATCCGTGTCCAACATTAGTATTTTCTATTAAATGATCTTTATCTGTATCGGTTGAAAAACAATATTCAATCGCCATTTTAATATTGTGCCACGTCTGTTTTATAAAATCAATATCCCCGCTGTGTAAAAGGTATCTGCCGGCTAAAATAATATAAAGCGGCGTTGCATCAGATGCATCGTAGTGAACTGCGCCGCTTGTAGTCAGCTCATGAAATATTTTCCCGTTCAAATCTTGGTAGCTATTAAAAAATTCTAACTGCGACTTTACTTTTTCGAAATCGCCATAACCTAAAAGTGCAATTGCACTCCATACAGCATCTCTGCCAAAATACCATGCATAACCCGGTCTTCCATTTATTTTATGTCCGCCGTTCCATCCTTTGGCGGTAGTTGAATATCCAGCTACAAGTGCTTCACCGATTCCGGGTGTATTAACAAAAAACTTATCCGTACCAATTAATGCCCAATTAAATCCTTCATTAAAAGTAATATCCGGAGTTTTTAACGATAAGTTGTTTGAAAAAAACTTATTTGAATAATCAATTGCTTCTGAATAAATTGCTTCAGGATTTGCCTTCGCATTAATAAAATATTTTCTCGATGCAGCATATCCTTCATTACTCGATGTTATGATAAAATCCAGATTGTCATTCATGTTCAGTTTATATTGTACTAAAGCTTCAACGTTAAAATCATTTGTTGAATTAGAAATAAAAAGCGAATCTTTCTTCTCAAAATTTTCAATCTGTCCGATAATTTGTTGATATGGTTTTCTGTTTGACCCAGTAAAAATATAATGTTCATCATTATCATCTTTAATAACAAATGAATTTAAAACATCATCCCAAGTATAGTTAATTGAGCTAATTACTCTTTCGGAGTAGGGCCACATAATTCTCAAATTACTTTTATACTTAATAATTAATTTCGCCGGATAGACGCCTCGATATTCATAATGTATAATTGCAGTAGGGTTGTAGTGTGAAGATGTAATTACTTCTGTTAAATAAGCTCTTCTGAATTTGTAGATTCTGGAGAATGATTCTGGTTGAACTTCGATTTGTGGTCGCTGTTCATTAAGCCAAATTATAGAGTCTTTGTATGAAAATTGAATACCAACTTCGAAATCCTTAAGCGCCATAAATGGGTGCGCCCAAATCTCATCAATTCCACCTTTTTCTCTCCCCATAACTAAAATTCGCTTGCTTGAAATATTCCAAAAATTATCTGTCGCAAATTGATTTGTTAATTGCAATCCATTATTAATTCTATTCCAAGATTTTGATTGAGTGAATGTTAAGTTGGAATTGTTCACTCCGGTCGATTCTTTCGCAGTTGAAAATTCATTAACGCTGTTTGGTTTATAGCTCCAGTAATATTTTTTTTTGTGTTTTAAATTGCCAAGTAAATATTTCAAACAATTTTTAACAAACAATTCTAAATGCATATTGCTGTTATTTGGAATCGAGAAATAAGTATAAGCTCCAACGGCCAATACTTTTCCTTTTCCTACTTCATATTCAACAACTAATTTTGATTCTTCTTTTAAGGTTATATATGACCAATCAACTGCAACGACTTTGCCATTTAAAGGAATTGATTCTTCAAAAAAACCAATTTGCCGCGTTCTCAAATCAGTTGTAGGGTTAAACAAGTACGCTCCGCCATGCATCCCATCAAAAATTGGATGATCCCGAAAAGCATGTAATCCTAATTTTCTTCCATAACCCCTATCAATTGCATTAACATATTTAACGGTTGGTTTTGAAATCTCAAGATTCAAGAGATTCAAATATTTCATTGCATCGAGTGTTAGAAAAAGAGTTCCGCCATCTGTTACATACTTGATCAATTTTAAAATTAATTTCGGGTCTTTTTCTTTTTCGGTAAATTCTGATGAATCCGGGCGATGTATCCAAAGAAGATGATAGTTTTGAACCGAAAATTTTCTATCCAAAATTTCTTTTGTACTAATCACTTCGGGAATAAATTCTTTTTCTCTCTTCAAAAAATCCAATAACAATTTTTGCTCAGTTGAACTTTGAATGGATATACTATAGTCTAAAACTGCAATTTTAGACTGTGCTAGTAGACATGAAGCAAGAAAAAATATTACAGCAATTGCTTTTTTAATCATATTAATCTCTCCTAAAATATTAACCAACTGCTCAAGCAATATTTAAAGATACTTTAATAATTTTTTCTAATCATAAAATAATGCAATGTCTTTTTATTACTTAATACTCTTTATATTTTTTTGAGATGACTGTAACATATTATTACATGTTTGAATTTTTAAAGCTGAAAAACCTTCGTTTTCATCAAATAAATAAAGGGTCATGTCATATTATGTTAGCATGTTTTTTGAGTAGTATTAATTTGAGAAAATGACTATTTTATAATAACAGCAAAGGATATTTATGGGTACTGGGCAAATGATGATAACAATCGCAGCAATGATGCTTTTATCTACTATTTTGCTGCGTATCAATGCTACTTTTTTAAGTACAGGCACAGCATTGTATGAGACAAAGTATGATGTCCTTGCTGTTTCATTAGGAACATCAATTATTGAAAATGCAACTAGTAAAGCTTTCGATGAAGCAACTGTCGTCAATCCAGTTAGTTCGGTAACTGATTTATCACTTATTCTTCGTGCAGAAACCGGTGAAGTCTACCCAAACTTTGATGATATTGATGATTTTAACAACTATACAATGACAACTGCAAATGACACTACTTTTTTGTCCGCAGTATTTGATGTTGGATGTCAAGTTAATTACGTTAATCAAAATAATCCCCAGCAAATTTCAAGTTCGAGAACTTGGCATAAAAGAATTGACGTTAGAGTTACAAGTCCTTCTATGCAAGATACAATTAGACTTTCTTCAGTAGTTAGCTATTGGTACTTTAGGTGATTTATGGGCTTTAGTACATTACTTGACATATTGGGTTCGTCGTTAATTGGTGGAATTTTATTGATGATTTTATTCAGCGTGCAAGACACTACAGTCAAGAACACTTATAATTATGGCGGAGAATTAATAGTACAGCAAAACTTAGTTGAGGTTGTTCAACTACTTGAACATGATTTTAAAAAAATTGGCTACTGTAAAGATTGGACGCAAATACCAGATCCATCTGTTTCAATAATATCAGCAGATACTAGTTCAATTAGATTTCTAACTGATCATAATGATGATGGGATTGTAGATACATTGCGATATTATCTTGGTCCGACTAGCGCGTTAACAGCTACACCTAATCCAAGGGATAGAATGCTTTATCGTGTAATTAATAGCCAAACACCCGGCGGTTCGAATCTTGGTGTAACTCGATTTAGATTAAAATATTTCAATGCGCTTGGAGCAGAACTTAGCTTTCCAATTACAAATCCCGGTCAAATATATACAATGGAAATAAATATTAATATTGAAAGTACAATTGCTTACAACAATGAATTCTCAACTATTTATTGGCGGCAAATAAGATTAGCTGCAAGAAATTTACGTAACAGATAGGAAAATACAATGGGCGGCAAAGCTGCATTATTTTTAGTATTGGGTTTCAGTATGATTATGTTAGTTGTGGGTAACAATTTTACTAGTTTAACTAACAGATCGCTTGATAACTTTACAAAATACTATAAAGACACACAAGCATATAATATTGCTGTTAGCGGTGCAAATATGGCTGCCAATCAAATATTTTGGGACCGTTCTTATAGCGGCGGCTATTCTAACGTAAGTTTTTCTGGCGGAACGCTTACAGTAACTGTAAGTAATAACACATCATCTACTGGTACAATATCACAAGCTGGAAAAACTCTTGTCTGTCACCGAGGAACCACTTTGAGTTTACCTAATGGAGCAGTAGCTGCACATTTAGCTCATGGAGATGTATTGGGTGCTTGTGGGGGAACTGCATATGATGCAACATTAGCAACAATTGTTTCGGAAGGAACGTTTATGAATGTAACCAAAACTGTTATTGTTGTTCTTCAGCCAAGCAGTTTTGCAAAGTTTGGAAATTATTATTCATCAATAAGTGCACTGCCGGCAACCGGCGATACATTTCATGGACCATTTCATACTAATGGAAGATTAGATACTTGGGGAACGCCAGTATTCCTCGGAAAAGTAACAACAAGAAACGGATTGCGTGCATTAGGAAGTCCGCCCAATCCACAATTTTTAGGTGGATATCAATCAGGTGTTGATATTCCATTAAACTTTGACACAACAAACATGCGTTCAAATGCTGATGTTATTTTTAGAAATACAGCAAACCAGACTCGAGGTGTGAATGTAAGATTGTATTTTAATGCAAATGGAACAGTTACATATCAAACCCAAAATGAAGGAAGCTCTTCTTGGACTGCAGCACAGACAACTGCACTTACTACTCTTGCTCCAAATGGTGTGCTATACGCAGATAAAGGAAATATATATACAAAAGGAACAGTTAATGGCGCATTAACAATTGTTGCAAATAAAAATGGAAGAAATGGTTATGGAAATGTATATCAAGAGGATCAATTACAATACGCTGCTAATCCAATTAATGGATATTCTGACGACATGCTTGGAATTATTGCTACAGAAAATATTAGAATACAAGATAACGCGAATACAAGAAGAAAAAGTATTATCACGCAAGCTTCAATGTTTGCTATGAACGGAAATATCCGTCCCGAAGACGGTTTGATTACACAAAACTTTTTGGGTGATTGGCATATATTAGGAGGATTAATTGCCAGCACAACCGGTGTTACCGCGACATATTCCGGCAGCACCCCAGTTAGAGGGTTAAGATTCAATCATCGTTATGATAATAGATTTTTACTCAATGTTCCCCCTTCATTCCCGCAGACCAAAAATTTTGAAGTAGTTTCCTGGTACGAATAACCTCTACAAAAAAAACATCCTCATTCTAATCAGGCACCATTTTTGCTTATTTAGTTATCATAATTCAATAAGCATATTATGCCAAATCAAATGCTGCTTACAATTTGCGGATTACTATTACTTTCAGTACTCAATTTAACATTCAATACTTCCGCTGGCGAACAACAATCAACCATGTTAAATAATGAAGCAGTATTAACTTCTGCTTCTCTGGCTCAAGGCATGCTTGATGAAATTTCTACAAGATCTTTTGATGAACAAACAGTTACAAAAGGATTAAATTCAACCGATTCTTTAACTGCAAGCAACTTATTAGGACCAGACTCAGGCGAGATAAATGTTTATCAATATGATGATATTGACGATTTCAAGAACTATTCAAAGGTAATCGCTCTAGAAAGACTCGGAAATTTTTACATGTCAGTTGACGTTAATTACATCCAAAACATGTTGCCAGACGTTAAATTTAATTCAAAATCTTTCACAAAAAGAATAGACGTTGCCATTTTTAACACTTATTTGCCGGATACTTTGAAACTTAAAACAGTAATTTCATATTAATCAAATGAACTCAATTTTAGATACAATCGGCTCATTTATTGTTGCCGGAATCATTATGCTTCTGATAATAGCCTCCAGCCTAAACATGAACTCGGCTTCAGTACAAGCGATTGAAAATAGTTTAGTACAAACAAACGCCGCTGTCAATTCAATTATTTTCGATTATGACCTTTACAAAATTGGATATCGAGTTCCATCAAACAAAATAACTTTAGCAGATTCGAACCGAATTAAGTATAAAACTGATTTTGACAACAATTCCACTATTGATTCAATAGAATATAAAATCGGTTTAACTGACGATCTTTATTACACAACAAATCCTCATGATCGTATCATCTATAAAAAAATAAATAACGATTCGTATGTTAACATGGGTGTAGTTTCGAAATTTATTTTCTCTTACTACGACTCTGTGGGCAATCAGTTATCTTATCAGTCTTTGTCTAATCAATCGAACAGAAATTTAATCCGTATGTTAAAAATTTTGGCAACGTTTGAATCAAGCGATTCAAATTATTCGTTTGATCAGGCTATTAATTGGACAAAACTAATTAGACCAAAAAATCTGAAGTAAGAAAATGGGGAAGGCAATTATTATATATATACTCGGAACCCTTTCTATCTTTTTAATTTTAAATAACAATGTAAACGAAAAAATCACATCTACAACAGATTCGGTTTCTGTGAATTATTCCAGCATTCATGTTCGCAATATAGCGAACAGTGTTGTTGATATGCTTTTCGCACAATTGGGGGATAATAGTAAATATAGAATTTCTAACTGGACATCATTAAACATGTTTGAGGGCAATGCTAAATATAGAATTGTTGATACCCTTGTATCATCAGACTCGCTGATAAAAATTTCAATTCAAGCTAAATACTTTAATGAAATAAAAAATGTAGACGTTCTTGGAAAAGTTGCGGTTGTTGGCTCGCCCGGTTTTGTGCCGCCTTCAGTTAAAGCAGCGATCTCTACAAATAACAATGTTGTTACGGCTGGTAATCTAATAGTTGATGGAAGAAATCATGATTTAAATGGAAATATTATTAGCAACGATGGAACTCTTGCTGTTTGGACTACTCAGTCGTTTACACATTAATTCGGATTCTTTTTTGTCCTTACCAAGTTTATTTAATTTTTTTGTTTCGAGATTCAACACCCAATAATCACCTTTTGTGTTATAACGCCAAACTCTTTTTGTATTTGTGAATATCAAAAGTAGTTTACCGTCCAGTGACCAGATATAATTATTAATCGAAAGTGGTTTTTTATCACCATCAGGGATTAATAGATTTGAAGAAACCAATATTTCTCTTTTCCCGGAAATTGTTTCATATTTAACTATATCCGAGCCGTCGGAAAATTCTTTGGAAGCTTCAATTGTTGTATAATATTCTCCTTTTTCAATCCATCGAGCTGGTCCAAAACTACCGCTCCGGAATTCATTGCTGTTAAAAATTCTTTCAATAGACAAGAGCATTTTATTATCATCTTGAGCTGATAAGGAAATGCTCAAAAAGATAAAAATGAAAATGAAATAATTTTTATACAACTTCATACTTCTCCTTTTCAATATTAAATAATTTCTTTGTACTAAATGTTATTAAGTACCCCCGACGGGAATCGAACCCATATCTCAAGTTCCGGAGGCCATTGCTCTAATCCTCTGAGCTATGGGGGCAAATAATTCTGTTTACCATAAACAATTTATTAGAAAAATAAACAGAAATTTATTTACACAAAAATTGTGAGTCTACTTTATATGTTGTCTTTTTTTAAGATTTTGCTAAATTAAAAATGTATTTATTCGAAAGTGAGAAAATTATGTCATACACCATGAAAAAAGCTGTTAATGAAGTAATAACTGTTTTAAAAAAATATCCCGAGCCCGGTAAAAGAACCGGTTCATTTTGGCAGTTTATGAAAAACCAACTTGTACAAGAAGGGGAATGGGAAAAAGAACATTTAAAAATTATTGAAAAAGAAATTGATTCTTTTCTAAGCAATGTTGATAAAAAATCTTTGATGCAAATGTGGGAAGAAACCCCAGCCGCTGCAGAAATTGACATCAAAAAAATTTCAACTAAAGAGATGAAGGATAACATTATTGATGAGATGATTGGTCAAGTAATGGATCGAATGGACGATAATTATACTTATAGAGAAAGTTTTTATACCCTGGCAGAAAATTATCCGGCAGCTAAGAATGAAAAACAAAATAGTGATGGAGACAGTGAGCCTGATTTTAACGATGACGAAGAACCTAATGAAATTACTGATGAAGAAATTAATTTAGAGGATGATGAATTCTTTAAAAACGATGAAGAAGATGATGAAGATTTTAAATATCAATAAGATTTTATTATTTGTTTTTATTTCTTCTATTTGCATTGCTCAACAATCCTCTTTCAAAGTCGACACAACAAAAACATTAAATTTATCCCCGCCTATCGAGCTGTTAGAATATCATAACAACCTTTATTTTTCTGAAGAGTTTAATTTAATGTCTCTCTATACTTCATTTATTGATGACACTTCATCAGTTTGGATCAAGACGAGATTTCAACTCGGAAATTTTTCGGATCAATTGAACTCAAATAATAATTTACAAAGTATCTTAGATCCTCTGCAGCAAAATTATATCAAATCTCAAAGCATGAAAACTTTTAAGATGATTTTAGGATCTGTACAAGCCGGTGCGGTTGGTTATTTAGCTTATAAGCATCTTAAAAAATATGGCCTCTTCAAAAAGAAATAGAGTTCAATTATGAATTGTTTTGTAACTTTTGTCTTGTAATAAAAGTCTAAATTTGCACAATCAATTAATTGCAAATGCATTATGAAAAAATTTCTTGTTCTAATCATTATTTCTGTTTTCAACATCTCACCTTTTGCTCAAACAGATTTTTTTGCTGATGATTCAAATGATGTTAACTGCAATTACAATAGCTTTGATATCGGATCACGAAATAGTGGAATCAGTTTTGGAAATTCAAAAAATTGGAATGGATTAAGGTTTAATTTTTCAGATTGCGGGATTGGTACCATTAATGGCATTAATATCACTTTTTGGAAACCAGAGAGGAGTCCGGGTTCGCAAGTAAATGGAATTTCTTTAGGTGGCGCTCCATTTGCAGACAATTTAACGGGAGTGAATTTTGGTCTAGCCGCTGTTGTTGCCGAGAATCAAATGCAAGGTATCAATATCGGTGGATTGGCTGTTGTTTCAGATGGTAATATAAAGGGAATTAATATCGGAGGTTTAGCAACTGTTGCTAAAGGAAATTTATCTGGGATTAATTTTGGCGGACTTGCAGTAGTTGCTGAAGAAAATATTTCCGGCATTAATTTAGGCGGACTTGCTTTAGTTTCGAAAGGGGAATTGAAAGGAATAAATTGCGCCGGGCTTGCAATTGTAAGCGAAGGCGCCTTGCTGGGCTTAAGCCAAGCATTTGTTGCTATTGTAGGTAAAAATGAGATTAAAGGAATTACAATCGCTGGTTATAAAACTGAAACATTAGATTTTACCGGAATAAACATCAGCGGATGGTTTGAAACTGAATATTTACATGGACTATCGATTTCTGTTTACAACAAAATAACAAACATTCAAAGAGGTTTGGTAATCGGTTTATTCAATGTTGCAGAAAAGCTGCATGGTGTTCAGATTGGATTAATAAATATTGCCAAAAACAATAAAGGTTTTGCTAAGGTATTACCATTCATCAATGCAAATTTTGACTAAGCTAAAATTAAAAGGAGCAAAACATTTTAGGAGATTTCGTATTTAAATATCTTACTCCATTTTATTAGAATCAGTTTAGTTCAGAGTTTATTTCTTTCTTTTGTATTCCATTGTAAACATTTTCATTTCTTGACCGCCAGAGGTTATAAACATATCAAAAACTGTAAGGTCATCATTTACCCATTTTGAAACTGATCGGTATTTTACTGTTTGGCCGCTCATTGGATCAAGACCTTCTCCAGTGAAATTCAATAAATTAGTTTTTTCATCGTATTGTCCTTTCAATACCATAATTCCCGTTCCCATATTATCTATCCAAATACTAACAAATTCTTTTGCAATATTATCATAAGCATCAATGCCAACTCCTTCAAACGGCATCCCCATCATATTACTGTTATGAACGGATTTCATATATCTTCCGCCAAGCATCAATTCAAATTTTGCAGTCCCTTCTGAATTCATTTCTTGACCAGACATCGGATCGACCATTTTCATAACAGTATTCCAATCGCCAACCATTTTAGCCATCATTTTGTGCATTGGTCCGGGTTGAATTGATTCCATCCAAGCTTTCATTGCATCGTCTTGTGCATTTAATACAAAGCTGAATGCAATCAACATTACTGCTGTTAAAAACTTTTTCATAAAAATTCCTTTCTAACAATTATTAATAATTTATTTAAAACGAACATCAGAAATTTAGGTACAACTTTAAAATAAAAGAAATGCGGTTATGAAGAAAGGTCATAATAATTTTATTATAATTTTATTTTTTTACATTATCAGTTTTTTTGAACATAATAAACATAACAGAGGAAATAGCGCTGAAAATAAAAGCTCCAATCCATAACATTGTTGACCCATAGGTCTCAAGAACTTCGCCGCCTAACCAAGGTCCAAGCATTAACGCTAAACTAAATGTCATTTGTAAATAGCCCATATATTCACCACTCCTATTCTCAGGTGATAGATTAGAAGTGTATGAGGTACTTGCCGGGAAAAATATCATTTCTCCAAACGTCCATATCACTACTGTAAAGCCAATGAAGAAAATATTATTCGAAAGAACCATTAATATATATCCTAATCCGCAAAGAATTGCACCAAGCGCAAGAGCAACTTTATCATTCCAATTAGCCATAGCATTGTTTAAAGGTACCTCTATAAAAATTATTAAAACTGTATTGATAGCTGTTAAAATTCCAAAGACTGCACCAGAATAACCAAGCTCACGGACAACATATAATGGCAAACCGCCGATGTGTTGGAAAAAAACAATTTGAACTGGTATTAGTGCAATTAAAAACAAAAGAAAATATTTATCCTTTAGAATTGACTCAGATCTTTTTTTGTTCGACGATTGAACTGTGATTTCATTTACTGTGTTGAGGTTTGGTTTTTCACTCTTGTCAAATTTTACTATCATTAAAAATATTCCGGCAAGTAGGGAGGTTATTCCATCAACATAAAATAATAGATCGAAATTAATTGTTGATAAAATTCCTCCAATCAAAGGGCCAATACTCATTCCCAAATTAATAGCCAGCCGATTTAAAGCAAACGAAGTTTTTCTTTGCTCTACATCCGACTCACTCGCAATTAATGAAAGATTTGCCGGTCTGAATGCTTCGCCAATAATAGACCAAATGAAAGTATAACCGAGTATTAAATAGTAATTTTCTAAGAATGGATAAATGAAAAGCATTAATCCAGTAACAATTAAAGAAAGTTTCATTACAAGAAGAGCCCCAATTTTGTCCGATAACTTTCCAACAAATGGAGCTGTTATTAATGCCCCTAATCCGTAAAATGTTAAAACCAATCCAGCGCTTCCGGCACTGACTTGAAGATCTTGAGTAATATATAAAGCAAGAAATGGAAGCACCATCGTTCCCGAACGATTTATTAAAGTAGCAAAGGCAAGAATCCAAATATTGTGGGGAATATTTTTTAATCCGCGCCAGGGATTCATTTTACACTATCGATTAGATTTGAAAGGAAATTCCAAAAACTCGTCTTAAATATTTTCATTATTTATTTAGCTGAACTTAAAAATAATGCAAGAAATCTACTAAATAAGAATTGAAATCGTTATGTTTAAATCAATTATTTTTGTAAGGAGAATCAAATGCGATTCAAAATTTTATTAATGATACTTCCAATAATTTGTTTGATTGGGTGTGCCTCGTTAAAACTTTCACCAGCTGATTATTCGTGGCCGATTGAAACTGTTCTTAAAGTTGATGCACAAGGATTTGTATCAGAAGAACGTTACACATTTTCGTTGGGAGTGAAAAATTTATTTTTTGCTGAATTTAAAGATTCCACAAAATACATCAATCAAGAAATAAGAATTATTCGAGATAATTTAGGTTACTATTTCATTACGGGAAAAGAATTTAAGAATGTATATGTTTTCGCTGATGCAGAAGGCGGAATGTCGCTTGAAAATAAAATCGTGCTTTCAGAAACAATTGGACTGACAAATCCGGCATTTAATCAAAAAGCTCCAAATATCGAATTGCTTGACGGTTCAAATAAATATTTACTGAATTATAAAGGCCATGTGAGGTGATTATGAAAAAAGGATTTGTTTACCCGGTCATTATTTTACTGGTGTTTAACTTTGTGCTTATTGCTCAATCAGATTATGATAAAATCCAAAGCTTCAAAACAAAATTTAAACAGCTTGAAGATGCAATTAAAAATGCTACGTCACTTGATGAATGTAATTTAATTGGCAATAACGTATTGAGTCTTAAAAATGAATTTCACCCTGATAAGTCGCTGCTTGACAAAGGATTGTACCCTGAAAATTTTGAAACCTCTTTTTTAAAACTTGAATCTGCTCTTCAAATCCGTAAAGGAGATTTCACTCAAATTGTTCAACTTTCAACTGAAGTTGGAACTTTAAAAACTCAAGTAACTGAGCTGAGCGAAAAAAATCAGGGATTGATTGTCCAGATTCGGCAATTAAACTTAAAGGTTGAAAAAGATGCCGCAACAATTAATTCACTTCAAAAGCTCGTAGCTCAACTTAAAAATAATATTCAGCAGAGAGATCTTCTCGTCCGGGATATTGTTGATAGTCTGTTAGCAGAATTTGTTAAAGCACCTTCTTCGCTAAACGAAGCTGAAAAGCAAAATATAATTTCTAAAGTTGACAGCAGAAATTTGTTTTACAACATTGAACGAACAATCAGTGATAATATTGAATTCATAAAAGTTACTCAATTAACATCTAATGATCTTTCAGAAATGAAGGAACAGTATAAAGAGTTTAACAAAGTTTGGAAGCAAATTGGACCAAGATTAGCAGATGTGTACCTAAATGTTCGTGATAAGGCATCACAAATTGCAAATATTGATAATATGTTTCTCTTGTGGAATCAAAGAATCAACCTTGAAATTTGGGGACAGATAAACAAATTATTCAGAGAAAAACAGATTGCCTTACTTCCGTTTAATAGCGGAGATCAATTTGTAAATAGCGTTTCTTCTTTTATTGATGATGAAGTTAAAAACTTTGGTGTAAAAAGTTCTGACGAAACTGAACGTGCCTATTTTGCTTTCACTGACAGTATTTATTTTCCCGTTGTCCAACCTACTTGGGTACCAATACTTATCGAAAACAATATGATGACTAAAGCCAACAAAGATACCATTGAATCAAGAATTGCTACTTGGAAAGAAAAGGTCGCTCCAGTTTCAGTTTTCAATTGGGTTTATTTGTTTGGGGGATTAGTAATTGCCGGTCTTCTTATTGCATACTTTTTAAAAGGAAGAAAAAAGACGATGTCTGAAAAACAATTAATTGAATAACTTGATTACCAATATGATTTAATGAATTGTTTAGAACAGTTCAAGATTTAATCGAGCGCAGAAAAGAAAAAATTAAATAGTTTATTTTAACAATCCGGTTAACGTTATATTTTTTTGAAGAACATAATGTTGTTGAGTATTCCCCTTAAATTTTATTGATATTGAAAAATGAGCCCACAAAGATTTGCTTTTATATTATTTGGTTTGCTTCTACTTGCAAAACTAAATGTTGCGCAAGACTTAAAAAGCAAAATTGATTCTGTCAACTCTCTTACCTATGAATATATTGTATCAAACACCAGACAATCGATAAAAGTTTTAAGTGAAAATCTACAACAAGCCAGAGAAATAGAATACATTGAAGGAGAAGCAAAAGCTCTAAGCAATCTTGGTTTGGCTTATTACTTGCGAGGTAATTATGAAAGCTCTACGGAAAGTTATCTTAGCGCAATTAGACTATATGAAAATATTAAAGATTACAACATGCTTGCTGAAACTTATGGAGAATATGGCTATCAACTTAAAAGAAGAGACATGAACAAAGCTCTTTTAAACATGCGGCTTGGAATTTCGGTTGCAGAAAAAAGGAATGCCGAGCCGATTAGAAAAAGTAAATTGTATGATAATTATGGCGTATTAAAAGAAATGAAAAACGAATTAGATAGCGCCGAATATTTTTATAAGAAAGCATTGAAAATTAAGAATGAGACAAATGATTTGGTTGGAATTCCATACAGTTTAAATAAAATGGCCGGATTGAAAATTCTAAGAAAAAATTATTCCGAATCGCTGAGGTATTTAAAGTTATCAGACGCTTACAGAAAAAAAGAAGAGGGTGATTTTGGCAGAGCCGAAAATCAAATGCTCTATGCCGAGCTTTATTTAAGAAAAGGAGAGATTGATTCTGCCATAAGTCGTTATAAAAGCTGTCTAGCTCTATCGCAAAAGCTAGGCTATTCTTTTCTAATACAAGAAAGCTATAGGAATCTTGCTGAGATTTATAAAAAGAAAAATGAATATTACAATGCTTTCTCTAACTTTGAAAATTTTGTAATCTACAAAGACAGTATAAATAATCTTGAGATCAATTCAACCATTGCACAGCTCGAAATAGATTATGAAACCGCGAATAAAAACAAGACAATTGCCGAAAATAGTTTGTTGATCAAACAAAAAAACCAAACACTTTATACTCTTGTAGCTGCGGGTTTATTTCTTGTTGTTGCGTTTGTTTGGTTTTTAAGAATTCAGAAACTAAAAAATGAAAAAGAGAAAAAAGAGCTTGAACTAAATACGCTGCTGACAAAAACCGAAATGGTAAAAAGGCTTAGTGAAGAAAAACTTCGCCTTTCTAGAGAATTACATGATAATATTGGCTCACAATTAACTTTTGTAATTAGCTCGCTAGATAACATAACCTATCAAGACAAAGAAAATCCAATTGCAGAAAAACTGGAAAAACTTAGCATGTTCGGAAGAGAAACGCTTGGAGATCTTAGGAATACAATATGGGCTATAAAACAAGAAGCCGGTGATACATCGCAATTAATTTATAGACTTAACGAATTAATTATTAATCTAAATGCGAACATGGTCTCACCCAAAATCTTTTTGCTTAATACAATTGAAACTCCATTAAGATTAACTTCTTCTCGATTGTTAAATATTTATAGAATAATACAGGAAGCAATTCAAAACGCAATTAAGCATTCGCAAGCTTCAGAAATTAAAATTGAATTTAATCCTTTAGGAAAAGGTTTTGCGATGAACATAAAAGATAACGGAAAAGGGTTTGACTTGGAAAATGCACCCGGCGGAAACGGCCTCGAGAACATGAAAGCGAGGTGCGAAGAATCATTTGGGCAATTCTACATAGAAAGTAATTCAAGCGGAACTGAGTTGAAATGTTTATTTGATACAAACTAATGCATATGCCGTATTGTTTATTTTCACTAGGCAAGTATATCTTTAATAAAATAATTTATGAAAGCAAGTAATGTGTATTAAAATAGCTTTAGCCGAAGACAATGATCGTTTAGCGGAATCTATTGAAGAGAAATTAAAACTTTTTTCCAATGATGTTGAATTTAAGTTTCGTGCAAAAAATGGAATTGATTTAATAAATAAAATCGGAAAAGACTCTGATATAGATGCTGTGTTGATGGATATTGAAATGCCAATCATGGATGGAATAAAAACAACTGAGATGATCAAAGAAAAATATTCCAGCATTAAAGTTATTATGCTTACTGTTTTTGATGATGAGGAAAAGATTTTCAGTGCAATACAAGCGGGCGCCAACGGATATTTATTAAAGGATGAATCTCCCGATAAAATTTTTGATAGCATCAAGATGATTATGGATGGCGGCGCGCCAATGTCACCCGTCATCGCAACAAAAGCCTTAACGCTTTTGCGCAAATCGGAATTTGTTTTTTCTGAAAAAGAAAAAGTTGATTTCGAGCTTTCGAAAAGAGAGATAGAAGTTCTTGAACAATTGAGTCGTGGACTTGATTACCAGAAAATAGCGGAACTACTTTTTATTTCGCCGGCAACAGTCAGAAAACATATCGAGAATATCTATAAAAAATTAGAAGTGCATAATAAAGTACAAGCAGTTCAGAAGGCGATAAAACACAAAATCATTTAGTGTTTTTCTCAATTACGCCAGCCAAATACAAAATACGTAATTTGCCGTATTGAAGCGGACACGCCCTCCTATTACTTTTAAACAAGTCATTTACTAATAAGAGACATCTGAAAAATGTAAAACTGTCATATTGAGCGAAGCGAAATATCTCGATTTTAGTTATTGAACAGATTCTTCTCCCGCAAAAATCGCGGGATCAGAATGACAAAAGAATAATTTTTCAGAGGTTTCAATAAGTTATATAACTAATGCGATATTGAAAGAAGTGTGAAAAATTCTCTCCACTATTCTCAAAGGAAATAATATGAAAAACATAAAGATTTCATTTTTCTTTTTAGTTGTTTTAGTAATGCTGGCTGTAACAGGTTGTAAAAAAGAAGATAACCCAACCGAGCCAAAAACTTCTACAGATATAACAAATCCATCCGGACAGCCGATGCCAAGCTTTTCTGAACAAGCAGATTATGGCGGCGTGATGACTTCGATCTATTATTATATGGCGGCACCTATTGCCGGATTGCCGGATATTGGTACGAACGTAGCTTCTGCAATTTTTAACGGCGGTGTAGATGCCGGAGCAGTTACATTAAATAATAATGCTCTCGGGAAAATTACTGCGTCCGCAAAAACATATTATACCGCTCCGGATATAAACAATCCTTTAAATCAACTAAATCTCAGTTGGAATGGAACAAATCATAGTTGGAATGTTGCGGGTGCAAACGGCGTTCCGGCGCTAACCGGAAGTGCAAAAAGCCCAAACGATTATTCTGTAACTCTGCCAACTGCAAATTCTGCAGTTACAAAAGCTAGCGGCATTCAAGTTAAGTGGTCAAATCCATCATCGGCAAAAGCACTAATACAGATTGTGAACATTAACAACAAAGCACAAGTAAAAGTTTACCAAGAAGTAGTTGATAATGGAAGCTATACAATTCCGGCAGCTGATTTAGCAAACTTCAGCGGCGATTGCATGGTCTTTGTTGTAAAGTATAATTATTCTTTTACTTTTACCGGCGGCAAGAAGTATTATTTTGTTTCAGAAATTGTAAAAAGTGTAACTGTAAAAGTGAATTAAATTTTGTGTAAAGTTGTTATTACTGAATACGAATCCAAAAGTATCTCCATAGAGGGTAACTATATCGAATTCGCATTTGGTTTTTATAGAACAAAAGACAATGGTATACAATAAACTTCTCAGGAGGGAGTATGAAAATAAAATTACTTTTTTTGTTAACAGTAATAAATATAAATCTATTTGCTCAG
>Ga0194126_10001483_pt1 | contig 39357 bp, 40 predicted proteins | sample TA2KigC150mmetaG_FD_148641 | JGI IMG/M metagenome (GOLD analysis project Ga0194126, IMG submission 148641) | Freshwater microbial communities from Lake Tanganyika, Tanzania - TA2015035 Kigoma Deep Cast 150m | ecosystem: Environmental > Aquatic > Freshwater > Lake | place: Tanzania: Lake... | reverse complement strand
CCATCAACCTCCCCGAGGCCGTATGCGTACCCAGTAATAATTGACCCAGCTAATCATATTTAGTTTGTGTTTTCCATATGATAACCTACTTTTTTATCCTTTCTTAGCTGGAACTTCCGTTTTAATCCCACTCATAAAAATATCCGGGTTGATTCAACACCTCGGCGCCCTCGGGGTGGAGCAGCACCATGTTCTCCAGGCGGACGCCGCCCCAGCCGGTGAGGTAGATGCCCGGCTCCACGGTCAGCACGCACCCGGCCGGGAGCACGCTTCTCCTGGCCTCGGAGGGGCTCAGGTTGGGGGTCTCATGCACCGCCAGCCCCACCCCATGTCCCAGGGAGTGGCCGAAAGCCTCGCCGAAGCCCTCGGCGGCGATCACCTCCCGGGCCAGGGCATCGCCCGCCAGGCTGTCCATGCCGGCCTTGAGTCCGGCCTCGGCCCGGGCCTGGGCCCGGCGCACCAGAGAATAGATCTTCCGGAAGTGGTCATCGGCAGGCCCGATAATAAAGGTGCGGGTCATGTCGGCGCAGTAGCCGTCGATTTTGGCCCCCATGTCGATGATGATAGGCTCGCCGGCCCTGAGGGGATAGTCCCCGGGGTGGTGATGGGGCCGGGCGCTGTTAGGCCCGGCCGCCACGATGGGGGGAAAGGCCAGGCCCTCGGCCCCGCCTTCCCGGAGGCGCTTTTCGATCTCCCAGGCCACCTGGCGCTCGGTCAGGCCCGGGGCGAGTTCCCCGGCCACCTGGCGCATCACGGTTTCGGTCAGAGTCAAAGCCCGCCGCATGATGGCCAACTCGGTCCCGGTCTTCCTCTGGCGCCGGCCCTCCACCAGCCCTTCCAGGGGCTGCCAGGCCACCTCGACTCCGGCGTCGGCCACGGCCTGGGTCAGGCGGTGGTGCTGCCGGCAGGTGAGATACGACGCTTCAAAACCCAGGCGCCGCACCTTCAGGCCCTTGAGGAGTTCCCCCAGGCTTTCCCCCAGGTCGACCTTGTAAATGAGTACCTCAAAATCCGGGACTTCCTGCCGGGCCCAGGCCTGGTAGCGGAAGTCAGTGAGGAGCAGGGCCGCCTCCGGGCTGATCAGCAGCGTGCCCCAGTCGGGGTCAGACGCGGTAAACCCGCTCAGATAACGGCGGTTCTCGGGGCCGGACACGAGAAGGGCGTCAATCTCATGGGCGGGCAGCAGCTCACGGACGGCCGCCAGACGAAGGCTCACGGAGTTAGTCATCATAAGTTATGATTCTGGGAGAACCGGGCCGGGAAATCAAGGAGAAAACCGCGCCGGGGGACCGGGCAGCGGTCGCGTGTTGGTGGGGCGGCCGTCCCTGGCCGCCTTGAGGTGGCGGGCACGGAGGCCCGCCCCACCGGGTTATTTTCATATAAAGTGGGAGTTTAGAACTTATTAATATGAAAAGATTCTTCGCTTCGCTCAGAATGACAATTTGAAGGGAATGGTGGTTTTTCAACGCCGGATAGGGTTCCCGGCGCGCTTTTAACTCCCCGGAACCTTCCCCCTTTTTCTCGGATAGCCTTGATAATTGAGTTGAATCTGATAATATATTATTTTTAATAATTGACCTGGAGGCTCGCGGCCCCGGGTGATAACACCACCGGGGAAAACGGTTTCGCCGCCCCCATTGGATCGACCACTTGATAAAGCTGGTAGCCTTTGATTGCGACGGGGTCCTGTTCGATTCCCAACAGGCCAACATCGCCTTCTACAATGCCATTCTGGCCCACTTCGAGCGGCCCCCCTTGAGCCCCGAGGCCGTGGACTTCATTCACAGCCACACCGTGTGGGAATCTCTCGAGTACCTCTTTCCGGGCTACCCCGACCTGGAGGCCGTGTTGCACTTCACCCGCAGTTTCGATTACAGCCCTTTTATCGCCATGATGGTGGAGGAACCGCATCTCAGGGAGTTTCTCCGGTTCTTGCGCCCCGGCTGCTACCTGGCCCTGGCCACCAACCGGACTACCACCACCCGGGCCGTCCTGACCTACCACGGGTTGGCGGACGACTTCGACCTGGTGGTGAGCGCCATAGATGTCAGCCGCCCCAAACCGCACCCGGAATCGTTTGTGCGCATCCTTTCGCACTTTCGCCTGTCTCCCCTGGAAGCCGTTTACATCGGCGATTCCCGGGTCGATGAACAATTCGCCGCCAATGCCGGCGTGCCGTTCGTGGCCTACCGCAACCCCGGTTTGACCGCAAACTATTACCTTGATTCGTTTGCCGCGGGGCCTGACCTGATTCGGGGTCTGGTCCGCAACCAATCCTTTCAGCCAAGGAGAAGATCATGAAGCAATATCAGTGTGAGATCTGCGGTTATATCTATGACCCGGCCCAGGGTGATCCGGACAACAACGTTCCCGCGACCACCCCGTTTGATAAATTACCCCCGGAATGGGTCTGTCCCATCTGCGGCGCCTCCCAAGACCAATTTAGCCCGGTGGACTAGGGCCGTTGCCACGGGCCGGTTGTCCATCGCCGCCTGCCCCCTGAAGAACCTCAACTATGCTATCCATGACCTCCAGATACGCGGGCGCACGACCCGGTTCCCTCAAGAAGCCTTTCTGGCGGGAATACGGCGAGGCCCTGTTCATCGCCCTGATCCTGGCCCTGGTGATCCGGGCCTTTTTGGTGCAGGCCTTCTCCATCCCCTCCGGCTCCATGCAGCCGACTTTACTCATCGGTGATTATCTCCTGGTGAACAAGTTTAGCTACGGCATCCGCAACCCGTTGACCAACAAGGTCTGGATTTCCACCAGCACGCCTCAGCGCGGCGACGTGGTGGTCTTCATCTTTCCCCAGGACCCCTCCAAAGACTACATCAAACGGGTAGTGGGCCTGCCCGGCGACCGTATCCAGATCATCGACAAGAAAGTCTTGATCAACGACAAGGTGTTTAAGACCCCCGAGGCGGTCTATGACGATCCCCAGATTATCCCGCGCCCGCATGGCCCCACCGAATCGGCCCGGGACAACCTGGGCCCGACGGTGGTGCCGGCCAACTCCTATTTCGTCATGGGGGACAACCGGGACCACAGCTACGACAGCCGGTTTTGGGGCTTCGTGCCCATGGATAACTTCCGGGGCAAGGCGTCCATCGTTTATTTTTCCTGGCAGGGAGCTTCGGGCCAGCCCTTCTTCCAGGCCCTGGCCGGAGGGGTGAAAGGCCTCGTTTCCCAGCTTTCGTGGAACAGCAATGACTTCCGGGTGCGCTGGGACCGCATCGGCAGGATTATTCATTAGGGCAAGAACCGTTTTCTGTTTTCCGTTTGTCCATGAAAATCACAGGGCCTTTTGAACATCGGCCTTTGCGGTTCTCAGGTGTTTTCAAGGGCGGCATGCAGGGGCGTGAGATATCGCGGTGCCCGCTGAAGGTATGGTTTGCACCATTATAAATTGAATGGCATCCCCTGCTCATCGACCTATTGACTAACAATGCCAACGGCTGCAACCCACCAAATCACTCACAGAAAACAGAAAACAGAAAACAGAAAACTATCTCCCCTCCTGCTGTTGTTGATGGCACTGGCGCTGGCCTTGGGCGGCTGCGGCCCCTCACAAAAAAGTCCCATCATCGTCTTCGGCTCCCCGGACTCGCCCAGGTTGCGCCTGGCGGTGGCCGGCTTGCAGGCCAGGCTTACGGCAGGCCCCGTGGAAGTGGTCTGCGTCCCGGAGTTCGGGGGCGAGGCGCGGGAAACTTTGCGCCGGGTGCGCGAGACCCGTCCCCGGCTCCTGGTGGTTTTAGGCACCCCGGCGCTCCTGTTGGCGGCCCCGATGGTGAAGCAGATTCCGGTGGTCTTCGGCCTGGTGGCCAACCCGTATTTTACCGGGGCGGCCTATGACCCGGCCCACCCAGAGATTCACCAGGAGAATATCACCGGCATTGCCTCCCCGGCGCCCCTGGCCGCCGCCTTGCAGCACGGCGTCAGTCTTTTGGGGAAGGGCTCCTGGGGTCTTCTCTATGATCCCACCGACGGGGTGGCAGTGGACCTCGCCCGGAGCTTCGAGACCGAGGCGAGGCGCGGCGGGGTGCAACCCTTGACCGAAACCAGCGCCGCGGCCGAAACCGACGCCGACGGGCTGGAGCGGTTGCTGGCCCGGGGGGCGAAGGTGATCTACCTGCCGCCGGCGCCCAGCGCGGCCCGCTACGCCCCTTTGGTGCTGGAGGCGGGCCGCCGGATGAAAGTCCGGGTGGTGAGCGGCTACCCGGAAGGAACTCGTAAGGGGGCGGTCTTGTGGGTGGCCCTGGATTACCGCCGCCTGGGGGAGGAGATCGGCGACCTGGCCCAACGGGTCCTGGCGGGGGAAGCCCCCAAAACCATCCCCATTGTGGAGCAGACGCCGCTTAAGGTGGAAGTGGACGAGCCCCTGGCCCGGAAATGGAGCGGGTATCCGCCGGCGAAATAAAAGGGGAAAAAGGCGAAAAGGCGAAGAGGGAAAAAGGGGGACAAGCTATGATTTTATCAGGTTTTCTCCTTTTCGCCCTTTAACCTTTTCCCCTTTTCCCCCAATTCACCCAATAGGCAATTTTAAAGATTTTAGCGAACTCTGTGAGGAGAACTTTCTATGACCCCATCCCGGAATTTCGATCCGGCCGCCTGGCAGCCCGACATCGCCCTGGAGCGCTTTACCCTGGCCAACGGCCTCACCCTGTTCGTGCTCCCGGATCACCGTTTGCCCATCGTCTCCCTGCAGATTCACTACAAGGTGGGCTCGCGCCACGAGCTGCCGGGCATCACCGGGATTTCCCACCTCTTCGAGCACCTCATGTTCCGGGGGACCGAGACCCTTGGGCCCGAAGAGTTCTCCCGCATCCTCCAGGCCAAGGGCGGGGAGATCAACGCCTTCACCACCAAAGACCACACCTCCTATTTTGAAAATCTGCCCGCGGAACACCTGGAATTGGGCCTGCAACTGGAATCCGACCGCCTGCTTAACCTCAAGCTGGACGACGACACCTTCCAGCCGGAACGCCAGGTGGTCATCAGCGAACGGAAGCTCCGCTCCGTGGACAGCCCCTTCGGGCTGGTGGAAGAGCAATTATTCGCCACCGCCTACACCCAGCACCCCTACGGTTGGCCGGTGGTGGGCTGGGACCAGGACCTGCACCGCATGACCCTCAATGATTGCCTGGCTTACTACCGCAGCCACTACCACCCCGGCAAGATCACCGTGGTCATCGCCGGGGACGTGGAACCCGGCCGGGCCCGGGACCTGGTGGACCAGTATTTCGGGAAAATTCCCGCCCCGGTTGCGGCCCCCGAGCCCAAAGTCGCGGAGCCGCCCCAGCGGGGCGAGCGCCGGGCTATCTTGAAGAAGGTCTCCCAGGTTGAGGCCCTGTTCGCCGGGTTTCATATCGTGGGCCTGGACCACCCGGATCTTTACCCCTTGAACCTGCTGGCCGTCATCCTCTCCGGCGGCAAGGCTTCGCGGTTTCACCAGGAGTTCGTTCGGGTGGGCAAGGCCATCGCCCTGGATGTGGAACTGGCGCCTCTGCCTTTCTCGGCCCAGGACCCGGACCTCCTGGTGATCGCCGCGGTGGCGGCCCCGGGCCAATCCCTGCCGGAGTTGGAGCAAGAGATCTGGGGCGCACTTAACCGGCTCGGCCAGGATGGCGTGACCCAGGCGGAACTGTCCCGGGCCAAAAAACTGCTGCGTTCCCAGGCAGTGCGCTCTCTCGCCCACAATTTTTTCCGGGGCCTGTTAGTGGGCATCTTCCACCTGAAGACCGGGGACGCCCAACTGGCCAACCAGATTCTCAGCTCCCTGGAAGCGGTCACCGCCGACGACATCGTCAGGGTAGCCCGGACCTACCTCAGGGAGGACAACCGCACCGTGGTGGTGCTGAAGCCGGTCACTCCGGAGGAGAGCCAGGCCCTGGGGCCGTTGCAGTGATGTAGGGCGGGCACTGCCCGCCGGAGGGTAAGCTTTCTATAAATGGCGGGCAGTGCCCGCCCTACACTATAAGGACACCGATATGGCGTACAATCTTCCCGAAATCCACCAAGCCACCCTGCCGGGGGGCATGAAGCTGTTAGGTGTGGAGTACGACCGCGTGCCTTGGCTGAGCCTCACCTTCATGGCCAAGCGGGGCGCCGAAACCGATCCTCTGGACAAGCCCGGCGTGGCCGATTGGGCCGCGGAGTTGCTCACCCTGGGCAGCGCCCGGCGCACCCAGTTGCAGCTGGCGGAGGACATCGAATCCCGGGGGGCGGTGCTCAACGCCCGGGGCGGCTGGGACGCCACCCTGGTGAACCTGGAAGGGCTGAGCGAGGATTTCTCGGAGCTGATGGCTACCCTGGCCGAAGTGGTCCAGACCCCCGGGTTCCCCGAGGACGAGTTCTCTCTCCTGGCCGAGCGCCGCCGGGCCGAACTGATGCACCAGCAAGACGATCCCCGGGAAATGGCCAATATTCGGTACCTGCGCCTGTTTTTCGGAGATTCGCCCTACGGCCATGCGGTGCCGGGTGATCTCCGCAGCCTGGATAATATCGGGGTGGCCGATCTTCAGGAATTTTACCGCCGGGAGTTCACCCCGGCCACTGCCACCCTCATAGTGGTAGGCATGGCGGCCTTTGCGCAGGTTAAAGAGGAAGCCGGCCGGCTCTGGGGGAACTGGACCGGCGGCGGCCCGGCCAGCCCGCCGTACGTTGCGGCGCCATCGCGTCTCTCCGCCCCGGGGATCTATCTCCTGGACCGGCCCGACCTGACCCAGAGCGAAATTCGGGTAGGGCACCTGGGCTTGCCCCGGGCCCACCCCGATTACTTCCCCCTGCAACTGGTGAACTACATTCTGGGCGAAGGCGGCTTTTCCTCCCGCCTCATGGCCCGCATCCGCTCGGACCTGGGCTTCACCTACGGCATCCGCAGCAGTTTCTCCTTCCGCCGGGCCCCGGGTCCCTTCATCGTCTCCACCTTTACCCCGGCGGCAAACACCGCCCAGGTGGTGGAGGAAATTCGCACGGTGATCACCGAAGTCCACCAGAACGGGGTCACGCCTCAGGAGTTGGCCGAAGCCCAGAGCTACTACGTGGGCCATTTTCCCCTGGGGCTGGAGACCTCCCGGGGGATCGGACGGCAGGTGTTGTCCATCGACCTCTATGACCTGGGGACCGATTACCTCACGCGCTATTGTGACCGAATCCGCGGCGTCACCCTGAAAGCCGCGGCGGCCGCGGCCCAGGACCACCTGCAGCCCGACCGCCTGGTGACCCTGGTTATGGGCCCCGCGGCAGTCTGCGCCGAGGCTTTGCAAAACCTCGGGCCGGTGAAAATCCTTGACGAAATTTAGGCTGCCGATTTTTTAGTTGACAAATGTCTCCCGATATTATGAGATAGATATGATTTTGTGAAAAAAAGGATAAGCCCATAGGGGACCAATTAATCTAGGGAGGAAAGTGTTCATGCATAAAACTCCATTGTTGGATCAACTGGAGTCCGGTCCGTGGCCCAGCTTCATTACGGATTTGAAGCGGGTCGCCGGCCGGAAAAAATCAGCGGCGGATTTACTGGGTGTGTTGGAGCGTTCCTACAAGGACAAGATTACCCACTGGAAGCACGGCGGCATCGTCGGCGTCCTGGGTTACGGCTCCGGCATCATCGGCCGGTACATCGATATCCCGGAAGAATTCCCCGGCGTCGAGCATTTCCACACGGTCCGCGTCAACCAGCCCTCCGGCTGGTTCTATACCACTAAAGCCCTCCGTGAACTCTGCGAAATCTGGGATGAGCACGGCAGCAGCCTTCTCAATATGCACGGCTCCACCGGCGACATCATCTTCCTGGGCACCACTACCCCGGAGTTGGAGCCCTGCTTCGCCAAACTGACGGCCAAAGGGTGGGACCTGGGCGGCTCCGGTTCCGCCTTCCGCAGCCCCTCTTGCTGCGTGGGCCAGGCCCGGTGCGAATGGGCCTGCTTCGACACCATGGAGGCCTGTTACGAACTCACTCAGCATATGCAATTCGAGCTGCACCGGCCTTCCTATCCTTATAAATACAAGCTGAAACTCTCCGGCTGTCCCAATGACTGCGTGGCCGCGGTGGCCCGGGCCGACTGCTCGGTGATCGGCGTGTGGAAAGACGACATTCGCATCGACCAGGCGGCGGTGAAGGCCTATGCTGGCGGTGAACTGAAACCGCGCGGCGGCGCCACCGTTTATCCCAAGCTGGACGTCAAGGCCGATGTCACCGACCTCTGCCCCACCTACTGCATGAGCTATGACGGCAAAACCCTGAAGATCGACAACAAGAACTGCAACCACTGCATGCACTGCATCAGCCTGATGCCCCAGGCGCTCAGGCCCGGCACAGAAACCGGCGCCGCCTTTTTGCTGGGCTCCCACGCCCCCATCCTGGAAGGCGCCCAGATGAGCTGGGTCATCGTACCCTTTATGCCAATGGAGGCCCCTTTTGACGAACTGAAAGAGATCATCGTCAACATCGCCGAATGGTGGTCCGAGCATGGCAAGAACCGGGAGCGCGTGGGCGAACTCATGCTCCGTTTGGGCATGCGGGCCTTCTTTCAGGGCGTGGGTCTGGAACCGCCGGCGCAGACCGTCAGAACTCCTCGGGCCAACCCCTTCTTCTTCTGGCACCAGGAAGACTTTGACGCTGAGGCCGCAGGCCGCAAGTACATCAAACTGTAAAGCGGATCGCAAGGTCACTTACCTGGCTAAGCGCCGATCTACTAAGGAGGAACGACTAAAATGTCTGAACGTTTAACCGATATTGGCCCGCCCCATTATGATAAGTTCTTGCCGCCGGTCGTCAAAGCCAACTACGGCAAGTGGAAATATCATGAACTCCTGGAACCCGGCGTGTTGATGCACGTGGGCGATTCCGGTGACAAGCTCTTCTCCGTCCGGGTAGGTTCCGGCCGTCTCATCACCACCGATTTCGTAAAGGATGTCTGCGACCTCGCCGACAAATTCTGTGACGGCTATCTCCGTTTTACCAGCCGCAACAATATTGAATTCCTGCTCTCCGACCAGAGCAAGATTGCCGGCTTGAAGGATGCCATCAAGAAGATGGGGCTCCCCATCGGCGGCACCGGCCACTCCGTGAGCAACATCGTCCACACCCAGGGCTGGATCCACTGCCACACCCCGGCCATCGACGCCTCGGGCATCGTCAAGGCGGTGATGGACGACCTGTTCGACTATTTCGGCAGCCACAAGCTGCCGGCCCAGGTGCGGGTCGCTCTGGCCTGCTGCCTCAACATGTGCGGCGCGGTGCACTGCTCCGACATCGCCATCCTGGGCATCCACCGCACGGCGCCCAAGGTAGACCACGAGAGGCTGCGCCACCTGTGCGAAATTCCCACCACCATCGCCTCCTGTCCCACCGGCGCCATCCGGCCCCATCCGGACAAGAGCATCAAGAGCGTGGTGATCAATGAACCCAAGTGCATGTACTGCGGCAACTGCTACACCATGTGCCCGGCCCTGCCCTGCTTCGACGCCGAAAAAGGCGGGGTGGCCCTTTTAGTGGGCGGCAAGGTCTCCAACTCCAAGACCCCGCCCATGTTTTCCAAACTGGCGGTGCCTTATCTGCCCAACAATCCGCCCCGGTGGCCGGAGACGGTTGCCGCCATCCGCAAGATCCTCGTTAAGTACGCCGAAGGCGCCAACAAGTGGGAGCGCGTAGGTGAGTGGGTCGAGCGCATCGGTTGGGAGAAGTTCTTTGAAGTCTGCGAGATTCCTTTCGTCTTCCAGCACATTGACGACTACCGGTGGGCTTATGACACCTATCGGACGTCGATGCATTTTAAATTCTAGGCAGGTGGGATAAATGGCACTGAGCAAAGCAGATTTGGTGGAATACATTTTCGACATGGTGGCCAAGGCCCAAGGCAAGAAAAACATCAAGGCCATGGACGTCCAGAAGGCCGTGCTCAAAGAGCATCCTGATCAGGATAAGAACATGATCAAGTTCGGCATCAAGGAGCTCATTGACACTGGTCGCTGCGTCTATACCTATTTCGGCGGGAGCTACATCGAAATCCCCCACGAAGAAGGGGCAGCCAAGAAAGTCTGATGAGTAAGCCCTGTCCCCGGTTGCTGCTGTCAGCTCTTCGGGGCGGGGCTGGCAAGACCACTTTGACCCTGGGGCTTCTGGCCGCCTGGCGGGACCAGGGGCGTCGAGTAGTGCCCTTCAAGAAGGGACCCGACTATATCGACCCGGCCTGGCACTGCCTGGCGGCGGGATGCCCCAGCCACAATCTGGACCCCTTCCTTATGGAGGGGGACCAGATTCTGGCTTCCGTGGCCCGTCATGCCGTCCAGGCTGACGCTCTCGTGATCGAAGGCAACCGGGGCCTCTACGACGGTCTCGACGCCCAGGGCACCTCTAGCACCGCAGAGTTGGCCAAGTTCCTGGCCACCCCGGTGGTGCTGGTGGTGGACTGCACCATGCGGACCCGCACCACCGCTGCTTTAGTGTTGGGCTGCCAGCACTTCGACCCCCAGGTGGCCATCCGGGGCGTCATTCTCAATCAGATCGCCCGTCCCCGCCACGAAGCCGTCATCCGTCAGGCCATCGAAACCTACTGCGGTATTCCGGTGCTGGGGGCCATCCCCCGGCTCAAGTGCGAGGTTTTTCCCGAACGCCACATGGGGTTGGTGCCCCCCCAGGAGCACACCACCGCCCTACGGGCCGTGACCACCGCCCGGGACCTGGCCCGGCGGTACCTGGACCTGGATGGCCTCTGGGAGGTGGCCAGCCAGGCGCCGCCCCTGCCCGAAGTCCCCATGACCCCGCCATCTTTCTGCGCTGACGGCGCCCCGCCGGTCATCGGCGTCATCCGGGACTCCGCGTTCCAGTTTTATTATCCCGAGAACCTGGAGGCCCTGCGGCAAGCCGGGGCGGCGGTCATGGAGCTCAGCGCCCTGGACGACCCGGTGCTCCCGGCCCACCTGGACGCCCTCTATATCGGCGGCGGCTTCCCCGAAACCCACGCCCGGGCCCTGGCCGAGAATTTAAGCTTCCGCAATTCCGTCAAGGCTGCAGCCCAGTCCGGTTTGCCCATCTACGCCGAATGCGGCGGCCTCATGTACCTGGGAGAACATATCCAGGTCGGGAGCGACAAGTTTCCCATGGTGGGGATATTCCCCTATGACTTCGTCATGGGCAAAAAGCCCCAGGGCCACGGCTATACCATCCTGGAAGTGACCCGGGACAACCCCTACTTCGCTAAGGGCACCGTGCTCAAGGGCCATGAATTTCACTATTCCCGGATAGCGCCCGACCCGGCCCCCGAGGTCCCCATGGCCTTTAGGGTCAGCCGGGGATCTGGTATGGCGGGGCAGCGCGAAGGGCTCCTCTTCCAGAACGTCCTGGCGACCTACACCCACCTCCACGCCCTGGGCTGCCCCCAGTGGGCGGAGGCGCTGGTGCGCCGGGCTCGGGAGTACCACGGCGACCCGGACCTGGACGAAAACGCTTCCCACCCGGAGTGCGAGACGCCGGAACGCGTGCGCCTCTAAATATGTACTATCCCTTTTCCCTCCGTCGGCCTTATCCAAGGGGCACGGGCCTCTCGCCTGAACTCAAGCCTGCGGCTGACTCGAAATTATGAAAGGTCTGGCATTGGCTGGTGGCACAGCCTTTCCAGGCTGTGCACGACTAACCTGCTTCCTTGGCACAGGCTGGAAAGCCTGTGCCACCGAATTAAAGAGCTTTTCAGGTCAAAGGTCTCGACTTGGCCGGAAGCGTAAGACTACACGCCACGCCCAACCGGATTTTTGCTAAAAATTGTTCCCCGGTTTGCACCCGGGGCCTTTTTTGGTATATATTAATCAATTAATGGTGCGATATCTCAAGGAGGTAACAGCTAATGGCTTGGCGGGTTGAAGTTGACGAGGACAAGTGTACCGGCGATGAAGAGTGCGTCAATGTGTGTCCCACCGGCGTCTTCGAGATGCAGGCCGAGAAGGCCGTTGTGGTGAACGAGGATGAATGTCTGGGGTGCGAGAGCTGTATCGAGGTCTGCCCCTCGGGCGCGATCACAATCACGGAAACCTAAGCGCCGCGGCTGCTGAAAAGTTGTCAAGGGGAGGCGGGACCCTGGTCCCCCTCCCCTTTTGCATTCGCCGGTTGTTGATAAATTTGCTTTTTTTCACCTTGAGCGCCGCTCAGAATAACCGTTGAGAGAATTGCCGGGTTGGTCAACCGCCGGTTAGTGCTCGCAACTCATCCCCTCCTGGCAGGACTGGCACTGCTTCAAGGGTTCCAGTTCCTCCGGGGTGGCCGGGCGCACCGAGATCACCTTCACTTCGTACCGCAGGTCATGGCCCGCAAAAGGGTGGTTCATATCCAGGATCACGGCATCGGCCGTGACTTCCTTGACGGTCAGGGGATATTCCGGCGGAAACGGCAGGTTGGCGGGGAGCACCTTTCGGCCCGGCTTGAGGTCCATGTCCGGGGGAAAGACCTTGTGGCTCCACTCCTGGACAAAATCGGGGTCGTAGTCCCCGAAGGCCTCGGCCGCGGGCACCGTGAACGCAACCGCTTCCTGCTCCCTGAGCCCTATGAGCCGGCGTTCCAGCCCCGGCATGAGTTCGTTGCAACCGGCCACAAAGGTGAGCACAGCCGGCGCCTCCGGGGCGCCCCGGAGTTGTTCCCCGGAATCCAGCCACAGGCGGTACTCCAGGGAAACATAGTTATCTTTGGCGATGACGGACATAGTGGTGTTACCTTTAACCTGATGGTATAATCTAAAAATTATAACTGAATCAAAATCGTTCCGTAACCCCATGGCCGTAAAATGATTCGCAAAGCTAAGATACACGAGGTCCCGGAAATCCGCCGCTTCCTGGGGAAATTTTCCGAGGATGGCGGCATCCTGCCCCGGACCCTGGCTGATCTCTACGGCCAGCTGCGGGATTACTACGTATATCGGGAGGACCAGGGCCCCCTCCTGGGCATCGCCGCCCTGCACATCTGCTGGGCCGGCCTGGGAGAAATCCGGTCCGTGGCCGTGGCGCCGACCCACCAGCGCCGGGGCATCGCCTCCCGGCTGGTTCAGACCTGCCTGGCCGAGGCCCGGGCCATCGGGTTGAGCGAAATCTTCCTCCTGACCCTGGTCCCGGAGTTTTTCCAGCGTTTCGGTTTTAAGGTCGTGTCCCGGGAAGACCTCTTGCCCATCGTCTGGGCCGATTGCGTCAACTGCGTCAAATTTCCCGACTGCGACGAAATCCCCATGGTGCTCAATTTGGAGTCAGGGATATAATAAAAATTGTACCACACGCCAGTGAGGTGTCAGGAATTATGTTATCTGAAGTAATTATTGAATATACCGTGCATATTTGGCAGGAGGGCAATCAGTTTATTGCCCATGCCATGCCCCTGGATGTTATGAGTTCAGGTCTTACTCCGGAATCAGCCCGGAAAGCCTTGGATGAAGCCGTAAGGGTCTTTCTTCTTGCCCTGGAGGATATGGGCACGACGGAGGAAGTCCTTCAGGAATGCGGCTATCAGCTGATCCAGGGAAGCTGGAAATGCCCTCCATGGGTGTCGATTGAAAGGCACTCCGCCGTGGTCGGTATCTAAATATATGACCAGGATGGCGCCGGTCCATTGGAAGGTGCTGGAGAAAATATTTCTGAACCAAGGGATTCAAATTTGCCCGCCAAGAGGGCAGTCATCGCTCCTACGTGAAACCCGGCATTTCCAGGCCCATCGTAATTCCCACTTATGATGAAGTCCCGGTTGCCATTATCAAAAACAATCTTAAAACCGCGGGGGTTTCCAGAGAAGAATTCCTGGCGTTATTAAAGGATGCTTTTTAATAGATAATATGCCACCATGCCAATTCTTGTTCCCTTGGTGGTTAATAGCTAACCAAATATGATCGACATAATCCTCAAAAAGATCTTCGGCAGTAAGAACGACCGGGAACTGAAGCGGATGGCGCCCCTGGTGGACCGCATCACCACTCTGGAGCCGGAATACCGGGCCTTGTCCGACGTCCAGCTCCAGGCCAAAACCGCCCTGTTCAAGGAGCGCCTGGATGCGGACGAGCCCCTGGATGACCTGTTGCCCGAGGCCTTTGCCACGGCCCGGGAAGCCTCCGTCCGGGTGTTGGGGATGCGCCCCTTCGACGTTCAGGTCATCGGCGGCATCGTGCTGCACGAGGGCAAGATCGCTGAAATGAAGACCGGCGAAGGCAAAACCCTGGTAGCCACCATGCCCGCCTACCTCAACGCCCTCACCGGGTTAGGGGTGCACATCGTCACCGTGAACGACTACCTGGCCCGCCGGGACGCGCACTGGATGGGGGGCATCTACCGCTTCCTGGGGCTCACGGTGGACACCATCGTCCACGGCCTGGACGACAACGAGCGCCGCCGGGCCTACCATGCTGACATCACCTATGGCACCAACAACGAGTTCGGGTTCGACTATCTCCGGGATAACATGAAGTTCTCCCTGGAAGATTACGTCCAGCGGGACTTTCACTATGCCATCGTGGACGAAGTGGATTCCATCCTCGTGGACGAGGCCCGGACGCCCCTGATCATTTCCGGCCCCGCCGAGGAATCCACCCAGCTCTACTACACCCTCAACCAGGTGTCCAAGCAGTTGAAGAAGGATCAGGATTTTACCGTGGACGAAAAGGCCCGCTCCGTCATCATCACCGAGGAAGGAGTCTCCCGCGCCGAAAAGCTGGTCAATCTGCCGAATCTCTACGATCCCCGGAACATCGAGGTCCTGCACCACCTCAACGCCGCGCTGAAGGCCCACAACCTGTTCAAGCGGGACGTGGACTACATCGTCAAGGACGGCCAGGTCCTCATCGTGGACGAGTTCACCGGCCGTCTCATGCCCGGCCGGCGCTATTCCGACGGCCTGCACCAGGCCCTGGAGGCCAAGGAAGGGGTGAGGATTGAGAACGAAAACCAGACCCTGGCCACCATAACCTTTCAGAACTTTTTCCGCATGTACGACAAACTGGCGGGCATGACCGGCACCGCCGACACCGAGGCCGAGGAGTTCAAGAAGATCTACAAGCTGGAGGTCATGATCATCCCCACCGACAGAAAGATGATCCGGACGGACTACCCCGACGCGATTTACCGGACCGAGGCGGAAAAATACACCGCGGTGGTGGAGGACATCAAGGATTGCTACCAGCGGGGCCAACCGGTCCTGGTGGGCACCACCTCCATTGAAAAATCGGAGCACGTCAGCCGGCTCTTAAAAAAGGAAGGCATCAAACACGAAGTGCTCAATGCCAAGCAGCACGAGAAAGAGGCCCAGATCGTGGCCCACGCCGGGCAGATGGGGAGGGTGACCATCGCCACCAACATGGCCGGCCGGGGCACCGACATCGTCCTGGGCGAAGGGGTGGTGGAACGGGGCGGCGTCCACATCCTGGCCACCGAACGCCACGAGTCCCGCCGCATCGACAACCAGCTCCGGGGCCGCTCCGGCCGCCAGGGCGACCCCGGGACCTCGCGGTTCTATCTCTCCCTGGAGGACGACCTCCTGCGCATCTTCGGGTCCGACCGCATCAAGGGCCTCATGGGCCGCCTGGGGATGGATGACGGAGAACCCATCGAGCACCGCCTGGTGTCCAATGCCATCGAGAAGGCCCAGAAGCGGGTGGAAAGCCACAACTTTGACATCCGCAAACACCTCCTGGAATACGATGACGTCATGAACAAGCAGCGGGAGGTGATCTACGCCCAACGCCGCCAGATCCTGAGCGGCATATCCCTTGAAGAAGACCTCATGGATATGGCCGATGAACTGGCGGAGGAGATCGTCGAAGAATATACCGCCAACAAATTGCCGGAGGAGTGGGACCTCAAGAGCCTGGGGGACGCCACCTACCGGCAGTTCGGCTTCCGGGTCTCCCTGGAAAACCTGGACGAGGACCTGGACGCCGACCTCAACGAGGTCTTTTGCGACCTGGTGCAAAAGCGCTTCGCCGCCAAGCGCGACGAGATCGGCCCCGAACTCTTTAAGGAGTTGCAGCAAATGGTCATGCTCCAGATCGTGGACAACCACTGGAAAGAACACCTCCTGTCCATGGATCACCTCCGGGACGGCATCGGGCTCCGGGGCTACGCCCAGCGGGACCCCTTGCGGGAATACCAGCGGGAAGGCTATGAGATTTTTATGGGCCTGATCCACCGCATTAAGGCGGACTCGGTGGGCACCCTGTTCCACCTCCAGGTGAAACCCCACCATGAACCGCCGCCGGAGGCCAGGCCCGCTCAAAAGTCCCTGGTATTCAGCCACGGCGAGGGCGGCGCCCAGCCCAAGGAGCGCCAGAAAAAGAAGGTGGGCCGCAACGCCCCCTGCACCTGCGGCAGCGGCAAGAAATATAAGAAGTGCTGCGGGAAGTAATACTATGTTCATATTCAGTCGCAACAAACTCTCTGAACGCTGGCGGGCACGGAGGCCCGCCCCACCAATGAGTTTGTTTCATGTGAAAACGAACATGGTATAAAAAATAGTGGCACAGGCATCTTGCCTGTGCCGAGTTTTTTTTGTCATTCTGAGCGCAGCGAAAGAATCTTTTTTATGCTTGGGTCATAGGGCGGCCCGTGGCCGCCATTATCCGGCTGCACGGCGCGCCCTAGAGGGTTTATTCAGGAGGCATGCCTATGATCGTCCCGGGATTTAAATTTTCCGCCACCGCCGCGGCCATCAAAAAACCCGGGGTTCTGGACCTGGCCCTGATGGTGGCGGACACCCCCGCGGCCGCGGCCGGGGTGTTCACCACCAACCGGGTGAAGGCCGCGCCGGTGTTGCTCACCAAGGACCGCCTGCGGGCCGGCCAGGCCCAGGCCGTCCTGGTCAATGCCGGCAACGCCAACGCCTGCAACGGCCCTGACGGCCTCGCCGCCGCCCGGGACACCTGCCGGGCGGCCGCACAATTGCTCAATATCCCCGAGCGCCTGGTGCTGCCCTCGTCCACCGGGGTCATCGGCGCACCCCTGCCCGGAGACAGGATCACCCAGGCCCTGCCGAACCTGGTGGCCGGCCTGGCCCCCGAAGGGCTGCCCCAGGCGGCCCGGGCCATCATGACCACCGACACCCGACCCAAGACTTCCCTGGTCAAAGGGATGATTGACGGCCGGGAGTTTACCCTGGCCGGCATCGCCAAAGGCTCCGGCATGATTCACCCGGATCTGGCCACGCTCCTGGTCTTCCTGTTTACCGACGCGGCCGCGTCCCCCAAAATCCTGACAAAATTACTGTTCCAGGCCCTGCCAAAAAGTTTTAACCGGATCACCGTGGATGGGGACACCTCCACCAACGACACGATCCTCTTGCTGGCCGGGGGCCGGGCGGGAAATGCGGTTATCTCCGAAGCGGGAGCGCCGATGTCGGCTTTAGGGGAGGCGGTAAACCGGGTGATGGGCGATCTGGCCCGCCAGGTGGTGGCCGACGGCGAAGGCGCCCGGCACATCTACCGGATAATGGTTGAGGGCGCGGCCACCCCGGCGGAAGCCAAAAAAGCCGCCCTGACCGTGGCCGCCTCGCCCCTGGTCAAGACCGCCATGGCGGGCGAAGACGTCAACTGGGGGCGGATCATGGCCGCCTTGGGGCGCGCCGGCGCCCGCTTCGACCCGGAGCGGGTTTCGATCACCTTCGGCAGCCAGCCCGTGGTGCAAAATGGCCGGGGGCTGGGTCCTATGGCGGAAGCCGCGGCCCAACAGGTGATCAAGTCTGGCTTTTTTACGGTGACCATCCACCTTAACCAAGGGAATTATACCGACTACTACGACACCTGCGACCTCACCGAGGACTACATCCGCATCAACGCCGACTACCGGAGTTGATGTAGTTCCCAGGGGTTGCCGACGCCAGCCGAGATCGCCTGGTTTGGTTAAACGCCACCATTTCATCTACTGGTATGATTCACAATTAGCTATCCATTCAATTTTTGTCGTTTTTCTCCCCCTCCCCTGGGGGGAGGGGGTTGGGGGGAGGGGGAATTATGCGAAATCTCGATATATTTTCACCCCCACCCTGACCCTCCCCCATCAAGGGGGAGGGAAAAAGCGGTTTCATTTTGTACCGTTAATTGCGAAACAGACCACCACCACGGAGGACCGATGGGCGCAACATACTCCCTGACGCTGGTGCGGCACGGGCAGAGCCGATGGAATCTGGAGAACCGTTTTACCGGCTGGACCGACGTGGGCCTGTCGCCCCAGGGGGAGCAGGAAGCCCTGCAAGGGGGCAAGTTTCTCCAGGAGAGCGGCTTTACCTTTGATGTCGCTTACACCTCGGTGCTCAAGCGGGCCGTCAAGACCCTCTGGATTATCCTGGAGGCCATGGAACTGGAGTGGATCCCGGTAATTCGCACCTGGCAACTCAATGAGCGGCATTACGGGGCCTTGCAGGGGCTCAATAAGAGTGAAATGGCGGCCAAGTACGGCGAGGAACAGGTGCAGGTCTGGCGCCGCAGTTATGGGGTGCGGCCCCCGGCCCTTTCTCCGGACGACCCTCGCCATCCCCGGTTCGACCGGCGCTATGCCCACCTGCCCGCCGACACCCTGCCGGCCTGCGAATCCCTGGCGGACACCGTGGCCCGCATGCTGCCCTACTGGCACAGCGACATCGCCCCGGCCATTAAGGCCGGCCAAAAGGTGCTGGTGGTGGCGCACGGCAACAGCCTGCGCGCCCTGGTGAAACATTTGGACCGGCTCACCGAGGACGCCATCGTGTCGGTGAACATCCCTACGGGCATTCCCCTGGTGTACGAACTGGATGCCGACCTGAACCAGGTTAAACATTATTATTTAGGGGACGACGCGGAGATTAGAAAGGCCATGGACGCCGTGGCCGCCCAGGGCAAAGCCGGGTAATCCCGGGGAGGGAGATGCCCATCCCCGGCCGGGGGCGGGAGGGATGGCAGGGTCAAGGCTCTTATCTCATACCAGATTGCAGTCAAAGGGTAGCACAGGCTTTCCAGCCTGTGCCGGCGCAGGCTAAACGTTCATGAACCACAAATGTTTCACCCCCGGGGATGAAAAATCCCCCCTGCCCCCCTTTTTCAAAGGGGGATTTAGGGGGATTTGAAGTTTTTCACGGGTAAAAGCCTGCGGCTACAGAAGATAGCCTTTTGAGCGCGACTCAGTATCACTCATCCTCTACCGGGATCAGGTCCCGGCCCACCATGATGCGATCCCGGCCCCGGCCTTTGCTGCCGAACATGGCCCGGTCAGCGATGAGCAGCAGATTCTCCCGGTCCTGGGCGTCTTCCGGCAGGGAGGCGATGCCGTAGCTGGCCGTCACCTGGATCGAAAGTCCCTCATCTTGCAGGAGGGCGGTCTGGTTGAGGGTCCGGCGCAGTCGGCGGGTAGTCTCCAAGGCGCCCGACTGGGACTGCCGGGGCATCAGGATGACGAACTCGTCGCCGCCGTAGCGCACCAGGCTGTCGTCCGGCCCCAGCACCCCGTGAATCACCAGGGCCACCTGGGCCAGAACCTTGCTGCCCCGCAGGTGGCCGTGGGTGTCCACCACCGTCTTGAAGTTGTCCAAGTCCAGGAAAATCACGGAAAAATGTTCACCCTGGCTAAGGAGTTGGGGTATGAGGCGGTCCAGTTCGTGGATGAGATACCGGGTATTGTAAAACCCCGTCACCTCGTCAATAAAGGTGCGGGCCTCGAGTTTCTGTAAATTGCGGACGTTGTCCACCGCAATAGCCACATAGTCCGCCAGAATAGTCAGGTGGGGCAGGTATTTTTCCCGGAAGTATCTCTCTTCCTCCACATTAACCACTTCAAACACTCCGATTACTTCCCCCCGGACGAGGAGGGGCAGGGCGATGATGGAGCGGGTGTCGAAGCCCGTTTGGGCATCCACCCGGGCGGCAAAGCGGGGGTCCCGGTTGACGTCGGGGATAAAGATCGGTTTTCCCGTCTGAGCCACGGTCCCGGCGATCCCTTCCCCGGGCTTCAGGCGGATATTCTTCACCGTCTCCGGGGCCAGCCCGACGATCACGGCGAAATACAGTTCTCCGGTTTGGGGATCGATAAGCAGCAGGGACCAGTTCTGAGCCGAGATGACCGCCTTGATGCGCTCCAGGATCGCGGTGAGGAGCGTCTCCATGTCGTAGGCGCTCACCAGGGCCTTGGAGAACTCGATGGTGGCCAGCAGGCGGTCTACCTGGCCGGTGTCGGCGGGATTATAGAATGGGTCGTCTTTCTGGTTCATAACCATGGTTCTTACCAGGGGATTCTATGGCCAAGGGGGTGACATTGCAAGGATTTTGTCGCGAAACTTTTGATCGCGGCAGGTTAGGGCGCCAGGCGCCTCGCCCCGCTCTTGCCTTTTGGCCAGGAATGCTTATGTTTTGTCCAACATGCGGGCCAGACTTGGCCCCAATCCCGAAAAAAGGAGAAAATCTCTATGGCCCTGAATATTTGCTGGCTAAATGATCTGGCCAAGGCCAAGGACCACGCCCGACAGACGAAAAAGCCCATTCTCCTGGACTTTTTCAATCCCCAGTGAATCGGTTGCCAACAGATGGGTGCGGTTACGTACCCCAACGACAAGGTCGTCAAGTTCGTGGATTATAACTTTGTCCCGGTTCAGATCGAGGCTTCGAACACCGCCCTGATGAATCAGTTCAAGGTGAGTTGGACTCCCACCATCATCGTGCTGGATGCCGACGGCAACGAGATCCATCGCGTGGTGGGGTTTCTCGCGCCCGAGGAATTCATTTCCACCTTCATGGTGGGCAAGGGCAAATATTATTTCAACGCCGAGCAGCATCCCGAGGCCCAGGGCATGTTCGACGAGGCCCTGAGGGACTATCCCGACAGCGCCGCGGCGGCGGAGGCCGTCTTCTTTATGGGGGTTTCCCGCTATAAAATGACCCATGATCCCAAACCCCTGCGGGCATCCTACGAAACCCTGACGGCCAAATTCCCCGGCAGCGAGTGGACCAAACGGGCGGCCCCGTACCGCCTCATACCCAACTGACCTGATACCGGCGAAGAATGTGGAGGGGATGGGGGATCAGGAGCCCCATCCCCTTTCAGTAACGGCGGAGACCACGTCATGGAAGTGGAAGTCGGTCCATCAACCCTGGAGCTGGTGGAAGGGGATATCACCCGGCAAGACACGGACGCCATAGTCAGCGCCGCCAATGCCGCTCTGCGTCCCGGGGGCGGAGTGGACGGGGCCATCCACCGGGCCGGCGGACCTGCCATCGAGGCGGAATGCCGCCGGCTGCGATCAATAAAAAGGCCCCACCTCTGCTGCCGGTGGGGCCGGATGAAGCGCTGGTCTTAGCGGGCTTCGGGGGACTCGATCCGTCCTTCCAGCTCGCCGATATAATTTTCCAAAAATTCCTCGATGAGATATTCCCGCCCCAGTTTCTTGTCGCCGCGGGGGAAGACCTCAACGGGAGCCCGGTCGCCTTTCTTGGTGTAGCAGCACAGAGCCGGGATGGTCTTGCCAAAATATTCTTTATAATCCGATCCCCGAACCTCGCCGAAAACGGGACGAAATTCCGAGGCCGGGCCACTGGACGCCTTGTGGTACTGCTTGAACGGGTCCGGGTTGTCGGCCATATCGATGGCCGCAGTCTCTACCCCTTTGGCCTCCAGGCTTTTCAGCAAATTAAGTGCGTTGGCATTATCGCACTTATATTTCTCGACCGGTTTGTGTTTGGTGCTGTAGTAAAATTCTATGAAACCTAATCTCGCCATGTTTTTGCCTCCTCCCTATTTTGGACGAATTATTTGTGCACAATTTCACTTTACCTTCTCCTAAATACCATCTATCCACAAAATATGTCAAGATTTTTCTGAGGTGCAGTCCTTTTGGGAGCAATTTAGTTAACCCCTTAGATGCTGCGGGGCCTAGCTGATAAATTCCCTGCCAGATTTCTCTGGAATGAAGCCGCAAAACCATGATATGCAGGCTAAACTAGATACCGGTGCGAATGGCCCGGTGTAAAGGGAGGTGAGGGGTGCGGGAAATATGGTCCGGCTTGCCGGAGTGGCTGCCGCTGCCGGTCGGGAAACTGATCCCGGCGATCATTCAGGACGCGGCGAGCGGCATGGTGTTGATGCTGGTGGATCTGAATCAGGAGGCCCTTTCGCTTATAGCCGCCACGGGCCGGGTCCACTACTACCACCCCGGCCGACGCAAGGTGGTGGCCAAGGGGGAGGCCTCGGGGCACTTTCAGGACGTGGCGGAGATGCGCCTGTCTTGCCGGGGGGACCAGTTGATCCTCAAGGTGCGGCCCGCGGGCGGCGCGTGTGAGTCGGGCTACCAGTCGTGCTTTTTCCGGCGTCTAGGCCCCGACGGCTGGGAAATTGCGGACCCCAAGGTCTTCGACCCGGAAGAAGTCTATCCGGAAATCGCCTTTTCACATTGAGCCTAAATGGTAGGGGCGGGTTTCAAACCCGCCCCTACAGTCGTCCCGCATTCAGGATCAGTGGAAGGTTTGGGGAAAGGGAAAGGGCGCTTACAAAAAAGCCCTTTGCCCCCGCCCCGGAAAAAATCAACTCATCCTTAAATCTTGATCAAGCCCGCAGCCATTTTGGCGGCCATGACGGTGTTCTTCATGAGCATGGTGATGGTCATGGGACCCACGCCGCCGGGCACCGGGGTGATGAAGGAGGCCTTCTGGGAGACGGCGGCGAAGTCAACGTCGCCGGCCAGCTTGGCCTTGCCGGATTCGGTCATGCCGATGCGGTTGACGCCCACGTCGATGACACAGACGCCTTCTTTGACCCAGTCGGCCTGGATGTAATTGGGCACGCCCGCGGCGACGATGAGGATGTCGGCCCGGCGGCAGTGCTCGATCATCTTGTCCTTGGGGGTGCCGGTGTGGACGCAGGTGACGGTGGCGTTGGCGCCGGCCTTCTTCTGGATCATGATGGCCACCATGGGTTTGCCCACGATGTTGGAGCGGCCTACCACCACCACTTCCTTACCCTTGGGATCGCCGTAGGCCCGAGAGATGAGCTCCTGGCAGCCCGCCGGGGTGCAGGGCAGGAAGGCGTATTCGCCGATGAGGATGCGGCCCACGTTCACCGGATGGAAGGCGTCCACGTCTTTGTCGGGATTAATGCCGTAGAGCACCTTGTTGGAGTCGATGTGCTTGGGCAGGGGCAACTGCACCAGGATGCCGTGGATCTTGGGGTCCTTGTTGTACTTGTCTAGGAGAGCCAGCAGGGCGGCTTCGGTGATATCCGGGGACTGATTGTCCTGGACGGAATAGAAGCCCAATTCGTGCGCGGTCTTCTGCTTGGCGGTGACGTAGCTGATGGAGCCGGGGTCTTCCCCCACCAGGATGGTGACCAGGCCCGGGGTTACTTTGTGCTTGGTTACGAGTTCGTCTACCTCTTTCTTCAGCTCCTCGCGTATCTGAGCGGCAACTTCGGCCCCTTTGATCAATTTTGCAGCCATGGATATGGCCTCCTTTACTTGTGATTTTTTTCATTAATACCATCATATGTGCGCCAGCGTCAATCTAAAAATGAGGCTGGAATGGATTTCAGGGTTGAGGGCTTTCTGTCGATACATATCGCGGAAAGAACTCGTCTCGGGAAAGGAAGGGGGGCAGCCATGGAAATAAACCGCGACCAGGGCAAGAGGAACACCGCGGAGCGGCGCCGGGTTCCCCGCTCTGAGGTACGCTTTCAGGTAACCGCGATCAACGGCAAACCTGCGCCCGATGTCTTTATCCTGGATATCAGCCCCCTGGGTGCAAATTTGTCCCGCACCGAAGGTTTCCCATCGGAGATTATTCTACCCGGTAAACCCCCCTCTTTTTCTTTTTCCGCCAATCCTATATAATATAAAATTTAAGAATCCGATTATTCCGGCAAACTGGGAGTCCTTTTGCTGTGGCATTAATCGTGCAAAAATACGGCGGCACCTCGGTGGCCAACCCCGACCGCATCGCCAATGTGGCCAACCGGGTGGTAAGAGGCTGGCGGGATGGGAACAAGATGGTGGTGGTGCTCTCCGCCATGGCCGGAGAAACCGACCGCCTCATCAACCTGGCCAAGGAACTCTCGGAAGACCCGGACGCCCGGGAACTGGACGTGCTCCTGGCCACCGGGGAGCAGGTGACCGTGTCCCTGTTCAGCATGTTTCTCCGGTCCCAGGGCGTGCCGGCCACCTCGCTGCTTTCCCACCAGGCCCGGATTTACACCGACCGGGCCTACGGCCGGGCCCGGATCATCGGCATTGATACCGCCCGCATTAAAGAAGAATTGAAGAAGGGGCGCATTGTCACCGTGGCCGGCTTCCAGGGGGTGGACGAAGTGGGCAACATCACCACCCTGGGCCGGGGCGGCTCCGACACCACCGCGGTGGCCATTGCCGCGGCCCTGAAAGCCGACCTCTGTGAAATTTATACCGACGTGGACGGGATCTACACCACCGATCCCCGCGTCTACCCCAAGGCCAGGAAACTGGACCGCATCTCGTATGACGAAATGCTGGAGTTGGCTTCCATGGGGGCCAAGGTCTTGGAGATCCGTTCCGTGGGGTTTGCCAGGCGTTATAGCGTGCCCCTGGTGGTGCGCAGCAGTTTTTCCGGGGAGCCAGGCACCCTGGTGACCGTGGAGGATGAAGCAATGGAAATTGTACCGGTATCCGGTGTGGCTCTAAGCCGAAATGACGCCCGGGTAACCATCACCCGGGTCCCCGACCGCCCCGGCGTCGCCTTGCACCTGTTCCAGCCGGTGGCTGACGCCAACATCGTGGTGGACATGATCATCCAGAACACCAGCATCGACGGCCACACTGACCTCACTTTTACCGTGCCCAAGGGGGACTTGAAAAAGACCCTGGAGATTGTCAAGCCCGTGGCCGCCGACATCGGGGCCGAGAGGGTCTTGAGCGAGGAGAACATCGCCAAGGTCTCCATCGTGGGCGTGGGGATGAAGAACAACGCCGGGGTGGCGGCCCGGATGTTCGAAGCCATGGCCGCGGAAAACATTAACATCTTGATGATCAGCACTTCGGAAATCAAGATCTCGTGCGTCATCGAAGATCGGCACGGCGAATTGGCCGTGAGGGTGCTCCACGACGCCTTCGGGCTGGATATCCCCCCGCCGAAGAAACGGGGAACATCTTTCTAAACATTCCCCCCCTTTAAGAAAGGGGGACTTTAACCAGCAAATTCGAGGTTAACCCATGCGCCAGATAAAAATCTATGACACCACCCTGAGAGACGGCACCCAGGCCGAGGATTTCAACCTGTCCCTGGCCGACAAAATTCGCATCGCCCAAAAACTGGCGCACCTGGGCATTCATTACATCGAAGGCGGCTGGCCGGGCTCCAACCCCAAGGACAAGGATTTTTTCGCCGAAATCCGCAACTACGAGTTGGGCGTCAGCCGCATCGCCGCGTTCGGCAGCACCCATCACAAAGACCGGCCGCCGGCCGCCGACCCCAACATGCAGGAACTCCTCATCAGTCTGGCCCCGGTGGTGACCATCTTCGGCAAGTCGTCCCTGTTCCAGGTCAAGGAGATCCTGCAAACCACCCCGGAGCGCAACCTGGAGATCATCACCGGCTCCCTGGCCTATCTCAAGCCCCGGGTGGAAGAGCTCTTTTACGACGCTGAGCACTTCTTCGACGGCTTCAAGGAGGACCGGGACTACGCCCTGAAAACCCTGGACGCGGCCCTGAACGGGGGGGCCCAGTACCTGGTGCTGTGCGACACCAACGGCGGGACCCTCACTGCCGAACTTATCGAGATCGTTAAGGCAGTGCAGAAAAAATTTCCCAAGGCGTCCCTGGGGATCCACGCCCACAACGACTCGGAACTGGCCGTGGCCAACTCCATCGCGGCGGTGGCGCTGGGTTGCAGCCAGGTCCAGGGCACCATTAACGGCGTGGGCGAGCGCTGCGGCAACGCCAACCTCTGCTCCATCATTCCCAACCTCCAGTTGAAGATGGGGCTGGCGTGCCTGGACCCTGGCAAGCTCAAGCGGCTCACCGAGGTCTCCCGGTTCGTCTATGAAGCCGCCAACGTGCGTCCCAACCGCTATCAGCCTTACGTGGGCAAGAGCGCCTTCGCCCACAAAGGCGGCATCCATGCCGCCGCGGTGAAACGCAACCCCAGGGCCTATGAGCACATCGACCCGGCCCTGGTGGGCAACGCCCGGGTCATCCCGGTCTCCGACCTGTCGGGCCGGGGCAACATCCTCATGAAGGCCCAGGAGCTGGGGCTGGAGATGGGGACCCACGACGCCGCGGTGCGCCAGGCCATGGAAAAGCTGAAGCAGCTTCTCGGCCTGGAAGCGCAGGGGCTGGAGCTGCCGCCCTTCGACAGCAATGTCAAGACCATCCTGGATAAGGTCAAGGAGTTGGAGGCCCAGGGGTTCCAGTTCGAAGACGCCGAGGCCTCCCTGGAACTGCTCCTCCGGGCCGCGTTGGGTCAGTACAAGGAATACTTTCAGCTTCAGGCCTACCGGGTCATCGACCAGAAGGTGAGCGGCCCCGAGTCCCCGCTGCCCGAGGCCACCCTGAGGGTGCGGGTGGGGCCGCATGAAGTGCACACCGCCGCCTTCGGCAACGGCCCGGTGGACGCCCTGAACAACGCCCTGCTCAAGACCCTGGTGCGGTTCTACCCCCGGCTGACGGAAATCATCCTGGAAGACTACAAAGTCAGGGTGCTCCCCGGCATGCGGGGCACCGGCGCCATGGTCCGGGTCCTGATCACCTCCCGGGACGGCCACACCTGGTGGAACACGGTAGGGGTGGCCACCGACATCATCGACGCCTCCTGGCAGGCGCTGGTGGATTCCATCACGTACAAACTTTTTAGGGACGAGCAAGGCGTGAAGGGATAAAGGGGAAAAGGCGAAGAGGGGAAAAGGCGAAAAGGGAAAGGACCTGCCAATCAGGTTACTCTTACTTTTTCCGTTCCACTTCTCCCCGCTGAACACAGGAGCGCCACGAGTGATACCTGACTTTTTTTTCCCCCTTTTCCCCTTTTCGCCTTTTCCCCTTTTCCCCCCCTCATGATACGTTTGCCCTACTTCAGCCGGCCCCAATTAGGCGTCATTGTGCTTCTGGGAGCCGCCCTGCTGCTTCTGTACGCCTGGCGGGCCCACGTGCTCATCCCCCCCGCCCCGCCCCCGCCCGGGACCATGAGCCTGGCCTTCGTGGAGGTGGCAGGCCCGGTGGCCCACCCCGGGGTTTACTCCTTTACCCGGCCCCCCGCTCTCCGGGAGGTCTGGGCCAAGGCCGGCCTCGTTGGGACTGCCCCCGACCCGGACAAAACCATCGCGGCCGGCAGCCGGGTGGAGGTGACGCCGGACGGCAGCTATCGCGTATCGACCATGTCCGGGGCGCAACTCCTAACCCTCGGGATGGTCATAGATCTCAACCGGTCTACCGCCGAGGACCTGGCGGCGGTCCCCGGCATCGGCCCGGCCCTGGCGCAGCGCATCATCGACTACCGCCAGGCCCACGGGCCTTTTAAGAAGATCGAGGAGTTGGAGGAGAAGGTGTTGGGCTTCGGGCCGAAGAAGGTTGCCCTGATTAAACCTTATTTATCCATAGGTGGACCAGCAAATCGTGATTGAAGAATCTCACACCGAGACGCAAAGAACGCCTAGGTTGCTTTCTTTGCGCCTCAGCGCCGTTGCGTGACCCTGCAAAGATGCTGATTTTAGGAATCGAAACTTCCTGCGATGAAACCGCCGCGGCTGTCGTTGAAGACGGCCGCCGCGTCTTATCGTCCGTCGTGGCCACCCAGTTTGAGTTGCATGCTCAATACGGCGGGGTGGTGCCCGAAATCGCGGCCCGGCGGCATCTGGAAAACCTCCTGCCGGTGATCCAGGGGGCGTTGGATCAGGCCGGGGTTCTGCTTACCGAGATCGACGGCATTGCCGTCACCCAACGTCCCGGTCTCATCGGCGCCCTGATCATCGGCATGGCCGCGGCCAAGGCCTTGTCCTACACCTTAGGAAAGCCCCTGGTGGGGGTCAACCATTTGCAGGCCCACATCATGGCGGCGTTTCTCACGGAAACCGTGCCTGCGTTCCCCTTCGCGGCCATGGTGGTCTCCGGCGGCCACACCAACCTCTACCGGGTGGACGGTTTTACGGAGATGGCGCTTTTGGGCCGCAGCCGGGACGACGCCGCGGGGGAGGCGTTCGACAAGGTGGCCAAGCTCATGGCCCTGGGCTACCCCGGCGGGGTCCGGATTGAGGCCTTGGCCATAACCGGCAATGCCTCGGCATACAATCTTCCCCGGCCCCGGGTCCACGGGGAGCCCCTCACTTTCTCGTTTTCAGGCCTCAAGACCGCGGTGGCCGGCCGGCTCAAGCAGCACCCGGAAATTCTCGCTGACGACGCGGCCCGGTGCGACCTGGCCGCCGGCTTTCAGGAGGCGGTGGTGGACAGCCTCGCGAGCCGGGCCTGGCTGGCCATGGAGCAGGAGGGCTGCTCCCGCCTGGTGGTCTGCGGCGGGGTGGCGGCCAACGGCCGCCTGCGCCAGGTGTTGCAGGAGCACGCCCAGGACGCGGAGCATGACCTTTTCCTGCCTCCCCCGGCCCTCTGCACCGACAACGCCGCCATGGTGGCCGCCCTGGGCTACCGGCTGCTCATGGCCGGCGAGTGCCTGGACCTAACCGGCGACGTCTTCTCCCGGGGGTGATGACTTTAATTTTGGGCAAATTATAGCGAATGCCAAAAGTTTTTTCCTTTATGGCACATGCTCAAAAAACCAAAATCCCCCCGACCCCCCCTTTGAAAAAGGGGGACTTAGGGGCAATGCGGTTCACTTAAGGTTTGGCTATTTCGATGGGTTGCTGGGGCGAGGATGCCCCCCCTCACCCCAGCCCTCTCCCCCCGCCGGGGGGAGAGGGAGAATTACCGGATATCCTTCTTTATTCCCTCTCCCCCAATGGGGGAGAGGGTTAGGGTGAGGGGGAATTAATCACTTTCTCCCTGTCGTTGATAAATGCGTTCCCGGATTTTTTGAAAGCTCGGGCGCTAAGTGAACAGCATTGGACTTAGGGGGATTTAAAAATCAGCAAGTGGAATGAATTTATGGCAAACGCTATATCTTATGGTGCGTAGGAAGCAGCATAGATGTGCTCCGATCCGAAAAAGATGGTCAAACTTGTAGAAACCATTGGGGTATTGTAATAAGATAGGGAGAATTTTCCGGAGGCATCGGGCCGGTGCGGCAAAGTCCCGGCCGCCCCCCGACTGAGGTGAGCTTGGACCAACAACTATCGGGTGAACCGTCGGCGCTCTTGACGGACCTTTACCAGCTGACCATGGCGGCCTGCTATTTCGACCAGGATATGCACGAGGAGGCCACCTTCAGCCTGTTCATCCGCAAGTATCCGGCCCAGCGCAGCTATTTTGTCGCCGCGGGGCTGTCCGAAGTTTTGGATTATCTCGAAACCCTGCGCTTCACGCCTGACGACCTGGCTTATCTCGCAACTACCGGCCTCTTTCAGCCGCGCTTCCTGGACTTCCTGAAAATTTGGCGCTTCACCGGCGAGGTCCAGGCCCTCCCTGAAGGCAGCATCTTTTTCGCAGATGAGCCCATCCTGGAAGTGAGCGCGCCCATCATCGAGGCCCAACTGGTGGAGACTTTCATCATCAACGCCGTCAGCCTCCAGACCATGATCGCCACCAAGGCCTCCCGGTCCGTCCAGGCGGCCGCGGGCCGGCCCCTGGTGGATTTTTCTTTGCGGCGCACCCAGGGCCGGGACGCCGGTCTCAAGGTGGCCCGGGCCAGTTATCTGGCGGGGTTTTTGGGCACCAGCAACGTCCTGGCGGGGAAACTCTACGGCATACCCATCTTCGGGACCATGGCCCATTCCTACGTCATCAGTTTCCCTCACGAAATTGACGCCTTCCGGGTGTTCGCCCGGAACTTTCCCGCCATCACCACCCTCTTGATCGACACCTATGACAATATCTCCGGGGCCCGGCATGCGGTAACGGTGGCCCAAGAGATGGAGGCCCGGGGCCAGCGCCTGGACTTCGTGCGCCTGGACAGCGGCGACATGGCGGTCATCAGCCAGGCAGTGCGCCGGATTCTGGATGACCATGGCTTAGGCTACGTGCGCATCCTGGCCAGCGGCAGCTTCGATGAGTACAAAATCGCCCGGGTGCTGGCCGACGGGGCCCGGATCGACGCCTTTGCCGTGGGCACCAAAATGGGAGTCTCCGCGGACGCCCCGTACTTTGACATCGCCTATAAACTGGTGCGCTATGCCGACCAGCCGGTGATGAAGCTGTCCACCGGCAAGGTCACCCTGGTGGACAAGAAGCAGATTTTTCGCGGGTTTGACGATCAGGGCGCTATGCAGCGGGATACCATCGCCTTGCGCCGCGAGGCCATCCCGGGGGGCACGCCGCTGCTCCAGCCGGTGATGGCGAATGGTCGGAGCACCCGGCCGCGGCCTGGGCTTTCGGAGTGCCGGGAATATTTCCAGGCCCAGTTCGCCCGGCTGCCCGAAGCCCACAAGGTCCTCCAGGACCCCACCCCCTACCCGGTGAATTTGAGTCCCGGGCTTACGGAGTTACAATCCCGGGTGGTGCAGCAGATCCGGCGCCGGGAATTGGGAGAAAACGGAATCCATGGGACTGACTGAAGCCCTCTGCTACTACAATACGTGGTTCATCAATCAATGCGGCTACGTCGGCGTCTTCCTGTTGATGACCCTGGAAAGCATGATCGCCCCTGTCCCCAGCGAGTTGGTCATGCCCTTTGCCGGCTTCCTGATCTTCACGGGGCAATTCACCGTGGTGTCAGTGCTGGTGGCCAGCACGCTGGGCTCCATCGTGGGCTCGCTCCTGTCCTATGGCATGGGGATGCTGGGAAAACCGGTGGTGCTGCGCTACGGCCGCTACCTGCTGCTCAATCCGCACCACCTGGAATGGACCGAGCAATTCTTCGTCCGGCACGGCGGCAAGACTATTTTTATCTCCCGGTTTATCCCGGTGGTGCGCCATCTCATCTCCATCCCCGCGGGTCTGGCCCGGATGCCCCTCATCCCCTTTATCCTTTACACCGCGGTGGGGGCCACCATGTGGAACATGTTTCTCGCCTACCTGGGGTTCCGGCTCAAGCAAAATTGGCCGCTTATTCAGGAATATACCCACATTCTGGACTACTTTGTGGTCGCCGGGCTGATGGGCGCCGGGGTTTACCTGGTCTGGAAAATAAGACATGCACGGAAGCCGGCATGAGCAGTGAAGCTGAGGCGGCGGTGAAGGTTGGCGTCTTGATACTTGGTTGTGAAAATCAGCGTAAGTAATTATCCAATCCTCAAAGATCGGTAATGCAGAAAGTCCCCCTTTGAAGAAGGGGAATTTCCAAGCAGTTATAATAATCCCCCCTTGCCCCCCTTTAGAAAAGGGGGGTAAAAACTGGCTAATCATGTCATATAAATTGGGAAGCATATCTCTGGATTGCCCGGAGACCCAGAATCCCGGAGACTCACCCTCGGCGGCGATCATCAACCCGACGCGGGAAGCCTGGGATGACCCGGTAACGGCGCGGGTGATTCTCACCTTCACCCTGCCTGACTACCGGTATCTCTGCCGCCTGGTGCAACCTTCGGCGTCGCCTCGCTACGTCTACAACTGCGCCTTGCGGGAGGGCCGCTGGGGTGGCCGACCCATCACCCTCACGGCCCCGGCTCTGGGGGCGCCTTATGCCGTCATGGTGCTGGAAAAGCTCATGGTCCTGGGGGCTCGCATGGTTCTGGCCCTGGGCTGGTGCGGCTCCCTCCAGTCTCATCTTAAGATCGGGGACCTGGTGCTCCCCAGCACCACGGTGAGCACCGAGGGCACCTCCCGGCACTATCCCCTGGACGGTCAAGCCCCGGACCCGGACCCGGGCCTTTGCGGAGTCCTGCGACAGTTGCTGGAGGCGTCGGACCACCGCTGGCAGGAGGGGCCGGTCTGGTCCACCGACGGCTTTTACCGGGAAACGGCGCAGCTGGTGCAGGCCTACCAGGCCCAGGGGGTCCTGGGAGTTGACATGGAAATGGCGGCCCTGTTCACCGTGGGCCGGTTCCGGCAGGTGTCGGTGGCCGGGCTGCTGGTGGTTTCGGATGAACTGGCCACCTTGCAATGGAAGCCGGGCTACCGCTCGGAGCGCTTTCGCCAGGCCCGGGATCAGGCCGCCCGCCTGGTTCTGGCCGCAGCAGCCGAGTGGGATGGCGACCATGTTTAAGGGGTCCCTCATGGCCGTGGACGTGGGCGGCGGCACCCAGGATATCTTTATCTGGGAGGCGGGCCAGACCGTGGAAAACGGCGTCAAGCTGGTCCTGCCGGCGCCCACCCTGGTCCTGGCCCGGCGGGTGCAGCGCCTCACCGCACAGGGGCAACCCATTTTCTTGAAGGGCCGGGTCATGGGCGGCGGCGCCGTGACCCAGGCGGTCCGCCGCCATTTGGGCCAAGGCCTGGCGGTCTATGCCACGCCCCAGGCGGCCTTCACCTTCAGCGACCGCCTGGAAGCGGTGCGAGAGTGGGGCGTGATCCTCACCGAGTCCCCGCCCCCCGAGGCCGTGACCCTGACCCTGGGGGACGTGGGGGTGGAAGACTGGCGCCAGGTGCTGGCGGCCTTTGAGGTCCCCTTCCCCCGCCATTTTGCCGTGGCCGTACAAGACCATGGGTTTCACCCCCAGGGCAGCAACCGCCTTTTCCGCTTCCAGGGTTGGGAAAATTTTCTGGAGCAGGGAGGCAGACTGGCGGACCTTGCCTGCCGCCGGCCACCCAGCCACTTCACCCGGATGGCGGCCGTGGCCGAGGTTTTGCCCGGGGCGCTGTTGATGGACACCTGCGCCGCGGGGGTCCGGGGGGCGCTCCTCGACCCCCAGGCCCGGGAGCATCTGGACCGCGGCCTCACGGTGGTCAACGTGGGCAATGCCCACACCTTTGCGGCCCTGGTCCGGGGCGACCGCCTCTGGGGGATCTACGAGCATCATACCGGGCTGCTGAGCCCGGAAAAACTCTGTGCTCATTTAGAGCGGTTTCAGCAGGGCCGACTTACCAACACCGAGGTCTTTGACGACCAGGGGCATGGATGCGCGTATGCACCGGACTTTAACGCCGGAGGCTCATGTGCTTTCACCGTCATCACCGGCCCCCGCCGGCGCCTGGCCCAGGGCTGGCCCGGGGTCTTTGCCGCGCCGTTCGGGGACATGATGCTTTCCGGCTGTTTTGGCCTGGTGGCGGCGTTCTTGGAAATGGAGAATTATCCGATGAACCTGGCCGACTATTGAGAGAGGATCATCCCAGGCGGAGGTCACCGTGAGACTTTTTTTTGCCACAAAACCTGGAGGCAGTAGGAGACAGAGCCTATGGAGATTAAATTCTGGGGCACCAGGGGTTCCATTCCGGCTCCCGGGACTCAAACCCTGGAGTTCGGCGGCAATACCACCTGCGTGGAAGTGGTGCTGGCCAACAGGCAGAGAGTCGTGATTGACGGCGGTACCGGCCTGCGCCTCCTGGGCCAGCATCTTATGGAGAACCAGATCCCCTGCCAATTTCACCTGCTCCTCACCCACGGCCACTGGGATCACCTGCTGGGAATCCCCTTCTTTGAGCCCATTTATCGGGAATCCACCAAGGTCATCGTCGATGGCTGGCCCCCCGCCTTCCAGGCCATGACCCGGGTGTTCGACAGCCACATGGGGGACGGCTTCTTCCCGGTGGCCTTCGACCACCTCAAGGCCAACATCGATTATCTCAACACCCTGGCCAACGGCCCCCTGGACCTGGATGGCGTCCTGATTGACTCCATACGCCTCAACCATCCCCAGGGGGGCCTGGGGTTCCGGTTCCGGGAAGGCAAGCAAACCATGGTGTTCGTCACCGACAACGAACTGGGCGCGGCCAGAGGCCGGCGCATCCCGGAATTTGTGGAATTTGTCCGGGGGTGCGACCTGCTGATTCACGATGCCCAGTATCTTCCCGAGGAAATCTCGGCACGCCGGGGCTGGGGACATTCCGCCTATGATGAGGTGGTGGCCCTGGCCAAAGAGGCGGAGGTGCATAACCTGCTCTTCACGCATCACGACCCCAGCCGCAGCGATGCGGGGGTGGAAAAAATCGTGACCCTGGCCCGGGAGATGATGGCAGCCCCTGGCAAGCCGCGCTATATCGACGCCGCCCGGGAAGGGGCCTGCTACCGGCTGCCCTGAAGGCGGTTTTGGGTTTTGGGTGAATCAAAAAATATCATGCGGCAATTCGGACTATGGACTATAAGGAGCAACATTAAGGAACTGAGACACTATGGATTGGAAAGTCTTTTGGGTGACCTTCGGCACCATTTTTTTGGCGGAAATGGGGGATAAAACCCAACTGGCGGCTCTCACCATGGCCGCCGAGACCCGTTTGCCCCTGACGGTCTTTTTAGGGGGCAGCGCGGCCCTGGTCCTGGTTACCCTTTTGGGGGTATCCCTGGGGGGCTTTATCTCCCATTGGCTCCCCGAGGGGTTGCTGCAGAAGATCGCCGGGGCAAGTTTCATCCTGATCGGGGGATTGATGCTCTGGGGGAAATGGTGACGCCTTAGCCCCGCGTGCAATGCACCTGGCTAAGTACAGTATTTCATAAATACGGTAACGTCATATATCGCCCCCCTCACCCCAACCCTCTCCCCCCGAAGCGGGGGGAGAGGGGGCAGGTTAGGTCGCCGGGTTTAATGACGACAGAGCACGAAATCTGTTCCATCTTTTTCCCTCTCCCCCAATGGGGGAGAGGGTTGGGGTGAGGGGGAAGTAATCTTCACGAAGTAAACCATAGGTTAGCGAATTTATCAACGGTTGTACTAAGATACCGGTCTTTGCGGCTCCCTTGGCTTTTCAGGCCCAAGGCCCTTTATTTCCCGGGAGCTTTATAGTAGACTAAAGCTAACCGTTTGCCTTTATTAATCTTTTTTTCGGTCGCCTCCATGGCAAGCATTACCGAGCCGCACCCGCAGCAGGCGCGATATCCCAACCTGGTCCTCATCGGCTACCGGGCCACCGGCAAGACTTCCGTGGGGGCCCGGCTGGCGGAGATGTTGCACTGCCCTTTTGTGGACCTGGACCAGGCGCTGGTCCGTCAGGCCGGTCGATCCGTCGCCGACATCGTGGCGCAGGGCGGTTGGGCTGAGTTCCGGCGGCTGGAAAAGGAGTTGGTGGCCCGGTACCGGGACGCCCGGGGGCTGGTTTTGGCCACCGGCGGCGGCGTCGTCCTGGACCCGGACAATGTGGCGGCCCTCCGGGAAAACGGCATCCTCATCTGGCTGACCGCGGACCCGGCTGCCATCCAGGCCCGGCTGGCTCAGGATCAGCCCCGGGACGCCAACCGCCCCAGTCTGACCGGGGGGGACACCATCCGGGAGGTTCTCGAAGTACTTGAGGCGCGCGCCCCCCTCTATCAGGCCGCGGCCCAGATTAGCGTGGACACCACGCATAACTCCGTGGCCCAGGTGGTGGAACTGGTGCTGGCGGCCCTAAAATCCGAGGAGACCAAAAACCTTGGCGGGTAATACCTTCGGACGCCTGTTGCGCGTAACCACCTGGGGCGAGTCCCACGGCCCGGCCTTGGGAGCCGTCATCGACGGCTGCCCGCCCCGGTTGTCCCTCAGCGCCGCGGACATCGAGGCGGAACTGGCCCGTCGCCGCCCCGGGGTGCAGGCCCACGCCACCAGCCGCCGGGAGCCCGACCAGGTGGAAATCCTGTCCGGGGTGTTCGGCGGCCAGACCACCGGCGCCCCCATCAGCCTGATCATCTATAACCGGGACGTCAGGAGCCAGGACTACGATGAGCTCCGGCACGTTTTCCGTCCCGGCCACGGCGATTTCACCTATCAGGCCAAGTACGGCATCAGGGACCATCGGGGCGGCGGGCGGGCTTCAGCCCGGGAAACCGCGGCCCGGGTGGCCGCCGGCGCCGTGGCCCAGAAGGTGTTAGACCAGGAGGGCGTGCAGGTTCTGGCCTACACCCTGGAGTTGGGCGGGGTGCGGGCCCAGAAAATGGATGAGAGCGCGATCTGGAACAACCCGTTCGCCTGTCCCGACCCGGAGGCCGCGGCCGCCATGGAGGCCCGGGTTCAGGAGGTCCGGGCGCTTAAGGATTCCCTGGGCGGGGTTGTCCAGGTGCGGGTCCGGGGCTGCCCCCCGGGATTGGGGGAACCGGTCTTCGACAAGCTGGACGCCGCTTTGGCCGGGGCAGTGATGTCCGTGGGCGCGGTCAAAGGGGTGGAGATCGGCGCCGGCTTCAATGCCGCCCGCCTGCTGGGCTCAGAGAACAATGACCCCCTGGTTCCCGGCGGTTTCGCCTCCAACCACGCGGGGGGCATCCTGGCGGGCATCTCCAACGGCGCGGAGATCATCCTCAACGCCGCGGTGAAACCCATCCCCTCCATTGAGCGGGAGCAGCAGACCATCGACTTTCAGGGCCAGCCTCGCACCCTCACGGTTAAAGGGAGACACGACATCAGCGCCATTCCCCGCATCGTCCCCGTCATCATTGCCATGGTGCGCCTCACCCTGGCGGATTTTCTCCTGCGCCAGAGGGCGATTCAATGAAACCCACGATAGCCATTATCGGCGGCCACGGGCAGATGGGCCGCTGGTTCACGCGCTTCTTTGAAGGCCAGGGCTTGGAGGTCCTGGTGGCGGACCTCGACACTCCCCGGACTTCCCAGGAGGCGGCCGCCCAGGCCGATGTGGTGATCCTCTCGGTGCCCATCTTCAAGGTGACCGAGGTGGCCCGGGAAGTGGCCCCGCACCTGGCGCCGCACGCCGCCCTCATGGACCTCACCTCGGTAAAGCAGCGGCCCATGGCGGCCATGATGTCGGCGTTCCCCGGTGAAGTGGTGGGCACCCATCCCCTCTTCGGCCCCGGGGAAGCAACCATCGAGGGCCGGACCATGGTACTCTGCCAGGGGCGGGGGGAACGCTGGTTTCAGTGGCTCCAAGACCTCCTGACCCAGGCCGGCGCCCGGGTAAAGATCACCACCGCGGCGGAACACGACCGCCTCATGGCCGTGGTCCAGGGGCTGGCTCATTTCATCCTCATCGCCTTCGGAACGGTCATCCGCGACCTGGGGGTCTCCCTGGAAGACCTGGAGGAATTCTCCACCCCCACCTTTGCCACCCTGTATAACCTGACCCGCCACCTCCTGAACCAGGACCCCAAACTTTACGCCTGCATCCAGTTGCAGAATCCGGCCAACCGCATTGCCCTCCGGGCCCTGGAAGGCGCGGTGGCCGACATTCTCTACTTCATTCAACGCCAGGACGCCGACGGCTTGGTGCGCTTAATCGAGGAGCTTAAATAGGCGGGGCTGATTTATCACCAAGTGCCGTCAATCAATAACTAATCCCTGGAGGGGCGGCGCCTCACCCCCCTACGAAGCCTGGCACTGTATTACCTTATTATTGATATGACATGCAAAAGCCTTATTTTTTCCCCCCTTTTATAAAGGGGGGTAGGGGGGATTACTTAAGTGTTTCATAATCCCCCTAAATCCCCCTTTAAGAAAGGGGGACTTGAAACGCCTCTATTCAGGTTGGGCTACCCCGGGAGTTACCCATGCTGGATCTGAAGTTTGTGAGAGAACACCAGGAGGAAGTGGAACAGGCCTTGAAAAACCGGGGCCAGGCGATCTCCCTGGATGAGTACCGCGGACGGGAGGCCGAGCGCCGCCGGTTCCTGACCCGTCTGGAAGAGTTGCGCCACGAGCGCAACACCCTGTCCAAAGAGGTGGGGGCCTTGATGCAGGCCGGCCAGCGGGATGAGGCCGAACTGGTTAAGGCGCAAGCCGCTTCGATTAATGCCGGGATAAAAGACCTGGAGGCCCAGGCCGAGGCCCAGGACTCCTGGGTGCGAGAGTTCCTCCTCAACCTGCCCAACATCCCCCACGAGTCCGTGCCCCTGGGGGCGTCCAGCGACGACAACCCGGTGGTGCGGACCTGGGGAGAAGCCCCCCGGTTCGACTTTCCACCCAAGGCCCACTGGAATATCGGGGAGAACCTGGGCATCCTGGATTTCGAGCGGGCCGCCAAGATCACCGGGGCCCGCTTCGCCCTCCTCAAGGGGGCCGGGGCCTTGCTGGAGCGGGCCCTCATCAACTTTATGCTGGAACTGCATACCCGGAAGCACGGCTATACGGAAGTGCTGCCGCCTTTTATTGCCAATGCGGATTCCCTGCGAGCCACCGGGCAGCTCCCCAAGTTTCAGGAGGATTTATTCAAGCTGGAAGGTTTGAACTATTTCCTGATCCCCACCGCGGAGGTGCCGGTCACCAACATCCACCGGGATGAAATTCTCCCGGCCGAGGACCTGCCCCTTTATTACACCGCCTACACCCCCTGTTTCCGGTCCGAGGCGGGTTCCTACGGCAAGGATGTCCGGGGCCTGATTCGCCAGCACCAGTTCAACAAGGTGGAGTTGGTGAAATTCACCCTGCCCGAGACCTCTTATGACGAGTTGGAGCGTCTGCTCCACGATGCGGAAGCAGTGTTGCAGGAGTTGGGCCTGCACTACCGGGTGGTGGTCCTGTGCACCGGGGACATGGGCTTTGCCGCGGCCAAGACCTACGACATCGAGGTCTGGCTGCCGGGGCAGGCTCTCTACCGGGAAATCTCGTCGTGCAGCAACTTCGAAAGCTACCAGGCCCGCCGGGCTTCTATCCGCTGCCGCCGCCCCGGGGCCAAGGGCGTCGAACTGGTCCACACCCTGAACGGCTCCGGCCTGGCGGTGGGCCGCACCCTGGTAGCCATCCTGGAGAACTGCCAGGAGGCCGACGGCCGGGTGGCGATACCCGAAAAACTGCGCCCGTACATGGGAGGAATGGAGAGAATCGGTTTTTAGTTTTTGGTTTTTGGTAATAACCCAGAGCTACAAACTATCCAGGGTACAATACCAAGTTGCAGTCAAAAAACAATTAATACTTATGTCATTCTGAACGGAGCGTAGCGGAGTGAAGAATCTCTGCCGCTCAAAAAGAGAGATTCTTCGCTCCGCTCAGAATGACAAATAATAGTCGTTTGCTTGCTTTTTGGCATAAAAACTACCAAGGGGCGGCGCCCTCGCCGCCCCTACGATTAGTGTGCCGGGCATGCACAGCAGCTTGGAGGTGAAAGTCCTCTACCCAACCTGATGGAGGTGAAGGGTTAGCGAAGCGCAAGGGCGTCGTCGTGAGGCGGGGTCTGAAGGAAGCGTGGAGCAAAGCCACGACCTGACGGACAGAAACCGGATACGAGGCAGGTTTGGTCGGACGAGGGGGCAAATGATCGCGAAGTCCATATCCATCAAGGGCCAGGGCTGTAAATTCGGCAGGTGTGTGGCGAAGGCGGTTGTGCTTACCCCGGGAGGCCTGGGTCGTGTCCCGGAGGCGGGACTGGGGGGGTCGTGAGGCCCTCT
>Ga0194126_10001481_pt1 | contig 39391 bp, 37 predicted proteins | sample TA2KigC150mmetaG_FD_148641 | JGI IMG/M metagenome (GOLD analysis project Ga0194126, IMG submission 148641) | Freshwater microbial communities from Lake Tanganyika, Tanzania - TA2015035 Kigoma Deep Cast 150m | ecosystem: Environmental > Aquatic > Freshwater > Lake | place: Tanzania: Lake... | reverse complement strand
GCCGAACATCATGACGTCGCCGGCGGCTTTCGATTTGAAGACGATCAGCATGGGTGTGCATTATACGGTCGGCTGATAGAATCATCACCCATGGACACACTCAAACACCTGTTCGAAAACAACCGCGCCTGGGCCGAGAAGATCACGGCCGAGGACCCGGCCTTCTTCGACAAGCTCGCGCGCCTGCAGTCGCCGGAGTATCTGTGGATCGGCTGCTCCGACAGCCGCGTGCCGGCCAACCAGATCACCGGGCTGGCGCCGGGCGAGGTGTTCGTGCATCGCAACGTCGCCAACGTCGTGGTGCACACCGATCTCAACTGCCTCTCCGTCATGCAGTTCGCCGTCGACGTGCTCAAGGTGAAGCACATCATCGTCTGCGGCCATTACGGCTGCGGCGGCGTGCGCGCGGCGCTCCTCGGCGACCGCCTCGGCCTCATCGACAACTGGCTGCGCCACATCCAGGACGTGCGCGACCGTCATGCCGCGATGCTGTCGCCGCTGTCCGTGGATGGTGCGCACCGCCTGCTGTGCGAACTGAACGTCATCGACCAGGTGTCGAACATCGCGCGCACCACCATCGTGCGCGACGCCTGGGAGCGCGGCCAGCCGCTCGCGGTGCACGGCTGGATCTACGGCCTCGCCGACGGGCGCCTGCGCGACCTCGGCATGACGGTCGAGCGCTTCGACGCGCTCGAGGCGACCTACCGGAACGCGCTGAAGCAACTCGCATGAGCCGGGTCGCCGCCGTCTTCGCTGGCGGCGTGCGCCCGCTGCCGCCGGAAGGCCAACCCTCCGGCATCGTCAAGCACGCCGTGGCCGGCCCGGTGGCGCTCGGTTTCGAAGGCCTCGCCGGCGACGCGCAAGCCGACCGCAAGGTGCATGGCGGGCCGGACAAGGCGCTGCACCACTATCCGGCCGAACACTACGCAGCCTGGGCGGCGGCCTATCCGCAATGCGCGGCGCAATTCGTGCCCGGCAGCCTCGGCGAGAACGTGTCGACTACCGGCTGGACCGAGGAGAACGTCTGCGTCGGCGACGTCTTCCGCATCGGCGCGGCGCGCGTGCAGGTGACGCAGCCGCGCAGTCCCTGCTGGAAGATCAACCATCGCTACGGACTGGAGAACGCGCTGCAGTTCGTCGCCGAGCGCGGCCTCACCGGCTGGTACTGCCGCGTGCTGGAGCCCGCTAGCATCGCGGCGGGCGACGCCTTCGAGCTGATCGGGCGCAACGCCGATCCCGTGACGCTGAAGCGTCTCTGGCAGGTAACGCGCAGCCACCGGCCGGCGGCGGAGGAACTGTCGCGCCTGGGGTGGACGCCGGGCCTGTCGGAGAGTTGGGCCGAGAAGCTGCGCGGCCGGCTCGAGTGGCTCCGGCAGAACGGCTGACATGAATATCTGGGTTCGGGTCTTTCTGCCTTTCGCTGCAGGCTACTTCCTCTCCTACCTGCTGCGCACGGTGAACGCCGTCATCGCGCCCGAACTGGCGCGCGAGCTGTCACTCACCGCCGCCGACCTTGGCCTGCTCACCAGCGCCTACCTGCTGACCTTCGCCGCCTTCCAGATCCCGCTCGGCGTGCTGCTCGACCGCTACGGCCCGCGCAGGGTGGAGGCCGCTCTCATGCTCATCGCCGCGGCGGGCACGCTGCTCTTCGCCTTCGGCACGTCGACGACCCAGCTCACGCTGGCGCGCGGCCTGATCGGCCTCGGCGTCTCGGCCTGCCTGATGGCCGCCTTCAAGGGCTTCGCGCAGAACTTCCCGCCCGAGCGCCAGGCTTCCCTCACCGGCGCCATCATGGCTTCGGGCGGGCTGGGCGCCGTCAGCGCCAGCCTGCCGCTGGAGTTCGCCCTGCCGCTGTTCGGCTGGCGCGGCGTGTTCCAGGGGCTGACTTTCCTGCTCGTCGCGGTCGCCGCGCTGATCTTCTTTTCCGTGCCGCAGCGCGAGGCTGGCGTCTCCCGCGACAGCCTCGGCACCCAGTTGAAGGACGTCGCCGGCATCCTCGCCAATCGCGTCTTCTGGCGCTACGCGCCGCCGATGGCGCTGATCACCGGCGGCTTCATGGCGGTGCAGGGCCTGTGGGCGGTGCCCTGGCTGATGAATGTCGATGGCCTGAGCCGCCACGGCGCGGCGGAAGTGCTCTTCGCGCTCAACCTCGCCATGCTGGTCTCCCACCTCGGCATCGCCACCTTCGCCACGCGCCTGGCGCGCGCCGGCATCCGGCCGCAGGCCCTGCTCGTCGGCGGCTACGGCCTGGCGCTCGCCGCCCAGGCGGCGATGGTGGTCGGCCTGCAGCCCGCCTTGCCGATGTGGTTCGCCTACGGCGTCGGCGTCTCCGGCGGCTCGCTCGCCTATGCGCTGCTCGCCGGCCATTTCGATCCGGCGCTGTCCGGCCGCGTGACGACGGCGCTCAACCTGCTCGCCTTCGTCGGCGCCTTCTCGCTGCAGTGGGGGCTGGGCCTGCTGATAGACGGCCTGGCGGCCAGCGGGCTGTCGACGGCCGCCGCCTATCGAGGCACCTTTATCCTGCTCGTTCTGCTGCAGGCGGCGAGCTACACTTGGTTTCTGCTCGAAGGCCGCCGCAGATAATCAAAATTCCAGCGGGTCGATGTCGATGTGCCAGCGCAAGGCGCGCGGTGCCTTCAGTTCGCGGATCGCTTCCAGCCAGGCCGCGAGGAAGGCCTGCAGCGCCGGCCGGCTGTGCGATTCGATGAGCAGCTGGGCGCGCTCGAGATGGGCTAGGCGATGCAGGCGCATCGGCACCGCATCGTAGAACCTGACTTCTTCCGGGCGCAGCTCGCCGCCCGTTTCCGCCGCCGTTTTCAGGAAAGCGAGCGCCTGCTTCAGTTCCGGCGCTTCGGCACGGAGTATGGCCTGGTGGGTGAAGGGCGGGAAGCCGGCCCGTTCGCGCTCGGCGAGCTGCCCGGCGGCGAAGGCGGCGAAGTCGTGCGCCGCCAGCGCGCGATAGAGCGGATGGTCTGGGTACTGCGTCTGTACCAGCACCTGGCCGGGCAGCGCGGCGCGGCCGCTGCGGCCACCCACCTGCATGAGCTGCGAGAACAGCCGCTCCGGCGCGCGGAAGTCGGCGGCGAACAGCGCCGCGTCGGCATTCAGCACGCCGACCAGGGTCAGATTGGGGAAGTCGTGGCCCTTGGCCAGCATCTGCGTGCCGACGAGGACGTCGGCTTCCCCCTTGTGGATGGCTTCGAGCACGCCGTGCCAGCGCGACTGACTTTTTGCGCTGTCGCGATCGACGCGCAGGATGCGCGCCTGCGGGAAGCGCGCAGTGAGCGCTTCCTCCAGTCGCTGCGTGCCGCGGCCGAAGGGATGGATGTCCTGGTTGCCGCAGGTCGGGCAGGCGACCGGGATGCGCGCCTCGCGCCCGCAGTGGTGACAGCGCAGCCGCTTGTCTGCGAGGTGCACCACCAGGTTGGCGGCGCAGCCGGGGCAGCGGCTCACCCAGCCGCAGGCCGGGCAGGCCAGCACCGGCGCGTAGCCGCGCCGGTTGAGGAAGATCAGGCTCTGCTCGCCGCGCTCCAGCCGCGAGGCGATGGCCCGCAGCAAGTGCTCGCTCATGCCGTCCTGCAGCTTCTCGCGGCGGGTGTCGACGCAGCGCACCTCGGGCATGGTTTCCGCCACGGCGCGGGCGGTCAGTTCGAGCAAGGTGTAGCGGCCGGCCTGCGCGGCGGCCCAGCTCTCCAGCGAGGGCGTCGCCGAGCCGAGGACGATCGGCACCTTGCGCTGCTTGGCGCGCCACACCGCCACGTCGCGCGCCGAGTAGCGCATGCCCTCCTGCTGCTTGAAGGACGAATCGTGCTCCTCGTCGACGACGATCAGGCCGAGGCGCGGCAGCGGCGTGAACACCGCCAGCCGGGTGCCCAGCACGATGTCGGCTGCGCCCTCGAGTGCCTGAAGAAATCCCGCCGCGCGCGCGCCTTCGGCCAGGCTGCTGTGCAGGCTGACCAGCCTCGCGCCTGGAAAGCGATTGCTCACCCTCGCCTCGAGTTGCGGCGTCAGGGCGATCTCCGGCACGAGAAGCAGGGCCTGGTCGCCGCGCGCCAGCGCCTGCTCGATCAGGCGCAAATAGACTTCCGTCTTGCCGCTGCCGGTGACGCCGTGCAGCAGGAAGGGCGCGAAGCGGCCCAGGGCCTGCGCCACCGCGTCGACCGCCTGCCGTTGCTCGGCCAGGAGTTCCGGGCCGGGCGAAGCTTTCAGGTTCGGCGCTTCGCGCTCGACCGCCAGCCAGCCTTTCGCGACGAGATCGGGCAGTTGCCTTGACGCGCCGGCGGACACCTCGCGCAGTTCGGGGCCGCTCATCGCGCCGTTGAGTTCCAGCGCCGCCAGCAGGCGCGCGGCGATGCCGCGCTGCTTCAGATCCGGCAGGACGCTGCGGCCGCTTTCCGTGATGCGAAACTGACGGCGATCCGGCAGCCGCGGCAGGGTGTCGCGCCGCCGCAGGGCCGGCGGCAGGGCGAGGGCGATGACTTCGCCGAGCGGATGCTGGTAATAGCGGCTGCAGAAATCGGCCAGCGCCAGCCAGTCGGCGGGGAGCGGCGGCGCATCGCGCAGGATGGCGCGCGCGGGCTTGAGTTTTTCAGGTGGCAGTTCGCTTGTCGACAGCACTTCCAGAATGACGCCGATCTTCTCGCCGCGCCCGAACGGCACGCCGACGCGGCGTCCGACATCGTCCGCGCGCGCATCGGATGCGAGGTAATCGAAGCCCCGCATCAAGGGCACGTCGAGCGCGACGCGGATGATCGGCAAAGTCATTTCAGCATTCTGCGCGAGTTGGTCTCACATCTTCGCGCGAAGTATTGAAATCGACGCTAACTGCCTGCAATGAAAGCGCAATAATCTTGTCCACAAAATCTGTGGATAACTTTGTGGGAAATGCTCGCCTAAAAAGCTTAACTCCTCAACGATAAAGGCTTTTTCTTTCTCCGCCCAGAAATTCATCGATAAAAATTCCTTAAAAAACATATAAATATAAAAATATGCGGAATGATGCTTGATTGTTGGCAGATTTTCCGTGCGGAGCAGGCTCTTGTGCATAAGTCAAGCCCCGCAACCTTCGCGGAAAGCCTTTTCCCATGCGGTTTTCCGGCCCGCCGCCTCGCCAAGCCGCGCCCCGCCTGGGATTCGGAAGGGGGGTCTCCGGAAGCTAGGTCTGGCGCAGTTTTCGGCTGTGCTCGTGCACCGCATTGACGAGCGCGGCGACGTGCTCGGGCGGTGTGAACTGCGAGATGCCGTGGCCGAGATTGAAGACATGGCCGCTGCCCGGACCGAAGGCATCGAGGATGGCGCAGGCCTCTTGCGCGATCTTGTCCGGCTGGGCGAACAGCGTCATCGGGTCGAGGTTGCCCTGCAGCGCCACCTTGTCGCCGACGCGACGGCGCGCCGCGCCGATGTCGGTGGTCCAGTCGAGGCCGACGGCGTCGCAGCCGATGGAGGTAATGTCCTCCAGCCACTGGCCGCCGCCCTTGGTGAACACGATGCTCGGGATGCGCGCGCCGCCGTGCTCGCGCGTCAGGCCCTCGACGATGCGCTGCATGTAGGCGAGCGAAAACTCCTTGTAGGCGCGCTGGCTGAGCGTGCCGCCCCAGGTGTCGAAGATCATCACGGCCTGGGCGCCGCACTCGATCTGCGCATTGAGGTAAGCGGTCACTGCCTCGGCATTCACCGCTAGCACGTGGTGCAGCAGGTCGGGGCGGTCGTAGAGCATGGACTTGATGGTGCGGAAGTCATCCGAGGCGCCGCCCTCGATCATGTAGCAGGCAAGCGTGAACGGACTGCCGGAGAAGCCGATCAGCGGCACCGAGTTGTCGAGGGCGCGGCGGATCTCCGCCACGGCGTCCATCACGTAGCGCAGTTCCACCCCCGGGTCGGGCGCGGCCAGGTTGCGGATCTCCCACTCCTCGCGCAGCGGCCGCTCGAACTTCGGCCCCTCGCCCTCGGCGAAATACAGGCCGAGGCCCATGGCGTCGGGCACGGTGAGGATGTCGGAGAAGAGGATGGCGGCATCGAGATCGTAGCGTGCCAGCGGCTGCAGGGTCACCTCGCAGGCCATGCGCGGGTTCTTGCACAGATTCATGAAATTGCCGGCGCGGCGGCGCGTCTCGCAGTATTCCGGCAGGTAACGGCCGGCCTGGCGCATGAGCCAGATCGGCGTGTGTTCGGTCGGCTGGCGCAGCAGGGCGCGCAGGAAGGTGTCGTTTTTGAGCTTGTTCATCGCGCGAGTTTACCAGCCAAGGTAATGGAGCGGGCGCAGCCCGCAACCGCCGTCACCCCCGCCCGCGGGGCGGGGGCCGGGGGGGGTGGGTCGTCACTTGCGCCAGAAGGCAGGCGTCAGGACCACCAACAGGGTGAATATTTCCAGCCGCCCGAGCAGCATGGCGAAACTGCAGACCCAGACCTGGAAATCGTTGAAAACGCCGTAGTTGCTGTCCGGCCCGACCAGGCCGAGGCCGGGTCCGGTGTTGTTGAAGCAGGCCACCGCCGCCGAGAAGGCGCTGAGGATGTCGATGCCGCTCGCCGCCAGCACCAGCGTGAAGAAGATGGTGCACACCATGTAGAGGAAGCCGAAGCCGAGCACCGAGAGGATGATCTTGTTGGGCACCACGGCGCCGCCCAGCTTGATGTAGGTCGTTGCGTTGGGGTGGATGGAATGCGCCACCTCGCGGAACACCTGCTTGTAGAGAATGATGGCGCGCATCATCTTGAGGCCGCCGCCGGTCGAGCCGGAGCAGGTGGTGAAGCTGCACAGGAACAGCATCCACAGCGGCGCGAAGAAGGGCCAGCGCGAGTAGTCGGTCGAGGCATAGCCCAGCGTCGTCGCCACCGACACGGTGTTGAAGGCGGCGTGGCGCAGGGCCACGGAAAACTCCGTGTAGTAGTTCTGCTGCCAGATGTAGGCGGCGATCAGCAGCACGCTGCCCGCCATCACCAGCAGGTAGTAGGGGGCTTCGCCGTCGCGCAGGTAGGGCCGCAGGCTGCGCCCCGAGAGCGCGGCGAAATGCGTCACATAGCTTATTCCGGAGACGAGGGCGAAGCCGATGGTGATCCCTTCCAGCACGGGCGAATCGAAGTAGGCGAAGCTGGCGTCGTGGCTGGAGAAGCCGCCGAGGGCCACCGTGCTGAAGGCATGCGTCAGGGCGTCGAGCCAGCTCATGCCGAACAGGCCGTAGGCCAGCGTACACAGGAGCGTCAGGAAAACGTAGATGATCCAGAAACCCTTTGCCGTTTCGGTGACGCGCGGCGTGATGCCGGCTTCCTTGACCGGCCCCGGCACCTCGGCCTTCATCAACTGGCGGCCGCCGACGCCGAGCAGGGGCAGGATGGCCACCGCCAGCACGATGATGCCGAGGCCGCCGATCCAGTGCAGCTCGGTGCGCCAGAGGTTGATCGAGGGCGGCAGCTTGTCGAGCCCGGAAAAGGCGGTGGCGCCGGTGGCGGTGAGGCCGGACACGGCCTCGAAATAGACGTCGGCGAAGCGGGCGTCCGGAATGCCGAAGATCAGCGGCAGGGCGGCGATGGCGGGCAGCAGCACCCAGCACAGCACCACCAGCAGCACGCCGTCGTTGGGGCGCAGTTCGCGGCGGAAGCGCTGCGTCGAAAGAAGCAGGACACCGCCGATAACCAGGGTGCCGAGGAAAGCCTCGTCGAAGGCGGTCAGCGCGCCGTCGCCGATCCACCACGACACGCCGATCGGCAGCAGCATGGCGCAGCCGAACATCAGCGCGATGCGGGCGAAGACGTTGAGGACGGCGAGCAGGCGTTCCATGGCGCGCTCATTTCCTCCAGAAGGTGGGCGTGAGCACCACCAGCAGGGTGAACACCTCGAGGCGGCCGAGCAGCATGGCGATGGTGCACACCCAGGTCTGGAAGTCGGTGAGGGACTTGAAGGTGGTCGCGGGGCCGACCTGGCCGAGGCCCGGGCCGGTGTTGTTGAAGCTCGCCACCACGGCGGAGAAGGCCGTGACGATATCCTGGCCGGCGAAGACCATCAGCAGCGTGAGCGAGACGATGATCGCCATGTAGATGAAGCTGAAGGCGAGCACGGCGAAGATGATCTTGTTGGGCAGCGGCGCGTCGGCCAGCTTGACCGTGCGCACGGCGTTCGGGTGCACGGTGTGCACCACCTCGCGCATCACCTGGCGGAAGACGATGATGGCGCGCATCATCTTGATGCCGCCGCCGGTCGAGCCGGCGCAGGTGACGAAGCTGCAGAGGAAGAGCATCCACAGCGGCGCGAAGAAGGGCCACTGCGCGTAGTCGGTGTTGGCGAAGCCGGTGGTGGTGGCGATCGACACGACGTTGAAGGCGGCGAAGCGCAGCGCGGTCCAGAAATCGGCATAGGTATGGGTCTGCCAGAGATAGACGGCGATGCCGAGCACGCTGGCGTACATCACGCCGACGTACCAGCGGATCTCCGGATCCGCCCAGTAGAAGGACAGGGTGCGCCGGCGCACGGCCATGAAATGCGTGGCGAAGTTCATGCCGGCGAGCGTCATGAAGACGATGGCGACGAGTTCGACGCGCGGCGAGTTGAAGTAGGCGTAGGAGGCGTCGTGGCTGGAGAAGCCGCCCAGGCCGAGCGTGGTGAACATGTGGATGACGGCGTCGGCCCAGCCCATGCCGGCCCAGGCGTAGCCCAGTGTGCAGGCAATCGCCAGGCCGAAATAGACCAGCCAGAGCCCCTTCGCCGTCTGCGCTATGCGCGGCGTCAGCTTGGTGTCCTTGATCGGGCCGGGCGACTCGGCCGTGAAAAGCTGGCGCCCGCCGACGCCGAGCAGCGGCAGGATGGCCACCGCCAGCACGATCAGGCCCATGCCGCCGAGGAAGACGAGCAGGGCGCGCCACAGGTTGATCGAGTAGGGCAGGGTGTCGAGCCCCTCGATCACCGTGGCGCCGGTGGTGGTGAGTCCCGACACCGCCTCGAAATAGGCGTCGGTGAAGCTCATGCCGCGCAGGAAATCCATCAGCGGGATTGCGGCGAAAACCGGCACCAGCACCCAGACCAGGGACACCAGCAGGAAGCCGTCGCGCACGCGCAGCTCCTCGGTATGGCGCCGCGTCAGCCACCAGAGCAGAGCGGCCGGGGACAGCGTGATGAGGAAGCCGCGCAGGAAGGCGCCGGCGGCCTTGTCGTGCTCGAACCAGGCCACCGCAGCCGGCACCAGCATGGTGAGGGCGAAGACGAGCAGCACCAGCGCGAAGACGCGCAGGACCGCCAGCGGATTGCTCAAAGCGCCCTCCCCCCGACCCCCTCCCGTGGGGAGGGGGTGACGGCGGTTCGCCGCTGCGCGGCTCCGGGTGCTGGCTGCGCCATCCTTGGGACGGCCCGGCGGATGGCGCTCACAGGAATCCGACGCCGACCTGGAACAGTTTCTCCACCTTCGGCACCAGGCTCTTCGAGACGACGAAGACGATGACGTGATCCTCGGCCTGGATCACCGTGTCGTGGTGCGCCATGATCACCTTGTACTCCGGCACGCTGTCGGGATCTTCGGTAAACACCGGCCGGTCGCGGGGCTGGAGGCGGCGCACGATGGCGCCGATGGTGGCGCCCTTGATGACGGGCAGCTCCTCGATGCGGCGGCCGACGACCTGGGAGGATTTCTGGTCGCCGTGCACCACCAGTTCGAGCGCCTCGGCGGCGCCGCGCCGCAGGCTGTGCACCGCCGCCACGTCGCCGCGGCGCACGTGCGCCAGCAGCGTGCCGATCGAGGTCTGCGCCGGCGAGATGGCGATGTCGATCTGGCTGCCCTGCAGCAGCTCGGCGTAGGCGCGCCGGTTGATCAGCGCCGCGACGCGGCGCGCGCCCATGCGCTTGGCCAGCAGCGCCGACATGATGTTGTTCTCGTCGTCGTTGGTCAGCGCGAGGAACATGTCCATCTGGTCGACGTTCTCGTCCTCGAGCAGCTTCTCGTCGGTGGCGTCCCCCTGCAGCACCAGGGCGCTTTTCACGTTCTCGGCCAGCCACTCGGCGTGGCGCTTGTTGCGGTCGATCACCTTCACCTGGTAGTCGCTCTCGAGGGCGCGCACGACGCGGTGGCCGATGTTGCCGCCGCCGGCGATCATGACGCGCTTGACCGCCTTGTCCATGCGGCGCAGTTCGCGCATCACCTTGCGGATGTTCTTCGTCGCAGCCAGGCAGAACACCTCGTCGCCGACCTCGACCACCGTGTCGCCCTCGGGCGTGACCGGCGTGTCGCGGCGGAAGATGGCGGCGATGCGCGCGTCGATCTGCGGCAGGTGCTTGCGCATGTCCTTGAGGGGATGGCCGACCAGCGGCCCGCCCTCGAAGGCGCGCACGGCGACCAGGCTGACCTGGCCGTCGGCGAACTCCAGCACCTGCAGCGCCTCGGGAAATTCGATCAGCTTGACGATGTAGTCGGTGACGATCTGCTCGGGACAGATGGAGTAATCGACGGCGAAATTCTCGTTGGAGAACAGCTCGGTCCAGTCGGCGAAGTCCGAGGAGCGCACGCGGGCGATGCGGGTGGGCAGGTTGAACAGGGCGTGCGCCGTCTTGCAGGCGCACAGGTTGGTCTGGTCGCTCTGCGTCACGGCGATCAGCATGTCGGCGTCTTCGGCGCCGGCGTGGCGCAGCACCGAGGGGCTGGAGGCGTTGCCGGTGACGGTGCGCAGGTCGAGGCGGTCCTGCAGCAGCGAGAGCCGGGCGGGGTCGGTGTCGACCACCGTGATGTCGTTGGCTTCCGAGACCAGGCTCTCCGCCACCGAGGTGCCGACCTGGCCGGCGCCGAGGATGATGATTTTCATTGTTCTTCGCCTTTCCTGCCGAGCTGAATGCCCAGCGCCTTGAGCTTGCGGTAGAGGTGAGTGCGCTCCAGCCCCGTCTTCTCCGCCAGCCGCGTCATGTTGCCGTCTTCGAGCTGCAGGTGGTGCTCGAAATAGACGCGCTCGAAGGCCTCGCGCGCCTCGCGCAGCGGCAGGTCGAGCGGCAGGGCCTGCGCCGCGGCGGAGGGCTGCGGCGCGAGCAGGCGCGTCACCTCCTCGCCGGCGATCTCCTCCTCCAGCGCGGCGAGCGCGAGCGAGCGCAGCGTGTTGCGCAGTTCGGCGTAGCCGCCCGTCCAGGCATGGTTGCGCAGGGCGTTCAACGCCGCCGAGGACAGGCGCCGCAGGGGCACCTCGCCGGCCTCGACGAGATGGGTGAGGATCTGCGTCGCCAGTTCCGGCACCTCGTCCTTCAGCTCGGCCAGGCCCGGCGCGCCGAGGCTGACCTCGGCGAGGCGGCGCAGCAGGGCCTCGTCGAAGCCGGCCGTTGCCAGCTCGGCCGCCGTCTGGCCGCTGGCCGCCACCAGGCGCAGGTCGAACTTCTCCAGGCGGTCGAGGGCGAAGGCAAGGTTCTTCTGCTGCAGACGCGAGAGGGCGGCCAGTTCCGCGGCGAAGAGCACGCCGCCGGCGGCCTGCTCCAGCGCCTCCAGCGCGAGCGGCTGGCCGTGGCCGGCCAGGTCGAGCCAGGGCCTGCCCGGCGCCTGCAGGCTGCGGCCGATCAGTTCGGCGAGGCTGCCGCTGCCGCTCTTGAGCATCAGCGCCCGGCTTTTCGCCGCCACCTGCTCGAGGCGCTTCTTCAGGTCGCGCAGCGGCCCGGAGCGGGAAAAGGCCGCCAGCGTCAGCTCGCTGCGCCGTGCCGCGGCGACTGACTTTTGCAGGGTGCGCTTGACCGCCGCCAGCAGCTTCTGCAGTGCGATCGGCTTCTCGAGGAAATCCTGCGCGCCGATGCGCGTCGCCTCCACCGCCGTGTCGATGGTGCCGTGGCCGGACATCATCACCACCGGCATGGTGAGCTGGCCGGCGGCCGACCATTCCTTCAGGAGCGTGATGCCGTCGGTGTCGGGCATCCAGATGTCGAGCAGCACCAGGTCGGGCCGCGCGCCGTTCCTCGCCGCGCGCGCCGCCGTGGCGTTCTCCGCAAGCTGCACGTCGTGGCCCTCGTCGGAGAGGATCTCCGAGAGCAGCTCGCGGATGCCGACTTCGTCGTCAACTACAAGAATCTTTGCCATATTTATTACCATCCCCCCATCCCCCTTCCCGCGGAAGGGAGTGACGGCCGTTCGCCGCAATGCGGCTCCATGTCATTGGCTGCGCCGCCCTTGGGGCGGCCCGGCGTGCGGCGCTCATGCCGCCAGAGGCAGCCGTATTATCACCTGCGCGCCGCGCGGCGCGGCGTTGGCGATCTCGATCTGGCCGTGGTGCTCGTCCACGATCTTCTTGACGATGGCCAGGCCCAGCCCGGTGCCCTTGGCCTTCGTCGTCACGTAGGGCTCGAAGGCGCGGGCGAGGATTTCCTTGGGGAAGCCGTTGCCGTTGTCGCTCACCGTGAGCAGGATGCTGCGCCCCTCGCGCCGCGTGGCGATGCGGATGGCCGGCTCGGCCGTCTCGCCCAGCGCGTCCTCGGCGTTGGCGACCAGGTTGTGGATGACCTGGCGCAGTTGCGCCGCATCGCCCGCCACGCGCGGAATGTCGTCCGCCAGCGCCACCGACAGGCGCGCGCGCGAGGATTCGTAGAGGCCGAGCACTTCCCCGACCAGGGCGTTGAGGTCGAGCGCCCCGAGCTGCGGCGGCGGCAGGCGCGCATAGTCGCGGAAGTCGTTCACCATGTGCTTCATCGCCTCGACCTGGTTCACGATGGTCTGCGTCGCGCGCTCGAGCATCTCCCGCTCGGCGCCGGAGAGCTTGTCGGACAGCTTGTGCGCCAGGCGCTCGGCGGAGAGCTGGATCGGCGTGAGCGGGTTCTTGATCTCGTGGGCGAGGCGCCGCGCCACCTCGCCCCAGGCGGCGGAGCGCTGCGCGGCGATGAGTTGCGTGATGTCGTCGAACACCACGACGCAGCCGCCGCCGGACGCCTCCGGCAGGCGCGAGCCGCGCACGAGCAGGGCCTGCGGCACGCCGGCGTCGTTCTGCATCTCGATCTCGCGCTGCCATTCCTCCGCCTTCGCCTCGCAGCCGGCGGCGATGGCGTCGCGCAGCTCGGGGTGGCGCGCCCATGCCGCGAGCGGCTGCCCGCGTGCGCCGTCCAGGTCGTCGCGCAGGATGGCGCGCGCGCCGTCGTTGGCCGCGCGCAGGCGCTTGTCCGCGTCGAAGGCCAGCACGCCGGCCGAGAGGTTGCCGAGCACGCTCTCCAGGTAGGCGCGCGCGCCTTCCGTCTCGGCGCGGCTTTTCTCGGCCTGGGCGCGCGCCTCGTCGAGCTGGCGCGTCATCTGGCTGAACTGCTGCGTCAGCACGCCCAGCTCGTCGCGCGTGGCGACGGTCTCGCGCGGCGAGTAGTCGCCGGCGGCCACCGCCTCGGTGCCGCGCGCCAGGATCGACAGCGGCGCCGAGAGGCGCCGCGCCAGCAGGAAGGCGAGCGCGACGGCGGCGAAGAGCGAGAGCAGCAGCGCCAGCGTCAGCGTCAGGGTGTACATCGTCTTCAGGCTGCCCTTGGCGAGCGACAGTTCCTGGTAGTCGCGGTAGGCGGCCTGCACGCTGTCGGCGTTGCGGGCGAGCGATTCGGGCACCGCCTGGGTGAGCTGCAATACCTGCGTCTCCCCGGTAAAGGAAAGCGCGGCCACCGGCGCCAGCACGCGCAGCGTCAGGCCGCTGGCGGGGTCGCCCTCGACGAGGCTCAGGCTGCGGCCCTGGCGCACCTGGCGCAGTTGGGAGGCGCTGGGCAGATCGGGCAGCAGGGCGCTGCGCTCCCCCGTGCTGCTGGCAACGACCAGGCCGGCGGGGGAGAACAGGGTGGCCGTCTGCACGCCGGCCTGCTCGCGCAGGCGATGCAGCTGGCCCGGCCGGGCGGCGCCGGTCGTCCCGCCCAGATCGAGCGCCATGGTGCCCGCCTTGTCGGCGAGGTCGTCGAGCAGGTAGTCGAGCGCGCTGCGGCCGAGGTTGAGGCCGCCCTCGAGCGCCTTGTCCACGCGCACGTCGAACCAGGATTCGATGCTTTTCACGGCGAACTGCAGCGAGACGGCATACACCAGCGCGCCGGGCACCACGGCCATGAGGGCGAACATCAGCATCAGGCGCAGCTTGAGGCGCGAGCCGAACACCTCCGCGCGGTGCTCGCGCCAGAGCTGGCCCAACTGCCACAGGACGAGGCCGAGCAGGACGGCGGCCACCGCGGCAGTGACGCCGAGCAGCCAGCGGTAGTGGCCGGCGAACAGCGCGGTGTTGGCCGAGGCCGAGGTGAGCAGGAAGAGCAGGACGCCGGCCAGCGCCGCCGCGGCGAGCAGCACCCATCTCATTTCGCGGGGCCCTCCGCGGCCGCCGGCGTGACGCTCCAGCGCCTGATCACGGCATTGATGTTCCAGTCCTTGTTGCCGATGGCGTCGACCTGGAGGGGTTTCGGCAGCTGGGTCAGGTCGAGCTTGAGGCGCAGCGCCGCGCTGTAGGCTTCGCCGGGCTTCAGCGCCGCCTTGTCCGCCACCGGCCAGTCGCGCAGGCGGGCGAGTACGCCGAGCGCCTCCTCCAGGGTGGCGAAGTTCTGGTGCAGCGCGCCCGCCGACAGGCGGTACTGGCGCGTCAGGGCGTTGTAGGCGAGGCGCCAGGTCTGCGATTTGCCGGCGACGTGCTCGTCGGCCCAGTACCAGCGCGGCTTGGTCAGCGCGAACTCGGCGACGAAATAGAGCGGCACGCCGCGATCGATCACTTCCTCGAGGCGCTGGCCGAGGGCGATGGCGAACTCGGCGTTGACCAGCCAGACCTCCTCGCCGGCGACGAGTTCGGCCTGCTTCACCTTGATCTCGCCGGCGCCGGCGGCGAGGGAGAGCAGCGAGAACGCGAGGAACAGCAGCGTCGCGGCAATCCGCCGTGCGAGGCCGTCAGGCCTGCTTTTCGAGAAGCGCGTAGTAAAAGCCGTCATGTTCTTTTTCGGGCAGCAACTGCAGGTCTAAGGCGCCGGCGGCGGGCAATCGCATGCAGTCTTCCTGTCGCGCGGCGAAGGCCGCGACCAGGCGACCGTTCTCCTCGGCGAAGAGCGAGCAGGTCGCATACAGCAATTTACCACCGGGCGCGAGCACCCGCCACAGGGCGTCGAGGATTTCCGCCTGGGTGCGGGCAAACCGCGCGATGTCGGCCGGGCGCCGCAGCCACTTGATGTCGGGGTGGCGGCGCACGACGCCCGAGGCGGAACAGGGCACGTCGGCGAGGATGCGGTCGAATTCGCGGCCGTCCCACCACTCGTCGGTCGCCCGGCAATCGACCGGGACGACACGCCAACCCCCCGCCCCCCTTCCCGAGGAAGGGGGTGACGAAGGTTCGCTTTGCTCCGTGTGGTTGGTACGCGCCGTCTTGGGGCGGCCCGGCGACGGCGCCGCGCGCAGGCCGAGGCGGAACAGGTTTTCCGGGATGCGCAGGGCGCGGCCGGCATCCGCATCGAGCGCCAGCAGGTCGACGTCGGCCAACTCGATGATGTGCGCCGTCTTGCCGCCGGGCGCGGCGCAGGCGTCGAGCACGCGCATGCCGTCGTGTGCGCCGAGCAAGGCCGCGGCGCGCTGGGCGCCGGCATCCTGCACCGAGACCAGCCCCTCGGCGAAGCCGGGCAGGCGTTCCACCGGGACGGGCCGTTCCAGCCGGATGGCGCCCCCGTCCAGCATCTGTGCCGGCAGCCCCGCTTCCTCCAGCCGCGCCAGAAAGTCAGCCGCCGCGGCACGGCGCCGGTTGACGCGCAGGGTCATCGGCGGCCGGTCGTTGCCGGCGGCGAGGATCGCCTGCCAGTCGCGCGGCCAGTCGCGGCGCAGCCGCTCGATCCACCAGCGCGGATGCTGCCAGCGGGCGACATCGTCCTGCAGGGCGGCGGCCTCGAGTTCGGCGCGGCGGCGCAGGAAGTTGCGCAGCACGCCGTTGGCGAGCGCCTTGAAGCGGCCGCGCGCCTGCGCCGCCGCGGCCTCCACCGCCTGGTCGACGATGGTGTGCGCCTCCTCCGGCCGCGCCTCGAGGCGGGCGAGCGCCACCAGCAGCAGGGCGCGCACGCCCTCCTCGCGCAGCGGCTTGTCCATGAGGCGCGAGAGGAAGAAGCTGCCGCGCCCGTAGGCGCGCAGCGTGGCGTAGGCGAGATCCTGCATGGCGCCGCGCTGCCCGGGCGGCAGCGCGGGCAGTTCGCGCCACAACTCGGCCAGCGCCTCGTTCAGGTTGCGGCCGGCGGCGACCCCGGCCACGGCGCGGGCGGCGCCATGCAGGGCGAAGGCCAGCGAGGTTTCGGCAAGCGAAGTGTTCATCGCGGCCGGTCGCGCGAGGGGATGCGGTACATATAGGTGGCGAGCAGCAGGCCGAACACGGCGAGCGCCGCCTGCAGCTCGGGCCAGGGCACGAAGAAGACGATGGAAATCCCCAGCGTGACGGACATCAGGGCGATGGCCGTCAGCTTGACGCGCCAGGGGATGCTGCGGTGGCGGCGCCACTCCAGGATGGTCGGCCCGAAGGTCGGGTTGTTGAGCAGCCAGTTGTAGAAGCGGCTCGAGGCGCGTGCGTAGCAGGCGGCCGCCAGCAGCATGAAGGGCGTGGTCGGCAGCACCGGCAGCAGGGCGCCGGCGATGCCGAGCAGGACGAACAGCGTGCCCAGGGCAACGAAGAGCAGGCGCATGGCCGGCGAATCGTGCCGGTTCATTTCCGCGCTGTAGTCGATGTGTTCTCGCCTTCGCTTCATGACAGGCCGGATTGTACGCGCCGGGAACGCGGAGCAGCGCTTGCGCTGCGACATTGCATTTATGCTCTTTTTCCTTTATTCTGCGCGGCCTTACGTCAAAATAAACATGCGCCCAAAGGGCTGCTGAAAGGGTTCTAGGGGAGAGGAATTGGGAGCATTCCGCAAAGAGCTGGCGTTCGCCGGCCGCATCGTCATGGTGGGCTTCGGCTCGATCGGGCAGGGCACCCTGCCCCTGCTGCTGCGGCACATCGATCTCGAGCCCGGCCAGATCACCATCGTCACGGGGGATGAGAACGGCCGAAAGGTGGCCGCCGAATACGGCGTCGAATTCCACGACTCGCCCCTCACGCCGGCCAATTATCGCGCCCTGCTCGAGCCGCGCCTCGCGCGCGGCGATTTCCTGGTCAATTGCTCCAACGACGTCTCCAGCGTCGCGCTGATCGCCCTCTGCCAGGAGCGCGGCGCGCTCTACATCGACACCTGCATCGAGCCGTGGGCCGGCGGCTACACCGACGCCTCGGTGACGCCCGAGGCGCGCTCCAACTATGCCCTGCGCGAAGCCGCGCTGGCGCTCAAGCGTCCCGGCACGCCCACCGCCATCCTCACCCACGGCGCCAACCCGGGCATGGTCTCCCACCTGGTCAAGGAGGCGCTGCTCAACATCGCACGCGATATCGGCCGGCCGGCCGAGGCGCCGAAGGATCGCGCCGGCTGGGCGCGCCTGGCGCAATCGCTCGGCATCAAGTCGATCCACATCGCCGAGCGCGACACCCAGGTGGCCGTGCCGCGCAAGGCGCCGGGGGAATTCGTGAACACCTGGTCGGTGGAGGGCTTCGTCGGCGAAGGCTGCCAGCCGGCAGAACTGGGCTGGGGCAGCCACGAGAAGCATTTCCCGGCCGATGGCCGCCGCCACGACCATGGCTGCAAGGCCGCCATCTGGCTCACCCGCCCCGGCGCCAGCACGCGCGTGCGCACGTGGACGCCGCTGGCCGGGGCGATCCACGGCTTCCTCATCACGCACGGCGAATCGATCTCGCTCGCCGACTATTTCACCGTCGGATCGGGCGACAGCCCCGATTACCGGCCGACGGTGCATTACGCTTATCACCCCAGCGACGACACCGTGCAGTCCGTGCACGAGCTGGCCGGCCGCAACTGGAAGCTGCAGGACAGCCACCGCATCGTCAAGGACGAGATCGTCTCCGGCATGGACGAGCTCGGCGTGCTGCTCATGGGCCACGAGAAGGGCGCCTACTGGTACGGCTCGCGCCTCTCCATCGAGCAGGCGCGCGCGCTCTGTACGCACAACAGCGCCACCAGCCTGCAGGTCACCGCCCCGGTGGTGGCCGGCGTGATCTGGGCGCTGAAGAACCCGGCCCGCGGCGTGGTCGATCCCGACGAGATGGACTACAAGGCCGTGCTCGACTTCATCCGGCCCTACCTGGGCGAGGTGGTCGGCGCCTACAGCGACTGGACGCCGCTGAAGGACCGCGGCTGGCTCTTCGAGGAAGATCTCGATCGCGACGACCCCTGGCAGTTCAAGAACTTCCGCGTCGTCTGATTTTGTTGTCTTAAGTCAAAGAGACACCCCCGCCGCCTGCCCAGAATGACATCGGGGAGGGTGCGATGGACCGTTCGACCATCATCCGCAAGACCGCCGCCGATCTGCGCGTTCCGCCGCATCTGGCGGACTACGCCGCGGCGTGCGCGGCGTTCAGCTGGGACGCCGTGCGCGCCGAACTGGCCGGCCTGCCCGGCGGCGGGCTCAACATCGCCCATGAGACGGTCGAGCGCCATGCCTGGGGCGCGCTGCGCGACAAGGTCGCCTTCCGCTTCCTCGGCGCGCAGGCGAAGCGCGACGTCAGCTACGGCGAACTGTCGCGCCTGACCAACCGCTTCGCCAACGTGCTGAAGTCCCTCGGCGTCGGCAAGGGCGAGCGCCTGTTCATCCTCGCCGGCCGCATGCCCGAGCTCTATGTCGCCGCGCTGGGCAGCTTCAAGAACGGCACGGTGGTCTCGCCACTCTTCTCCGCCTTCGGTCCCGAGCCGATCGCCACGCGCATCAAGCTCGGCGAAGGCGCCGTGCTGGTCACCACCGAACTCCTCTACGAGCGCAAGGTGGCGAAGATCCGCGGCGAACTGCCGACGCTGCGCCACGTGCTGCTGGTGGGCGAAGAGGGCCAGTCGACGAACACTCCCGGCACGCTCGATCTCGCCGCGCTGATGGCGCAGGCCTGCGACGATTTCGACATCGTGCCGACCGGTCCGGAGGACCTCTCGCTGCTGCACTTCACCAGCGGCACCACCGGCACGCCGAAGGGCGCCATGCACGTGCACGGCGCGGTGGCGACGCATTGGATGACCGGCAAGTACGCGCTCGACCTGCATGCGGAAGACATCTACTGGTGCACCGCCGACCCGGGCTGGGTGACGGGCACCTCCTACGGCATCGTCGCGCCGCTGCTGCACGGCGTCACCTCCATCGTCGACGCGGCCGATTTCGACGCCGAGCGCTGGTACCGCATCCTCGACGAGGAAAAAGTCAGCGTCTGGTACACGGCGCCGACCGCCATCCGCATGCTGATGAAGGCCGGCGCCGAGATCGCGAGGAAGCGTCGCTATCCGAATCTGCGCTTCGTCGCCAGCGTCGGCGAGCCGCTCAATCCGGAGGCGGTGTGGTGGGGAAGCGAGGTGCTCGGCCTGCCCATCCACGACAACTGGTGGCAGACCGAGACCGGCGGCATCATGATCGCCAACACGCCGGCGGCAGACATCAAGCCCGGCTCGATGGGGCGCCCCTTGCCCGGCATCGAGGCGGCCATCCTGAAGAAGGATGCGGAAGGAAAAGTCAGTCCCGTCGACACGACGGACACCGAGGGCGAACTGGCGCTCAAGCGCGGCTGGCCCTCGATGCTGCGCGGCTACCTGCACAACGAGGAGCGCTACCGGAAGTGCTTTGCCGGCGAGTGGTATCTCACCGGCGACCTGGCGAAGCGCGATGCCGACGGCTATTACTGGTTCGTCGGCCGCGCCGACGACGTCATCAAGTCGGCCGGCCACCTGATCGGCCCCTTCGAGGTGGAGAGTGCGCTGATGGAGCACCCGGCGGTGGCCGAGGCCGGCGTCATCGGCAAGCCCGACGAGATGGTGGGCGAGGTGGTGAAGGCATTCGTCTCGCTGAAGAAGGGCTTCGAGGCCTCCGATGCCCTGCGCATGGAGCTGCTCGGCCATGCGCGCAAGAAGCTCGGCGCCGCGGTGGCGCCGAAGGAGATCGACTTCCTGCCCTCGCTGCCGCGCACGCGCAGCGGCAAGATCATGCGGCGCCTGCTCAAGGCGCGCGAGCTGGGGCTGCCGGAAGGCGACACGTCCACGCTGGAAAGCGCATGAATCCGGTTCCCTACGACAAGAATTTCGCCCGGAAGCTGCTCTTCGACATGCTGCGCATCCGCCGCATGGAGGAGAAGTGCGCCGAACTCTACGGCGCGCAGAAGATCCGCGGCTTCCTCCACCTCTACATCGGCGAGGAGGCCTGCGCCGTCGGCGCCCTGCACGCGCTGGCGCCCGCGGACAACATCGTCGCCACCTACCGCGAGCACGGCCACGCCCTGGTGCGCGGCGTGTCGATGGACGCCATCATGGCGGAGATGTTCGGCAAGGCCGCCGGCTGTTCGCGCGGACGCGGCGGCTCGATGCACCTCTTCGACGCCGCCACGCGCTTCTTCGGCGGCAACGCCATCGTCGGCGGCGGCCTGCCGCTGGCCGTCGGCTTCGGCCTGGCGGATAAATTGCAGAAACGGCAGGCGGTCACCGCGGTGTTCTTCGGCGAGGGCGCCATGGCCGAGGGCGCCTTCCACGAATCGATGAACCTCGCCGCCTTGTGGCAATTGCCGGTGCTCTTCCTCTGCGAGAACAACCTCTACGCCATGGGCACGGCGCTCGGCCGCTCGGAGGCGCAGACCGACCTCTGCGCCAAGGCGGCCAGCTACGCCGTGCCGACGCTGAAGGCCGACGGCATGGACGTGGTGGCGGTGCACGAGGCGGTGAAGCTCGCCGCGGCACACGTGCGCGACGGCCTCGGCCCCTTTTTCCTCGAGCTGCAGACCTACCGCTTCCGCGCCCACTCGATGTTCGACCCCGAGCTCTACCGCGACAAGGCCGAGGTTGAGGAATGGAAGACGCGCGGCCCGCTGCACACCTTCTCGGCGCGGTTGAAGGCCGAGGGCAAGCTGACCGAAGAGGAATTCCTCGCATTCGACGCGAAGGCCAACGCGGAAGTGCAGGCGGCCGTCGACTTCGCCGAGGCGGCACCGTGGGAACCGGTGGATGAATTGCTGAAGGACGTGCACACGCCATGAAGATGACTTACCGCGAAGCCGTCCGCCAGGCGATGCACGAGGCGCTTGCCGCCGACCCGCGTGTGTTTCTCATGGGCGAGGACGTCGGCAAGTACGGCGGCACCTATGCCTGCTCGAAGGGCTTCCTCGAGGCATTCGGGCCCGAGCGCATCCGCGACACGCCCTTGTCCGAGCTCGGCTTCGTCGGCGCCGGCATCGGCGCGGCGCTGGGCGGGATGCGTCCCATCGTCGAGGTGATGACGGTGAACTTCAGCCTGCTGGCGCTCGACCAGATCGTCAACACCGCGGCGGCGCTGCGCCACATGTCGGGCGGCCAGTTCTCGGTGCCGCTGGTCGTGCGCATGGCCACCGGCGCCGGCCGTCAGCTCGCCGCGCAGCACTCGCACAGCCTGGAGAACTGGTACGCCCACGTGCCCGGCATCAAGGTGCTGGCGCCGGCCACCATCATTGATGCGCGCGGCATGCTCGGGCCCGCCCTGGCCGACCCCGACCCGGTGGTGATCTTCGAGCACGCCTTGCTCTACAACCTCGAGGGCGAGCTGCCGGACGACTGGCGCTGCGACATCGCCACGGCTGCGGTGCGCCGCGCGGGAACGGACGTCAGCCTGATCACCTACGGCGGCTCGCTGCCGAAGGCGCTCGCCGCCGCCGAGCAGCTCGCCGCCGAGAGCATCAGTGCGGAGGTGATCGACCTGCGCGTGCTGCGGCCGCTCGACACGGCGACCCTCGCCGCCTCGCTGCGCAAGACGCACAAGGCGGTGGTGGTGGACGAAGGCTGGAAGAGCGGCAGCCTGGCGGCGGAAGTGATGGCCTGCATCGCCGAGCAGTGCTTCTTCGATCTCGATGCGCCGGTGGCGCGCGTCTGCAGCGAGGAGGTGCCGATCCCCTACGCCAAGCACATGGAAGAAGCGGCGCTGCCGCAGCCGGGGAAGATCGTCGCCGCCGTCAGACAGGTACTCGGGAAATGATCGAATTCAAATTGCCGTCCCTCGGCGCCGACATGGACGAGGGCAAGCTGCTCGAATGGAAAGTCAGTCCCGGCGACACGGTGAAGAAGGGCCAGGTGGTGGCCATCGTCGACACCTCGAAGGCGGCCGTGGACGTCGAGATCTGGTGCGACGGCGTCGTGCAGGAACTGCTGGTGCAGCCGGGCGAGACCGTGCCGGTGGGCACGGTGCTGGCGACATTGACCGCGCCGGGCGAGGCAGCCGGCGCAGCGCCGGTCAGGCCTGAAGCCATGCCGCGCCGGCCAATCACGCCCGCAGCCCGCAAGCGCGCGAAGGAACTTGGCGTCGACCTCGACGCCGTAGCCGCCACCGGCCCGGGCGGCGCCGTCACCATCGAGGATGTCGAACGCGCTTCGGACATAGTCAGTCCTCCAGAAGCGCCGCCGCAGGGCAAGGCCGCGGAAATGCGCAAGGCCATCGCCGCGGCGATGAGCCGCTCGAAGCGCGAGATCCCGCACTACTACCTCTCCGAGCCGGTGCCGATGCGCTGCGCCTCGGCGTGGCTGGCGAAGGCCAACGAGGGCCGTCCGATCACGACGCGCCTGCTCATGGCCGCGCTGCAGCTGAAGGCGGTGGCGCGGGCGCTGAAGCGATTCCCCGAGATGAACGGCTTCTTCCGCGACGGCGCCTTCCAGCCGGCCGCCGCGGCGCATATCGGCGTGGCGATTTCGCTCAGGCAGGGGGGGCTCATCGCGCCGGCCATCCACGACGTCGGCGACAAGTCACTCGAGCAACTTATGCGCGACCTCACCGATCTCGTCAAGCGCGCCCGCGCCGGCAGCCTGCGCAGCTCGGAGATGTCCGACCCGACCATCACCGTCACCAATCTCGGCGAGCAGGGCGTGGCGGCGGTGTATGGTGTGATCTATCCGCCGCAGGTGGCGCTGGTCGGCTTCGGCCGCATTAGCGAGCGGCCGTGGGCGGAGAACGGCGTGGTGACGGTGATGCCCGTCGTCACGGCGAGCCTCGCCGCCGACCATCGCGTCTCGGACGGCCATCGCGGCGCGCTGTTCCTCGCGGAACTGCGCGACCTCATGCAACAACCGGAGAGTCTGTAATGGAAGAACAAGAACTGCGCGCCGTGGTGGTCGCCACGCTGAAGAGCATCGCTCCCGAGGTGGATGAGTCCGACCTGCGCCCCGACCGGCCGCTGCGCAATCAGGTCGACCTCGACTCGATGGACTGGCTCAACTTCCTCATCGGCCTGCACGAGAAGCTGAAGGTGGAGATTCCCGAGGCCGACTACGCCAGGCTGGTGACGCTGGGCGACGTGCTCGACTACCTGAAGGCGAAGCTGAAATAAGAAGGGCGGCGCGCACCGCCCCTGCCGAAGCGAAGCGGCGTGCCCTACTTCGCCGCCGCCGCCATGTATTCCACCGCCGCCTTGATGTCGGCATCCGACAGCGACAGGTTGCCGCCCTTCGGCGGCATGGCGCCCTTGCCCTTGATGGCGTTGGCCGTCAGGCCGCTCACCCCCGCCCCGAGGCGCGGCCCCCAGGCCGCCTTGTCGCCCAGCTTCGGCGCGCCCGCCGCGCCGGAGCCGTGGCAGGCGCCGCAGGCGGCATCGTAGGTCTTCTTGCCGGAGTCTGCCGCGGCCGCGCCGCCGGCCGCGGGTGCCGCGGCGGGGGCGGGCGCGGCCAGGGCCACCTGGGCCGCCGGCTGGATGCGCCGCAGGACGGCCTCCTCGCCCAGGTCGCCCGATTGCTTGCCACCCATCAGCTTGGCGACGCAAAACCCCGACACGGGCAAGACGATCGCCGCGACCAGCGCGACGACGATGACGGCCGGCGAGCCGCAGAGCCCGCCGCACTGCCCGTTCTGTTCGGCCATGCCTGCTTTCCTCGAACGCAATTGGATGCCGCGGATTATAACGGGCCCGATTGGACGCTCAGGGGGAAAACCGCTATTCTGTGCGCCCTTGCGCCCGTAGCTCAGCTGGATAGAGTACTGCCCTCCGAAGGCAGGGGTCGGACGTTCGAATCGTCTCGGGCGCGCCAGTTTCCCCGGCCTGCACTTCCGCAGGCCGGTTCAGCGAAAAGTCAGTTTCCGCGCGACGGCGCTCATTGCAGCTGCGAGGTGCACTGCGGGTAGCGCGTGGCCTTGAGCGGGATGGCCGACAGGCAGTGCGGGCATTCCCGGGTCGTCGGCGCTTCCGCGGCCGGTGCCGCTTCCTCGGCGCGCTTCAAGCGGCTCATCACCTTGATCGCCATGAAGATGGCGAAGGCGATGATGACGAAATCGACGATCGTGTTGATGAAGATGTTGTACTTGATGAGCGGGGCGCCGGCCTTTTCGGCGGTCTCCATCGTCTCATAGGTCTTGTCGCCGAGGTTGAGGTTGAGGTAGAGGTGCTTGAAGTCCACTCCGCCGAGGATGCGGCCGAACACCGGCATGACGACATCCTTGACGAGGGAATCGACGATCTTGCCGAAGGCGGCGCCGATGATGACGCCGACGGCGAGGTCGACGACGTTGCCCTTCATGGCAAATTCCTTGAATTCGCTGAGCATGCTCATGCCTGACTCCTTGTTATTCGAGACGGTGACAGTTTTAGCCGAATCGCATTTTCGCGCAACATGCCCTTGTCTGTTAATCTCGACGCTCCGCATGCCCGCGCAGGAGGATGCATGAAAGCGCTCAGGATCGTCGCCTTCGCCTTGGGGGGCGTCGTCGCCCTGCTGGCGGCCGTCGCCGTGTTCCTCGTCGCCACCTTCGACGCCAACAAGTGGAAGGGCGAGATCGCCCAGCTGGTGCAGGAGAAGAAGGCGCGCAGCCTGAGGATCGAGGGCGAGCTCGCGCTGTCGCTGTTCCCGTCGATCGGCGTCAGCCTCGGCCGCACCACGCTGTCCGAGCACAAGAGCGAGCAGGTCTTCGCCGCCGTCGACATGGCGCGCGTTTCGCTGCGCCTGCTGCCGCTGCTGTCGAAGCAGGTGGTGGTCGACACCGTCGAGCTGGAGGGCCTCAAGGCGCGCATCGTCCGCTTCAAGGACGGACGGCTGAACATCGACGACCTGATGGGCAAGGACGACAAGGAGCCGACGCCGCGCTTCGACATCGCCGGCGTCAAGCTCGCCGGCGGCGAGCTGGCCTGGCGCGACGAGAAGGCCGGCCAGGAGGTGGCGCTCTCCGGCGTGAACCTGACGACCGGCCGCCTGGCGAACGCCGCCAGCGACAGGTTCAGCCTGGAGGCGCGGCTGGCCGGCAGCAAGCCGAAGCTGGCGGCCGCGCTGAAGGCCGCCGGCGAGTACCGCTACGACCTGGACAGGAAGCGTTACGGCGGCACGAAGCTCGACCTGCGCCTGAGCGGGGACGTGGCCGACATGAAGGCGCTGGAGCTGGCCCTCGCCGCAGCCGCGCTGCAACTGGCCGGCGCGAACGAACTGGCCATCGACCAGCTGGTGCTGACGGCGAAGGGCAAGGAGGCGGGCGATGCCTTCGAGGCCAGGCTGGCACTTTCCGGCGTGGAGGGCAAAAGTCCGTCTCTGCAGGCCGGCAAGCTGACGCTCGATCTCGATGCGCGGCAGGGCGAGACCACGCTGAAGGGCAGCCTGGCCTCGGTGCTCTCCGCCAATCTGGACAAGCAGACGGTGGAGCTGCCGGCTTTCAAGGGCGAACTGAACGTGGCCCATCCGCAGATGCCGATGAAGAGCGTGAAGCTGCCGCTCGCGGGCGGTCTGCGCGCCGACATCGACGGCCAGACCGCGGCATTGCATGCCGACACGCAGTTCGATGAAAGCAGGATCGCGGCGAAGGTCAATGTTTCGCGCTACAGCCCGCTGGCGCTCGTCTTCGACATCGACATCGACCGGCTCAACGTGGACAAGTACCTGCCGCCGGACAAGGGCGCGTCTGGCGCCAAGGGGGCCGCCGACAAGCCCATCGACTTCTCGCCGCTCAGGGGACTCAACGCCAACGGCACGGTGAAGATCGGCCAGCTGCAGGTGGCCAACGTCAAGGCCGCCAACGTGCGACTGGAGGTGAAGGCGGCCAATAGCCGGCTCGACGTCGCGACCGCCGGCGCCACGGTGGCGGCGATGAAGAAGGGCCTCGGCGGCACGGCCAGCGTGAACCTGCGCGAGACGAAGGCGGTGTTCTCTGCGCGCAAGGACGCCGTCGTGCAGGCGCAGCAGACCGAGAAGACGGACTTTCCGAACTGTCCGCCTCCTTCCGCATCGCCAACGGCGTGGCGCGCAATGACGATCTGAGCATGAAGTCGCCCTTCATCCGCCTCGGCGGGGCGGGCGACATCGGCGCGGACCGCATGGACTACCTGGCCAGGGCCAGCGTGGTGGCGACCGCCGGTGGCCAGGGCGGCAAGGAGCTCGATCACCTCAAGGGCCTCACCGTGCCGGTGCGCGTGAGCGGCTCCTTCGACAGGCTGGCCTACGGCATCGACTTCGGCGGCCTGGCGGCGTAAGCCGCCAAGGCGAAGGTCGAGGAGCAGGTGAAGTCGAAACTCGGCGACAAGGCCGGCGGCGCGCTCAAGGGCCTGTTCGGCAAGTAGCCTCCAGCCGCGCCAGCAACTGTGGCAGGATCGCTCCGGCGGGGCCCTGCAGCGAAAACTGCGTATGGCGCGTCAGCGCCGTGCGTTCCGGATTGATCTCCACCACCGTGGCGCCGGCGGAGAGGGCGCGCAGGGGCAGCTCGGCCGCCGGATAGACCTGCGCCGAGGTGCCGATGCTGAGGAACACCTCGCAGTGCTCGGCCGCCTCCTCCGCCCGCGCCAGCGCGTCGGCCGGCAGCATCTCGCCGAACCACACCACATCGGGCCTGAGGTAGGCGCCGCAATGGCAGCGCGGCGGCGAGTCGTCCTGCGGAATGGGACTGGCCACGGTCTGCTCGACCGAGCACTTCACGCGCGCGATGTTGCCGTGCAGCTCCACCACTTCGCGCGAGCCGGCGCGCTGGTGCAGGCTGTCGATGTTCTGCGTCACCAGGGTGAATCGCTCAAAGCGCTTCTCCAGCGCGGCGAGGGCGATGTGCCCCGGGTTGGGCGCCACGCCGGCGATGCGCGCTCGGCGCTCGGCGTACCACTCCCATACCAGCTTCGGATTGCGCGCGAAGCCTTCCGGCGTGGCCAGTTCCTGCGGATCGTAGTTGGCCCACAGGCCGGTGAGCGCGTCGCGGAAGGTGGGGATGCCGGATTCGGCCGAGATGCCGGCGCCGGTGAGCACGGCCACGCGCCGCGCCGCGGCGAGGCGCTCGATGAGTTCCTGCGGTATGACGATGCTCATGCGCTGCCTCCGGGGACGGGGTCGGCAGGGGCCATGCTAACATCCCGGCCCTATGGATTTCACCCTCCTGCTGCATGCCCTCATCCTCGGTGTCGTCGAGGGCCTGACCGAATTCCTGCCCGTCTCCTCGACCGGCCACCTGATCCTCGCCGGCGACCTGCTCGGCTTCAACGACGAGCGCGGCAAGCTCTTCCACATCGTCGTGCAGACGGGCGCCATCCTCGCCGTCTGCTGGGAGTACCGGAAGAAGCTCGGCGCCGTCGCCGCCGGGCTCGGCCGCGACGCGGCGGCCAAGCGTTTCGTCGCCAACCTCGCCATCGCCTTCATGCCGCTGGCCGTGCTGGGCCTGCTCTTCGGCAAGGCGATCAAGGCGCACCTGTTCCAGCCCGTCCCGGTGGCCCTGGCCTTCATCCTCGGCGGCGTCTTCATCCTCTGGGCGGAGCGGCGCGATCACGTCGTCCGCTTCGAGTCGGTGGACGAACTGCGCTGGCAGGAGGCGCTCAAGCTTGGCCTGGCGCAGGCCTTCGCCCTGATTCCCGGCACCTCGCGCTCCGGCGCCACCATCATCGGCGGCCTGTTCTTCGGCCTGTCGCGCAAGGCGGCGGCGGAGTTCTCCTTCTTTCTCGCCATCCCGACGCTCATCGTCGCCACCGCCTACCAGCTGTGGAAGGAGCGCGCGCTGCTCAGCACCGACGACATCGGCATGTGGGCGGTCGGCTTCGTCTCGGCCTTCGTCTCGGCCTTCCTCTGCGTGCGCTGGCTGCTGCGCTACATCAGCACGCATGATTTCACGATCTTCGCCTGGTACCGCATCGCCTTCGGCTTCGTCGTCCTCGGCACGGCGTACACGGGCCTGGTGGACTGGACGAACCCCTGAGGCGGGCGTGATCGTTTACCTGCACGGCTTCTGTTCCTCGCCGCAGTCGAGCAAGGCGCGGCGGCTCAAGTCGCACATGGAGGCGCGCGGCCTCGGCCGCCTGTTCCGGTGCGAGCAGCTGCCGCCTTCGCCTGGCGCGGCCATTCGCTTGGCCGAGCGGCAGATTGCGGCGGCAAGGACGCCCGTCACCGTGGTGGGCAGTTCGCTCGGCGGCTACTACGCGACCCATCTCGCCGAGAAGCACCGCCTGAAGGCGGTGCTGGTCAACCCGGCGGTGGTCGCCCATATCTCCCTCGCCGGATTCGTCGGCCCGCAGACCAACCTGTACACCGGCGAGACATTCGACTTCCGGCCGGAATACATCGACGAATTGCGCGCACTCGAAGTGCCGCGGATTTCGCGGCCGCGGGATTTCCTGCTGCTCGTCGAGAGCGGCGACGAGGTGCTCGACTACCGGCAGGCGGTGGCGAAGTACGCCGGCGCCCGGCAGGTGGTGCTCGATGGCGGCGACCACAGCTTCACGCGCTGGGACGATTACCTCGACACGGTGCTCGAATTCGCCGGGCTTAAATCGTGAGTTTCGATGCGGACAGGCACAAGCGCGAGGAGCGCGCCGGCTACAACCTGATCGCCGCGCGCTATGCGGAGGGCGCCGCCCTGCGCGCGAGCCTCAACGCCGCGTTGCTTGATACAGCCGAACTGCATCCCGGCCAGTCCGTGCTCGACCTGGCGAGCGGGCCCGGCGTGCTGGCGCGGGAAGCGGCGCGGCGCGTGGCCGGCGGCCTTGTCGTGGCGAGCGACATCGCCGAAGGGGCGCTGGCCGAGGGGCGCCGCCGCGCCGCCGAAGGCGCCATCCTGTTTGCCGCCGCCGATGCGGAGCGACTGACTTTTCGCGACGCCGCCTTCGACCGCGTGCTGTGCGGGCTGGGCCTGATGTTCTTTCCCGACGTGCCGCGGGCGCTGGCGGAAATGCGCCGCGTCCTCAAACCGGGCGGCCGCGCCGTGTTCTCGGTGTGGGGAGAGGCGCCGCGGGCGCCGCTGGTGGACTGCGCCCTGCAGTGCATCCGCCGCATCCTGCCGCCGCCCAGGGCCGAGCGTCTGTCGCCCTTCCGCTTCGGCGAGGCGGCGCTGCTGGAACAGACCCTGGCGGCGGCGGGTTTCGCCGACGTCGTGATTCATGCGCACGCGCTCGACTGCGCCTTCGCGTCGCCCCAGGCCTACTGGCAGGCCTTTCGCGACCTCGCCGGCGGCGCGGCGGCCGGCCTCTCCCGCCTGCCCGAGGCGATGCTGGCGCGGCTCGGCGAGGAAGTGGCGCAGGAACTGGCGCCCTACCGCCGGGGCGCGGGCTATGCCCTGGGGAGCGATGTCCTGATCGCCGCAGGGCGTCGGGTATAATCGCGACCCACCCTCGTTCACCCGCATTTCCCCATGCATGTCCTGTTCGAAGAGGACGGCGCCTTCAAGGCCGGCACCGTGCTCGCCGACAACACCAGCTCGCTCCAGGTCGAGACGACGAGCGGCAGGCGCGTCAAGGTGAAGGCCGCCCACGTGCTGCTGCGCTTTGCCGTGCCCGCGCCGGGCGAGCTGCTCGAGCGCGCCGAAAGCGAGTCGGACGGCCTGGAACCCGAGTTCCTCTGGGAGGCCTGCCCCGATGCCGAGTTCGGCTTCGAGGATCTGGCGCGGGAGTACTACGGCCGCCCTCCCCAGCCGGTCGAGGCGGCCGCCCTTTTGCTCGGGCTGCATGCCGCGCCGATCTACTTCCACCGCAAGGGCAAGGGCCGCTTCCGCAAGGCGCCGCCGGACATCCTGAAAGCCGCGCTGGCCGGGCTGGAGAAGAAGCGCCAGCAGGCGCTGGCCATCGAGCGCATGGCGGCCGAACTCAAGGCCGGCACGCTGCCGCCGGAATTCCCCTCTCAACTGAAGGCGCTGCTCTACAAGCCCGACCGCAACCGCCTCGAGACGAAGGCCCTGGAGCTGGCCTGCGCCGAGAGCGGTCTGTCGTCGGCCCATCTGCTCGCACGCTGTGGCGCGATTCCTTCCAGCCACGACTACCATTTCGAGCGCTTCCTCTTCGAGCATTTTCCGCAGGGCACCGGCTTCGGCGAGCATGAGGTGCCCGAGATCACCTTCTCAGTTAGCGCGCAGCGCCAAAATGGTCACCCCCTTCCCCGGGAAGGGGGCCGGGGGGATGGCTCACAGACGGGGAAAACGCTTGAACTTCCGCTTGCGGAAGTTCAAGCGTTTTCCATCGACGCCGCCGCCACCACCGAGATAGACGACGCGTTTTCCGTCACGTCGCTCGCCGGGGGCGGCTGGCGCATCGGCATCCACATCGCAGCGCCGGGGCTGGGCATCGCGCCCGGCTCGCCGCTCGACGCCATCGCGCGCCGGCGCCTGTCCACGGTGTACATGCCCGGGCGCAAGATCACCATGCTGCCCGAGGACGTGGTCGAACGCTTCACGCTCTCGGCCGGGCGCGACTGCCCGGCGCTCTCGCTCTATCTCGACGTCGGGCCGGACTACGCGGTGCGAGGCTCGTCCTCCTGCGTCGAGCGCGTGCCGGTGGCCGCCAACTTGCGCCACCACGACATCGAGCCGGTGTTCAACGAAGAGACGCTGGCCGAGGGCGGGCCGGATTTCCCCTATCGTCGCGAGCTGACGCTGCTGTGGGAATTCGCCACGGTGCTGGAGGCCGGGCGCGGCAAACCCTCGGCCAACCAGGGCGTCACGGAGTACAACTATTACGTGGATTGGGCCGAGCCGGAGGGCCGCATCGACATCGTCGAGCGCCGGCGCGGCTCGCCGCTCGACAAGCTGGTGGCCGAGCTGATGATCGTCGCCAACGCCCGCTGGGGCAAGCTCCTGGCGGAGGCGCAAGTCGCGGCCATCTACCGCGTGCAGGCCGCCGGCAAGGTGCGCATGACCACCGCCGCCCTCTCGCACGAGGGGCTCGGTGTGGACTGCTACGCCTGGTCGAGCTCCCCCCTGCGGCGCTACGTCGATCTGGTCAACCAGTGGCAGCTGCTGGCCCTGCTGAGCGGCGCCGCGCCGCCCTTTACCGCACGCTCCGAGACGCTGCTTGCCGCCATGCGCGACTTCGAGATCGCCTATGCCGCCTATGCCGAGTTCCAGCGCGGCATGGAGCGCTACTGGTGCCTGCGCTGGCTGCAGCAGGAGCGGGTGGAGGCAACCGCCGCCGGCGTCGTGCGCGAAAGCCTGGTGCGCCTGGAGCGCCTGCCGCTCTTCCTGCGCTGCCCCTCGCTGCCGGCCTGCGCGCCGCGCACCCGGGTCAGCGTCACCGTCAGCGGCATCGACCTGCTTGCCGCCGAAGCGGGCTGTCGCTACCTGACGACGCTCGCAGAGGCGGCGGACGCGGAGGCTATCGATGATGCGGACATTCCGGAGTAGAATCGGGATCCATGCCTGAGCGCGGCGTTGCTACGCTTCCCCAATTTGCGGCCATGAACATTCCCTGGCCCGGCTGGCTTTCCCGCATGGAACCCGCCAACCGCGGCTTCACCCTGGCGCTGATCGCCTCGCTGGCCTTCCACGCCGTCCTGCTGTCCATCCACTTCAAGCTGCCGGAGAAGGTCGAGCGCGTGACCAGGGAAACGCTCGAGGTGGTGCTGGTCAATGCCAAGAGCGCGAGGAAGCCCGACAAGGCGCAGGCGCGAGCACAGGCCAAACTCGACGGCGGCGGCAACACCGACGAAAACCGCCGCGCCAAGACGCCGCTGCCGGCCTCGCAGCAGGTGCAGCCCGGCGACAGCCTCGTCGAGGCGCAGCGCCGCTTGCAGGAGTTGGAAGTCCAGCAGCAGAAACTGCTGACCCAGGCGAAGGGCAAACAGGCGATCCAGGCGGAGACGAAGCGAAGCGAGGAGCAGCCGGATCAGTCCAGTGTGCGCGGCCTCGACCTGGCGCAGAGCGCGCTCGCCATCGCGCGCATGGAAGCGCAGATCGAGCGCCAGATCGACGAATACAACAAGCGGCCGCGCAAGAAGTTCATCGGTGCGCGCACCGAGGAATACGCCGCCGCCCAGTACCTGGAGGACTGGCGCCAGAAGGTCGAGCGCGTCGGCAACCTGAACTATCCCGAGGCGGCCAAGGGCCGGCTCTACGGCAACCTGCTGCTCTACGTGGAAATCAAGGCAGACGGCCAGCTCGAACGCGTCGAGGTGCAGCGCTCCTCCGGCCACAAGATCCTCGACGAGGCCGCCTTGCGCATCGTGCGCATGTCCGCCCCCTACGGCAAGTTTCCGGCCGAGCTGAAGCGCCAGACCGACATCGTCGCCTTCGCCCGCACCTGGGTGTTCACCCGCGCAGACCGCCTGACCTCGGAATGACGGACCGGTACGCCGTCATCGGCAACCCCATCGCGCACTCGAAGTCGCCGCAGATCCACGCCGCCTTCGCGCGACTGACTTTTCAGGATCTGACGTACGAGGCGATCCTGGCGCCGCTGGACGGCTTCGAACGGGCGGTGCGCGATTTCGCCGCGGCGGGCGGGCGCGGCATGAACGTCACCGTGCCCTTCAAGCTCGAAGCCCACGCCCTCGCCGGCACCTGCTCGCCGCGCGCCGAGGCGGCGCAGGCGGTGAATACATTGATTTTCTCCGGCAACGGCATCCAGGGCGACAACACCGACGGCGTCGGCCTCGTTGCCGACCTGACGCGCAACCTGGGCCTTGACCTCGCAGGCAAGCGCATCCTCCTGCTCGGCGCGGGCGGCGCTGCGCGCGGGGTGCTGCTGCCCCTGCTCGAGCAGCAGCCGGCGCAGCTGCACCTGGCCAACCGCACGGCGGACAAGGCCCGCTCGCTGCGGGACGAGTTCGTCGCACGAGCCGGGGCCTGCCCGTTGGAAGCCGGGGGCTTCGACGAGCTGGCCGGCGGGCAGTTCGATCTCGTCATCAACGCCACCGCCGCCAGCCTGGCCGATGAAGCGCCGCCGTTGCCGGCGGGCCTGTATGCGCCGGGCAGCCTCGCCTACGACATGGTTTACGGCGGCGAGACGCCCTTCATGGCGGCGGCGCGGGCGCAGGGCGCGGCACGGCAGGCCGACGGCCTCGGCATGCTGGTCGAGCAGGCGGCCGAATCCTTCTTCCTCTGGCGCGGCGTGCGCCCGCCTACCGCACCCGTCCTGGCCCAATTGCGCGGCGCATGAAATCGCTAAAGTCCTTCTGGCACTGGAGCCGGCTCGGGCTGGCCGTCCTTGTCCTGCTGCTGCTGGCCTGGCAGGGCTGGTACCTCGGCTGGGTGGTGTGGTGGAAGTTCGTCAATCCCGCGACCACCAGCTTCATGTCCCTGCGCCTCGACGAACTGCGCGAGAAGGACCCGCGCGCCGAACTGAAGCGGCAGTGGGTCCCCTACGAGCGCATCTCGGTTCAGCTCAAGCGCGCCGTGGTCGCCGCCGAGGACGCCAAGTTCTCCGACCACGAGGGTTTCGACTGGGAAGGCATCCAGAAGGCGCTGGAGAAGAACCAGAGGAAGGGCAAGGTGGTGGCCGGCGGCTCGACCATCACCCAGCAACTGGCGAAGAACCTGTTCCTCTCGGCCGACAAGACGCCCTGGCGCAAGGCGCAGGAAGCCGTCATCACGCTCATGCTGGAAGCCGTGTGGGACAAGCGGCGCATCCTCGAGATCTATCTCAACGTGGTCGAGTGGGGCAGCGGCGTCTTCGGCGCCGAGGCCGCCGCCCGCCACTACTACGGCGTGTCCGCCGCCCAGCTCTCCGCCGAGCAGGCGGCGCGGCTGGCCGTGCTGCTGCCCAACCCGCGCAAGTTCGGCCGCCTGCCCAATTCCCCCTACCTCGCCGAACGCACGCAGATCATCCTCGGCCGCATGAACGCGGCCGTCGTGCCGTAATTTTTCGTCGCCCGCCGGCGATTAGGTTTTACAATCCCGCCTTTCTGGCGCCGCGTGAGCGGCGCGCCCAGCGTGTTGCGGGAACATGGCCGACATCGAGGATCTCCGCCAGAGCGAGGACGTGCAGCAGGAACTGCGTGAAGTGCAGGAACTGCTGGCGCGCCATCGCGTCGTCGAGGGCCTGGTGCACCGCCAGGAGATGCCGCGCCACGAGATGGTCGAGAACCTGGTGCACAAGCAACACATCGCCGAACTGCGCGCCAGGCTCGACGAGCTGCACCCGGCCGACATCGCCTTCATCCTCGAGGCGCTGCCGCTCGACGAGCGCCTCTTCGTCTGGGATCTCGTCAAGGCCGATCGCGACGGCGAGATCCTGCTGGAAGTCTCAGACGCGGTGCGCGAGAGCCTCATCGAGGCGATGGACTCGCAGGAACTGGTCGCCGCCGCCGAGCAGCTCGACACCGACGAGATCGCCGACCTCGCCCCCGACCTGCCGAGCGAGGTCATGCAGGACGTCTTCCGCGCCCTCTCGGTCGAGGAGCGCGAGCAGTTGCGTTCGGCGATGTCCTACGACGAGGACTCGGTCGGCGCGCTGATGGACTTCGAGGCGGTGACGGTGCGCGAGGACGTCACCCTGGAGGCGGTGATGCGCTACCTGCGCCGCTTCGACGAGCTGCCCGACCACACCGACCAGCTCTTCGTCGTCGACCGCGAGGAGCGCCTGAACGGCGTGCTGCCGCTCAACCTGCTGCTCGTCACCGACCCCGACGAGATGGTCTCGAACATCATGGTGGCCGAGCCGCTCACCCTCGAGCCCGACGACAAGGCGCAGACGGCCGCGCAGGCCTTCGAGCGCTACGACCTCGTTTCGGCGCCGGTGGTGGACAAGGACAACAGGCTGGTCGGGCGGGTGACGGTGAACGCGGTGGTGGACTACATCCGCGAGGCGACCGAGACCGAGCAGCTTTCGCGCGCCGGCCTGCGCGAGGGCGAGGACATCTTCGCCTCGGTGTGGGACTCGGTGAGGAACCGCTGGTCGTGGCTGGCCATCAACCTGATCACCGCCTTCGTCGCCTCGCGCGTCATCGGCGCCTTCGAGGGCTCGATCGAGAAGCTGGTGGCGCTCGCCGCGCTGATGCCCATCGTCGCCGGCATCGGCGGCAACTCGGGCAACCAGACCATCACCATGATCGTGCGCGCCATGGCGCTCGGCCAGGTGCAGCAGGAGAGCGCCCGCGTGCTCCTGCGCAAGGAGATCGGCGTGGCGATGGTGAACGGACTGATCTGGGGCAGCCTGCTCGGCTTCGTCGCCTGGTGGCTCTACCGCAGCGTGCCGCTCGGCCTGGTGATGACGGCGGCGATGACGCTCAACCTGATGGTGGCCGCTTCCGTCGGCGTCGCCGTGCCGCTGCTGCGCCAGCGCCTCGGCTACGATCCGGCCGTCGGCTCCAGCGTGATGATCACCGCCGTGACGGATTCAGGCGGCTTTTTTATCTTTCTGGGACTCGCCACCCTCTTCCTGCTGTAGCGGGCGGGCAAGGGTGCCGGCGGCCTCGGCCATCGCCTCGACGATGGCGCGCGCGGCGAGAAACTGCGACTTCAGCGCCAGGTCGAACAGGCCGACGCGGTCGTCGATGAACTCCTCCGTGAAGCTCACCGGATCCCCGGCCGGCACGCGCAGGTGGGCCTCGACCTCGTTGGCTTCCGTCACGATCTCCATGCCGGCCTTGCGCGCGATGTGCATCATGGCGGCGTTCTCGTGCAGGCAGTGCACGAACAGCGTGCCGATGCGGTGGTTGCGGCAGTATTCGTAGGCGCGCCGGTAGAGCGCCGTGCCGACGCCTTCGCCGCGATGACCGGGGGCGACGCTGACGCCGAATTCGGCGATCTCGCCGCGCAGGCCGAGATGGGCGACGCCGGCGAGTTCCAGGTTCGCGTCGAAGACGCCGAATACCGCGTCGCGGTCGAAATCGATCGTGTCGATGTACTTCATCAGCGTCGCTTCGCTGATGACATGCTCGAAACGCAGGCGCAGGTCTTCCTCGTCGAGCGACAGGAAATGGCGCCGCAGCGCTTCGCGGTTGCTGTCGGTCAGCTGCAGGACGGGGATGGTTTTCATGGCCGTCATTCTCATATCGGGGGAATGCAGGCGCTTTGGCCTGAATCAAGCCTATCCCGTCCGGTTTCGGCAACTCAACCTAAAAACTTGAGAACACCTCCCCCGCCGCGGCACAGGTGGCGGCGAGATCCGCATCCGTATGCGCCGCCGAGACGAAGCCGGCTTCGAAGGCGGAGGGGGCGAAATACACGCCCTTCTCCAACATGGCGTGGAAGAAGCGGTTGAAGGCCTCCTTGTCGCACTCCATCACCTCGGCGTAGCTCGTTGGCGGCGTGGCGCCGAAATACAGGCCGAACATGCCGCCCACCGCCCGGGCGCTGAACGTCACGCCGCGCTGCTTCGCTTCCGCCTGCAGGCCGTCCATCAGGCGCTGCGTCTTTGCGGACAGCTGCTCGTAGAAGCCTGGCTGCGAGACCAGCTTCAGCGTCGCCAGCCCCGCCGCCACCGCCACCGGGCTGCCAGAGAGCGTGCCGGCCTGGTACACCGGCCCGAGCGGGGCGACCTTCTCCATGATGTCGCACCGGCCGCCGAAGGCGCCCACCGGCATGCCGCCGCCGATGACCTTGCCCAGGGTGGTGAGATCGGGCCGGATGCCGTAATGGCCCTGAGCGCCGGTGAGTCCGACGCGAAAGCCCGTCATCACCTCGTCGAAGATCAGCACGGCGCCATGTTGCGTGCACAGACGGCGCATGGCCTGGAGGAACTCGGGCTTCGGCGCGATGAGGTTCATGTTGCCGACCACCGGCTCGACGATGACGGCGGCGATCCGGCTGCCTGCTTTGGCGAAGGTGTCCTCGAGCTGCTGCGCATCGTTGTAGTCGAGCACCAGGGTGTGTTTGGCAAAATCCGCCGGCACGCCGCCGGAGGAAGGGTTGCCGAAGGTGAGCGCGCCCGAGCCGGCCTTCACCAGCAGGCTGTCGGCGTGGCCGTGGTAGCAGCCCTCGAACTTGATGATGGCATCGCGGCCGGTGAAGCCGCGCGCGAGGCGGATGGCGCTCATGGTCGCCTCGGTGCCGGAGGAGACCAGGCGCACCATCTCCAGTCCGGGCAGCAGTTGCGCCAGCAGTTCGGCCATCTCGACCTCGGCTTCGGTCGGCGCGCCGAAAGTCAACCCTCGTGACACGGCGTCCTGCACGGCCCGGATGACTTCCGGATGGGCGTGGCCGAGCACCAGCGGGCCCCAGGAGCCGACATAGTCGATGTAGCGGCGGCCATCGGCGTCCCACACATACGGCCCTTCGCCGCGGGTGAAGAAGCGCGGCGTGCCGCCGACGGAGCGAAAGGCGCGCACCGGCGAATTGACGCCGCCGGGAATGGTCTTCTGGGCGCGGGTGAAAAGTTCCTCGTTCTTGCTCATGACGTGACTCGCTCTGAAAACAATCGGGTGAAGGCGGCGGCGCGGGCGCGAATGTCCGGCGCCTCGAACAGATCGCTGATGATGGCCAGCAGGTCGGCGCCGTTGGCAATGAGTGCGGACGCGTTTTCCAGCGTGATGCCGCCGATGGCGCAGGCTGGCAGCTTGAGTTCGGCCCTGGCATCGCGCAGCAAAGTCAGCGGCGCACGCACGGCGGCCGGCTTGGTCGGGGAGGCGAAAAAGCTGCCGAAGGCGACATAGTCGGCGCCGATGCGCCGGGCTTCCCGCGCGCGCTCCGGCTCGTCGTAGCAGGACACGCCGAGGATGCGCCCCGGCCCCAGCACCGCGCGCGCGGCGGCGAGATCGCCGTCCTCGCGGCCGAGGTGGGCGCCGTCGGCGCCGAGGGCGAGGGCCAGCGGCAGGTCGTCGTTGATGACGAGCGGGACGCCATGCCTGCGGCAAAGGGCGAGCAGGGCGGCGGCCTGTTCGCGCCGCAGCGCGGCGCCGGCAGGCTTGTTGCGGTATTGCACCAGGCAGACGCCGCCGAGGAGGGCGAACTCGGCGCGGCGCAGCAGGACCGTCGTGTCTGCCAGGTCTGGCGTGACGGCGTAGAGTCCTTTAAGCCTCATCCTCGGGAACGGGCTCACGCGCCCAGAAGAAGCGGTCGGGAAAGTACTGGCCCATGCCGGGCCGGAAGCCGTTGGCGAGGGCCTGCCAGGTGTAGTCCTGGGCGTCGCGCACCGCTTCGGCCATGTCCAGGCCGTTGGCGAGGTTGGCGGCGATGGCCGAGGCCAGCGTGCAACCCGAGCCGTGATAGCTGCCCGGCAGGCGTTCCCAGGCGTCGGCGCGGACCAGTCCGTTCTCGCCGTAGAGGGAGTTGACCACCTGCGCGCTGTGCTCGTGGGTGCCGGTCACGAGAACGAATTCGGCGCCGGCGCCGACCAGGCGGCGGGCGCACTCGGCCAGATCGGGATCGTCCTCCTCTTCGCCTGCGTCGAGGGCGAGGCGGCGTGCCTCCATGCTGTTGGGCGAGAGCAGGGTGGTCTGCGGCAGCAGCAGTTCGCGCAGGGCCGTGATCATGTCCTCGCTGGCCAGCTCGTCGCCGCGGCCGGAGGCCAGCACGGGATCGAGCACGAGCGGTATGTCCGGATAGTCGGAAACGATCTCGGCGATGACGGCGATGTTCTCGACGCTGCCCAGCATGCCGATCTTGAAGGCGGCGACCGGCATGTCCTCGAGCAGGGCGCGCGCCTGATCGGACACCCAGTCGGCGTCGATGGCGAGGACGTCGTCGACCCCGGCCGAGTCCTGCACCGTAAGGGCGGTGACGACCGACAGCGGATGGCAGCCCAGGCTGGACAGGGTCATGATGTCGGCCTGGAGGCCGGCCCCGCCGGAGGGATCGGAGGCGGCGAAAACCATGACGACGGGGGGCAGCAGATCTTCGGACATGAGCGCGGCCGCGGCTGGCATGGCCGCAAGCGGATGGAGTAGACTGCCTTGAATTCTAACCGAGATCGACGATGCCAGAGGCCGTGCCCTACCGTAGCTGGATGTGCCTGATTTGCGGCTTCATCTACGACGAAGCGGCCGGTCTGCCGGAGGAGGACATCCCCTCCGGCACCCGCTGGGAGGACGTGCCGCCCAATTGGGCCTGCCCCGAGTGTGGGGCGCGCAAGGAGGATTTCGAACTGGTCGAAATATGAACCAGTGTGTCAAAGTTGGCATGGAAGCTCCTGTTTTTTACGATATAGTTACCCAGCCGGACCACGAAGAAGATCCGACAACACGGACATCCGCAACCCAGTCAGGGGTTGGCTAGAGGAGGCAAGGAAGCGTGGCGGAAACAGTCAATCTCAACGGCGTCAAGGTGATGGTGATCGACGACAGCAACACCATCCGCCGCAGCGCCGAGATATTTCTCGTGCAGGCCGGCTGCCAGGT
>Ga0194126_10001479_pt1 | contig 39408 bp, 48 predicted proteins | sample TA2KigC150mmetaG_FD_148641 | JGI IMG/M metagenome (GOLD analysis project Ga0194126, IMG submission 148641) | Freshwater microbial communities from Lake Tanganyika, Tanzania - TA2015035 Kigoma Deep Cast 150m | ecosystem: Environmental > Aquatic > Freshwater > Lake | place: Tanzania: Lake... | reverse complement strand
TGGCCGAGCAGGGGTTGCGGCGTCTGATTGCGCTCAAACCTCAACATGCCCATGCCTACAATGCCTTGGGTTATACGCTGGCGGATCGGCTGAATCGTCCGCTGGAGGCGATTGTCTTGCTGGAAAAGGCGCTAGAACTGTCGCCGGGTGATGGTTTCATCCTGGATAGCATGGGCTGGGCTCATTTCAAGGCCGGCCATCTGGACGAAGCGATTCGCTGGTTGCGCAAGGCCTATGCCGTGATGCAGGACCCGGAGGTGGCCGGCCATCTGGGTGAGGCCTTGTGGGCCAAGGGGCTGCACGCGGAGGCCCGCGATGTCTGGAAGGACGCCCTTAAGTCTGCTCCGGACAACACCCTGCTGCGCAACGCCCTGGAGCGCCGCTGATTTTGTTGCGCGTCCCTTTTTCCCGTGTTGTTTGGCTGGGGGCGCTGATCGCGCTCGGGGGCTGTTCGACGCCTCCGCCGGCGCCGTTGACCGTGGACTCACCGGTTCCGGTGGTGCAGCCCCTGAGTGAATTTACCCTGGAGGGACGCCTGTCCCTGCGCGCTGCTGACGAGATTGTGTCGGGCGGCTTGCGCTGGACGCGCCGGGGTGCAGGCGACCAGATATCGGTTACGACCCCGATGGGGGGAGCGGTCGCCGAGATCCTGCGTATGGGCGAGCGCATCGAAGTGGTTGACCACAAGGGCCAGCGCACCGTGACGGAGTCCGGTTTGAGTGGCTTGGATCAAATGCTGGGTTTCAAGTTGCCTCTGGAGTATTTGCCGTGGTGGTTGGCCGGGACGGGGCGAGCGGGTGAGCCCAGTCGCCGCGAATACGATAGTGAAGGTCGTCTGGCGCATCTGGAACAGGATGGCTGGCGGATTGACTTTCAGCGCTATCAACCGGTTGCCGGGCGTTTCCTGCCCGGGAAGCTGGTCGCCCGGCGCGGTGCAGACATGGAGTTGCGTCTGGTGGTGGATCAATGGACCCTGCCATGAATGTGGGGCGGTTCTATCCCGCCCCGGCCAAACTCAACCTGTTTTTGCATGTGGTGGGGCGGCGAGCGAACGGATATCACGAGCTGCAGACCGTTTTCCGCTTTCTGGACTACGGGGATGAACTGGAAATCACGCCACGGGCGGATGGCCAGATTGTCCTTGTCGAACCGCTGCCGGGTGTCGCGCAGGAACACGATCTGTGCTGGCGGGCCGCGCGTCTGCTGCAGGCCCATACGGGCTGCGGCCTGGGGGCGGATATTCGGCTGATCAAGCGCCTGCCCATGGGCGGCGGCCTGGGGGGCGGTAGTTCAGATGCGGCAACCGTGCTGATGGCCCTTAACCAGCTCTGGGAATTGGGGCTGTCGCGAGCGACTTTGCAGGAGCTTGGGCTGCAGTTGGGTGCCGATGTGCCGGTTTTTATCTATGGCCAGACGGCCTTTGCCGAGGGCGTGGGCGAGGTATTCCAGCCCCTACCCCTTGCACCGGCGACCTATGTGGTACTGATCCCCCCTGTTTCGGTATCGACACAGGGGGTTTTTTCACATCCGGAATTGACACGGGACACGCCTCGCCTCACAATTACGCCCCTCACGGAGGGTGCTTGGCAGGACGACAGGACCCACAATGACTTGGAGCCCTTGGTGGCTCGGTTATACCCGGAAGTGGCAGCGGCATTGGACTGGCTAGGTCAGTACGGTGCGGCGCGCATGACCGGATCAGGGGCGTGTTGCTTTGCTGCATTTGCCAGCCGTGAAGACGCAGAACGGGTGTTCGCTATTCGGCCATCCGGGATGCACGGGTTTGTTGCAGACGGTCTCGATCAGCATCCGTTGTTCGGAATCGTTTGAAACGCTTGGGGAGTCGCCAAGTGGTAAGGCACCGGATTTTGATTCCGGCATTCGTAGGTTCGATCCCTACCTCCCCAGCCAGATTCAGCGTGTAGTGTTTGGGCTACACGCTTTTTGTTTTTCCTCTACGGAGAGTTGCGGTGGCCTTTGATAGCCTGATGGTGTTTACGGGGAACGGAAGTCCGGAACTGGCAGAGCAGATCGTTCGCCAGTTGGGTATTCCGCTCGGTCGCGCCTCCGTCGGCCGCTTCTCCGATGGGGAGGTGATGGTTGAGGTGCATGACAATGTGCGCGGCAAGGATGTGTTCATCCTGCAGTCCACTTGTGCGCCGACCAATGACAACCTGATGGAAATCATGCTGTTGGCCGATGCCTTGCGGCGTGCCTCGGCCGGTCGCATTACCGCAGCGATGCCGTATTTTGGCTATGCGCGCCAGGATCGTCGCGTGCGTAGCGCGCGGGTGCCCATCGCCGCTCGGGTCGTCGCCGACATGCTGACCGGCGTGGGCGTGAACCGTGTTCTGACCATGGACCTGCACTCGGACCAGATTCAGGGTTTCTTTGATATTCCGGTGGACAATGTCTACTCGACCCCCATTCTGCTGAACGATATCCGGGCCAAGAACTACGAGAACCTGATCGTGGTCTCGCCCGATGTGGGGGGCGTGGTACGGGCGCGGGCCACGGCCAAACTGCTCAACAATGCGGATCTGGCAATTATCGACAAGCGTCGCCCCAAGCCGAATGTGGCCAAGGTGATGCACATCATCGGCGATGTTCGGGGTCGGACCTGCGTGATCATGGACGACCTGGTTGATACGGCAAACACGCTGTGCGAAGCCGCCGCAGCGTTGAAGGAGCACGGCGCTCAGCGCGTGGTGGCCTATTGCACCCATGGGGTGTTGTCTGGCAGCGCGGTGGAGCGGGTGTCGCGTTCGGCGCTCGACGAGCTGGTGGTGACCGATACCATTCCGCTGCGGCCTGAGGCACGCCAATGCGAGCGGATTCGCGTGTTGCCCTCGGCCGAGTTGATGGCGGAAACGATCCGTCGCATCAACAAGGAAGATTCTGTGAGTTCGCTGTTTGTCGAGTAAGCCCTGGCTTTTCGGGAAACAGTTGAATAAACGATAACCCCGCCTCTGGCGGTTTTTGTCCCCTGGTCGCGGGGGGCTTTCAATGTTGTTGGAGTGAAAAATGAAATTTGATGTTATTGCTAAAACGCGCAACCTGCAGGGCACGAGTGCGAGCCGCCGCCTGCGTGGCGCCGGTCTGGTTCCGGGGATCGTTTATGGTGAAGGCCAGGCGGCTGTTGCCATCGAAATGGATCACAAGGATCTGTTGCTGGGGCTGCGTCATGAGGCCTTCCATTCGTCCGTGCTGACGCTCAAGCTGGATGGCAAGGACGAGCCGGTTCTGCTGCGTGATGTGCAGGTTCACCCGGTGCGCACCCAGGTGTTGCATGTGGACTTTCAGCGCGTCGATCCGACTCACAAGGTGCACATCAAGGTGCCGCTGCACTTCGTCAATGCCGAGACCTGTCCGGGCGTCAAGCTGAGCCATGGTATTGCCAGCCACGCCATGACTGAGGCCGAGGTTCTGTGTCTGCCGGCGGATTTGCCGGAATTCATTACCGTCGATATGGGCCAGCTGACCGTGGGTGCCTCCATCCATTTGTCGCAAGTCGTGGTCCCGGCCGGCGTTGAGTTTGCTGCTCTGCATGCCGGAACCGATCCGGTGGTGGCCAGCGTGGTGGCGCCGAAGGGCGGCGCTGCGGAAGAGGCCGCTCCGGCGGCCTGATCGCTGCAGGTTTGAGCAAGGCTCGAGCTCATGCCTTTGCCGCCAAAACTTGTGGTCGGCCTCGGGAATCCCGGGGCCGAATATTCCGAAACCCGGCACAACGCCGGGTTTTGGTTTTGTGCGCGTCTGGCCGATACGCTGGGCGTGAATTTGGTGCGAGAGGCGCGTTTCCATGGCTTGGCGGGACAGGCCCGCTCGGCAGGGGTCTGGTTGCTGACGCCGCAGACTTTTATGAACCGGTCTGGACAGTCGGTCGCGGCCCTGATGCGGTTTTATCGCATCGAACCCGCCGAACTGTTGGTCGTGCATGACGAGTTAGACATCCCTCCAGGTCAGTTGCGCCTCAAATTTGGTGGTGGGCTGGGGGGGCACAACGGCCTGAAGGACATCACGGCGCATCTGGGGACTCAGGATTATTGGCGCCTGCGGGTGGGCATTGGCCATCCCGGTGATCGCAATGAGGTGGCTCACTATGTCCTCAAGCCGCCCCGGCGCGAAGAGCGCGAGGCGATCGCTCAGGCCCTGGATCGAGCGCTTGGCCTGTGGCCGAAGGTGGCGGCCGGGCAATGGGCAGAGGCTACGAAGGTGGCAAATGAACGAAACCCGGCACCCGCAACCCAGACAACACAACCCCAGTAAAGAATTGAAGGAATAAAGATGAGTCTCAAGTGTGGCATCGTTGGTTTGCCTAATGTGGGTAAGTCCACCCTGTTCAATGCCCTGACCCGTGCGGGGATTGCGGCAGAGAATTATCCGTTTTGCACCATTGAGCCGAATGTGGGCGTGGTCGAGGTGCCGGATCCGCGCCTGGCCGCCCTGTCGGAGATTGTGCGGCCGCAGCGCCTCGTCCCGGCCTTCGTGGAGTTTGTCGATATCGCCGGCCTGGTTGCTGGGGCCTCGAAAGGGGAGGGCCTGGGCAACCAGTTTCTGGCCAACATCCGCGAAACGGACGCCATCGTCAATGTGGTGCGCTGCTTCGAGGACGAAAATGTGGTGCATGTGTCTGGGCGGGTGAATCCGCTTGAGGATATCGAGGTCATTGGCACTGAACTGGCGCTGGCTGACCTGGGCACAGTGGAAAAGGCGCTGGCGCGCGACCAGAAAAAGGCCCGTTCGGGGGACAAGGAGGCGCAAAAACTGGTGGCGCTGTATGAGCGGCTGTTGCCGCACCTCAATGAGGCGAAACCCGTACGCAGTCTGGGGCTGGATGAGGAGGCGAAGGCCTTGCTTGCGCCGCTGTGTCTGATGACGATCAAGCCGGCGATGTATGTCGCCAATGTGGCTGAGGACGGGTTTGAGAACAACCCGCACCTCGATGCTCTGCGCGCCTATGCGGCCGCGGAGGGGGCCCCGGTTGTGGCCTTGTGTGCGGCCATTGAGGCCGAGATCGCCGTTCTGGATGAGGCCGATCGACAGGAGTTTCTGGCCGAAATGGGGCAGGCTGAGCCGGGTCTGGATCGCCTGATCCGGGCGGGCTATGACTTGTTGGGTCTGCAAACCTATTTCACCGCGGGAGTTAAAGAGGTGAGGGCCTGGACAATTCACAAGGGCGATACGGCTCCGCAGGCGGCGGGGGTGATCCATACCGACTTTGAACGGGGATTTATTCGCGCCCAGACGATAGGCTTTGACGATTTTGTGGCCTGCAAGGGCGAGCAGGGTGCGAAAGAGGCGGGCAAGATGCGCTCGGAGGGTAAGGAGTATGTGGTTCGTGATGGCGATGTCATGAACTTCCTTTTCAATGTGTGATTGACAAGCGCATCCCGGGTCGGGATAATCACGCGCTTTCCCGGTGGGGTTCCCGAGCGGTCAAAGGGATCAGACTGTAAATCTGACGGCTCTGCCTTCGAAGGTTCGAATCCTTCCCCCACCACCAGATTTCGTAAGGGTTTGGTGTCGTAAGTTGGTAGCCGACCTGAGGGTTATTGGCTGACGGTGTTGGCCAGTGGTTGAGACGCGTTTCGTGAGACAAAAAGCGGGTGTAGTTCAATGGTAGAACCTTAGCCTTCCAAGCTAATGACGCGGGTTCGATTCCCGCTACCCGCTCCAGTGGGTTAAGTTGGTTGAAGGTTGAGGGAGTTCTGCGGAACCAAGAGTTTCGCCCATGTGGCTCAGAGGTAGAGCACTCCCTTGGTAAGGGAGAGGTCGACAGTTCGATTCTGTCCATGGGCACCAGTTGGTGTTGTGTTTTTGAGTGATGTTGTTGCCGATCCTTTTTAGTTAGGGGTATAGAAATGGCCAAGGAAAAATTTGAGCGTACTAAGCCGCACGTAAACGTGGGAACGATTGGTCACGTTGACCATGGAAAGACGACCCTGACGGCGGCGATCACCACGATTCTGTCGAAGAAGTTTGGCGGCGCGGCGAAGAAATATGACGAGATTGACTCCTCCCCGGAAGAGAAGGCTCGTGGTATTACCATCAACACCGCCCATGTGGAATACGAGACGGCTGGCCGTCACTACGCCCACGTGGACTGTCCTGGCCACGCTGACTATGTGAAGAACATGATTACCGGTGCCGCCCAGATGGACGGCGCCATTCTGGTTGTGTCCGCTGCTGACGGCCCCATGCCCCAGACCCGCGAGCACATCCTGCTGGCCCGCCAAGTGGGCGTGCCGTTCATCATCGTCTACATGAACAAAGCTGACATGGTTGACGATGCCGAACTGCTCGAACTGGTTGAGATGGAAGTGCGTGAACTCCTCTCCAAGTACGATTTCCCGGGCGATGACCTGCCCATCGTCATTGGCTCCGCACTGAAAGCCCTTGAAGGCGACCAGTCCGACATCGGCGAGCCCAGCATTATCCGTCTGGCCGATGCCCTCGACAGCTACATCCCCACGCCTGAGCGCGCTGTGGACAAGCCCTTCCTGCTGCCCATCGAAGACGTCTTCTCCATCTCTGGCCGCGGCACCGTCGTGACCGGTCGTGTTGAGCGCGGCATCGTCAAGGTTGGCGAAGAACTTGAAATCGTGGGCATCAAAGCCACCGCCAAGACCACCTGTACCGGCGTTGAAATGTTCCGCAAGCTGCTCGACCAAGGTCAAGCGGGCGACAACGTGGGCGTACTGCTGCGCGGCACCAAGCGTGAAGATGTTGAGCGCGGCCAGGTTCTGGCCAAGCCGGGCAGCATCAAGCCGCACACCAAGTTCACCGCCGAGATCTATGTGCTGTCCAAGGAAGAAGGCGGTCGTCACACCCCGTTCTTCAATGGCTACCGTCCCCAGTTCTACTTCCGCACCACCGATGTGACCGGTGCGATCGAGCTGCCGGCCGGGACCGAGATGATCATGCCGGGCGACAACGTGTCGATTACTGCGGCCCTGATTGCCCCGATCGCCATGGAAGAAGGTCTGCGCTTCGCTATTCGTGAAGGCGGTCGTACCGTCGGCGCCGGCGTCGTCGCCAAGATTATTGAGTAATTGATGGGCGGCGCGGGCCGGGGGCTAAAGCTCCCGGCCTTTGCTGCCTTTTAGGAATGAAAGGCCAATAGCTCAATTGGCAGAGCGTCGGTCTCCAAAACCGAAGGTTGGGGGTTCGAGGCCCTCTTGGCCTGCCACATAAAGTTGCAGGATTGCGATGAAGTTGCAAGCTGTGCAGCAGTTAAGAAAGATATGACAGATAAACTCAAACTGCTTTTGGCAGGGTTGTTGGTAGTAGCCGGTCTTGCCGGCTTTTACCTTTTGGGCGACCAGGTGGCCATGGTGTTGCGGGTCCTTTCTGTTCTGGCCGGGGTAGGCTTGGCCTTGGTTGTCGTCAGGATGACGGCACCGGGCCAGCAGATGTTTGCCCTGGGTCAGGAGTCCATCGTCGAGGCGCGCAAGGTGGTTTGGCCGACTCGGCGCGAGACCTTGCAAATGACGGGCGTTGTCTTGTTGTTTGCCGTGGTTATGGCGCTGTTTTTGTGGCTCGTGGATAGTCTGCTGGGCTGGCTGATTCAGAATTTGATGGGTAGGGTCTCCTGATGTCGATGCAGTGGTATGTGGTGCATGCCTACTCGGGCTTTGAGAAGAGCGTCATGCGCGCTCTGAAGGAGCGGATCGCAAACGCCGAAATGGAAAATAAATTTGGTGAGATCCTGGTTCCGGTCGAAGAAGTCGTTGAGATGAAGGCTGGCCAGAAGCGGGTGACCGAGCGCAAGTTCTTCCCGGGATATGTGTTGGTGCAAATGGAGATGGATGATGCCAGCTGGCACATCGTCAAGAGCACGCCCAAGGTCAGTGGATTTATTGGCGGGACCCCGACCAAGCCGGCCCCGATCAGCCAGAAAGAGGTTGATGCCATTCTGGGCCAGATGCAGGCGGGTGTTGAAAAACCGCGCCACAAGATTGCCTACGAGCACGGCGAGGTGGTGCGCGTGATCGAAGGACCGTTCGCAGACTTTAGCGGGACGGTGGAAGAAGTGAATTATGAAAAGAACAAGCTGCGTGTGGCCGTGACCATCTTTGGTCGTGCGACGCCCGTGGAGCTGGAGTTTTCGCAGGTCGAGAAAACCTGATTTTTCGGCCCGTTTGTAGTGCAGGGGAGAGACGGCCAGTCTCGTAACGACCCATTTAAAGGAGTTTAAAATGGCAAAGAAAATTATCGGCTATATCAAGCTGCAAGTGCCGGCCGGCAAGGCTAATCCTTCGCCGCCTATTGGCCCGGCCTTGGGTCAGCGCGGTCTGAACATCATGGAATTCTGCAAGGCGTTTAACGCCAAGACGCAGGGTATGGAACCGGGTCTGCCGATTCCTGTCGTGATTACGGCGTTTGCTGACAAGTCCTTCACCTTCATCATGAAGACGCCGCCGGCGACCATCCTGATCAAGAAGGCGGTCGGCATTACCAAGGGCAGCCCCAAGCCGCACACCGACAAGGTGGGCACCATTTCTCGCGCACAACTTGAGGAGATCGCCAAGGCCAAGGCCCCGGATCTCACCGCAGCCGACATGGATGCGGCCGTGCGTACCATCGCTGGCTCCGCGCGCAGCATGGGTTTGAATGTTGAGGGGGTGTGATATGGCAAAGATTTCCAAGCGTATGCAGGGCCTGATGGGCCAGGTTGATCGGAACAAGGTCTATGCCGTTGACGAGGCCCTGGGTCTGGTCAAGGGTGCCGCAACGGCCAAGTTCAACGAATCCATTGATGTCGCCGTGAATCTGGGTGTTGATCCGCGTAAATCGGACCAGGTTGTTCGGGGTGCGGTGGTTATGCCGCGTGGCACGGGTAAATCGGTGCGCGTCTGCGTGTTCGCACAGGGCGCCAATGCCGAGGCCGCCAAAGAAGCGGGTGCCGATATCGTCGGTTTCGATGATCTGGCTGCCGAGATCAAGGGCGGCCGTGTGGACTTTGATGTCGTGATCGCGACGCCGGACGCCATGAAGGTGGTTGGCCAGTTGGGTCAAGTGCTCGGTCCGCGTGGCCTGATGCCGAACCCGAAGGTGGGCACTGTTACGCCGAATGTGGCCCAGGCCGTCAAGAACGCCAAGGCGGGTCAGGTTCAGTACCGTACCGACAAGTCGGGCATCATCCACGCCACCATCGGTCGCGCCTCTTTTGAGGTTGATGCCCTGCGTGAAAACCTCGTTGCCCTGCTGGATGCCTTGAACAAGTCCAAGCCGGCAGCTGCCAAGGGTGTTTTCATGAAGAAGGTGTCCGTGTCCAGCACGATGGGCGTGGGCGTCCGCGTGGATCAAACCAGCCTCGGACAATAAAAGAACTTTGGGCTGCCTGTCTGACCGCAAGGTCGGGCAGGTAGGTCGTCAAAGACCGCAGGCGCCGAACTCGTTGTTGGGGGACGGCTTAATGACAGGACCCACAGGGTCCAAGGCCTGCGCAGACGGTGTGCCCAGAACAGGTCAGGTTCCGGTTATCCGGATCTCTTCCGCGTTCAGGTCGCCGTGGGTGCAACGGTTTAACACCGTTGTGTTTATGGACAGACAAGGAGAAGGACATATGAGTCTTAATCTGAATGACAAGAAAGCCGTCGTGGCTGAGGTGTCGGCACAAGTGGCCAACGCCCAGACCATCGTCGTGGCCGAATACCGTGGCGTGCAGGTGCCTGATCTCACCGCGCTGCGGCAGAAGGCCCGCGAGTCGGGTGTCTACTTGCGGGTGCTGAAAAACACCTTGGTGCGTCGGGCTGTGGCGGATACGCCGTTTGCGCCGCTGGCCAAGGATATGGTCGGCCCGCTGATCTACAGTATCTCTGCAGATCCGGTAGCCGCCGCCAAGGTGCTCGACGATTTTGCCAAGGGCAACGACAAGCTGGTGCTGAAGGCCGGTTCTTATGCGGGCAAAGCGCTCGACCAGAACGGCGTCAAGGCCCTGGCTGCAACCCCGGGCCGCGAGCAATTGATCGCTATGCTGCTGGGCGTCATGCAGGCCCCGCTGACCGGTTTTGCCGGCGCAATGGCGGCCTTGGCCAAGAAACGCGAAGAAGAAGGTGCGGCGGCTTAAGCCTGGGTTTTCCCTGGCTGGCAACGCATCGATACGATCTGAATTAATCTTAGGAGTAATCCATTATGGCAATTAGCAAAGAAGACATCCTGGAAGCCGTTGGCGCAATGACGGTGATGGATCTGAACGACCTGGTGAAGGCGTTCGAAGAGAAGTTTGGCGTTTCCGCAGCCTCCATGGCCGTGGCAGCTCCGGGTGCAGGCGGCGCTGCTGCAGCACCGGCTGAAGAGAAGACCGAGTTTGATGTGGTCCTGACCGCCGCCGGCGCCAACAAGGTTTCCGTCATTAAGGTCGTCCGTGCCATTACCGGCCTGGGCCTGAAGGAAGCCAAGGACATGGTTGACGGCGCACCGAAGACGGTCAAGGAAGGCTGTCCGAAGGCTGAGGCTGACGACATCCTCAAGCAGCTGACCGAAGCGGGCGCAACCGCCGAGATCAAGTAAGACTTGATGCTACGGGCGCAAGTCCGTAACAGGCTGGTGACCGGGGGTAAGGCCTCCGGTCAGCCGGCCTTTCGCTGTTTGTTTTGCTGCTTGTTCTGCTGTCTTGAGACTCGTTAGCAACCGTTATCAGCCCTCCCGCTCACTTGTGGGCGCGATGGCTGATAACTGGTTTTAAGGATTTGTTGTCAATTTCCTGTTTTTCCCTGTCACTGACTCGGAGCTGTCATGAGCTATACCTTCGCTGAGAAAAAACGCATCCGTAAGAGCTTTGCCAAGCGGGCCGGCGTGTTACCCGTACCCTATCTGTTGACGACTCAACTGGAGTCTTACAGGGATTTCCTGCAGGAGGGCGTGGAGGTTGCAGATCGCGCTGATACGGGTTTGCAGGCGGCCTTCACCTCGATCTTCCCGATCGTGGGCAACAATGGGGGTGCACGCCTCGAGTTCGTGAGTTACACCCTGGGTCAGCCGGTGTTTGACATCGCGGAATGTCAACAGCGTGGCATGACCTTTGCCAGCTCGGTGCGCGCCAAGGTTCGCCTGATCATCCTTGATCGCGAGAGCAGCAAGGAAAAGATCAAGGAAGTGCGCGAAAGCCAAGAGGTGTATATGGGCGAACTGCCGCTCATGACGCCGAATGGCTCCTTTGTCATCAACGGCACCGAGCGCGTCATCGTTTCTCAGCTGCACCGCTCACCGGGCGTCTTTTTTGAGCACGACAAGGGCAAGACGCACTCCTCCGGCAAGCTGTTGTTTTCGGCCCGGATCATTCCTTACCGTGGCTCTTGGCTCGACTTTGAGTTCGATCCGAAGGATCTGGTCTATTTCCGTATTGACCGTCGCCGCAAGATGCCGGTCACGATCCTGCTCAAGGCGCTGGGCTATACCCCCGAGCAAATTCTGGCCGACTTCTTCGAAATGGAGACCTTCCACTTCGGCAAGAAGGGTATTGAGCTGGATCTGAGGCCGGAGCGCCTCAAAGGCGAGATTGCCAAGTTTGATATTCTGGCCAAGGACGGCAAGGTTCTGGTCGCCAAGGACAAACGCATCACCGCGCGCCATGTGCGCGATCTGGAGGCAGCGGGCGTCAAGAAGGTCGTAGTTGACGGCGATTTTCTGATTGGCCGGGTGTTGGCCACGGCCTTGGTCAGCCCGGACACCGGGGAGATTATTGCGCGGGCCAACGACGAGATCACCGAGGCGTTGCTCGTCGAGATCCAGGGCGCCGGTCTGACCCGTATTGACACGCTGTATACCAATGACCTGGATCACGGCGCCTTCATGTCGCAGACCTTGGCGATTGACGAGACGGCTGATCAATGGACGGCTCGCATTGCCATTTATCGCATGATGCGTCCGGGTGAGCCGCCGACGGTGGAGGCGGTTGAGGCCCTGTTCCAGCGCCTCTTCTTCAGCACGGACAGCTATGATTTGTCGCGTGTTGGGCGCATGAAGTTCAACCGTCGCATCGGCCGTACCGAGGTGGATGGTGAAAACATTCTCAGCAATGACGACATTGTTGCCGTCATCAAGACCTTGGTTGAATTGCGCAATGGTCGGGGCGAGGTCGATGACATTGATCACCTGGGCAATCGCCGGATTCGCTCCGTGGGCGAATTGGTCGAGAACCAGTTCCGCGCCGGTCTGGCTCGGGTGGAGCGCGCCGTCAAGGAACGCCTCAATCAGGCCGAGGCCGATAATCTGATGCCGACCGACCTGATCAACGCCAAGCCGATCTCGGCCGCGATCAAGGAGTTCTTCGGTTCCAGCCAGCTTTCGCAATTCATGGACCAGACCAATCCGCTCTCGGAGATCACCCACAAGCGGCGTATTTCCGCCCTGGGCCCGGGCGGTCTAACCCGTGAGCGTGCGGGTTTTGAGGTGCGCGATGTGCACCCGACGCATTATGGTCGCGTCTGCCCGATTGAAACCCCGGAAGGTCCGAACATCGGCCTGATCAACTCTCTGGCACTGTATGCGCGGACCAATGACTACGGCTTCCTCGAAACGCCGTATCGCCGGGTGGTCAATGGCAAGGTGACGATGGAGATTGATTACCTGTCGGCGATTGAAGAAAACAAATATGTGGTCGCTCAGGCGAACTCAACCCTGACCGACAAGGGTCAGTTTGCCGATGACCTGATCTCTTCCCGCTACAACGGCGAATTTATGCTGGCGACGGCCGACAAGATCCAGTACATGGATGTGGCCCCGGCGCAGGTCGTTTCGGTGGCGGCCTCGCTGATTCCGTTCCTGGAGCACGATGACGCAAACCGTGCGCTCATGGGCTCGAACATGCAGCGTCAGGCGGTGCCCTGTCTGCGTCCCGAAAAGGCCCTGGTCGGTACGGGCATTGAGCGGACGGCGGCCATCGACTCCGGTACGGTGGTCACTGCGCGCCGTGGTGGCGTGGTGGATTATGTGGACGCCAGCCGTGTGGTGGTGCGTGTTCATGACAGCGAGGCTCAGTCGGGCGAGGTGGGTGTGGATATCTACAACCTCACCAAGTACACGCGTTCCAACCAGAACACCAACATCAATCAGCGGCCGCTGGTGCGCCAGGGTGATTCCCTGCAACGCGGCGATGTGATCGCCGATGGGGCCTCGACGGACATGGGTGAGCTGGCGCTGGGCCAGAACATGCTGGTCGCGTTCATGCCCTGGAACGGTTACAACTTCGAGGACTCCATCCTGATCTCCGAGCGCGTGGTGTCGGAAGACCGTTACACCTCCATTCACATTGAAGAATTGTCGGTGGTGGCGCGGGATACCAAGCTGGGTTCCGAGGAAATCTCCAAGGACATCTCCAACCTGTCGCCGCAACAACTGGGTCGCCTTGATGAGGCGGGCATTGTCTATATCGGTGCCGATGTAAAGGCGGGCGATGTGTTGGTCGGCAAGGTAACCCCCAAGGGTGAAACGCAGCTGACCCCGGAAGAAAAACTCCTGCGCGCCATCTTTGGCGAGAAGGCCTCCGATGTGAAGGACACCAGCCTGCGCGTGCCAACCGGCATGAGCGGCACCGTCATTGATGTGCAGGTCTTTACCCGCGAAGGCGTGGAGCGCGATTCGCGCGCCAACCAGATCATCAACGACCATCTGCGTCAGTACCAGAAAGACCTGGGCGACCAGATGCGTATCGTTGAGGCCGATGCCCAGGCGCGTTTGCAGCGTCTCTTGATCGGTAAGTCGGCCAAGGGCGGCCCCAACAAGCTGGCCAAGGGCGCTGAGGTGACGGCGGCGTATCTGGAGGGTGTCAAATTCCATGATTGGTTTGATATTCGCCTGACCGACGATGACACGGCTCGGCAACTGGAAGCCGTTCGGGAGTCGCTCGACAAGCAGCGTCAGGCCTTTGACCAGATGTTTGAGGTCAAGCGTCGGAAGCTGACCCAGGGTGACGATCTGCCGGCGGGTGTGATCAAGATGGTCAAGGTCTATATCGCGGTCAAGCGTCGCCTGCAGCCGGGTGACAAGATGGCCGGCCGTCACGGTAACAAGGGCGTGATCTCCAAGATCGTTCCGGTCGAAGACATGCCGTTCATGGCCGATGGCCGACAGGTCGATGTCTGCCTCAACCCGCTCGGCGTGCCGTCCCGGATGAATGTGGGTCAGGTGCTGGAGATGCACTTGGGCTGGGCAGCTCGTGGTTTGGGCCTGCGCATTGGCGAGATGCTGGATCAGCACAACAAGACCGCTGAGGTGCGCAAGTATCTGGAGAAGATCTATAACGCCTCCGGCCACAAGGAAAACCTCTCGGCCCTGAGCGATGCGGCGATCCTTGAGATGGCTGCCAACCTGCGCAAGGGCGTGCCTTTTGCCAGCCCGGTCTTTGACGGTGCGCACGAGACGGAGATTCAGGCCATGCTGGATCTGGCCTACCCCAGCGGGGACGCCAATACCGAGCGCCTCGGCTTCACTCCGGCTAAAACTCAGGTCACCTTGTATGACGGTCGCACCGGCGATGCCTTTGATCGCAAAGTGACGGTGGGCATCATGCATGTGCTCAAACTGCACCACTTGGTCGATGACAAGATGCACGCCCGTTCGACCGGCCCGTACTCCCTGGTCACCCAGCAGCCGCTGGGTGGTAAGGCGCAGTTCGGCGGCCAGCGCTTCGGTGAGATGGAAGTCTGGGCGCTGGAGGCCTACGGCGCATCGTATGTGCTGCAGGAAATGCTGACCGTTAAGTCGGACGATGTGAATGGCCGTACCAAGGTGTACGAGAACATCGTCAAGGGCGAGCACAAGATCGAGGCCGGCATGCCGGAGTCGTTCAATGTGCTGGTCAAGGAAATTCGCTCACTCGGGATCGATATCGATCTTGAGCGTCACTGATACTAGGAGCCGAAAATGAAGGCATTGCTCGATCTGTTCAAGCAAGTTACCCCCAGCGAAGAGTTTGACGGGATCAAGATTGGTCTCGCCTCGCCGGAAAAGATCCGTTCCTGGTCGTATGGCGAGGTCAAGAAACCCGAAACCATCAACTACCGCACCTTCAAGCCGGAGCGCGATGGCTTGTTCTGCGCCAAGATCTTCGGTCCGGTCAAGGACTATGAGTGTCTGTGTGGCAAGTACAAGCGCCTCAAGCATCGCGGCGTGGTGTGTGAGAAGTGTGGCGTCGAAGTGACCTTGACCAAGGTGCGCCGTGAGCGCATGGGCCATATTGACCTGGCGAGCCCGGTGGCGCACATCTGGTTCCTGAAGAGCCTGCCCAGCCGTCTGGGCATGGTCCTCGACATGACGCTGCGTGATATTGAGCGCGTGCTCTACTTTGAGGCCTTTGTGGTGACCGAAGGGGGCATGACCCCGCTACTGCCGGGCCAGTTGCTGACGGAAGAGGATCATCTCGCCAAGGTCGAAGAATATGGGGATGAGTTTTCTGCCAGCATGGGCGCGGAAGGTATCCGCGACCTGTTGCGCAATATTGACTTGCCGGGCGAGATCGAGCGTCTGCGCAGCGAGCTGAAGACCACCTCGTCCGACACCAAGCTGAAGAAGTTCTCCAAGCGCCTCAAGGTGTTGGAGGCCTTCGTGAAGTCCGGCATCAAGCCGGAATGGATGGTTCTGTCGGTTCTGCCGGTGTTGCCGCCGGATCTGCGTCCGCTGGTGCCGCTGGATGGTGGCCGCTTTGCGACCTCGGACCTGAACGATCTGTATCGCCGCGTCATTAACCGCAACAACCGCTTGAAGCGCCTGCTGGAACTGAAGGCGCCCGAGATTATCGTCCGCAACGAAAAACGCATGTTGCAGGAGTCGGTGGATTCCCTGCTCGACAACGGCCGTCGCGGCAAGGCCATGACGGGCGCCAACAAGCGCCAGCTGAAATCGTTGGCCGATATGATCAAGGGTAAGGGCGGTCGTTTCCGTCAGAACCTGCTCGGCAAGCGCGTGGATTACTCGGGCCGCTCCGTGATCGTGGTGGGCCCGACCCTCAAGCTGCATCAGTGCGGCCTGCCCAAGTTGATGGCGCTTGAGTTGTTCAAACCGTTCATCTTCAACCGTCTCGAGGCGTTGGGTCTGTCAACCACCATCAAGGCGTCCAAGCGCATGGTGGATGACCAGGAACCGGTGGTCTGGGACATCCTCGAAGAGGTGATCCGCGAACATCCGGTGATGCTGAACCGCGCACCGACGCTGCACCGTTTGGGCATCCAGGCCTTTGAGCCGATCCTGATCGAGGGCAAGGCGATCCAGTTGCATCCGCTGGTGTGTACGGCCTTCAACGCCGACTTCGACGGTGACCAGATGGCCGTGCATGTGCCGCTGTCGCTGGAAGCGCAGATGGAAGCTCGGACCCTGATGCTGGCCTCCAACAATGTGTTGTCGCCGGCCAACGGTGAACCGATCATCGTGCCGTCGCAGGATATCGTGTTGGGTCTGTACTACATGAGCCGCGAGCGTGTTAATGCCCGTGGTGAAGGCATGCTGTTCGCCAATCTGGCCGAGCTGCAGAGCGCCTGGCAGGAAAAGCGTGTTGATATCAATGCCAAGGTCACGGTGCGTATCCGCGAGCGGGTGTTTGGCGATGACGGTCAGCTCGTCAGCCGCACGATCCGGGTTACGACGGTGGCGGGCCGTGCCATGCTGTCCGAGATCCTGCCGCCAGGGCTGGGCTTCGAGGCCGTGAATCGCGTGCTCAAGAAGAAAGAGATTTCCCGGCTGATTAATGCCGCTTTCCGTACCTGCGGTCTCAAGGAGACCGTCGTGTTCGCCGACAAGCTGATGTACACCGGATTCTCGATGGCAGCGCGTGGTGGTATCTCCATTTGCATGCAGGACATGCTGATGCCGCCCCAGAAGGCCGACATCCTGGGCAAGGCCGAATCTGAGGTGAAGGAGATCGAGGCGCAATACACCTCCGGTCTGGTGACTCAGGGCGAGCGCTACAACAAGGTGGTGGACATCTGGGGTCAGGCCGGCGACAAGGTTGCCAAGGCGATGATGGAGCAGCTTTCGCACGAGACCGTGACCGACCGCGAGGGCAAGCAGGTCAAGCAGGAGTCCTTCAACTCCATCTACATGATGGCCGACTCCGGCGCCCGCGGTTCCGCCGCGCAGATCCGCCAGTTGGCCGGTATGCGCGGCCTGATGGCGAAGCCGGACGGCTCGATCATTGAGACGCCGATTACCGCGAACTTCCGCGAAGGCCTGAATGTGTTGCAGTACTTCATCTCGACGCACGGCGCCCGCAAGGGTCTGGCTGACACCGCGTTGAAGACCGCCAACTCGGGCTACTTGACCCGCCGTCTGGTCGATGTGACGCAGGATCTTGCCATCATCGAAGATGATTGCGGCACGCAAAATGGCATGGTCATGAAGCCGCTGGTTGAAGGCGGCGATGTGATCGAGGCCCTGCGCGATCGTATCCTGGGTCGGGTTGCGGCGGTGGATGTGGTTAACCCGGATACCGGCGAGACGATCATTGCGGCCGGGGCGCTGATTGATGAAGCGGCGGTGGACAAGGTTGATGAGCTGGGTATCGACGAGGTCAAGGTGCGCGCACCGCTGACCTGCGAGACCCGTCGCGGCTTGTGTGCCAAGTGTTATGGCCGTGACCTGGGTCGCGGATCCATCGTCAATGCCGGCGAATCGGTGGGCGTCATTGCCGCGCAGTCGATTGGCGAACCGGGTACCCAGCTGACGATGCGGACCTTCCACATCGGTGGTGCGGCTTCGCGGGCGGCGGCGGCCAGCCAGGTTGAGACCAAGTCGGAAGGCGTGGTGCGCTTCGGCCCGAGTATGCGCTATGTCACCAGCGCGCGTGGCGAGCTTATCGTCATTACCCGCACGGGCGAGATTGTGATTGCCGAGGCAACGGGCCGTGAGCGTGAGCGCCACAAGGTGCCGTATGGCGCCGTGCTGACGGTCATGGACGGTCAGGCCATCAAGGCAGGTACGGCCCTGGCCACCTGGGATCCGCATACGCGTCCGATCATTACCGAGTACTCCGGCCGCGTGAAATTCGAGAATGTGGAAGAAGGCGCGACGGTGGCCAAGCAGATCGATGAGGTCACTGGCTTGTCGACCCTGATCGTGATCGACGCCAAGCGTCGCGGAACCGCAAGCAAGGCGGGCGTTGTGCGACCGCAAGTGCGTCTGATCGGCGAGGATGGCTTGGAGGTCAAGGTGGCCGGGACGGATATCCCGGTGAACATCACCCTGCATGTGGGCTCCCTGATCACGGTGAAGGACGGTCAGGAGGTCAAGGTGGGTGATGTGCTGGCCCGTATCCCGCAAGAGACCACGAAGACCCGCGATATTACCGGCGGTTTGCCGCGCGTCGCCGAGCTGTTTGAGGCGCGTTCTCCGAAGGACGCGGGCGTGCTGGCCGAAATCACCGGCACGGTGTCGTTCGGCAAGGATACCAAGGGCAAGCAACGCCTCGTGATCACCGATATGGATGGCGTTCCGCATGACTATCTGATTGCCAAGGACAAGCATGTCACCGTGCATGATGGCCAGGTGGTACAGAAGGGCGAGACCATCGTTGACGGTCCGGCGGATCCGCACGACATCCTGCGTCTGCAAGGCATGGAGTCTTTGGCGCGCTACATCATCAACGAGGTTCAGGATGTGTACCGCCTCCAGGGCGTGAAGATCAATGACAAGCACATCGAGGTTGTGGTGCGTCAGATGCTGCGTCGGGTCAATATCGTCGATGTGGGCGATACCCGCTTCATTCCGAACGAGCAGGTTGAGCGGGCCGATCTGTTGGCCGAGAACGACCGTGTGCGTGCCGAAGGCGGCCTCCCGGCGGTCCATGAAGATGTCCTGCTGGGCATTACCAAGGCCTCCTTGTCGACGGAATCCTTCATCTCGGCGGCCTCCTTCCAGGAAACCACGCGCGTCTTGACCGAAGCCGCCATCATGGGCAAGCGGGACGGCCTCCGTGGTCTCAAGGAAAATGTCATCGTGGGCCGACTGGTGCCCGCGGGTACCGGCCTTGCCTACCACCGTGCGCGGCAGCGGCAGGCCGCCGAGGCGGCGGCAGATGTCGATGTATCGGCCATTTTTGCTGAGGAAAGTTCAGCAGAAGTTGCAGATAACGGTGCGCAAGCATCTTGACAGCACGCATGAGACTGCATAAAATCCGCCCTCTTTTTCAGGCCCGCGGGATCGCTCCTGGCGAACGATCTCCCGCGGGCCGCGAATTTTGCGGTTCGAAACTGATAGAAAACTTGTAGAGAAAAGGCTAGACGATGCCAACTGTTAACCAATTGATACGCCAACCGCGCAAGGCGCCGGTCGAAAAGAGCAAGGTTCCCGCCATGGAAGCCTGCCCCCAGAAGCGTGGCGTATGTACCCGTGTTTACACCACGACCCCGAAGAAGCCGAACTCGGCGTTGCGTAAGGTTGCCAAAGTGCGCTTGTCCAACAGCTTTGAGGTGATCGGCTACATCGGTGGCGAAGGCCACAACCTGCAGGAGCACTCTGTGGTCCTGGTGCGCGGCGGCCGGGTCAAGGATTTGCCGGGTGTGCGTTATCACATCGTTCGCGGTAGCCTGGACACACAAGGCGTCAAGGATCGCAAGCAGTCTCGTTCGAAGTATGGTGCCAAGCGCGCCAAAGCCGCTAAGTCTAAGTAAGGGGTTATAGATGCCACGTCGTCGCGAAGTTCCCAAGCGTCTGGTTCTGCCGGATCCGAAGTATGGCAACCAAGAAGTTGCCAAGTTTATGAATGTCATCATGACCAGCGGCAAGAAGTCCGTCGCTGAGCGCATTGTCTATGGCGCCTTCGAGCAGATCGAGAAAAAGAGCGGCAAGGTGGCTGTTGAGGTCTTCGCTCAAGCCCTGTCGAACATTCGTCCGGTCGTCGAGGTCAAGTCCCGTCGTGTCGGCGGTGCCAACTACCAGGTGCCGGTTGAGGTTCGCCCGTCCCGTCGCACCGCTCTGGCGATGCGCTGGTTGAAAGATGCCGCCCGCAAGCGTGGCGAAAAATCCATGGATGCGCGCCTTGCTGGCGAGCTGCTGGATGCGTCTGAGGGTCGTGGTTCGGCCATGAAGAAGCGCGAAGAAGTTCACCGTATGGCAGAGGCCAACAAGGCCTTCTCGCACTTCCGGTTCTGATCGCTCATCGCCAACGCTTCTGATAAGGAACACCCACTGTGGCACGCAAGACCCCCCTAGATCGCTATCGCAACATCGGTATTTCCGCGCATATTGACGCAGGAAAGACCACCACCACCGAGCGCGTCCTGTTCTACACCGGCGTCAATCACAAGATTGGCGAGGTGCATGACGGCGCCGCCACCATGGACTGGATGGAGCAGGAGCAGGAGCGCGGTATTACCATTACCTCGGCTGCAACGACCTGTTTCTGGAAGGGCATGGATCTGGCCCGCCCCGAGCATCGCGTCAACATCATTGACACCCCCGGTCACGTGGACTTCACCATTGAGGTTGAGCGTTCCATGCGTGTTCTGGACGGCGCGTGTATGGTGTATTGCGCTGTGGGTGGCGTGCAGCCGCAGTCCGAGACCGTGTGGCGTCAGGCCAACAAGTACGGCGTGCCCCGTCTGGCTTTTGTGAACAAGATGGACCGCTCCGGCGCCAACTTCTTCCGTGTCTATGAGCAGATGCGTTTGCGCCTGAAGGCCAACCCGGTGCTGATTCAGGTGCCGATTGGCGCTGAAGATACCTTCGCGGGTGTGGTTGATCTGGTCAAGATGAAGGCCATCCTGTGGGATGAGGCCTCCCAGGGCATGAAGTTCGAATACGGTGATATCCCGGCCGATCTGGTGGACACCTGTAACGAATGGCGTGAGAAGCTGGTCGAAACGGCCGCTGAGGCCAGTGAAGAGTTGATGAACAAGTACCTTGAAGAAGGCGACTTGTCCGAGGCAGAGATTAAGCAGGCCCTGCGTCAGCGCACCATTGCCAGCGAGATCGTGCCGATGCTGTGCGGCTCCGCGTTCAAGAACAAGGGCGTGCAGGCCATGCTCGACGCCGTGATTGATTACATGCCTTCGCCGCTGGATATTCCCCCGGTGAAGGGTGAGCTTGAAGATGGCTCTGAGGCTGAGCGCAAGGCGGACGACGCTGAGCCGTTCTCGGCCCTGGCCTTCAAGATCATGACCGACCCGTTTGTGGGCCAGCTGACCTTCTTCCGTGTCTATTCCGGCACCGTGAAGGCGGGTGATTCCATTTACAACTCGGTCAAGGGTCGGAAAGAGCGTCTTGGCCGCATCCTGCAGATGCATGCCAACGAGCGCGAAGAGATCAAAGAGGTTCATGCCGGCGACATCGCTGCGGCGGTGGGTCTGAAGGATGCAACCACGGGCGATACCCTGTGTATTCAGGACAAGCCGATCGTCCTCGAGCGCATGGTCTTCCCGGAGCCGGTTATTCATGTGGCCGTTGAGCCGAAGACCAAGGCCGACCAAGAAAAGATGGGCCTGGCCCTGAATCGTTTGGCTCAGGAAGATCCGTCCTTCCGTGTGCGTACCGATGAAGAAACGGGTCAGACCATCATCTCGGGTATGGGCGAGCTGCACCTTGAAATTCTGGTTGATCGCATGAAGCGTGAGTTCCATGTCGAGGCCAATGTTGGCGCCCCGCAAGTGGCTTACCGTGAGTGCATCAAGAAGGCGGTGGAGTCCGAAGGCAAGTTTGTTAAGCAGTCCGGCGGTAAGGGCCAGTTTGGTCATGTTTGGCTTAAGATCGAGCCGAACGAGGCGGGCAAGGGTTACGAGTTTGTGGACGCCATCAAGGGCGGTTCCGTGCCGCGTGAATATATCCCGGCCGTGGACAAGGGCCTGAAGGAGGCGCTGAACAACGGCGTCTTGGCAGGCTTCCCGGTGGTCGATGTGAAGGTCACCCTGTTCGATGGTTCTTACCACGAGGTTGACTCGTCCGAGCAGGCCTTCAAGATGGCCGCGATCATGGGCTTCAAGGATGGTATGCGGAAGGCGACACCGACCCTGCTGGAGCCGATGATGGCGGTTGAGGTGGAAACGCCGGAAGACTACATGGGTGATGTGATGGGCGACCTGAACCGTCGTCGCGGCATCATTCAGGGTATGGAGGATTTGGCCACAGGTAAGTCAGTGAAGGCAGAAGTGCCCCTGGCCGAGATGTTTGGTTACTCCACCGACCTGCGTTCCATGTCTCAGGGCCGTGCGACCTACTCCATGGAATTCAAACACTATGCCGAAGCCCCGCGTAATGTGGCCGAAGCCGTCATCAACACTAGGAAATAATTGAGGTAATCGAGAATGGCCAAGGAAAAATTTGAGCGTACTAAGCCGCACGTAAACGTGGGAACGATTGGTCACGTTGACCATGGAAAGACGACCCTGACGGCGGCGATCACCACGATTCTGTCGAAGAAGTTTGGCGGCGCGGCGAAGAAATATGACGAGATTGACTCCTCCCCGGAAGAGAAGGCTCGTGGTATTACCATCAACACCGCCCATGTGGAATACGAGACGGCTGGCCGTCACTACGCCCACGTGGACTGTCCTGGCCACGCTGACTATGTGAAGAACATGATTACCGGTGCCGCCCAGATGGACGGCGCCATTCTGGTTGTGTCCGCTGCTGACGGCCCCATGCCCCAGACCCGCGAGCACATCCTGCTGGCCCGCCAAGTGGGCGTGCCGTTCATCATCGTCTACATGAACAAAGCTGACATGGTTGACGATGCCGAACTGCTCGAACTGGTTGAGATGGAAGTGCGTGAACTCCTCTCCAAGTACGATTTCCCGGGCGATGACCTGCCCATCGTCATTGGCTCCGCACTGAAAGCCCTTGAAGGCGACCAGTCCGACATCGGCGAGCCCAGCATTATCCGTCTGGCCGATGCCCTCGACAGCTACATCCCCACGCCTGAGCGCGCTGTGGACAAGCCCTTCCTGCTGCCCATCGAAGACGTCTTCTCCATCTCTGGCCGCGGCACCGTCGTGACCGGTCGTGTTGAGCGCGGCATCGTCAAGGTTGGCGAAGAACTTGAAATCGTGGGCATCAAAGCCACCGCCAAGACCACCTGTACCGGCGTTGAAATGTTCCGCAAGCTGCTCGACCAAGGTCAAGCGGGCGACAACGTGGGCGTACTGCTGCGCGGCACCAAGCGTGAAGATGTTGAGCGCGGCCAGGTTCTGGCCAAGCCGGGCAGCATCAAGCCGCACACCAAGTTCACCGCCGAGATCTATGTGCTGTCCAAGGAAGAAGGCGGTCGTCACACCCCGTTCTTCAATGGCTACCGTCCCCAGTTCTACTTCCGCACCACCGATGTGACCGGTGCGATCGAGCTGCCGGCCGGGACCGAGATGATCATGCCGGGCGACAACGTGTCGATTACTGCGGCCCTGATTGCCCCGATCGCCATGGAAGAAGGTCTGCGCTTCGCTATTCGTGAAGGCGGTCGTACCGTCGGCGCCGGCGTCGTCGCCAAGATTATTGAGTAAGGATTGGCCATGCAAAAGCAAAAGATTCGTATCCGCCTGAAGGCGTATGACTACACGCTCATCGACCGCTCGGCGGCCGAAATCGTGGATACCGCCAAGCGTACCGGTGCCGTGGTGAAGGGCCCCGTTCCCTTGCCGACGGCCATTGAGCGCTTTGACATCCTGCGTTCCCCGCATGTGAACAAGACCTCCCGCGACCAACTGGAGATTCGCACTCACAAGCGTTTGATGGACATCATTGATCCGACCGACAAAACGGTCGATGCGCTCACCAAGCTGGATCTTCCGGCAGGGGTTGACGTCGAGATCAAGCTGCAGTAAAGTATGCCCCCTCTGTAAGGGGTTGCGCCTCGAGCGTGACCCCTTTGGGTTTTTAGCCGACCAATTGTAGTCGGCCCTTGAATAAGGAAATGAAAACATGACTCTAGGCCTTGTCGGTCGCAAGATCGGCATGACCCGCGTTTTTACCGAAGACGGCGCGTCCGTTCCGGTAACCGTGTTGGACATGTCGAACAACCGCGTATCGCAAATCAAAACCCAATCGGGTGATGGCTATGATGCCCTGCAGGTGGCATATGGCTCCCGTCGCGCCAGCCGCATTACCAAGCCGGTTGCCGGTCATCTGGCGGCTGCAGGTGTCGATGCAGCGCGTGGCATCACCGAGTTCCGCGTTCCCTCCGAAGTGGCGTCCCAGTATGCACCGGGTGCCAGCATTGGCGTCGATATCTTCCAGGTCGGTCAGATTGTGGATGTGTCCGGTGTCACGCAGGGTAAGGGCTACGCGGGTGTTATCAAGCGTTATAACTTCTCCTCGCAGCGTGCCTCGCACGGTAACTCCCGTTCCCATAACGCTCCGGGTTCCATCGGTATGGCGCAGGATCCGGGCCGCGTGTTTCCGGGTAAGCGCATGGCCGGTCACATGGGTGCGGTTAATCGCACGGTCCAGAATCTGGAAATCGTCCGCGTCGATAGCGAGCGTCAGCTGCTCCTGATCAAGGGTGCCGTTCCGGGCTCCAAGGGTGGTGATATCGTCGTGCGTCCGGCTGTCAAAGGGGGTGCCTGATGGAACTGAAGCTGATTAATGCCCAGGGCCAGGATGCGGGTGCCGTAGCGGCCTCGGATCTTCTTTTCGCGCGCGACTACAACGAAGCGCTGGTACATCAGTTGGTCACGGCCTATCAGGCCAATGCCCGTAGCGGTAACCGTGCCCAGTTGACGCGTGCTGAAGTGCATCACAGTACCAAGAAGCCGTTCAAGCAAAAGGGTACGGGTCGTGCGCGTGCCGGTATGACCTCTGGCCCGTTGTGGCGTGGTGGTGGCCGGGCCTTCCCGAACAAGCCGGATGAGAACTTCAGCCAGAAGATCAATCGCAAGATGTTCCGTGCTGGCATGGCCTCGATCCTCTCGCAGCTGGCTCGCTCCGAGCGTCTGCGCGTGATTGACGAGATCTCTGTTGACGCGCCGCGCACCAAGCTGCTGGCCGCAAAGGTGAAAGATCTCGGCATCAACAATGATCGCGTTCTGATTATTGCCCCGGTGGTTGATGAAAATCTGTGGTTGTCTTCCCGCAACTTGGCCAATGTGCTGGTGTTGGAGCCTCAACAGGCTGATCCGGTTAGCCTGATTCGCTTTGATCAGGTTTTGGTGACGCGTGAAGCGCTGCGCAGTATTGAGGAGATGTACGCATGAACGGCCAACAATTCAATGAGGCTCGCTTGCTGCAAGTGATCCTGGCGCCGGTTGTGTCCGAAAAGGCGACGATGGTGGCTGACAAGCAGCAGCAAGTTACGCTTCGCGTCGCGACGAGTGCAACCAAGCCTGAGATCAAGGCCGCCGTCGAGTTGCTCTTCAAGGTTCAGGTTGCTGATGTCAAGGTGCTCAATGTGAAGGGCAAGACCAAGCGTTTCGGCAAGTCTATGGGCCAGCGTTCCAACTGGAAGAAGGCCTATGTGTGCCTGCAACCGGGTCAGGAACTCAACTTTGCCGCAGGGGAATAAGTCATGGCACTCGTAAAGGTTAAACCCACCTCCGCCGGCCGCCGTGCCGTCGTGAAGGTTGTGACGCCGGGCTTGTACAAAGGCAAGCCGCACACCGCTTTGCTCCAGAAAAAGAGCAAGACGGCTGGCCGTAACAACAATGGTCACATCACGACCCGTCATATGGGTGGTGGTCACAAGCAGCATTACCGTTTGATCGACTTCAAGCGCGACAAGGATGGCATCGCCGCCCGTGTTGAGCGCATTGAGTATGATCCGAACCGCTCCGCGCACATTGCACTCTTGTGCTACGCCGACGGTGAGCGTCGCTACATCATTGCCCCGCGTGGCATTGCTGAAGGCGCAACGCTGATGAGCGGTGCTGATGCTCCGATCAAGTCGGGCAATACGCTGCCGCTGCGTAACATTCCGGTCGGTTCGACGGTGCATTGCATTGAGATGATGCCGGGCAAGGGCGCGCAGATGGCTCGTGCGGCCGGTACCTCAGCACAGTTGCTGGCTCGTGACGGTTCCTACGCTCAGTTGCGTTTGCGTTCCGGTGAGATTCGCAAGGTGCACATCGAATGTCGCGCCACCCTGGGTGAAGTGGGTAACGAAGAAAACAGCCTGCGTTCCTTCGGTAAGGCCGGTGCCAAGCGTTGGTTGGGTATTCGCCCGACCGTTCGCGGTACGGCAATGAACCCGGTTGACCACCCGCATGGCGGTGGTGAGGGTCGCACGGGCGAAGGTCGCGTACCGGTCACTCCCTGGGGTATTCCGACGCGTGGTTATCGTACTCGCAACAACAAGCGGACCGACGTCATGATTGTGCGTCGTCGCCACAAGGCTTAAGGGGTAATCTAGATGGCGCGTTCTGTTAAGAAGGGTCCGTTCATTGACGGGCACCTCATGAAAAAGGTAGAAGCCGCACAGGCCAATTCGGACAAGCGTCCGATCAAGACCTGGTCACGTCGTTCCACCATCCTGCCGGATTTTATCGGCCTCACCATCGCGGTGCATAACGGTAAGCAGCATATCCCTGTTTATGTGACCGAGAACATGGTTGGGCACAAACTGGGCGAGTTCTCGCTGACCCGTACATTCAAGGGGCATGCGGCGGACAAGAAGGCCAAGAAGTAACTGGAGCGAACAATGCAAGCGACTGCAGTATTAAAAGGTACACGGATCTCCGCCCAGAAGGCGCGTCTGGTGGCCGATATCGTGCGCGGCAAGGCCGTGGATAAGGCGCTCAATATTCTGACCTTCACGCCCCGCAAGGCGGCCGTGGTGATCAAGAAGGTGCTTGAGTCGGCCATTGCCAATGCCGAGCACAATGAAGGTGCTGATATCGACCTCCTTAAGGTGAAAACCATTTATGTCGATGAGGGCCCGGTGCTGAAGCGTTTCACTGCCCGTGCCAAGGGTCGTGGTAACCGGATCATGAAACCCACCTGTCACATCACTGTGACTGTTGGCGAGTGAGGTAAGTTATGGGTCAAAAGATACATCCGATTGGTTTCCGTCTGGCTGTCACCAAGAATTGGTCCTCCAAGTGGTATGGCGGCAAGAAAAACTTTGGCGCCATGCTGGTTGAAGATCACAAGGTTCGTGAGTTCCTGAAAAAGAAACTCGCCAATGCGTCCTTGAGCAAGATCATGATCGAGCGCTCCTCGAAGAGCGCGCGTATTACGCTCTACTCCGCCCGTCCGGGTGTGGTGATCGGCCGCAAGGGCGAAGAGATCGAGATCCTCAAGAAGGAGCTTGCGAAGCACATTTCGGTGCCGGCCACTCTGAATATTGAAGAAGTGCGCAAGCCGGAAACGGATGCCACCCTGGTGGCGGCGAATATCGCCCAGCAGCTCGAAAAGCGCATCATGTTCCGCCGCGCCATGAAGCGCGCCATGCAGAACGCCATGCGTTTTGGGGCACAAGGGATCAAGATTATGAGCTCTGGCCGTCTGAATGGCGCAGAGATTGCCCGTACCGAGTGGTATCGCGAAGGTCGTGTGCCCTTGCATACCCTGCGCGCTGATATTGACTACGGCGTCGCAACCGCAAGCACCAGCTATGGTGACATCGGTATCAAGGTCTGGGTTTACAAGGGTGAACACGGTGCGCGCACTGAGGCCCCGGCAGCTGCGGCTGAACCGGCCAAGCGCGCCAAGAAGCCAGGAGTGAAACATGCTGCAGCCAGCTAGAAGGAAGTTCCGCAAGGAACAAAAGGGTCGTAATACGGGTCTCGCTCAGCGTGGTTCGTCGGTTAGTTTCGGTGATTTTGGCCTCAAGGCCGTTGGCCGGGGCCGTCTGACGGCACGCCAGATTGAAGCGGCTCGTCGCGCCATGACCCGTCACATCAAGCGCGGTGGCCGGATCTGGATCCGCATCTTCCCGGACAAGCCGATTTCCAAGAAGCCGGCGGAAGTTCGTATGGGTAACGGTAAGGGCAATCCGGAGTACTATGTTGCCGAGATTCAGCCGGGCAAGGTGCTCTACGAGATGGACGGCGTCGATGAGGTTTTGGCGCGTGAGGCTTTCCGGCTTGCTGCGGCCAAGTTGCCGATTCCGACGACCTTTGTGACCCGTCAAATTGGGGGTTGATATGAAGATTAGCGAAATTCGTGGCAAGAGTGCCGAGGATATGAACAAGGAGCTGGTGGAGCTTCTGCGCGCGCAATTCAGCCTGCGCATGCAGTTGTCCACGCAGCAGAGCAACAAGACGCATGAACTGCGTCGTGTGCGCCGAGATATCGCCCGTGTGCGGACCCTCATGACCGAGGCAAACGCTCAGGCTGGGCAGGTTGGGTAAAAGGTAGATCATGACCGAACAAAACAAAGTTACCCGCTCGCTGACTGGCAAGGTTGTGAGCACCAAGATGCAAAAGACCGTTACCGTTCTGGTCGAGCGTCGCGTCAAGCATCCCATTCTGGGCAAGGTTATTCGCCTGTCCAAGAAATACCATGCGCACGACGAATCCAGTCGTTGCCATGAGGGTGATGTCGTGACCATCGAGGAGTGCCGTCCGCTCTCCAAGACCAAGGCCTGGACTGTGGTTTCGGTCGTCGGTGGCGCGAACGCGGCCTGATATCCGCTGCCCTCTTGAGAGGGCCTGCAAAAAAGCTTGGCAATAAAGTCGCTGCGCATATATAATGCGCGGCTCACGGTTCAGGGGCGATAAAAGTTGTCTCTGAGCGTTTAACGCAAGACCCTTTGGGATCCAAAACTGCCTGGCCTGTGAGAACTGGCTGGGGTAAGTTGGAGTGAGGAAATCATGATCCAAATGCAGACCATGCTCGACGTGGCTGACAATACCGGTGCACGCTCCGTTATGTGCATCAAGGTGTTGGGCGGCTCCAAGCGTCGTTACGCCGGTATCGGCGATATTATCAAAGTCACCATCAAGGATGCGGCTCCGCGGGGTCGTGTCAAGCGCGGTGATGTCTATAACGCGGTCGTCGTTCGTACCGCCAAGGGTGTTCGTCGTCCGGATGGCGCCCTGGTGCGTTTCGATGCGAATGCGGCGGTGCTGCTGAATAACAAGCTTGAGCCCATTGGCACTCGCATCTTTGGACCGGTCACGCGCGAATTGCGTACCGAGAAGTTCATGAAGATCGTGTCGCTGGCGCCCGAAGTTCTTTAAGGAGTCGAACCGTGAACAAGATTCGCAAGGGTGATGAGGTCATCGTTCTGACCGGTAAGGACAAGGGCAAGCGGGGCACGGTCCTGAGTTTTGTGTCCGGCAAGGTGGTTGTCGAGGGCATTAATCGTGTTCGCAAGGCGACCAAGCCGAACCCGATGAAGGGTACGCAGGGCGGTCTGGTGGATAAGGATATGCCGCTGGATCAATCGAATATTGCGCTGTTCAACCGTGGCACTGGCCGTGGTGATCGCGTGGGCATTCGGACGCTGGAGGATGGCCGCAAGGTGCGTTTCTTCAAGTCCAATGGCGAAGTTGTGGATGCGTGAGGCGAACATGGCCCGTTTTAAAGAGTTCTACAAAGAGACCGTGGTTTCCCAGATGATGTCGACCTTTGGCTACAAGTCGATCATGCAGGTGCCGCGTATTGAGAAGATTACCCTCAACATGGGTGTCGGTGAGGCGGTCGGCGACAAGAAGATCCTGGATTTTGCTGTCGGTGACATGACCAAGATCGCGGGCCAGAAGCCTGTCGTGACCAAGGCGCGCAAGTCGATTGCAGGCTTCAAGATTCGTGACGGTTATCCGATTGGCTGCAAGGTGACCTTGCGCCGCGAGCAGATGTTCGAATTTCTGGATCGCCTGGTGACGGTTGCGATTCCGCGTATTCGCGACTTCCGTGGTATTGGCGGCAAGGGCTTTGACGGTCGTGGCAATTTCAACATGGGTGTGCGTGAGCAGATCATCTTCCCCGAGATCGAGTACGACAAGGTGGATGCGCTGCGCGGCATGAACATCACGATTACGACAACGGCCAAGACGGACGCTGAAGCACGCGCCCTGTTGGCGGCCTTTAAATTTCCGTTCAAAAATTAAGGATCGATCATGGCCAAGACCTCAATGATCAATCGCGAATCCAAGCGCCGTGCAACGGTCAAGAAATTCGCTGCCAAGCGCGCGGCCCTTCTGGCTGCCGCCAATGACATGAGCCGGAGCGATGAGGATCGTTACGCCTCGCGCATGGAATTGCAAGATCTGCCGCGAAATTCGAGTGCGGTCCGTTTGCGTAACCGTTGTCAGATTACGGGCCGTCCGCGTGGCGTGTTCCGCAAGTTTGGCCTGTGCCGTATCAAGATTCGTGAGCTTGCCATGAACGGAGAAATTCCGGGCGTGGTCAAGGCCAGCTGGTAAGGAGAATAGTATGAGCATGAGCGATCCCGTCGCCGATATGCTGACCCGCATTCGCAACGCGCAGTTGGTTGAGAAGACCACTGTTCGTATGCCCGCATCGCGTCTGAAGACCGCGATTGCCGATGTGTTGCGCGATGAAGGTTATATCGATGGTTATGTAATTCGTCAGGCAGACGGTAAGTCTGAGATGGAGATGGCGCTGCGTTATTACGCAGGTGAGCCGGTTATTGGCAAGATCGAGCGCGTTAGCCGCCCGGGTTTGCGCGTTTACAAGGGCAGCAATGATCTGCCGCGCGTGATGAACGGTCTGGGCGTTGCGATTGTGTCCACTTCCAAGGGCGTCATGACCGATCGCCGGGCGCGCAGCTTGGGCGTCGGCGGTGAAGTTCTCTGTATCGTCGCTTGATATTTTGGCAAAGGTAGAATATGTCACGCATTGCTAAAAATCCGGTTGTTGTTCCCGCGGGTGTTGAGGTTTCCCTCTCCGCGACGGCTATTACGCTTAAAGGTCCGGTGGGCGCACTGACTCAGTCCCTGGTGGCTGATATTCAGGTGGTTCACGCCGATGGTCAGCTTCAGGTGGCTCCGGCCAACGAGAGCCGTTTTGCGCATGCCATGTCGGGCACCATTCGTGCCTTGCTGGCCAATATGGTGCAGGGCGTAAGCAAAGGCTTTGAGCGCAAATTGACGCTGGTTGGCGTGGGTTATCGTGCCCAGGCTCAGGGCGACAAGTTGAATCTCTCGCTTGGTTTCTCGCATCCTGTTGTCCACACCATGCCTGCCGGCATCAAGGTGGAAACGCCCTCCCAGACCGAGGTGCTGATCAAGGGGGCTGACAAGCAGGTGGTTGGCCAGATCGCTGCCGAAGTTCGTGCTTATCGTCCCCCGGAGCCCTATAAGGGCAAGGGTGTTCGCTATTCTGATGAAGTGGTCTCGATCAAAGAGACCAAGAAGAAATAACCCGGAGTTAAGATCATGGAAAAGAAGATCCGGCGTTTGCGCCGAGCGCGCAAAACCCGCGCAAAGATCGCCGAACTCGTGGTGGCGCGCCTTAGTGTGCACCGCACCAATTCGCATGTTTATGCTCAGGTCATTGACCCGAGTGGCGCCGTCGTTCTGGCTTCGGCCTCTACGGCCGAGAAGGAGATGCGTGGCCAGGTCAAGAACGGCGGCAATATCGCTGCTGCGACCCTGATTGGCCAGCGTATTGCAGAAAAGGCCAAGGCGGCCGGCATTGATCGCGTAGCGTTCGACCGGAGCGGTTTTGCTTACCATGGTCGCATCAAGGCCCTTGCCGATGCAGCCCGTGAGCATGGTCTGCAGTTCTAATAGCGGGGAAGATCATGGCTAAGATGCAACAACAGCAAAAGCAAGAAGAGGTCAGCGACGGCCTGCGTGAAAAGATGATTGCCGTTAATCGTGTTTCCAAGACGGTTAAGGGTGGTCGGATCATGGCTTTCTCCGCCCTGACGGTGGTGGGCGATGGTGACGGTTCGGTTGGCATGGGCAAGGGCAAGTCCCGCGAGGTGCCGGTGGCCGTGCAAAAGGGCATGGATGAGGCCCGCCGCAATATGGTCAAGATCCCGCTGAAGAATGGTTCCTTCCATCACGCCGTTGTCGGTCGTCATGGCGCGGCTGTCGTGCTGATTCAGCCGGCTAGCGAAGGTACGGGCATTATTGCCGGCGGTGCAATGCGCGCCGTCTTTGAGGTGATGGGTGTGACCAATGTGCTCGCCAAGTGCCTCGGTTCCACCAACGCCAACAATGTGGTGCGGGCAACGCTGAATGGCCTGAAGCAGCTGAACACCCCGTCTGACATTGCCGCCAAGCGTGGCAAGTCCGTCGCCGAGATCATGGAGTAACTGATGGCAAATTCGACCGGTAAAATCAAGGTAACTCAGGTCAAGAGTGTGATTGGCACCATCCAGTCGCATCGCGCCTGTGTTCGTGGTCTGGGCCTGAAGCGCCTGAACCACTCTGTTGTCGTCGATGACACGCCGTCTAATCGCGGCATGATCACGACCGTTAGCTACCTGCTGAAGAGCGAGGTTCTCTGATGTATCTGAATTCCATCCAACCGGGTGCAGGCAGCAAGCACTCCAAGAAGCGTCTCGGCCGTGGTATCGGTTCGGGTCTTGGCAAAACGGCAGGCCGTGGCCACAAGGGTCAGAAGTCCCGCGCCGGCGGTTTCCATAAGGTCGGTTTCGAAGGCGGTCAGATGCCCATGGCACGCCGTCTTCCCAAGCGCGGCTTTGTCTCTGTTGATCGCGCCTTCAAGGCCGAGGTTCGTTTGTCTGATGTGGCCCAGCTCCCGGTTGATACCGTCGATCTGCTGGTCCTCCTGCAGGCGGGCTTGGTGCCGCAAATGACGCGTAGCGCCAAGGTGATTCTCGCGGGCTCGATCGACAAGGCGATCAAGTTTGTGGGTCTCGGTGTGACGGCTGGTGCGCGTGCTGCCATTGAGGCGGCTGGCGGCTCCGTGGTCGAAGCGGCTTAAGTCAGGTTCGGGAGAACGAAGTGTCCGGTGCGGCTGGCCTCATGCAGATATCTGGCAAGATGGGTGATCTCAAACAACGTGTTTGGTTCCTCATCGGGGCGCTGGTCGTCTATCGCATCGGTGCGCACATTCCCGTTCCCGGTATTGATCCCGTTGTTCTGGCCGAGCTCTTCAAGACGCAGGCCGGTGGCATTTTGGGCATGTTCAACATGTTCTCCGGCGGTGCGCTTGAGCGCTTCACGGTCTTTGCCTTGGGCATCATGCCCTACATCTCGGCCTCCATCATCATGCAGTTGCTGACGGTGGTATCCCCTTCGATGGAGGCATTGAAGAAGGAAGGCGAGGCCGGGCGGCGCAAGATTACCCAGTACACCCGCTACGGAACCGTGGTCTTGGCAACCTTCCAGGCCATCGGTATCTCCATTGCCCTTGAGGGTCAGCCGGGCCTGGTGATTGATCCGGGCATGATGTTCCGTATAACAACCATGCTGACCCTGGTTTCCGGCACCATGTTCCTGATGTGGCTGGGCGAGCAGATTACTGAACGCGGCCTGGGCAACGGTATCTCCATGATCATTTTTGCGGGTATTGCGGCCGGTTTGCCTGCGGCGATCGGCGGTACCCTCGACCTGACCCGTACGGGCGCCTTCTCGATCCCGCTGGCACTGCTCCTGTTTGTGGGCGCCATTCTGGTTGTGGCCCTGGTGGTGTTTGTTGAGCGGGGCCAGCGCAAGATTCTGGTCAACTATGCCAAGCGTCAGGTGGGCAACAAGGTCTATGGTGGCCAGAGCTCGCATCTTCCGCTCAAGATCAACATGGCGGGTGTGATTCCGCCGATCTTCGCGTCGAGCATCATCCTGTTCCCCGCGACCCTGGCCGGCTGGTTTGGTAGCGGCGAGAGCATGACCTGGTTGCGCGATGTCGGTGCGGCGCTGTCTCCGGGGCAGCCGCTCTATGTGCTGCTCTACGCAACGGCCATCGTGTTCTTCTGTTTCTTCTACACGGCGCTGGTGTTCAATCCCCGTGAGACGGCAGACAATCTGAAGAAGAGTGGTGCCTTTGTGCCGGGTATCCGCCCGGGCGACCAAACCTCGCGTTATATCGACAAGATCATGACGCGCTTGACGGTCGTAGGCGCGGTCTATATCACGCTGGTCTGTTTGCTGCCGGAATTCCTGATCCTGAAATGGAATGTTCCGTTCTATTTTGGCGGTACCAGCTTGCTGATTCTGGTGGTGGTTTCGATGGATTTCATGGCGCAGGTTCAGTCCTACATGATGTCCCATCAGTACGAGAGTTTGCTCAAGAAAGCGAATTTCAAGGGCGGAAACTTTTTAGGTCATTGAGTTTTAGAGGAGCCGAATATGCGAGTTCAAGCATCGGTCAAGAAGATTTGTCGTAAATGCAAGATCGTGCGCCGCAATGGTGTTGTGCGCGTTATTTGCGCTGAGGCACGTCACAAGCAGCGCCAGGGCTAATGCCCTAGGGTTACTTTTCAGTTGAAAGCTGGGAGTTAATTTTGTATAATGTTTCGTTTTCCGTGCGGAGTTTCTGATGGCCCGTATTGCTGGGGTTAATATCCCCAATCATAAACATGCTGAGATTGCCTTGACAGCCGTGTATGGCATTGGCCGTACGCGTGCTCGCCAGATTTGCGAGCAGTGTGGGGTTGCACCCTCCACCAAGATCAAGGACCTCGATGACGCGGCCATCGACAAACTTCGCGATGGCGTGCAGAAGTTTACCGTCGAAGGCGATCTGCGTCGTGAAATCACGATGAACATCAAGCGTTTGATGGATCTTGGCTGCTATCGTGGTCAGCGCCACCGTCGCGGTCTTCCGTTGCGTGGTCAGCGTACTCGCACCAACGCCCGTACTCGCAAGGGTCCGCGTCGTCAGATGCAAGTCAAGAAATAACGGCAGGATAAAATATCATGGCTAAGGCAAATTCCGGCGCCCGCGTGCGCAAGAAGGTTAAGAAGAATGTCGTTGACGGCGTTGCGCATGTCCACGCGTCTTTTAACAACACCATCATCACCATTACCGACCGTCAGGGTAATGCCCTGTCGTGGGCAACCTCTGGTGGTGCCGGCTTTAAGGGTTCTCGCAAGAGCACCCCGTTTGCAGCTCAGGTCGCAGCCGAAAGCGCAGGCAAGATGGCTCAGGAATATGGCGTCAAGAATCTGGAAGTTCGGGTCAAGGGTCCGGGTCCTGGTCGTGACTCCTCCGTTCGTGCCCTCAATTTGCTGGGCTTCAAGATTATCAGCATCTCGGATGTGACGCCCATGCCGCATAACGGCTGCCGTCCGCCCAAGAAGCGTCGTATCTGATTCAAGGAGACCACAGCGTGGCCCGTAATACCGATCCCAAGTGCCGTCAGTGCCGCCGTGAAGGCGAGAAGCTCTTTATCAAGGGCGAGAAGTGCTATACCGACAAGTGTGCCATCGAGCGCCGTAATTCGCGCCCTGGTCAACACGGCGCAAAGAACCAGCGTCTGTCCGACTATGCCGTTCACCTGCGTGAAAAGCAGAAGATTCGCCGCATCTATGGCGTTCTTGAGGGCCAGTTCCGCCTGACCTACAAGTCCGCTTCGGATCGCAAGGGCGTGACCGGCGAAAACCTGCTGCAGATTCTCGAATCCCGTCTGGATAGCGTGACCTATCGTATGGGCTTTGGTGCTTCCCGTACCGAGGCACGGCAAGTGGTTCGCCACAACGGCATTCTGGTCAATGGTCGTCGTGTCAACATCCCGTCCTACCAGGTCAAGCCGGGTGATGTGGTTGAAGTGGCTGAACGCGCCAAGGCGCAACTGCGTATCAAGGGCGCGGTTGAAGCGGCTCAGGGTCGTGGCTTCCCCGAGTGGGTCGAGGTGGATACCAAGTCGCTCAAGGGGACTTACAAGGCCATGCCGGCCCGTGCTGAATTGCCGCCGACGATCAACGAAAATCTCGTTGTCGAACTGTATTCGAAGTAATTAGCCGGCGTTATTCGTCGGTCTACCAAGGAACCAGACATGTCCCAAACCGGAGAACTGCTTAAACCGCGCATCATCGAGGTCGATAGCGTTTCCCCTCGTCAGGCCCGCATCACGCTTGAGCCCTTCGAGCGTGGTTACGGTCACACCCTGGGCAACGCTTTGCGTCGCATCCTGTTGTCCTCCATGGAAGGTCATGCACCGACCGAGGTCAGCATTGCGGGCGTGGTGCACGAATATTCCACGATTGATGGCGTCGAGGAAGATGTCGTCGATATCCTCCTTAACCTGAAGGGCCTGGCCGTCAAGCTGCATGGCCGCGACAAGACCACCGTGCAGATCAAGAAGAACGGTGAAGGCGTTGTGACCGCGGCTGACATCATTGCAGGTTCCGAGGTTGAGATTCTTAATCCGGACCATGTCATTGCCCGCGTCACCCAGGGCGGCCGTCTGGATATGGAGATTACCATTGCCTCTGGCCGTGGCTACGAGCCTTCGACGGTCCGTGTTCATGGCGAAGAAACCCGCGCTGTGGGTACCATCCCCATGGATGCCCTGTTCAGCCCGGTGCGCCGTGTGAGCTATAGCGTTGAGGCTGCTCGCGTTGAACAGCGTACCGATCTGGACAAGCTGATTCTTGAGATCGAGACCAATGGTGTGATCGATCCTGAAGAGGCGGTGCGTGCGTCGGCGCGTCTGCTGATCAATCAATTGGTGCCGTTCGCTGAGCTGCGTGGCGTCACCATCGAGTCTTCGCATCAGCCGTCCATGGCAGGCACCCAGGTCGAGGGCGTCTATCTGCGTCCGGTGGATGAACTGGAATTGACGGTTCGCTCTGCAAACTGCCTCAAGGCCGAAAACATTTATTACATCGGTGATCTGGTTCAGCGCACCGAAAATGAACTTCTTAAAACCCCCAACCTGGGCCGTAAATCCCTGAATGAAATCAGGGATGTATTGTCGGCTCGCGGTCTCTCGCTTGGCATGAAGCTGGAGAGCTGGCCGCCCACCGGGTTGGAACGCCCCACTGTGAATCGAGGTTGATATGCGTCACCGTCTCTCCAACCGTAAACTGAATCGTACCTCCAGCCATCGTCAGGCCTTGCTTCGCAACCTGTCGATTGCCCTGCTGACGCACGAAGTCATCAAAACCACCCTTCCCAAGGCCAAGGAACTGCGTCGCGTCGTCGAGCCGCTGATCACCCTGGGCAAGAAGCCGAGCCTGGCCAACCGCCGTCTCGCCTTCGACCGCCTGCGTGATCGTGATCTGGTCGGCAAGCTGTTTGATGATCTGGGCCCGCGTTTTGCGGCCCGTAACGGCGGCTACACCCGTATCCTCAAGTTTGGTTTCCGCGTCGGTGACAATGCTCCGATGGCCTTGATCGAACTGGTTGATCGCGCTGCCACGACCGAGTCAGCGGCTGAGTAATACCGTGCCAATGGCGCACAAGAAGCCGGCCTTTCAGCCGGCTTTTTTGTCTTCGGATGTGTGTGCCGAAGGATCCGTATGGCGATGATTGCGCTCATAACGGATTACGGCTGGACGGATCCCTATGTGGGGCAGCTTAAATGCGTCTTGCATCGTGAGGCGCCGGCGCTTCCGGTTGTGGATCTCCTCCATGCCGTGCCGGATTTCAATGCCCATGCTGGAGCGCACCTGATCGATGCGTTCACGCTGCCTACCGGCACCGTGGTTCTGGCCGTCGTGGATCCGGGTGTTGGCGGCCCGCGGGAACCGGTTGCGCTTTGCGCGGATGGGGTCTGGTTTGTCGGGCCCGATAACGGCCTGCTCTCGGTTCGGGCGCAGCGCGCAACGGCCTGTCAGATCTACCGTATTGATTGGCGGCCCGAGCGCTTGTCTGAGAGCTTTCACGGCCGTGACCTGTTTGCGCCCGTTGCGGCCCGTCTGGCGCGGGGTGAACTGGACGAAATGCTCGCTGAGGGCAGCCTGGCGCCTATGGCTGCCTTGCAGGTCGAGTTCGATCCCTCTGATTTGCCGCGCGTGATCTATGTCGATCATTATGGAAATGCCTGGACGGGGCTGCGGGCGGCCTTGTGGGGGGCGCAAGATCGTTTGCAACTGAAGGGGCAAACGCCCCTGTCTTGGCGGCGAACCTTTAGCGAGGGCGGGAAGGGCGAAGTGTTTTGGCACGCCAACGCCAACGGTCTGGTCGAGATCGCCATGAACCGGGGTTCGGCGGCTGTGGCGCTAGGCCTGCAAGTGGGTGATCGGGTCGAGTTTGTTCCGCCCGGGGTCGCGCCGCATTAGAACCCTTCGTCGGCGCGCAACAGGCGCCATTTCCCCAAGGGCAGATGGCCGAGCATGATGCGCCCGATGCGTACGCGCTTTAGGCCGACAACCGTGAGTCCCACTAATTCGCACATGCGCCGGATCTGCCGTTTCTTGCCTTCCTTCAGGACAAAACGCAACTGGTCTTCGTTCTGCCAGCTGACCTGCGCAGGGCGCAGGGCCTTGCCGTCCAGAGACAGGCCATGATTCAACAGCCGTAGCCCGGCGGCATCCAGCGTCCCTGTGACGCGGACCAGATATTCCTTCTCGATCTCCGAGTTCTCGCCAATGAGTTGCTTGGCAATACGGCCATCCTGGGTCAGGACCAGCAGCCCGGTCGAATCAATATCCAGCCGGCCGGCCGGGGCAAGACCCTTGAGCCAGGCCGGGGAAAAGGCTCCGCTGCGATCCTCTTCCCAGCGGTGCTCTGGCTTGACCAGAACGACGGCGGGTTCATAGCCCGGTTCGGGTTGCCCGCTGACATAGCCGACGGGCTTGTGTATCAGGACGGTCACGCGTTGGGCCTGTTGCAGATTGGCCTCGCGCGTGAGTCGAATCTCGCAGTCCGGCGCGACCTTGGTGCCGAGGAGGTTGATCTGGACGCCATTGACCCAGACCCAGCCGCGTTCAATATAGACATCCGCCTCGCGGCGCGAGCAGAGTCCGCGTTCAGACATGAGCTTGGATAGACGGACGGGTTCAGACATGTTTTTCAAGGACGGTTTTCAGATACTGGCCGGTGACGCTGGCGGGGTTGGCAGCCACCTGTTCCGGCGTGCCTTCGGCAATGATACGCCCGCCGCCTTCACCGCCCTCAGGGCCCAGGTCCACGATCCAGTCGGCGGTCTTGATGACATCCAGATTGTGCTCGATGACGAGGACGGTGTTGCCGCGCTCGACCAGGCGTTGCAGGACCGAGAGCAGGAGGGCGATGTCGTGAAAATGGAGACCGGTGGTTGGCTCGTCGAGGATGTACAGGGTTCGGCCGGTGTCCCGCTTGGAGAGCTCCAGCGCCAGTTTAACACGCTGCGCCTCGCCCCCCGATAGCGTGGTGGCTGACTGGCCAAGGCGGATGTAGGACAGCCCGACATCCACGAGGGTCTGCAGCTTGCGGGCCACAACCGGCACGGCATCGAAGAAGGCGCGCGCCTCCTCGACGGTCATCTCCAGTATCTGGCGGATATTGCGGCCCCGGTACTCAATCTCCAGCGTCTCGCGGTTATAGCGCTGGCCGTGGCAAACATCACAGGGGACATAGATGTCGGGCAGGAAGTGCATCTCGACCTTGATGAGGCCATCGCCCTGGCAGGCCTCGCAGCGGCCGCCCTTGATGTTGAAGGAAAAACGCCCCGGCTCATAACCCCGTTCACGGGCCATGGGCGTGCCCGCGAAGAGGTCGCGGATGGGCGTAAATAATCCGGT
>Ga0194126_10001474_pt1 | contig 39479 bp, 34 predicted proteins | sample TA2KigC150mmetaG_FD_148641 | JGI IMG/M metagenome (GOLD analysis project Ga0194126, IMG submission 148641) | Freshwater microbial communities from Lake Tanganyika, Tanzania - TA2015035 Kigoma Deep Cast 150m | ecosystem: Environmental > Aquatic > Freshwater > Lake | place: Tanzania: Lake... | reverse complement strand
TGTTGCAAAAACACTCGATATCTACCAAAAAGTATTGAATATCCACCGTTAAAAATCCATGACAAATTATCAAATCTTACATAATACCCGATGGATAACAAAAGACGTCCCTCTGGACTTTTTGGAAAAAATAGCAGTCTCTATAAACAGCGGGGAAGGTTGTGAAATCATACGGAGCGGATATTTTAAGAAGGTGTTGAAATATACCCACAATCAGGCATCTTTCTACATAAAACAATACACGACAAGACACTTCAGAGACGCCATTAAATCAGTGTTTTCCCTATCAAAGGCACGGAAAGAATGGAATAAAAGTCATGAACTCCTCAGGAATCACATGCTCACGGCAGAGCCGGTTGCTGTGGGAGAAAAGCGACATTTTGGGATACTGAAAGATTGCTGTATAATTTCAAAGGCAATACCCAATACGCTGTCCGTGAAGGAACTATTACTGGCCATCCAACAATCCCCGTCTGGTTATAATCCATCGCAAAAAAATCTTTTGATGAAAAACCTCATTTCTTACGTCAAGACGATGCACGATTGCGGCATTTTTCACGGTGAACTCCACGCTGAAAACATACTCGTGAATCCGGACAACACAACAGTATTTTACCTCCTCGATCTCGGACGTGTTCAATTTAGGAAGAAATTACCACTATCCTGGAGAATTCAGGAGCTATCGAGACTAGCATATTCTATTATCGATACTTGCACAAACGAAGAAATAAAAGAGTTGATAACCAATTACACAAACCAGCCATCGGAATCCAAAGACAGGGAGGTTTTTCACAAGGCAGTCTTTAAAGAAATTTCCGGGATTAAGCGCAGGCTCTGGCACAGCAGGGCAAGAAAATGCTTCAAAAACAATAACGTATTTAAACGCACGACGCATAGCAAGTATAAAATACACACACGAAATGAATGGGAAGTAAACAAGTTGATTGATTTAATCAGAAACCATAGCTTCTCCGTAAAAGGGAATCTTCCCGGCACCCTAAAAACATCCGCAAAAATAGCCATTACATGTCTGCCGACATCTCACGAGACTACGGAAAGTGTATGCATAAAAGAGTATAAATATCCGTCCTCGTTCAAGAAATTTTTGTATTCCTTTTGTCATTCTCCTGCGCGGAGGGCGTGGTTTGCCGCACACGGTTTAATAGCATTAAACGTCAAAACACCCAAACCTATTGCATTAATCGAGGAAAAAAGATTCGGTATTCTCCGGAAGAGTTTTATTATCACGGAAGATATTACCGCCTCTCTGCCGTGCAACAAATATATTAGCGAAACGTTTCACAATCCTTATGATAAGACTGCTTCCGGAAAAAAACGCATCTTTCTTTCATGCCTGGCAGCGTCTTTCCGACAACTTCATGACTCCGGTATATACCACCGTGATTTAAAGGCAAATAACATTATGATTATGGAATTACCGGATACATGGAATTTTTTTTATCTGGATTTAGATCGGGTATGTTTTGACAAAACAATTACCCTTAAAAAAAAGATTAAAAATTTGTCGCAGTTAAATGCATCCTTATCTAACTGTATTACTTATACTGATAGGTTACGATTCTATCGGGCGTACGCCGGCGCAGAAAGTATTGATAGCGAAAATAAACGAATATTACAAGCAATTATCCAATTAAGCTTACACCGAAAACATGTATGGAATCCAAAAATACACATTCAACAAGTTTCACAGATAAATTAAAAATCTATTTTCTTATACAGGAATGGGAACATCCCGCAAGCAGATACAGGGTATTACAATACGTTCCTTATCTTAAAGAATCGCGCATAGAGTCAAAGGTTGCGCTCTTCCCGGATTCTTTCTGTAAGTGGATGAAACTATTTTCAAAGATTCAGGATTACGATATAATCTTCATTCAAAAAAAACGGCTGTGGCGCTGGCAACTCTGGTATCTCAGGAGAAAGCATATTAAAATTATTTATGACTTCGATGACGCCGTTATGTTTAAAAGCCCCGCAGACGGCGGTGGTCGGTCATTTAAGCGGAGAAGAACGTTTGCCAGAATGGTAAGGTTCAGCGATCTCATTATAGCCGGGAATCAATATTTGAAAACACAGGCATTGCCATACAATAAAAATATAACCATCATCCCTACAGCGATTGATACGAGTAAATATGCCATGAAAGATTATAGCAGGAATAAAGAAAAGGTTACTATCGGGTGGATTGGCAGCAAGTCTTCGCTTCCGTTCTTGAAGGAATTGACTCCTGCCTTTGATCACCTGGCAAACCGCCACAATAACAGAGAACTGAAGATTATCTGTAACGATTTCTTTGATTGTGAAAAAATGCCCGTTATTAAAAAAACCTGGGCTTTAGAGGATGAAAACTCAGATTTGCAGGATATCGATATCGGCCTGGCGCCTTTACCCAATCATGAATGGACAAAAGGCAAATGCGCCACAAAGTTACTCCAATATCTTTCTATAGGAATTCCCGTTGTCTGCTCTCCCGTGGGTGTACACAATGAAATTATACAAGAAGGCGTTAATGGTTTATTTGCAGCTTCCATAGAAGAGTGGATAGAAAAAATAGCCCTTCTCATAAAGGATAAGACCCTTCGGGAACGCATGGGACTCGAAGGGAAGAAAACGGTGGAATCACACTATTCGCTGAAGGCCAATGTCCCAAAATTCATTAACGCCATCAAAGGAATTTAATATCGTGACTGACAATTTACCTCTCGTAAGTATAATATTACCTACCTATAATTGTGCTTCCTTTTTGCCGCATTCAATAGGAACAATTTTATCACAGACGTACAATTCTTATGAGATCATTGTAATAGATGATGGATCCACCGATAACACAAAAGAAGTCTTATATCCGTTTATGCAAAGGATAAAATATATTCGACTAGAACACAACAAAGGGCTGCCCACGGCAAGAAATACCGGCATCCAATCGGCTCAGGGGAAATATATAGCATTTATTGATGCGGATGACCTCTGGATACCTGAAAAATTACGGACTGATATTGAATATTTTGAAACACACCCGGAGGTTAGTATGGTATATTCAAAACACATAAATATAGATGAAAAAGGGAACGATCTTAATGGAAACACAAAGAATAAATTGCCGTCCGGCAATATTTTTACACAATTATTTTCTGAACAGAATTTTATAATTACCTCATCCGTAGTTGTGCGAAAAGAGATATTTGAAACAACGGGTTTATTCGACGGACAGCTTTTTAACTGTCAGGACTGGGACTTGTGGTTACGGATTGCATTCCACTTTCAAGTCGCGGGGATTGATAAACCACTTGTTAAATACAGGCACAATCCCCATTCTTTAAGTAAGAACAGGAATAATGTCCTAAAATACCAAAAAATAGTCATCGATAAAATATACAATACGTTTAAGGACCAAGAAAATGGCATCAATGAGAAACTTTATAAAAAGCGGTTAGCTTCACATTATGCAAAAGTCGGTCGATACTATTTAAGAATAGGGGATAAAAATCGTGCGAAAGAAAATTTCGCTTTATCCTTAAAAAATGCTCCTTTAAATTTCAGATCGTTAAGATACTACTTATGTACATTCTTTCATAAATCAAAATAGTTGGATACTAATTACCTAAATGATTGACCTGTGTTTTATCATAGTAAACTGGAATACAAGGCAGTTATTGCTCGATTGCATTGATTCAATCTGTACAACTGTTACTGACCTCAGTTACCAGATATATGTTGTGGACAATGGTTCTACAGATGATAGTGTAAAGGTCGTTCGTGAGCGATTCCCCCTGGCAATGGTAATTGAAAACTGCGAAAATAAAGGATTTGCCGCTGCCGTGAATCAAGCCCTGGGAAAAAATGCAGCGACCTATAGCGTATTAATAAATACGGACACACTCTTGCACAAAAATGCCATTCGTGTAATGTATTCATTCATGGAGCAGCACAAAGATGTAGGAATTGTCGGATCTCAACTTGAAAAACCAGACGGTACAAGGCAACACAGTTATGACAATTATCCGACTTTGGCAACGGAGCTTTTTAACAAAAGTTTATTGCAATGGCTCTTCCCTTATAGATATCCAAGCAAGAAACAATCCTTCGTACAGCCTATGGAAGTTGAATCAGTTATTGGGGCGTGTATGATGATAAGAAACGAGGCTATTAAAAATGTCGGGAAATTAGATGAAGATTATTTCTTTTTCCTCGAGGAAACCGACTGGTGCTACCGCATGCAAAAGGCGGGCTGGAAGGTATATCATGTGCCCGAAGCCAGGGTCGTTCACCTTGGCGGACAAAGCAAGAAAATGGCGCCGTGGCAATCACAAATAGAGTATTGTCGTTCACTCTACATCTTTTTTAAAAAAAACAGAACCATTGTGTCATATAGAGTATTCAGGACATTTTATTTAGTAAAAATTCTGATAAACTTTATCGCAAACTTTATCAGCAATGTATTCGTATTATTTCAACATCGAAAACTGCGTTATCGGTTATCCATATATGCCATGCTTTTAGGGTGGCATCTTTTATTATGCCCCGATTGGATGGGTTTAAAACCGGGAAAAAAATCGTGAATATTAAAATTACAGCCTATACAAGTCGAATTTCAGAATACGCCTTTATTGCCTACTTTTTTATCCTCTCTTTTTTCCCATACAGCGCAGATATCATCAAATTACTGTGTTTTTTAACCATAATAGGCAGCTGGATGATAATGATGCTATCTGAAAAGAAAATGCTGTTTACTAAGACATCAATTAATATACCTATCTTTTCATTCCTTTTGTGTTCATTGGCGGCTTCATTTTATTCAGCTCATATCAAAAACAGTCTTGAAACCGTATTGCATGATTATCTCACCTATTTCATTATCTTTTTTTGCATGATTAATACTATTCGCAGTCCGGAACAAATCAATCGGGTAGTCAAAGCCATGCTTATTACGTGTGGATTGGTATGCGCTTATGGAGTCTATGGATATTATACGGGAATTGCGATACGTGATGAAAGACTTGTGGCCACCTTTGAATATCATTCCCGTATCGCAAAATACATATCATTATTACTACCCATCGCCGTATGTCTGTTTTTCTGGTACAAAGACAAATTGTCCCGTCTATCCCTTTCTCTCTTTGTAATCTTGTGCAGCTTTTCCCTGATTTTAACCATGAACAGAACGAGTTGGGTGGCTATTTTCATTGTCATGATTTTTATCGGCTTTACCACTCAAAAGAAATTATTAATGGCGGTATTTATCGGCGTGTGTGGATTGCTTATTTTCATCTTGCCTTCCAAATTTATTACCCACGCTACAACAATCACACAGGTTAATAAATTGTTTACTTCGAAAAAGATACTTGGAGAACGGCTGTCATGCTGGAAGGCGTCCATCGCCATAATCCAGGATCATCCTTTGCTGGGAATTGGCCCTGGGAAAAGAAATTTTCGGGATGCCTATCAACGATATAGAGAAAAAATAAAAACCAAAGAACCGTCACAAAAAAAAGAACCGGTTTCCGTAAACCGCACAGAAACGCAGGACAAAAAAAAGACTGTAACCAGGAGGATTGAAAAACTATCCCACGCGCACAACATCTTCTTGCATATATGGGCGGAAACGGGCATTATCGGCCTGTTGTCCTTCTTGTGGCTGTTTGCGACGGTATTTTACGCAGCAATAAAATCATGGCGGGTTTCAAGCGGAGGATACGAAAAGATGCTTTTGCTGGGAATCACGGCGAGTCTTATTGCCATCTTTTCGCACGGATTTACAGACAGTTTCTGGAAAAAACCCGACGCATTATTTCTCTGGTATATTATTAGTATACTCTTTGTCGTTATTCACACTATGCCAATCACATCGAAAGATAAACGGGCATTACCATCAGGCAGGTGTATAAAGAATCGATGAAGAAGATGCCTCTTACCATTGAATTGGAACCCGGGGCGTATCACTGGTGTGCGTGCGGGAATACGAAAAACGAGCCGTTCTGCGATGGTTCGCATAAGGGAACGGACAAAGAACCACACCCGTTTAAAATTATTCTGAAAAGGAAATATGTAATCTGCAATTGCTATTTAACAAAAAATCCCCCATTCTGCGACGGCATCTGCCGCAAACTCAAAGAACGGGAAGCATAAGCAGGAGACTCGGCGTTAAGGGCGCCTGGGAAGAAGAACGAGGGAATTTGGACGCATGTTTAACACAAACAGATTTTTGAAAAAACGAAATTGATACAGAAATTCAATAATTATCACAAATCAAGACGCAACCCCATTCACTGATCTTTCTGACTAACGACCTGCATAAGCGGTTGCCGAAACGCGTAGCATGTAAGCCAATCCATCTTGACGCAGTTGTTGGGCGAAAGCACGTTTTTTAATTGCATTCGCAAGCTTCGAGTAAAGAGTAACCTAAAGGCGATAGTCTAAATGAAGTTTTTTCGCTTTTTACCAATGTACCGAAACTTGATTTGCCGATGTTAGACATGTTTGGTTCAAAATCTGCAACCAAGCAACCTAAGCGGTGAAGATTTTGTAATGAGATAACAATATCATCCTCCGATAGATTTAACTCAGATGACAGCTTTTCGATAGTTATCCCACCCCCTGGAACTTCGCGAAATAAAAGCCAACCTTGTTTTGAAAAATAGAGCATGATTTGAACATCGATAGGTTCTAATGATGACAGAATTTCAATATAAATCTTTTTCACATTTAATTTTTTGTCTGGGTCTGTTGAATTAGCAACCAAACCAGCCCACAAAGACTGAATATCGTCATTATCCTCTTGCGATGCATTCTGAATTAAAGGAATCGCATATCTTGGGGGAATAAGAATAGTTTTCCCTTCGATATTTCTCTTTTTATGCAATTTAAATACTTTATCTTGGATTTTAAGAAGATTTTTATATCGAAAATAAGTGGCCCAATCTTTAACAGCACCGCCAAATTCAATTGCAGCGTCGCCGAATATTAGGCGAAAGATTCCGCCTAATTTAACGCTTGCATCAATTGCCTTTCCTGTAACTATTGCAATTTCCTTCGCTGCCTCAGCTTCTTCTTTCATTATTATCTTCTATATTACATCTAATATTTATGTCTTTGTTCTACAATTGTCGAAATATTATCGTATGCCACTGAGGCCCATGTATGATGCTAATGCGCGCCCAAAATAAGGGCACGGGGCACCGTACCCCACTATCAGCCATATTGAAAATTTGGTCCCTCTTGGTAATTTCTGCCGCTAAAACTGGTCCAATATATCCTTTTTCTTCTCGTTGTAATCATCCTCTGTAATTAGCCCCTCTGACATAAGGTCTTTTATCTCACGCAATTGTTCCTTTATGCTCATGTCGCTCATGGCTTCCCTGAGCATTTTGGCCTTTTTGTAATCATAATCTTCCTCTGAAATAATTCCATCGTTGACCAATTCACGCAGGACAATGAGCTTGTTTTTTATTTTGCTTTCGCTGTGAATTTCCTTTGCTGGACTTGTTGGTTCAAGCTGTTTGGGTACACCCGTATTGCTCAACCGCTCTTCTAATTTCTTTAAACGCATATCCAGTTCAGATGTACCCGTCCTTATCTTTTCATCAACCGTTCCTACCCTTTGGGCTACGGGCTGATGGTACATCTCATCAGATAAATTTATGACAAGCCAGTTTTCGTGATCGGGTTCCAACCGTTGTCCCGACGTTGGAACCAATTTCCAAAAACGGCTATGGTTTATTGTCGCCGGATTTTCTTTCAACATCGTGTTTCTTTTCTTTTCCGACATGGCGTCATTATACGTTTGAAACATATGAATGCGACTGAAGGCAATGTTTAAGCTGTGTTCCGAAACGAATAAAATGCAGTAATTCTGCTGGTCAGTTAAAAGCATGCGTTCAGAATATGACGATACGGCAACAACCTGTGTTGGTGTCGCAACCGAGAATGCCTGCACGATGAGGGGAACTAATTTTCTTATTTCATCATCCTGAAAAACCCTCAGGTTCCCTTTCTTTTTTAACAATCCTCTTTCTTCGTAATAAATATACGATAATGCATTCGAGATGAGATGACCCGCCATTTCATAAGGATGGTTAAACTGGATACGACGCCCATCCCTTTTGACAGGCAATTCTCCATGTTTTACGGTAATCATACCGTCTTGATACGTGTCCGCATGAATATTCCATACCCTGCAGGAGAAGACCCCATTGATGAGTATAACCATTATAACTATTCGTTTCAGTATTTGATGTTTTGTTAAATTCATATTTTGAATTTTTAATATCAAGGAATTTTAAACCGTCTGTCCCTCTCCCTTGATGGGGGAGGTCAGGTGGGGGTGAAAGAAAAAACTGATCACCCTCCCTACGTCCCTCCCATCAAGGGAGGGAAAATTCGCTGCCAGAGGCTTAATTTATAATTTCCATAGCCTCAGAAAGATAACATACCTCGATCAACTCTACCCCAAAATCCTTGCCCATACCTTTTGCATTGTCCTTTGGAATAACGGCCTTTTTGAAACCCAGTCTTTGCGCCTCTTTTAATCGGATTTCAATCTGGCTTACACTGCGAACCTCCCCGCCAAGCCCTACTTCGCCGATAAATATGGTATCCGGAGATATTGCCTTCTCTCTGAAACTTGACGCAATCGTCATGGCAATACCGAGATCGGCTGCCGGTTCATCTACCTGAACGCCGCCTACGATGTTCACAAAAATATCCTGACCGCCCAGTTTTAACCCTATCCGTTTTTCAAGGATGGCCAGGATCATCGAAACCCGGTTATAATCGACGCCGCTAACTTTTCGTTCCGGTATGCCAAAGTTTGCCCTCGTAACAAGCGCCTGTATCTCAACCAATAATGCGCGAGTTCCTTCCATGCACGAAATAATGGCGGAACCGGCGCTGATTCTTCTCCCTTGTGAAATAAAGATTTCAGAAGGATTATCCACAGGTTGCAATCCATTTTTTCGCATCTCGAAAATCCCGATTTCATCGGTAGAACCAAACCTGTTCTTGACCACCCTCAGGATGCGATAGCACTGGAATTTTTCTCCTTCAAAATATAAAACCGTGTCAGCCATGTGCTCCAACACTTTAGGGCCGGCAATGATCCCCTCCTTGGTTACATGTCCCACAAGAAAGATGGCAGACCCCGTAGACTTGGCAGTGAAGATCAACTCATGGGCACATTGTCGCACCTGCGAAACTGTTCCCGGGGAAGATTCCAATTGCGGTTTATAAATCATCTGAATAGAATCAATCACGACCAGGGTTGGATGGGTGTTGTGAACATTTTCCAGGATAAAATCCAGATTCGTTTCTGCAACGACCAGCAAATTATCCGACAGGATGGATAACCTCTCAGCCCGAAGTTTGGTTTGAGCTACGGACTCTTCCGCTGTAACATAAAGAGTGGTGTATCCTTTCTGGCTGATATACTGGCATACCTGTAAAAGAAGCGTGGATTTGCCTATTCCAGGCGTCCCTCCAACCAATACTGCCGAACCAACAATGAGTCCCCCGCCTAAAATTCTGTCAAACTCTTTCATCCCCGTCTCTATACAGGGACACTCAAGTAATTGTACATTGGTTATCGGCTGAGGCAGTTCACGATTGAGGGTAACTGATTTACAACCCAAACCGGCGCCGGCGCTCATTTCTTCAACCGTTGAGTCCCATTCTCCACAACCCCCGCAGCGCCCGACCCATTTGAGGCTTTTCCAGCCGCAATGCTGACAAACATATACCACACCGGTCTTGGTCATATCGATGAATGGTAAAAGTTATGTAACAGTTCACCCCCACCTGAACCTCCCCCATCAAGGGGAAGGAATACATGCTGACAATTGAGTATTCCCCGCCCCTGGTGGGAGGGGTTAGGGGAGGGGGGTGGACTGTTAAAAGTTATTATGCTGCCACTACCCCTCAAATAAAAAAGGGAAGAGTTTAGCTCTCCCCTTTATTTATCTCTGTTCTTTTCATCTCATTTATAGGCTGCTTTCAGCATTTGCCAGCGCAGGTTCCGGACTCTCAACGACCTCATCAAAGACCAGTTTACCATCCTGTACCCGTGCCTTCACATGTTTCTTTCCTTCAAATCTACCCTGCAGTATTTCTTCTGAGAGAGGGTCTTCTAAATAATTTTCTATCGCCCTTCGAAGGGGACGCGCGCCAAAATTTTGATTATACCCCTTCTCTATGAGAAAATCTAATACCTCGTCCGTTAAAGTTATGCTGATGTTGTAATTATCCAGCCTCTTTTTCACGTTCTTTAATTCAATTTCAATAATCTTCTTCAAATCCTCCTTATTCAGGGGTTTGAAGACGATGATATTGTCGACCCTGTTTATAAACTCCGGACGGAAGTGCTTGTCAACCTCTTTCTTTAGTTGCTCCTTCATCGCCTCGTAGGTATGTCCATCAGTCACCTTTTTAAAGCCTAAAGACGCCTGATTTTTAATAACGTCAGCTCCGATATTGGAAGTCATAATAATGACCACGTTGCGGAAATCCACGTGACGTCCAAAACTATCTGTCAATTTTCCGTCTTCCATAATTTGTAGCAACATATTAAATACGTCAGGATGGGCTTTCTCGATTTCATCCAGCAATACAACGGCATAAGGACGACGGCGAATCTTTTCTGTCAACTGTCCCCCTTCTTCATAGCCGATATAGCCCGGAGGCGCTCCAATCAACCGGGAAATGTTGTGTTTTTCCATGTATTCCGACATGTCAATCTGGATAAGCGCTTCCTCTTCTCCAAACATGAATTTTGCCAATGACCTTGCAAGGTGCGTCTTCCCCACGCCCGACGGCCCTACAAATATGAAAGACGCAACGGGACGATTCGGATTCTTCAAGCCTGCGCGAGAACGACGTATTGCCTTGGCAATCGCCTTTGTAGCTTCCTCCTGGCTAACCACCATCTTATGAAGTTCTTCTTCCATACGAAGCAGCCTTTTGGCCTCTGCTGATTCTATGCGGGTGATGGGAATTCCCGTCATTTTAGAAACCACCTCAGCGACAATTTCACCATTCACTACGCCCTCGACTTCAGCACGGGTTTCCCGCCATTCCTTCTCAATCGTTTCCTTTTTCTTTTTTAATTTGTCGGCTTTGTCTCTTAACCGGGCAGCCCTCTCAAAATCCTGAATTGCAACAGACTCATCCTTGTCTTTTTCCAGTTTATTGATTTCTTCTTCTATATGCCTCAAATCGGGCGGCTGTGTAGTCGCCTTGAGCCGTATCCTTGCGCACGCCTCATCAATCACATCAATCGCCTTGTCGGGAAGGAATCGCCCAGTGATATAACGAATCGAGAGTTCCGTTGCCGTTTCTAATGCATCATTGGTAATTTGAACCTTGTGATGCGCTTCGTACCGGTCGCGAAGTCCTTTCAGTATTTCAACGGTCTCTGCCTTTGAGGGAGGTTCTACGACAATCGTCTGAAACCTTCTCTCAAGGGCGCCGTCTTTTTCAATATATTTTCTATATTCATCCAGCGTGGTAGCGCCAATACACTGGATTTCTCCCCGTGACAATGCAGGTTTCAGGACGTTCGAAGCATCAATGGCGCCTTCAGCGCCGCCTGCGCCCACAAGGGTATGCAACTCGTCAATAAACAGAATAATGTTCTTTGCCCTTTTTACCTCTGACATTACCGCCTTAATACGCTCTTCAAACTGACCTCTGTATTTTGTGCCAGCCACCATCATTGCAAGGTCTAAGGCCACAATTCTGCGATCCCTTAATAGTTCAGGGATATTCCCCTGAACCACAGCCTGAGCAAGACCTTCAACAATTGCTGTTTTTCCTACCCCTGCCTCGCCCAGTAAAACAGGGTTATTCTTGGTTCGGCGGCATAACACTTGAATAACACGCTCGATCACGTCCTGTCGTCCAATGACCGGATCAAGTTCATTTTCTCGCGCCTGCTGCGTAAGGTCCCTGCCGAAAGAGTCCAATGCAGGAGTCTTTGATTTCCCCTTCTTTTCTTCTTTTTCCTGACTGGCGCCACCCTGAACAGCTTCCGAACCTAACAGTCCAATAACTTCCTCGCGCACGTCTTCAAGTTTTACCCCCAGATTTAACAATACCTGTGCGGCGACACCTTCCTGCTCTCTGAGCAGTCCTAACAATAAATGTTCCGTTCCAATATAATTATGGCCTAAGGCCCGCGCTTCTTCCATCGCATATTCCAGCACCTTTTTCACGCGCGGGGTAAATGGCAACTGCCCAACAGAAACCAGGTCTGATCCACTCTGTACAATTTTTTCTACCTCCAGGCGTATTTTTTTTAACTCAATATCCAGATTTTGTAAAACATTAGCGGCAACTCCGCTGCCCTCTTTCACCAACCCCAAGAGGATATGCTCCGTTCCAATATATTCGTGATTAAATCGCCGGGCCTCTTCTCGTGCAAGCGCCATAACCTTCCGAGCACGGTCAGTAAATCTATCAAACATAATAACACCTATCCTTTCAAACTTTTACTTTTCCAGGCGTTTTCTTACATACGATGCGCGAATAACATTCCTCTGTGTGGAATTCAGTTCGCGCCCTTCCAGCTTTTGCAAGTGTCCCGGCAATGTGAGGATAAAAAGCTCATTTAATGTCTTCATTTCAATATCTTTAATTATTCCCAAATTAACTCCCATTCTGACCTGAGACAGCAGATGCATAATTTCTTCTGAAGAAATCAGCCGTGCAACCTTGAGCATGCCATACGACCGCCATACTCGGTCCTCCAGCTGTTCACGACTTTCAGAAACGAGCGCCTTTCTCGCCATCCGCTCATAACTCGTAATCCTGGGAATCACACTTTCAATAATTTCAATAATTTCCGTTTCCGACTTGCCAAGGGTAAACTGGTTCGAGATTTGATATAAATCCCCTGAAACCTGTGTCCCTTCACCATATAACCCCCTCACAACCAGTCCGAGTTTCATAACCGCATTAAACACCTTTTCAATGTGGTGGGTCATTCCCAGCGCCGGCAGATGCAACATAACCGAGGCCCTCATCCCTGTGCCAACATTGGTAGGACAGGCCGTCAGATACCCAAACCGTGAAGAATAAGCGTAATTTAATTTTTTCTCCAGTTTATTATCGATTTCATCAATCGTCTTCCATGCCTCTTTCAGTTCAAATCCAGAGCGTATGACCTGTATTCTTAAATGATCTTCCTCGTTCACCATGAGACTGACGGTTTCCGACTTGCCAAAGGCGACGCCCCGCTCACCCTCTCCTCCGGCATGCTCCCTGCTGATAAGGTGTCGTTCTACCAAAAAAAGCCTGTCAACAGGCGTAATATCCGCAAGGTTCAAATAACAAAGATCCTGGGAAATATCGGAATCTTTAATCTTGTCCCTTATGATCTCTTCGAGTTCTTTTTTTTGCTTTACATTAGCTCTCGAAAGAAAGGGAAACCGCGCCACATTCCTTGCTAAACGAATCCTGCTGCTGATGACGATGTCTGACTCCGGACCTGTTCCTCTGAGCCATTCACCGGTGTTATCAGCAAGATCACTAATCTTCATCGTTGTCGCCTGAGAGCTCATAAATTTTATCCCTCAACTCAGCAGCCCTTTCGTAATCTTCTTTTTCAACAGCCTTATTCAGTTCACTCCGTAACTGCATGAGTTCATTCTTCTTTATCAATTCTTTCCCGGCCCTTGAAGGCACTTTTCCAACATGCTGGGTACTGCTGTGCATTTTTTCCAGTAATGGGATTAACCCTTTTCTGAAAATGGTATAATCCATCGCGCAACCCAACCGGCCATGTGAGCGGAACTCTAAATAAGACAGCCCGCACACTGGACAAACAATCTTGGACATTTCATTTATTTCAGGCGCTACCTGATTAATGAGACTTGTCAATATCTCGGTAGGCGACGGTATTTTTGTAAGATGTGTATTGATGCTCTGGGCGCACTCTTCACAGAGATGCCGTTCCTTCTTTGCGGTGCCGACGATCTCCGTTAAATGCACTGTCGCATGCTTCTTATTACATGATTCGCATTTCATTGCTTGTCACTCCGCTGAAACTCAAGACTAAACTCAATTATCGCTTTTCCCATTTTAACACATCCATAACTTTTCCTAAAGAACTTTTTTCAGATAATATTTCCTCTCGAATCCTGTTTTCTCTTTCCAGACAATCCATACCGTAATTAACTCTTCCGTCGGCTTCCGCTAACGGTATCGCCATCAATCCATCGTCATCTCCAATAATCCAATCTCCCGGATTAATCTGAATTCCGGATATCTGGATTGGTATATTAATCTCACCAAACCCTTTGGGCTCGCCCGCATTCGGCATCACCATTTTTGTAAAGGCGGGAAAATTTAATTTTCTAATTTCCGCAATATCCCGCATTGCTCCATGAATTACCACGCCGCTTATTTTTTTTTGCAATGCACTGTGAGTTGCCAATTCCCCCCAAATTGCAGGTCCAACTCCTCCTGCATCAATTACGATAACATCCCCTTCTTTTGCAATATCTATGGCCTCAACAGGTTTAGCCCAATCACCGGGAAACGTCCTTACCGTTACTGCATTCCCTATTAATTTAATATTTTGATATATCGGATAAAGTCCTGTGATACTTTCAGCGCGATGTCCGGCATCTGAAATATTTGCCGTCGATAGCATCGTTAACGCTTCTCGAATTCCTTCGCGTGTCACTCTTTTAAACAGCGCTGTATCTACCCTTCTATTCTCTCTGATAGCAGTTTTGATACGCTCCGCTGCGATTTTTGCATTCTTTGATTTGCTGATATAACCGCCCACAATGACAATACTCGCCCCGGCGTTTACCGCATCGACCGCGTTCTCGGAATTGATACCACCCGCAACCGCAACTGGGATTTTTACCTTACTGCAGATGTGTTGCAAGGTAATGAAGGGTGTTTTCCCATGCATTTGATCATCTATGGCAGTATGAACAGCTATATAATCAGCGCCCCATTTTTCTATATCGGCAACACGTTCTTCGACTTTAGCGCTATTTATAAAGTCTACGCAGACTTTTATACCGTAATTCTTCCCTGCCTGTATGCATTCCTTGATAGTCGATTCAGGGGCATCTCCCATCACAACAGCTATATTCGCGCCGGCTTTGGCTGCCATTTCCATTTCGGCGCGACCGGCATCCATCGTCTTCATGTCCGCAAGCAAGGTTACTCCGGGAAATACTTTTCTCAAATGGCGTACCGCATTCATCCCCTCGCTTTTAATAAGAGGGGTGCCAATCTCCAGCCAATCAGCGCCTCCCTCAATCGCCTCCTCAGCAACCTTTACCGCCCTGTGAAGGTCGACAAAATCAAGGGCTACTTGTAATATTACTGCCATTATTTGTACTCAATTGTAAAAGAGCTTTTACTCGAAATAGGTAGCTCCACAACGCTCAGATTCCCAGGTTGTAACCCTGGATACCTTCACCCCTGGTGGCAAGGTATTTTTTAACTCGTCATAGAGTATTTTAGAAAGGTTCTCTGTAGTTGGATTTAAAACCTTAAAATCTGCAAGTTCATTCAAATAGGTATGGTCAAAGGTATTCATAATCTCTCCAATAATTCTTTTCGCCTCTCTAAAATCCATAACCATACCCAACTTATCCAGTTTTTCCGCCTTCAAAACAACCCGAACCTTCCAATTGTGCCCGTGGAGCTTTTCGCATTGCCCTTTATATTCACGGAGGTTATGCGCAGCAGAAAAATCAGTTTCAACGACGAGTTCAAACACGCCTATGCACCGAAAGAGGCTCTATTTTTATTATATTACAGGTAAGTTAACAAAAAATCTTATCACTCACGGAAATAAAAGTCAAGGGATTTCTGATTGTTCATACAGGCTTAAACACTCATTATAAAAAAACATAGGATAATTTTATACCTGCCAAACTCCCTTATTTTCTTTTGAATTGTTTTTGTAAATCGTCCAGAGAAAAATACAGGGTCGTTGGCCTGCCATGGGGGCAATTATTTGTATATGCATTTATTCTCTGTTTCTTTTCCAGAAGCTCTTCTATCTCTTGCGGTTCTAACCTTTGTCCAGCCTTGACAGCGCCTCTGCACGCCATGATATTGATGAGTTTGTTTAAAATCTTATCTTTGCCCTTTAGAGAATCTTCTGCACCCAACTCTGCCAGCAAGCTTTCTACAAATTCCTTTGCATTTACATGCTTTAAAATCTGCGGAAAAGCACGGACCACTATCGTATGCTGCCCAAACTCCTCAACCTCAAGTCCCAATGTTCCCAAATATTCCTTCAAACTGATAATGCTAAAAAAATCCTTAGGACTCAATTCTATCATCTCCGGTATCAGCAAGCGTTGACTGAGCGACTGGGAAGCCTGCAAGCTCCTTTCTATTTCGTGATATAAAATTATTTCATGCAAGGCGTGTTGATCTATGATATTCAATCCACCTTCCGTCTCCTCGATTATAAAGGCATTGTGAATTTGGAAGCACATCCTCCTCTTTTTATTACCAATTTCGGCGCTAAAGACTTTTTCTTTCTCTTCTGCTTTTTTATTTGCCTGAATATCGTTATGCAACCCCGCATCTTCCCCATCTGCCTTCCCAGGGGAAAACCGTTCCCACAAAGATTTTTTTATAAGATCAAACTCCTCTCCCCTTGCCGCTTCTCTTTCCAATCCCGGTATGGGAGAGGGAGCGCTGACAGTTTTCGTTGTTGATTTATTCAAACCTTCTTTTAACGCAGAGAGGACATAATTATAGATTGCGCTGGTATTTCGAAAACGCACCTCGATCTTTGTCGGATGGACGTTCACGTCTACTTCAGACGGCTCTACCTGTAAAAACAAGAATACAATCGGATACCGCTTATGCATCAATTTCCCATGATAAGCTTCATTGATGGCGCGAAAGACCGCGCTGTCCTTGATATAGCGACCATTTAAAAATATAAATTGCATCCTTGCATTCCCCTTATCAAAAAAGGGCGGGGCAATATATCCGGAAAGGGTGAACATCTCTTCCCTGAGAAATATGGGAATGAGATGTTTTCTCATCTCTTCGCCAAAGAAAGTCGCAATCCGTTCGGCCGTATCCTGAACCGCTGGCAGATTAAACACCGTCCTGTTGTTATGCATAAGCGTGAAATGAATTGCCGGATAGGACAGCGAAAATTTTGTTAGCACCTCTGAAATATAAGCCATTTCCGTGGGTATCGACTTCAAAAATTTCTTACGGACAGGGGTATTGAAAAACAATTCCCGCACCTCAACCTGTGTGCCCTCAGGCGCGCCCCGTTCCTTAACTTCCCCGAAAACGCCCCCGTCAATCTTTATTTCTGTCCCATTCAAAGCCCCTTTTACCCTGGAGATGATGCCGGCGTGTGAAACGGCGCCGATACTCGGCAGCGCCTCTCCTCGAAAACCCAACGTATGCACGGCAAACAAGTCGTCTGCATTTTGAAGTTTGCTCGTGGCATGGCTTTGAAATGCAAGGGCAAGGTCGTCTGCATCCATTCCAATACCATCGTCCGAGACCCGTATCAATTTCCGCCCCCCATCTTCCAAATAGGTATCGATTCTCGATGCCCTGGCATCAATCGCATTCTCGATCAACTCTTTTACGACAGAAGCCGGACGGTCAATCACCTCACCTGCAGCAATTTTATTAATTACAGATTCCGGAAGAATCTTGATTTGTGACATAAAGACGTTTCCCAAAACAACTAATTTATTTATATTTTTTTAAATTTATGTTATAGTATTTTAGTTGTAAAAATCAAAATATATGTCATATAAAAAATGCAAAATTTAATATACAACTATAACATATATTTTACAAAAGGAGGAGGGAGAAAATGATAAAAAAATATTGTACTTTTGCGGTTTGGTTTTTATTCGTAACAGGTATCCTTGCCGTTGGCGTTGAAAGAGGATATAGTGATGATTTGTATAAAGCAAGTTTAACCGGTGCTTCGTCATCTTATAGCCTGGAACAAGATAAAGATGACGACGATGACGATAATGAAGTTAAAGCAAAGATTAGCATAAAAGACAACGGCAAAGTAGAATTATCCATAAAAGGATTACGGTCTTCTCCCGATAATGAACTGGTTAGCCAAGACAGTGTTCTTGTAATTGAAACAGAAGTCAACGAAAGCGCCAAAACATATTCTAAATCATTCACGATTACCGATGGAAAAGCAGAAGAAGAATTTACCCTTGAAGACCTTAGTAAAGGTGATAAACTTGAAATCACCAGTGTCGTAATTAATAAAGCGACATCTACAACTCCTACTCCGACGGTAACTGCATCACCAACGAGTTCTCCAACTGCTACACCAACTGTGACCGTATCACCGACCCCAACAGGTACTTCAACCGCGACTCCAACGGTAACTGCATCGCCAACACCAACAGGCGCGGGAACATCCTCTCTTGTAATTAAGGCACATACAAGCGCAGATGACGCAATTCTAGTACCGGGCGGTATGATCTCAGAATCTACAACGGCGGCAACACCTACACCGGTGACTACACCTTCACCCACTGGCACTGCTTCACCCACGGCAACACCAGCAGTTATTGAGGCAGAGGTCTCTATAAAACCCGAAACCATCAATCTGAAGAGTAAAGGTAAATTTAAGGCATTCATTGAGCTTCCCTCGACCTATAGTGTTGAAGATATCGATCCGGATACCGTTGAGTGCAATGGCGCACAAGCCATCGACGGAAAGACTGATGCTCACGATCGATTTATTGCTACATTTAAAGTACAGGATTTAGAGTTAGAATCAAAAAACTATAAGAATGAAAAGGTAACACTTACCGTAACGGGTGAGCTAACAGACGGCACGAAATTCCAGGGAAGTGATACGATAAAAATAAAGGGCAAAGGAAAGAAACACGACGACGATGATGACGACGATGATGACCATGGAAAAAAGAAGCATGATTAAGCATGAATAATGCTGTTTATAAAAAAGGGAGGCTTTTTGGCCTCCCTTTTTTGTTTCTGTTTGTTAAAATTTAACGTTTCTCAAGAGGAACAATATAGCCTTTGATGAAAGCGATGCGTGATGTCAAAAAAGATATGGTGGTCAATGACGTACTTGAATCAGAAATTCAGAAATGCGCTAAGTGCGGCAAATGCCGGTCGATCTGCCCTGTCTTTATAGAAACCGGCAACGAATCTATGGTGGCACGGGGCCGCATCAGCCTTGCCGAGTCTTTACGAGACGGTGAAATTTTTCACACCGAATTATTGAGGGATTACCTCCTCTCCTGCAAGAAATGCCTCCGATGCTCCAGCATCTGCCCCTCCGGCGTAGATTACGACCTGATCATCCAAACCATGTTCGACGATATGGCAAGTCACCTGGGGATATGGTTTATACCCCGGATAATATTCAGGTTGTTTTTAACCCGGAGATGGCTGTTTAACATACTCCTGAAGTCTGCCAGTTTATTTCAACGGTTAGTGCCGTTAAAGCGACATGGCGCCATGAGACATCTGCCCTTCATGTTTATGGGCGGACGATGGATTCCACCTCTGGCAAAGAAATCAGCGCTGAACAAATATCGCAACGCAAGAAAAGTAACGAATCCCAGGATGAAAGTGGGATTTTACGTGGGTTGTCTCATTAACTACGTCTACACCGACATTGCTGATGCAGTAATCGAGGTATTAAACCACCTGGGGGTTGAGGTTGTTGTGCCCCCGAAACAGTTGTGTTGCGGCATTCCTGCCAGGTCGTTGGGTGATGTAAAAACAGCGCAGAAACTGGCTGAAGTAAATGTAAAGGTGTTCGAGGAGGCCAATGTTGATTTTATCATCAATGCCTGTGCCACCTGCGGAAGGACACTGAAAAGGGATTATCCCCGTATCCTGGGTGATCATGCCTTAAAATTCACAGATAAAATATATGATATATCTGAATTCATAGAAAAATATTTTCAATACGAAACAAAGACACTGAATACAAAGATTACCTACCACGACCCATGCCATCTCTACTGGGGTCAAAACATCTCAAAACAGCCCAGAGATATTTTGAAGCGTTCTTCCACGTTTCAGGAGATGGAAACCCCGGAACGATGCTGCGGTGGAGGCGGTGTATTTAATTTATTACACTACGATCTTTCTATGAAGATTGGGGAGTACAAGGCAAAAGCAATTGAGAAGAGCGGCGCAGAGGTTGTGGCAACGGGCTGTCCGGGATGCCGTCTCCAAATCGAAGACCTCCTCGCTGCAAAGGGTTCTGCGGCCAAATGCACACACACCATCCAGGTGTTACGGGACGCAATGCTTTCATCCACGAAATAGTCTCTGCCTATTCCCCTAATAAAACAAATGAACGTTTCAGGAATTTCAAAGTCTATATTATAGCATACCAGACAACCCCCTGACTCCCCCTTTGCTAGGGGGACTTAACGGAATCCCCCTTAAAAAAGGGGGCAGGGGGGTTGTTTTTTTTGTACATTTGTTACATGTCAAAAAAGTAGAGTAGGATGGGTTAAACTCAGTGAACCCATCAAAGTCATTCAATCGACCCTAAACATTCAACCCGGTTGTTGGGTACGCGATGCTTCATCACACTACAAAACTCAGGAAATTTATTGCAGGAGATGAGGACAAAGTGGATTGAGATGTTATCAGAAAGCAAACGAGATTAGGCAATCCTCTTGGGGATAGAAACTTTTTAGAGATGTTTTACTAAGAAATTATGTTACAAGTTAAACTTTATGTATAGAAAGGGATGTATCGCTAAATGGTTAAAAGACAAAGGCAGGATGCCTTCTCTTTAAAGGCTTTTGAGAAAATCGCCAGGAGTTAAAATTTTTATAGGAAGTTTTGCTTCCTCTATCTTCGCTGTCATAAAATGCCTTCTATCCAGCGTAATAAGGCAATCACAATCTCCCTCAATGGCTGCAGCAAGAACATGGGCATCCTTCTGATGTATAATATCGTGGTATTTTATTCTTTCTGCTGAAGCTGGAGTTGGCTGGAGAACTAACTGAGTCTGAGCAATCAATTTATAAAAATTTAAGAGTGCTTCTTCATCAAGTTTGGCTTTAATATTTAACTCTGACTCATTTAAGACAATCTGTGTTGTTACAAGTAGAAAAGGCGTTTTCTGGCATATTTTAAAAAGCGCTGCTGAGCCGCCCTCTTCAGAAGCGCTTGCAGCAATAAAGACACTGGCGTCAATAAATAATTTTAGCTTTTTACCAGACAATATCAGCTTTTCCTGAGAAGTTTTTTTACCTTTAAAGCTGTTTGCTTATCAAGCCTGTCCTCTCTTAGAAATTCATCAATCTCGTCAGAAGAATATTCCCTAATCCCTTCTGTCATCTCAATCAGGGTAATACGCACCTTTTTGTGCTCCTCTATGCCAATATCCTCCAATGGCTTTAGCACCCCATTTTCATATATGGCCTCAATTGTCTTTGGCATAAGCATCGCCTCCAAATCTTAATTTAAGAATAAGAAATCAGTGTAAAAAAGTCAAGAAAAATAGGGGAAATCAAGGCAGAACAAAAGCGCCTGTACTGATTTTTACTTTATGTTTTTCCCACAACCGTAATCTCTGCCCTAAAATCAGGCAAGCCTCTTGGGGATAGAGGCTTTTTAGGGATGCTTTCTAAGAAATTAGGTTACAAGTCAAACTTTAGGTCTAAAGGTAGGCATAAAAAGGGATGTGTCCCTAAATAAGTACCAAAACAGAGGATTCAAAGGGTCATCATAGTAGTAAAAGAAATGAGCCCCTCCTCTATGCTTTACACCTGCCCGTCCTTGTTTTTTAATACCAATAACTCCCCAAATGAAAAGAAGACGGATAATCGTGGTTACTTCATGTTCTAATCTATGATGGGAAATAAATGGTGATATCCTCTTTTTAAGATCATCTATAGATATTGTATGAAGGGAACCTGAAAAACTATTCAATAGATTACTAATAAACGGAAACTGTTTTTGATTCTCTATTATTAAATCTTTAAATTTACTTTGACTATATTTTTCTTCCTCAGCTAATCGAGTATCGCTAGGCTCAATAACCGAATGTTCATTCTTTATAGCTTGTTCTAGTGCAAAACGAACAAAGGATATCATATCTCTTGGACGTTTAAATGTTCTGTCAATAATATATTTCTCAGCAGGTGCTTTACTTCTATAAGGTTTAGTTGAGAATAAATTTGACCATATTTGAGAAAGATCAACATTGCCGAGACTGAGGCTTACTCTAACTCTTTCTGCAATAATGCCTTTCAAATCATCATTATTCCATAATAGCAATTCTTCATATTGTCTTAACTTATCCTGATCATCAAAATACAAATTATCATAAATATCTGAGCGCAAGAAAACAGAAACAATAACTTTATTAGCAAAAGCAGTATTTATCAAGTTAGCAGCTTTGAGTAGACCAATAATTGTATACATAGCATCTTCAGACGCATCCCAACTATCATCGAGACGATCTATTAATATTCTTGCAGTCTTTCCTTCAGGCCATTCCTTCATAAGAAGTTCCTGTGTTTCGTTAACGATCCTCAAAGGAGTAGCAACACTTGAAGTTTCTCCAAAATCAAATGACACCCAATGGGTCTTAATTCCTTTCAAAAGTGCTTTTCCTTTTTCCGCTATGTTAAGGAACCAACTTTCTCTTTTTGGTTTGTAAGCATCATTCATATACTGATAATATGAAGCGAGTTTTGAATTGTCACTTATAAGTCTATTTTCATTCAATTTCCAAATTAACGCAGATAAAAAGGTAAAGCGCCAAGCGTTTGTATGAGCCTGCTCCGGCAAGATACCACTTTCCTTATAATCTTTAAGTACACTCCATGAGTATTGATCTGGAGTAATAGGTATTACAAGTCCCCCCATGCGCTCTATTTCTTTTTCAAGCAATATGAAAATTGCAGATTTTCCGATCCCTTCCTCCCAATCACTAATGTTTTTCGTCCAAGTAGCGCATTTTTATAATATGACGTTTTTAAGAAATATTCCTCTAAACGAACATCCTGTTCAGCTTCATCGTTTCCTAAATCAATAGTTTTAAGATCATACATTCTCCCCTCCTATTATATTTTAAACAGCTAACATGAATAGGCGTACTAGTATTAAATTGCATAAATTAACGTTCGGTATTAAGTCCTAAAGGAGATTCCGAAACGAGTTCGGAATGACAAATGAAGGCAAAAATGTCATGCTGAACTTGATTCAGCATCTCCTAAGAATAAAAATACAATACGTGAAGGGGGCTATACATATAATGCCAATTTATGCAACCAAGTACTAGAAACTATCCTATTTGGGGTAATAGTCGGTAATAAGGACACGTCCTATTTTAAAAAAGATATACACAATAAATCATGCCCATCATACCACCAATAGTATTATACTCTACATCAGATATTTCGCATACCCTGTTCATCATAACAGCTTCTCTGCAATTTGGATGGCGTTGAGGGCGGCGCCTTTTCGAATATTATCGCTCACGATCCACATATTGATTCCATTATCAATGGATTCATCTTCACGGATACGACCCACAAAAACTTCGTCTTTCCCCGAGGCATCCGTGGCCAGTGGATACAATTGATTGGCAGGGTCATCCACCAGCTTAACACCCGGCGCCGTTGAAAGAAGCTTCTTTACAGCAGCTGCGGTAATTTTCCTCTCCGTTTCTATATTTACGGACTCGCTATGACTGCGAACAACAGGCACACGCACGGTTGTTGCCGTTACCCGAATACTATGATCGCCCATGATCTTTTTGGTCTCGTTCACCATCTTCATCTCTTCGGATGTATAGCCGTTGGGCATAAACGCATTACTCTGGGGAATCTGGGGCAAAACATTAAAGGCTATCTGGTGCGGAAACAAATTCCTTTGAAAACTTCCTTTCCCTGATAGAATGCTGGAAGTCTCCTTTTGAAGTTCGTCAATCGCTTTCAGCCCTGCGCCGGATACCGCCTGATACGTTGAAACCACAACCCGCTTTATCCTGGCAGCATCGTGGATCGGCTTTAAGGCAACCACCATCTGTATTGTCGAACAATTGGGATTGGCGATCACGCCATGATGCTTTGCAATATCCTGTGGATTCACTTCAGGCACTACCAGAGGCACATCGTCATCCATCCTGAAGGCGCTGGAATTATCCACACAGACAGCCCCGCTTTCAATCGCATAAGGCACATATTCCCTGCTGATGCTGGCACCTGCGCTAAAGAGGGCAATTTTTATCCCGTGGAATGAATGTTTGGTCAATTCCTGCACCGTATGGTCGGCGCCGCAAAACCGCATCTTTTTCCCGGCAGAACGTTTTGAGGCCAGCAACCTCAATTCCTTTATGGGAAACTTTCTCTCTTCAAGTATCCTGAGAAATTCCTCGCCAACAGCGCCCGTCGCACCCACCACCGCCACATTTACAGCCATTTTTCTAACAAACTCCTTTCAATAGTTAAAAATCACTTCACCGCTGAGAACGCAGAAACGCTTTTATTTGCCCAATCTTGCAGATCGAGTTAGGTTTTATTTTCTCCATGGCGGGTTCACGTTTGTAACTTGAACCCAAATATTTTGCAATGTTAGAATGTTTTGCAACGTATCAAACTCAGGGTTCAGGTTGCAAACCTGAACCCGCGATGGAGATTCCACAAATAAAAACCAAATAATCTGTGAGATTTCACAATCCAAAATCTGTGTAATCTGAGAAATCTGTGGTTTCAAACATTTATTTAATCCGTATTAAAATATTATCCTGAATCGCCTCTTTCTTCCGAACATCCGCTATCTGCGACAAAAACCGCAGGGCATCCGTGTAATAACCTGCCGTTGGCTTTAAGCTTGGCACAAATTGAAGCCAATACTGATTTTCCAAATGCATAAACAATTCCCGGACATACTTGCTGAATATGGATGCCAGCGCCACCGCCATAAAGGTGTCTTCACCTTTTTCCACAAAGGATATTTCCATCTTCCTTTGCCCATCAACCACTTCGTACGCTGACACCCTGGCGCTTTCCTTTAAAATTTTTACATCTACTTTGTGTAAAAAACCTTTTAATAGTTCTGCATAATTGTTTCTGCCGCCCTGCTTGTCAACAATCAGGCTTATATTCCCTTTAAAATTATTCCACAGCCTGGAGATAAGCGCTGCACAATTATTAAACAAGACAACGGACTTGTTATCCGTTGCTTTTACCCACTCATTAAACTCCCGAACGGTTACCACACAACTGCTCGCATAACAAAACTGCACCCCCTGCTTATCCAACGCATACTTTAACAAATCAGCATAATTTAAGACGGCAGATATGTTTGTTGCTAAAGGTAAAGGATAATCCTTTTCGGCATACCACGGGTATCCGGCAATAGTCCCGGCATGGTAACACAGCAAATTCTTCAGCAGTTGATAAAATGACGTGGTTTTTAAATCCTTTGACCAGAGGAACGAAAGAGCGGCATTTTCCAATGGTTTTAAGCCTTTTTGGGCACTATACAATTTTTTACTATCGCGAACGGTCAGCCGCTGTCCCTTGCCTTTCATGTCATTTGAAATGGCGTCGTTCAGTAAATCCCACAAAGAACAATTGGCCTTTTCATCCGGCACATCGAAGGCAGTGATGGAAATCACCATCGGTCCGAGCAAAGGACCATATCCCGCTTCATCTATACCTGCTATGATAGTCATATTAGAGCCATTTAAAACAGGTGTATTATATCGCTTTATGGGTGAAAGTCAAAACGAAACTAAGCCATTTCATTTCCCTTGACAATATTCTAAGTAAAAAATATAATTTTCGTAGCGTATTAAATTAATCAGGCAATTATTTCTTAGAGAACGAGGCTTCATGCCTCGTTTAATTTTTGAGAACAGAAAAAGATGAGGATTCTCAGGGCATGGGAATGTAATATAGACAGGGAAATTGTAAAACTCAAACAACAATTAAGCCTCCTGGATGGCCTGGCAACTAATCACAGGAAGACTGTACTCAAGATCATACATGACGTCCGGAATCTGGGTGATAAGGCCGTCGTAAAATACAGCAAATGTTTTGATAAGGTTTCTCTTTCGCCTGATGAATTCAGAGTAATAGACAAAGAAATTGAGGATTCTTACAAAAAGATTTCCCCCCCTTTTGTAAAGTCCATTCAACGGGCTATCAGTAACATAAGGGCGTATCAGGAACATATAAAAATCCGGAACGTCAGTCCATTAAAGGCAAACGGCATTGTACTCGACACCTTGTATTCTCCTATAGAAAGTGTGGGCGTGTACGTTCCTGGCGGCGCGGCATCGTATCCATCCACTGTATTGATGAATACTGTACCGGCAAAGGTAGCAGGTGTAGATAAAATAGTAATGACCACACCTCCTGCGAAAGATGGAAGTATTCCACCTGAAAGACTGGTAGCGGCGAGGGAAGCGGGTGTTAACGAAATATACAAGGTTGGAGGCGCTCAGGCCATCGCAGCCCTTGCATTTGGCACTAAAACCATTCCAAAGGTGGATAAGATCGTGGGTCCTGGGAATATTTTTGTAACACTTGCAAAAAAAGAGATATTTGGATATGCCGGCATCGATATGCTGGCAGGGCCCAGTGAGGTATTGATTATAGCGGATGACCGAGCAAATCCTTCGTTTGTGGCTTCCGACCTGTTGTCACAGGCAGAGCACACGCCCGGTATCTCAATACTGGTTACTTTCTCAGAATCATTGGTGGAACAGGTGAAAACAGAGTTAAAACAACAAATCTCTAAACTTAAACGGCGTGAAGATACACAAAAATGCCTTGATAAATTTGGCGTCATTATTCTGACAAAAAACATTGATGAATGCGTCGAAATCGCCAATACCCTGGCCCCGGAACATTTGCAGATTATGACGCAAAACCCCAGGACTGTCCTGTCCGGCATTAAACATGCCGGCGCAATTTTCCTGGGCGCATATACCCCGGTTGCCGTGGGAGATTATATCGCCGGGCCTTCTCACGTGCTTCCCACAAGCGGGACAGCGCGTTTTTCATCGGGATTATCGGCAAATGATTTTCTGAAGAGGTCGAGCGTAATAACTTATTCAAGGCCGGCGCTTAAGGAGGCTTATAAAGATGTCGCAGAAATTTCAGAGGCCGAGGGCTTAGATGCACACATACAGTCTGTACAAATACGACTAAACCCCAGGTCTGGATTTTAGATTTACGATTTCAGATTTACGATTTTTTCAATCTAAAATCGAATTCGTAAATTTTGCAAAAAGCAAGATTTTAAAGGAGCACGCTTTTGAGTTATTTTAGGGATAATATTGAAAGGATGTCGGGATATATACCAGGTGAGCAGCCTAAGGACGGCATCTACATAAAGCTCAATACCAATGAGAATCCGTATCCACCTTCTCCAAAGGTCTTACATGCCGTTAAAGAGGCGGTAAACGATAACCTTCGTCTTTATCCAGACCCCGTCGCAACGGCAGCGAGGATAAAAATCGCAGACACGCTGGGTACAAAACCAGAATGGGTTATGGCAGGGAATGGTTCAGACGACCTGTTATCTATCATCATACGGAGTTTTGCAGGACCGGGCGATAAGGTGGTTTTTCCGTATCCTTCTTATATGCTCTATAAAACGCTTGCCGAACTGCAGGACGGGAATGCCTGCGCCGTGGAATTCAACGAAGATTATTCCCTTCCCGATGATTTTATCGTAGCAGATGCAAAGGTTACATTTATCGCAAACCCAAACTCGCCTTCCGGAACGATGATTCCTCACGGCAAAATATCAAAGATCGCATCTGCCATAGATGGGGTACTCGTCGTCGATGAAGCATACGCCGACTTTGCGGAAGATAACTGCCTCGGCCTCGTTGAAAAACACGATAACATCCTCATCCTCAGAACACTTTCAAAGTCATATTCCCTGGCGGGCATCCGGCTGGGATTTTGTATCGCACAGGAATCACTCATTCAGGGAATGATGAAGGTTAAGGATTCATATAACGTCGACCGGCTCAGCATTGCCGCCGTTGTGGCTGCCCTTGATGACCAAAGGAGCATGAATGCCCACGTTGAAAAAATAAAAGAAACTCGGAATTACCTTACAAAATCTTTGGAAGATATGGGATTTTTTGTTTATCCCTCTCAAACCAATTTTGTGCTGGCCCGGTGTATGAAAGGGGTTTCTGCTCATCATTTATACCAAACATTAAAATCCCGTAAAATACTGGTAAGATACTTTAATCTGAGACGGCTTGACGACTGCCTGCGCATCACCATCGGAACAAGGGAAGAAATTGATACCTTACTAAAAAACCTAAAGGAGCTTGTCGATACAAAAAAACATACAAAAATAAGGGACGCCTGTTGTCACTGAATAAATCCGGGATTTGCAAGGGCTGAAGATTTTCAGCCCCCACACAATTTTAATTCAATTAACTATAAACAAAAAAATATCCCATGACAAAACGGACAGCCACGATCAACAGAAAGACCAAAGAAACACAGGTCGAGCTAACCATCAACATCGATGGAAATGGAAACAGCAGCATCAACTCCGGCGTCGGTTTTTTAGACCACATGCTTGACCTGCTTACCAAACACGGACTGTTTGACCTGACAATCAAGGCAAGCGGTGATCGTATCGTAGACGATCACCACACGGTAGAAGACGTGGGAATATGTCTTGGGCAGGGAATAAAAGAGGCATTAGGTGATAAAAAAGGCATTCGGCGCTTTTCCAATGCAAGCGTCCCCATGCAGGAAACCCTGGCTAACATTGCTTTGGACATCAGCGGAAGACCGGCAGTGGTGTTTAATGCTACATTTCAGACGGAAAAGATCGGAAGCTTCGATGCGGAACTTATCGAAGAATTTCTGAAGGCGTTTACTGCAAATGCTGGCATCAACCTGCACGTGAACGTCCCTTACGGATCCAATGCACATCATATAGCAGAGGCCATATTCAAGGGGCTTGCCAAGGCGCTGAAAGACGCCGTTCAGCTTGACGAACGCATAAAGGATGTTCCATCGACAAAAGGAATACTTTAAAGGTAAAGGAACTTTTTAATGTTAAAGAAATCTGTCACATGTTTTGGGTTGCCGACATTCATTCTTTTCTTGCTAACGATCTTCCCTTCGACATCACTCAATGCGCAACTTGCCGAAACACCCTGGCCCATGTTCCGACATGACCTGCAGCACACGGGGAGAAGCGCGTGCGCAAGCATCCAAAAACCCGTTCTCAAATGGACGTTTCAAGCGCAGGACGCTATCACCTCATCTCCGGCTATTGGCACAGATGGCACTATTTACTTTGGCTCAAAAGACAAAAAATTTTACGCTATTACCAGCGATGGCAAGCTCAAATGGACTTTTGAGACCGAGGGGGAGGTTGAATCATCTCCCGCCGTCAGAAAAGACGGAACCATCCTCTTTGGATCTTGGGATGGCCGTCTCTACGCATTAAACCCTGACGGCAGCATACGCTGGAAGTACAAGTCGGAAGGTGGCATCATCTCCTCTCCGGCTATCGCACAGGATGGTACAATTTATTTTGGCTCGTGGGATAAGAAACTCCACGCTATTACCCAGGATGGCAAATTAAAATGGACGCAGAAGACAGCAGACCACATAGTTTCGTCACCAGCGATAGCCCATGATGGCATGATTTATTTTGGTTCCGGGGATTACTATTTGTTTGCCATGAAACCGGAGGGTAAGGCCGTATGGAGCTTTGGCACCAGATACCTCCTGGATGCATCTCCATTAATTGCGCCCAATGGAAATATTTACATCGGCTCTGAGGACGCCAGGTTTTATGTTTTTCGCTCCGACGGGCATGTAGAGTGGACATTTGACACCCAATATGACATAGATTCTTCCGCAGCCATGGATACAGAGGGGTCTGTATACTTTGGCTCAGGAGATAACAACGTTTACGCATTTAATTCCAACGGAAAACTGAAGTGGTCTTTTGAAACAGGCGCCTCTGTGAGTTCATCTCCGGCAATTGGGGCAGATGGCACAATCTACGTAGGTTCCAGAGATAAGAAGCTGTATGCATTTGATTCCAACGGAACTGTAAAATGGATATTTGAAACGGGAGATGCTATAGAATCTTCACCTGCCTTAGACGCCGACGGCACTATTTACATCGGCTCTAACGATGGAAAACTCTATGCGATTGGCGCGGCATCAAGCAATAAGTAATGTCATCCTGTAAATCGGCATCTCAGACAAATAAAAAGGGCCAGTCATAATAAACTGGCCCTTTCTATAAAAACTTCTAAACGTTGCTACAATTACGACCTCATTTTCACCTTGATATCCTTAATCTCTTCAGGAGACCCGCCGGCACGCGGTAACTCACCAGCGCCGGAACCACCCTTTATAGCCTCCATCTTCTTGGCTCCACGTTCATCCATGTAAGTAGCAAACCAATACAAGAATGATACAAAGAACGTGCCTCCCACCATATTCCCGAGTGTAACAGGAACGAGGTTCCATCCAAACATCTTCCCCCATGAAATTGCTTCCGGATCGTGAGGCAGTAAATTCGCAATCGTTAAAATGGTCATATTTGCCACACTGTGCTCCATCCCTGTTGTTATGAAGCAGAACAGACACCACCAGATCATAATCAGTTTGCCTGAGTCACTCGTAGTTCTGCCTATTGCAGACCATATTGCAAGACAGACGAGCCAGTTACAGAAGATACCCCTGAAGAATAGCTCCCACCATGGCCCGTTACACTTATAGGTAGACACCTTGAGTATAAATGACTTCCAGGGATCGGGGGCAAAGATACCGGATAGAATAATCATAAGCGCAAAAAGCATCGACCCGCCCAAGTTACCAATGAAAGTCCAGAACGAGCCAAGCATGAACTCTCCCCAACTTACAGTTCCTCGAAATGGCCCCATTCCCAAAAGCAAGTTATACCCTGTTAACAATTCACATCCACAAACAATTACCAATGACAAAGCAATGCCAAAGGTTGCGCCAGCAACTATCTTCCCTATCCCTGGATTTATTGCTGCAACTGGGGCAGCACAAGTAAATGCCAGGATAACACCAAAAGCCACATAAAAACCAGCCAGCACAGAAAGTACCAAGAAACCTGTCAGGCTGTGTTTCATGCACGTAGCCTTTTTCAAAGACACTGACGCAAGCGTATCTACAGCTCCAGTATATAACATTAATTGTTCTCCTCTAAAATGTTGTTGTGAAGATCATTTTCCAATCAACACACCATTTTTACTTACGCTTCATATCTCATCTCAACTCTATACTTCTAAACATCCAACCTCCTTAAAATCTCTTTAATTATTTAACACACCCCCTTTCCTTTTCAGTATTAAAAATACCCCATAATTCGAAAAATCCCCTTTTCACACTTTTCTACGATAAGGCAAATTTATCCATATCCCTGATTTGCTCCAGATTTCGCACTTTATCAGACAATTGCTTCTTTTCCAATGCCTTCTTACCTATATTCACAACGTCACCCAGCAAAAATGGCTTCAGGGCGTAATCATACACACCGCAACGGATTATTTGGTTTTTATCGTATTCATTCGGATTGAAAATCGCCACAATCTCTGCATTTGGATTCGTGAGCTTAATTATCTTCAGCATCTCGAAACCCGCCTGCGACTTTACTTCCAGATCAATAATGATGATATCATAGACATTTTTATTGAGAAATTCTACCGCTTTTTTCCAATCCGTTCCATCACACGTTTTATATTTCTCCCCCTTAAAGGCGCCCACCAGCAACTTTCGAATCTTTCCCTGGTCTTCTATAATCAAAATATTTGGCATAAAATCTTTCATAAATTACCATGATTATCATCTTATTGATGGGGGAGGCTCCAGTCACCGGGTGTTTTTGAATGTTCTTCAGGCTGTTTTTTCAAAGCATCCCTTTCCTTTTCAGCACTTTCCAAATTATTCATAAGTTCCCTGATCGTATAATCCTTGTCACTCATTACCTTCTTTGCTTTGGAAAGCGAGTCCTCTAACTCCCATATCTCCTTTTGTAATCGGGCCTTTTCTTCTTCCAGTTTTGCCTTTGCATCTCCGAGGTTTTTGTTTACAAGCTTCAACTGTTCGTCTTGTTCTCTAACAGAAACTGCGACCTTCTCTGCCTCCTCTTTTTGCCGCGTAATGTCAGCGATCATTTTATTCATTTCTTCCATAGAACCAAAAGATTTCATTACCCTTTGCTGCAACTGGTCATGAAAAGTCTTTTCCCTGATGTATCCCGATTCCTTCATTGCATAATACTTATTAATCATCTTTGTTGCAAACCCAACGTTCACAAACAACAATATAAGAATCAGGGCCTTTGCATTGACGGACAAACCCTTAACGCTCTCATTTCCCATAATTTTTTACTCCTCGTTCAGTGTATTTTAATTCATTTAAATACATGCTTTTACCTTTCCGTTATATCCCGAAATACACCTTCAATTCTAATCGCCTTGCCGTTTTCATCACGCACGAGATTGCACGTCCTTTCAGAAATAAATCGTTCGCCATTTTTTCTCTTGCAATAGGAAGTAAAGTCTCTCCATACGCCTTCCTTCTCCAACTTTTCAACTAACTCTTTTCGGTCGTCGGGATTAACATATACATCCTTTACCCGCGTTCCTATGACTTCTTCCGGCGAACTGTAACCGAGTATCTCTGCCCCTGCCTGATTAATCCAGGTAAATACCCCATCTTCGGCAGGCTCACACTGATATATACCTTCTTTCAACGAATTCAGCAGTTGCCGGTGATGTCTTTCTGATTCCTGCAACTCCTCCTCCAATTTCTTCCGCTCCGTAATATCTCTAAATATTCCTTCTATACGGATAGGTTTACCTTTGTCATCGGTCACCAGACTGGATGTCCGCTCCATATAAAAGCGCTCTCCGTTCTTCCTCTTACAGAAAGATACGAAACCTTTCCATACTCCATCTTTGGATAGCTTCTCAACGACTTTTTTACGGTCATCCGGATTTACATAAATATCCTTCACCTTTGTTCCAATCACCTCTTCCGGAGATTTGTAACCAAGCATCTCAGCGCCTGCCTGATTGACCCAGGTAAACACCCCGTCTACTTCTGGTTCACACTGATAGACACCTTCTTTGAGTGAATCGAACAACAAACGGTATTTCTTTTCGGATTCGACAATCTCCATCTCCACCTTTTTTCTCTCCGAGATGTCTCGAAATACACCATAAATAGTAACAGGATTTCCTTTCTCGTCCCTCAGCAAATTGCTCGTACGCTCTGCATAGAAACTCTCGCCATTCTTCCTTTTACACAACGAGACAAATTCCCTCCAGACACCATCTTTTTCGAGTTTTTCGCAAAGCCTTCTTCTGTCTTCCGGGTCCACATAAATATTTTTTACCTTTGTTCCAATCACTTCTTCCGGACCGCTATACCCCAATAATTCGGCGCCCGCCTTGTTAATAAAGGTAAATACCCCCTCCACTCCGGGCTCTGATTGATAGATCCCTTCCTTTACAGAGTTAAACAATTCCCTGTATCGTTTCTCTGATACCGCTATCTCCTTCGTCTTCTCATCCAGGGACTTCGCCATGGCGTTAAAGGAATTTGCCAATACGCCAATCTCATCTTCTCTCTTTATGTCTACTCTTTGAGTTAAATCCCCCGACGCCATCTTCTCGGTTACTTCTTTCAGCTTAATAATCGGTATCGAAGTCTTTCTACCGATAAAGTACGCCACCAGCACTATCGGAAATGCCAGCACCAGCAATATAGAACTCACAATATAATTAAGATTATAGGCCGCCCCATAACCCTCATCCCTGTCAATTTCTGCTATAACGCCCCAATTAAACTCCGGCAGCCACCGCCATACACCCAACACGGTGATACCGCTGTAATCCTTATAGCCCTTTGCATCAAAGCCATTATTGCCGGAAACGCACGCTTTCACTCCATTGGTCAATTCGCCCGTTTCCCTGTTGATCAACTTCAATTCTAATGCGCATCTCTTTTTCACCAAACCCATTTCTTTCAGATGCACGGCAAATCTTGACTCTGTGATCATATATCCGTCTTTATTCACGAGATACGTCTCACCCGTCTTCCCCAGCTTAAGACTCAACATCAATTCATTCAACGTCCTAACATCGATCCTCAAAGCGACAACGCCGATTACAACTCCATCCCTGTCTTTCAATGGAGTCGAAACAAACATGGTCGGCATGCCGAGTTCCTTCTCTCCAAGTTCGTTTACAAGGGGAATCTCTGATGGAATAACGCTCGATACAAAGGTATTTCCCTGCATCGCTTGTTTGAAGTAATCCATCTCCGAAATATCATTTCCCACATTTTCCCCACTTGTGGCGACCGTTACCAGTCCTTTATCATTACATACCAGCGCGCCATTACAACCGTATTCGTTCTTCACCACTTCAAGATATTGAACTATATCCGCATAATCTTTATCATCCCTTGTAATCTTTGCACATTTGGACATCAGTGGATTATTTGCAATCACACGGACATTCTTCATCCTTTCGCTTATCCAGGTAGTGACCAGTTCTGATTGCTTATGCCCGATACCATCGAGGTTTCGTATCAAAACATCCTGAAGATCCGACTGCATCCTCGGATAGGCCACAATCCTTAACAAAACAAATGGTATTAACGTAAATATGATCAGTAAAAAAATAAGCCGATTTTTAATCGAGATAAACATTATTTTTCTCCGTAATTTAACAAAATTGTACTTCCAAGTTCATAAATATCAAGACCTCTCCGCTGCCGATTACACATTCTTTACCACCAGTGTGTTGGGTAATCTCTTTTCCCAAGCTTATTGAAAATCACGCCGATTAACAACAGAATAAAAGCCCCCAAGATGACCGGATTCAAGATATACATATAGCCGACACCCAATCCACCGGTCTGAACCGCCACGTATGCGGTTGCACCAGCGGGGGGATGGATCGAATAAGTCACCACCATAAGCACCAGCGCAAGGGAAACACCAAGGGCAATAGACCAAAACGTAGCGCCGAAGAAATCATTTACACACACACCGATGCATGCTGCCAGGAAGTGCCCCATCAATACATTCCTCGGCTGCGCAAGCGGCGCCTTATAAGCGCCGTATATCAATACAGCGCTGGCGCCGAACGGCCCTAATAACATCGGGCATTTCCAGAGAAAAGCAAGCAATGCTGTAAATCCAACGCCCAAAAACGCACCCCACAAAGAAAGCCACACCTCCCTCGCAGGAATTGCAGGCTGCGGCGCCCTGGGTAACTTCTTTACATACCCACGAAACTTATTTATTCCATCCATTATCGGCATTTTTCTCTTCTCCCCATTTGAAGACCCTTTAAAGAACTCCGACACATGCGCTAAATAACCTTCTCTATCTTCTTCTAAATCTTCTTTGACGTCAAACTTAACATCTATAACCTTTTTAACCTCTGTGGTTTTTCTTTTCTTGAACATCAGGCAAAACCCATCCCCTCTTCCTCAATCCTAATAGCAAGATTCACAAAAAACAATCTGCGAAGCACAGAAAAGAAATTATCATCCACATAGGTTTTTACCGTCTTTTTGCTTGCGGCCTTATTTAAGGAAAGCAAGGTGTAAATTTTACTTCTTGGTCTTTATGTAGTAACGAAAAATATACCAACATCGTCATGAGGGGAAAAAAACCACTTATATTTTATGTAAGTGGAATTCAATCAACGTTTTATTAAAACGATTATATTTTCACTTTCATAAACAATCTGCTTCTGTTCGGCTCACAAAGACATTCCATTATGCAATAGTGGTTTCAGTATGAAATTAAGCCTATACTTTTTAAGTATCTTGATTACATTTTATATTTCTTGATTTTTTTCTATTTAGTTAATATCCGCAAGACCTTAGAGAGAATTTGATCATTGATTTGCTTTTATCCGTTTTGACATATTTTTATGCTTAGGTACGACATAAAAAAGGCATCAATCGCTTAACCGCCGCAACAGTTTTTAAATTTTCTTCCGCTTCCGCACGGACACGGCATGTTACGGCCAACCTTTGGTTGTTTTTGCGCCGAACCGCCCTGTTGCAATAAATGTACGGACAGTTCGGGTATTTTATCTAATTCATCCTTTATCGTCGGGAAAAATTCTCTGAAATTTTCTGCTTTACTGTGTAACGATTTAACAAATATTTCCTCTTCAGCGCGATATGCTTCCCCAGTCACCCCTTCCGGCAGTCCCCAACGATGTACAAAGTTAAATTCCCATAAATCATTTGTAACTACCTTTAGCATACGCGTCTTTAATAAACATATGCTCGTAACGACTTCCGCACGGGCGTGTTCTTTTATAATGCCAGCAAACAATAAAAAGTCATACACGTAATGAGCGCCCCACAGTAAGGCTACGGCCTCTGCCTTGTTAAATGAAAGAAAACCGCCCATTACGCCTGCCAGATACTTATCAAATGAATCACTATCAAGCGAAAAGAAGGTATTTAAATCTGCCGTCTTGTTTTCGGCGCGCCTACCCCAATAATTCACCATCCCATCCCAAAGGATGCCGCTACAGGCAAAACTCATCCGGTACTTGTGGTGCATATATTTCCGGAAATGACCGCCAATAAACATAGTGCAGCCGTGCCGGTTTCTGAAAAATTCCTGACGAAACACCCCCGCTATATCTTGATCCTGGCCTCCAACAATTGATTTTTCTATAAGGTCCATGGTATGGGGAGGGAATTTAAACTCAATGGCATTAATTTCCTTCTCAAACTGCTCACGATTGAACTCGCGGGTATCTAAATACTGTTTATAATATTGTTCTGTATAATTATAATACAGTGCCATAGCAAGTTCATACCCGGCGCCGCTGATTAATTCAGGTGATTCTTCTACCGGCCCAAAGGTTTTTTCAGCCAGAGATACCGCAAGGTCTGTATACCCGTAGAACAAAAGACTTTTCAATGCCTGGATCATGTTGTCAATGCCCTTTACGGGATTTTCTTTAAAACGATCCAACGGCCCGGTTAGCTTTTCTTTTTCCTGGTGAAACAGATGCCAATTGATGAGAAATTCATCAAAGTAAGAATGCTCTTTTTTGTAGAGTGTTGGCTGGAAGGCGATACATACTTCAATAAGATTCAGAATCTTATCGAATTCTTTTTCTTTTTGAAAATTACCCAACATTTCCACCAACACACCGCCTAAATCCAGCTCTTCAATAAAGGATTCGGTCAGAGGCGCTTTTAGTGTGCTTATAACCAAATCATATCGCCCATCGTCTGACTTGCCGCCAAACTGTTCATCCCATTTGTCAACGTCATTATAGATTGTCTTCATATTCTGATTCTTACCTTGATGTAAGCGGTGTTTCGGCTTGTGTAAATTCTTTGGAAATCGGAGAAAATTAAAGAATTCACCTGCTAAAAGTACCAGAATTGAAATGGAAAGTCAACGGTCTGTCAGAAAACCAGCGATTCAAATTATTCATGCCCAATTTGCGGAATAAGTTTAAGCTAAGGGTGTGGTGTTATTGCGACAAGAGTAATTTGCTTTTTGGCGGGACCGTAATACCAAAATATCCTATATTGAGTTTTGAAATCTTGCCTTCCAAGGCATCTTTTAGACCATTTTGGACACTTTCAAGGGCATTCATGTTTTTATAAAGCCATGATTCCGATTGTGGAATTATCTGTAACAACTTTTTCAGCCGGTTAAGTTCATCAATATCAATAATTGCCGCGATCTTGCGTCCTTCATCATCCGTTATATATTGTTTGACATTAACCATTTTACTCCTTCGTTTCGCCGCTATTGCCATAACCGACTCCTTCCTGAACCATTTAAAAAACTACTTCGTATTCTGATATTTTCCCAAATCTTACCTTATACAACGTGCAAACGCAACAAAAGAACAACCATTAAGATTCATTTATCCTTATATCCTTAACAATCGTTTTGATTTCATACAAACGAGACGCAAGGGTAGCGGTTTTTGTAGAAATGTCCCTTGTGGCGTCGAAGCAAATAATCTACATAATAGGCATCGTAATTTCCGGGAATCAAAAATGCAGATGCAATCGAGGCGTTACCATACTCGTTTACTAATTTCCTGACGAACTGCGGACTGACCGAATCGGAGTGTATGAAGTCTCTTATGGCATCCTTCTCATCCTCGGTTAAGTCAATTCCTTTTTTCCTGAATCCGCTTACCACGTCATTAAATCCAGCCATGATCTCCTGTCCTTCGCTTTCGTTAAAATAGACGCCGATTCCGTCATTGGCGTTCATTATCTGCGGTGGGAGGGAGATTTTTGCCCATGGATTTTGCAAATTATGCTTTTTCACGACCTCGGCAACTTCTTCTTTGGGTTGAGACTCATACAATAATCTGTATTCTTTCTGCATATTGGCAGACATGGAAAGGCCATCCGGGTAAATGACAAAATCACTGCCATGATATTTTACAAAGTCATGGTACTGTATTTTTACCCTTTCTCTTGCCTTTTCAGCCAGTTGCTCACAATAGCGGTAAGCCACCCTTGCCGATGTTTGCAGAAAAGTATTTTTCAACTGTGGAAGAACTTCATCGGTTATATGGTATAGTTTCTGCTCGCCAGACCAGTACCATTCATCATTCCACGATACAAGACTGCCTAATTCCCAATATCGTCTGATATCTCGTGTTGCGATTTAATCCTGTATTTTTTAATCTTTCTCCATAGTGTCGTTGTGGATATCCCAAGCACTTGAGAAACCTTTGTTTGATTGCCACCGTATTTGTTCAGCGCCTCAATAATGGCGTTTTTTTCCTGTTCCGCCAGGGTAGTAACAATAAACGATTTCTTTCTCTCCTCATCTAACGGATTCCTGGAAAGCGTCGCAAATTTCTCCACGGGAACCGGAAACGGAAGTTCATCAACATTTATTATTTCGCTTTTAGACAATGCAACAGCTCTTTCTATCATATTCTGCAGTTCCCTGATGTTACCGGGCCAATCGTAATTCATAAATGCGTACATCGCCTCTTCGGAGAACACCCTTTTGCCCTTTTTAAATTTTTCTAAAATTTTCTCTAAAAAATACTCCACTAAAAGCGGAATATCATCCCTCCGTTCCCTTAAAGGAGGAATATGAATACGTATTACATTGATCCGATAAAACAGATCTTTTCTGAATCTTCCCGATTCTACGGCTTTTTCCAAATTTTCATTCGTAGCGGCAATTATCCTCGTATCCACAAATATCGATTTATTTCCACCGACAGGGCGGATTTCTCCATCCTGCAGAAACCGCAAGAGTTTTACCTGCGTAGAAGGCAACGTCTCCCCGATCTCGTCCAATAAAATTGTCCCCTTTTGTGCCTGCTGAAACAACCCCATTTTATCTCTGATAGCTCCGGTAAAAGCCCCTTTCACGTGTCCAAACAGTTCGCTTTCCTGTAAGTTTTCAGGCAACGCACCGCAGTTAAT
>Ga0194126_10001473_pt1 | contig 39491 bp, 35 predicted proteins | sample TA2KigC150mmetaG_FD_148641 | JGI IMG/M metagenome (GOLD analysis project Ga0194126, IMG submission 148641) | Freshwater microbial communities from Lake Tanganyika, Tanzania - TA2015035 Kigoma Deep Cast 150m | ecosystem: Environmental > Aquatic > Freshwater > Lake | place: Tanzania: Lake... | reverse complement strand
CGAGGTCTCAATCGCCATTCCCCAGAACTTCCGGATTCCTCGAATCCATTATCCGCCTGTTGCCGTACATAAGTTTGCGCCTGAAAGCTTCGAGGCCGGGATAGAAGAACATCGCATAGACGGAGTAACCGTCAGGATATACAGTCCGGAGAAAACACTGGCGGACTGCTTCAAGTTCCGCAACAAGATAGGGATGGACGTGGTTCTGGAAGCGCTTAAGCTCTATAAGGAGCGCAGGAAATTCAATCTTGAGGGACTGCTCAAGTATGCCGGAATCTGCCGTGTCGAAAAAGTGATGAGGCCTTATCTGGAGGCCACAGTATGAACGAGAAATCACGCGGGAATATTGCCGCATCTGTTCGTCAACGCCTCCTCAACCGCGCCAGGAAAGATCAGCGGCCGTTCAGCGAATTGCTTCAATATTATGCCATGGAGCGGTTTCTCTATCGACTGTCCAAATCGACTCACGCCGGGCGGTTCATCCTCAAGGGCGCTTTGATGCTGAGAGCATGGCGCTCACCTGAATTCCGCTCCACCGTAGACATCGATATGCTGGGCAGAACGAGCAATGAGGCAGCCGGTATTGTGGCACAGATTCGCGATATCATTTCTGTAAAGGTAGACACGGACGGGCTGACCTTCGATCCGGACTCCGTTCAGGCTGAGAAAATTACAGAAGATGCCGACTATGAGGGCATACGGATTCGATTCCGGGGCACACTTGGTTCCGCCAGAGTCAACATGCAGGTTGACATCGGATTCGGAGACATTGTTTTCCCGGGACCGGAAGAGTCCGATTTGCCGACAATCCTCGATTTGCCGGCCCCACGGCTCTTATGTTACAGCCGCGAAAGCACTATAGCCGAAATGTTCGAGGCCATGGTGAAACTGCGTGAGCTGAATAGCCGAATGAAGGACTTCTATGACATCTGGCTGCTATCGAGGCAGTTTGATTTCGACGGAATAAAGCTTGCTGAAGCAATCAGGCTTACCTTTGAACATCGCGGCACCGCGCTGCCGAATGAAGTCGTGGCTTTTTCAGAAGAATTCATTGATGCTAAACAGAATCAGTGGAAAGCATTTATAAAGAAGCTGAAACAAGATCGCATTCCCTCATCATTTGCGGATATCGTTACAGGAGTGAGTAGTTTCCTCGGTCCAATAGTTGCTGCTCTCTCCGCCGGAGCAACAGTCCCAACCCGGTGGATCGCTCCTGGCCCATGGAAAATCGAAGCTCATCATGAAAAAAGGTGAACTGTTTTTTTCATGATAAGAAGCCGCGTCCGAAGAACATGCTCCAGAGGGGGGCATACTCGTTATGGGTGAAATCCCGCAGCGAGTTCAGGTGCCTGAAACGGGCAGCGAACGTATCCCCTGCTGTTTGCAGTAGGGTTAGTGGAGACGAATATTGCACACGACTGGAGGAGAGAGTATTTTTTCCCAATAGAAACTTAATGCTATGGCAATAAAGCGACGGTGTGAATTGGATGAAGGACTTATCTCTGAAGAGTTCGGACTCAAAGTGATGTCGATGAAGTATTCGGATTTTTCCCGATGGAATCCGGTGGCAGCTTTTCAAACTGAGGTTCTTTCTTGATGGTTGAGAAGAATAGGGCGCACTATTTTGTCCTATGTGAGGCATGGGTTTATAGTCATTCCTTATGTAATAGACTTCTTCGCCCATGCACAGCGGTTGTACAAGGCATTGTACGGTCTGGTGACAGTTTGCTAACCTATTGAAATAAAATAGAAAAAAACAATTGATGCTTGTAAAGCCTTGATAATAGCCGATTCTCAAAATATGGTATAACTTATTGATTTTTATAGGAAAAATGGAGCGGGCGACGGGATTCGAACCCGCGACCTTCAGCTTGGGAAGCTGACACTCTACCACTGAGTTACGCCCGCAAATCAAGGACTTACGGGATAGTATAACATCGACTGTCAGAAAACTGTAAGAATTTTCTCATTCATGACTCCGGTTTCAGCCTCTTTTTTGGCAAAAAAACTGTCCAGAACTCTTACAGATTGTCTCAGGCTGTCGATGTGGTGGTGGGCGTATCTCTGGGTGATTTTGATGTCCTTATGTCCTAAAAGCTTTGCGACTGAATAAAGGTCAACCCCGGACTGCACTAACCTGGTCGCAAAGGTATGTCTGAGATCATGGAAACGGAAGTTTGTCATCTTCGCTTTTTCTATAACCTTCCAGAACTCCCTTTGCAGGTTGGCGCTAAGTATCCGCGTGCCGTTTTGTACAAGTTCAAGGGGTCAGGTCTTGTAATATAACATATGATCTGTTATGATTGAGGGCATGGCACGGCCATTGAGGATAGAATATCCGGGAGCGGTCTATCATATAACAAGCAGAGGGAACGCCCGAAAGAGGATATATAAAGACGATACGGACAGGGCTGGCTTTCTTGATGTCCTTTGCTCTGTTGTCAAGAAATATAACTGGCTCTGCCATGCCTATTGCCTGATGGACAATCATTATCATCTTCTGATTGAAACGCCCGATGGAAACCTGTCTCACGGGATGAGGCAACTTAATGGTGTATACACGCAGACGTATAACAGGCGTCACAGGAAGGTTGGCCATATCTTCCAGGGGCGATTCAAGGCGATACTGGTGGAAAAGGAAGAGTATCTGCTGGAACTCTGCCGGTATGTTGTTTTGAATCCGGTGCGGGCCAAGTCAGTGGAAAGCCCCGGGGATTGGAAATGGAGCAGCTATCGGGCAACAGCTGGCATGCTTAGGGCAGTCCCCTGTCTTACAGTCGATTGGATACTCGGACAGTTTGGTTCGGACAAAAAGAGGGCAACGCGAAGCTATAAGGAATTTGTCCTGGCTGGGTTGAAAGAAGATTCTCCATGGAAAAGCCTCAAGGGGCAAATTCTGTTGGGGGACGAAGGGTTTGTGGGTAAGTTTAAGGAATTACTTTCAGATAAGGAACTGATAAGAGAAATCCCGCGGCGGCAAAGATATATTGGACGTCCGGGAATGAAGGCGATATTTGAGGGTCAGGATCAACGCAGGGAGAAAGAATTAATGCACCGTGCGCACGTGAGGTTTGGGTACACATTGAAAGAGATTGCCGATTATCTCGGGCTTCACTACACCACGGTCAGTAGAGCCGTAAACATATATGAAACCAGGAACTGATATAGAAAGACCTGACCCCTTGACCCCATACTCATTGACCCCATACTATTGCTTTAGAACAACCACTATTATCTGAGCATAACCACATTTTAAACCAAACTTGATACAATCATTGATATCAAGCATCTGATTGATGTGATATTATTTATTAAATAATGATTACAGACCAGCAAGTTAATAAAAAGCTTCTAAAAGACAGGTACAATTCCATCATATTTAAGAAGGGAAGGGCGATAGGAGTTTACCTTGTCGGTGGATATATCAGAGATGCATTAATGGGATTACGTTCATCAGACCGGGATTATATCGTAGATAGAGACCTGAAAACATTCGTTAATGAAATAAGAGATATTTTTGGTGGCACTATAATTGAATTCAAAAGAGAAGGATTTATAAGACTTGGTTTCAGAGAAGGTTTAACATTCGATTTTTCAGAACCCCAGGGATCTTTAACAGAAGATTTGTCAAAAAGAGACTTTACCATAAACGCAATAGCGTGGTCACCTGAAGAAGGAATGATAGATATATACAATGGTGCAGCAGACATAACAAGGAAAATAATTCGTTGTATCTCGAAAGACAATCTTATTGCTGATCCACTAAGAATTTTAAGGGCATATCGCTTTGCAGCTCAGTTCAATGGTTCGATAGATACCAGTACTCATAACTATATAAAAACACTGCAAAATAATATAATTAAAGTCTCACCTGAAAGAATCACTTTAGAATTTAGTCATTTGTTAAACTCTGAGAAGGCTTCAAAGTATTTAAAAATAGCATTTCACGATGGTGTTCTATCTTCAATTTTATCTATTCAATCAAGCCAGTTAGAGCATAATATTAGAGAAGTTTCTAAGCTCGAAAAGGGAATACTTAAGGTTCTTCCTTTAAAAATTAAAGTTATCCTTAACAGGATATTTTCTCAAAACCTTACATACAAAGGATTATTATGCCTTGAGCTTCTGCTGAAAGGGAATAAAACCGTTTCAAATATAAGTATAAAACAGCTACGATTAAGCAATATCGTACAAAAGAGGATAATACTGGCTCACAAGGGAATACATTTAATTGGAAACAGAGATATTCTGCAAGGAGAATTATTTGATCTCTTCATGTGTTGCAAAGAAGCGATAACAGACGTTCTGATTCTGACAGACAGGTTGGACCTCCTTAATGATTACAAGCGATTTAAATTGATTTGGAGGGCAGGATTGATGAATTCAAGAGAGGTTATTGATATTTTAGGTATAGAATCAGGCCCTGAAATAGGGCGAATGATTTACGAACTAAAAAAAGCTCAATTTGGAAAAAGAATACGAACAAAAAAACACGCCATTAAATATATAAATGCATTATTATAATTTAACATAATATATCTTATCAGACACTATGTATTAACAGGCATTGTTTATAACATGTTATTATTTCTGTTTAAAAAGAGTGTCTTTCCTTGAAAATTATAGGATCAAGCAACTTTGATTAGGTTTTAGGCACAGAAAATATTCTATTTTTATAATATGTTATAGGTTCTCTATAGGAATCCCCTGCACCATATTTTTATCTATGTCAGTAATCCTTACTCGCACAAGGGATTTAACTGGATGAATGTCTGAAAGAACCCTCACCCTCAGGTAATTGCCCGATGTACCGATAGATGTGTTTTCCGGACCATGTCCTTCAATAATGACACCAAGGGTTTTACCTTCCTGCAGATTCATATAGGCTTTCTTTTTCTTTATGTTAAGTATGTTCAGCTCGTTAAATCTCTTTTTCTTTATCATAGAATGAATCTGGTTGCCCATTTTGGAAGCTAATGTATTTGGTCTCGCTGAAAAAGGGAATATATGCATATATGTTATCGGTAACATATCAAGCAGATGCCTGGTATTTGAGAATTCTTTCTCCCCTTCACCCGGAAATCCAACTATAACATCAGTTCCAATGGCAATACCTGGGACATTTTTTAGAATTTTCTCTATTATATGATGGAAATCCTTTGCCTTATACATTCTATTCATGATTTTCAGGATTCCATCATCACCGCTTTGAAGAGGGATATGTACATGACAACATATTCGTTTTTCCTTAAATAATGCAATTAGGTCATTATCTACCTCGTTTGCTTCGATTGAACTGAGTCTTATCCTTTCAATAGTTGTTTTTTCTAAGAGGGTTATAAGCAGATTTGAAAGTTTTAATTTATGTTTTAAATCATAACCATATGATCCAAGATGAATTCCTGTAAGGATAACCTCTTTGTAGCCGTTCAGCGAGAACTCAGCAACTTTTTCTACTATATCAGAAATAGTCATACTATGTGATTTTCCTCTCACTTTTGGGACAATACAGTATGAACATGAACCATTGCATCCATCCTGAACTTTAACGTATGGCCTGGACCTGCTTGAATAACTTAAATTAGCGCTTGCATTATGGCCGGTTAATAACTTGATAATACTGTATTTATCACTATGCTGTATAATTTCTATTGTCCGGTCAATCTTTTTTATTTCATCAGGATTCAACTGGGAATAACAGCCCGTTGCTATTACCTTTGCGCCTGACCTAACAGCCCTTCTTATAAGCTGTCTTGATTGGTAATCACTCTTTGATGTTACTGTGCAGGTATTTACAATACAGTAATTTGGTTCCTCTGATAAGTTTACTATAGAAAATCCGAGATTAATGAGGTTGCTTTCTATAAATGAACTTTCTGCCTGGTTAACTTTGCATCCAAGTGTCAGGATAGAGACTTTCATTATTATTTTAGAGGCATTCCTTCAAGAGAATGTTTTCTGGCCTTTTTTATTTCGACTTTTATGATTGATCCCTTTATTATATCTTTTTCAGGAATTGTTACAATTTTATTTGTCCTTGTCCTACCGGCAAGTCTGCCTTTATCTGTATCGCTTATGCCTTCAATAAGTATCTCCTGGCGTGTATTCTCAAAAAGCAGATTTTTTCGTAATGTTATCTCGTCCTGCAGGCTTAATATTTCAGCGAGACGCTCAGATTTAATATTCTCCGGGAGATGGCCTTCAATCCTGGCAGCTGCTGTACGCGGTCTTGAAGAAAACTTGAATGCAAATATGCCGTCAAATTCCATTTCCTTCATTGCCTCTATTGTTCTGATATGATCCTCTTCTGTTTCACCGGGAAAGCCTGCTATTATGTCAGAAGTTATTGTTATGCCAGGAACTTTTTCCCTCAGTAATACAACTTTATTTCTGTATATATCATATGAATATACCCTGTTCATGAGTTTCAGGACATTGTCTGAACCGGATTGTAAAGGAAGATGAATATGTTCGCATACCTTAGGCAATTCTGCAATTGCATCTGCAAGATCAAGGGAAAGGTCTTTGGGATGAGAGGTCACAAATCTTATTCTCTCTATCCCCCCTACTCTGTTCAGCTTTTTTAAAAGTCCGGGAAAATTTACATCGCTCTGATAAGAATTAACATTCTGGCCAAGCAGGGTAATTTCCTTATACCCCTTTTCAGCAATTTCCGATACTTCTGCATAGATATGTTCACTTGGTCTGGATTTTTCACTGCCTCTTGTATAGGGGACTACACAGTAACTGCAGAAATTATTGCATCCGTACATAATAGTAACCCATGCCTTAACACCGGTTTCTCTCTGAACCGGAAGGTCGATTAAGGCTAAATCGGGATTATCACTCACAGCAACAGGTCCATTTGAACTTGATATAAAGTCTCTAAGCTTATAAATATTTTGAGGACCGAATACAAAATCCACATAGGGCGCCTTTTTAAATATTCTTTTCCCTTCCTGCTGCGCAATGCATCCTGCAACAGCTATTTTAAGATCAGGCCTGTTTTTTTTGTACGATTTGATCCTGCCGAGTTCACTGTAAAATTTCTGTTCAGCTTTTTGCCTGATACTGCAAGTATTAAATATAATCAGGTCAGCCTTCTTTGGGTTATCAGTCTTGCAATAGTCTCCTTTTTTCAGAATCCCAAACATTTTTTCAGTGTCATGGACATTCATCTGGCATCCAAAGGTGTATATAAATACAGTCTTTTTCATAAACACAATGTAACATGTATTTTCTTTTTCTGGCAAGGCTCATTCCTGAGATATGATAAAAAAATATAATTGACAGTCATATTAGATATGTCCAACCGCCTTCTGACTATTTTTATTCTTTCTGAATTCTTGAAATAATAACCCCCTTAATTTATTATATAAACTATGATTGGAACATTACTTAGCAGGGTTTTTGGCACAAAGAATGAGCGTGAACTCAAAAGATTATGGCCAACTATGGAAAAGGTTAACTCGCTTGAATCCAGCATAGCAGGCCTTTCGGATTCCCAGCTTCAGGAAAAGACAGAAGAATTCAAAAGAAGACTTGAAGGTGGTGAAACCGTTGATGACTTACTCCCTGAAGCGTTTGCATTAGTGCGTGAAGTGTCTAAGCGAAAAATGAACATGAGGCACTTTGATATGCAGATACTCGGCGGGATTGCACTCCATGAAGGCAGGATCGCAGAGATGAAGACAGGCGAAGGGAAAACCCTTGTTGCCACTCTTCCGGTCTATCTCAATGCAATTGAAGGGAAAGGCGTCCATATAGTCACCGTAAATGATTATCTTGCAAAGAGGGATAGCCAGTGGATGGGTCCTATTTATCATTTTCTTGGTCTTTCTGTGGGTGTTATACAGCACGATATCTCTTTCTTTTATGATCCGACGTATTTGTCTAACGATAAAAGATTGGATTTTCTCAGACCATGTTCGCGCCAGGAGGCCTATTCAGCAGACATAACATACGGCACGAACAATGAATTTGGTTTCGATTACCTCAGGGATAATATGAAATATGATATATCTGACTACTCTCAGAGGGAACTGCATTATGCCATAGTTGATGAGGTCGACAGTATCCTGGTCGATGAGGCAAGAACACCTTTGATTATTTCGGGCCCATCGGAAGAATCTACGGACAAATATTATAAAATAGACAAAATTATTCCAAGGCTGCAGAAAGATACCGACTACACTATTGATGAAAAGGCAAAGACAGCCATCCTCACTGAAGATGGCAATATTAAGGTAGAAAGACTTCTCGGCACAGGCAATCTCTACGATCCTGCAAACATTGAGCTCGTTCACCATGTGCTCCAGGCATTAAAGGCGCATACACTTTTCAAAAGGGACGTTGATTATGTTGTTAAGGACGGTGAAGTAATTATCGTAGATGAATTTACCGGAAGGCTTATGCCCGGCAGACGCTGGTCGGACGGACTCCATCAGGCAGTGGAAGCTAAGGAAGGTGTTAAGATAGAGAGCGAAAATCAGACGCTCGCTACAATAACATTTCAGAATTATTTCAGGATGTACAAAAAGCTTGCAGGCATGACCGGAACAGCTGATACAGAAGCTGAGGAATTTGCAAAGATATATAACCTTGAAGTAGTAGTTGTTCCAACAAATAAACCAATGATTCGTATTGATCATCCTGATATGATTTACAAGTCGGAAAAAGGGAAATTTATTTCAGCATTAAAAGAAATAGAAGAATCATATGATAAGGGACAACCTGTGCTTGTTGGTACAATTTCGATTGAGAAATCAGAACTATTGAGTCACCTCTTAAAGAAAAAAGGGATACCGCACGCAGTCCTGAACGCAAAATACCACGAAAGGGAAGCTGAGATTATAGCCCAGGCAGGCAGAAGCAAGGCTGTTACAATAGCCACAAACATGGCAGGCAGAGGAACAGACATAGTGCTTGGCGGTAATCCGGAAGGCCTTGCAAGAGATATTTTAAAAGACAAAAAAGATTATACAGATGAAGAATGGAAAACAACTTTTGCAAAAGCTGAAGATATTTGCAGAACCGACAGGGAAAAGGTTCTATCTGCCGGTGGTCTTCATATACTCGGCACAGAAAGACATGAGGCGAGACGTATTGATAACCAGTTAAGGGGACGTTCAGGAAGACAGGGCGACCCGGGCTCATCAAGGTTTTATCTTTCACTCGAAGATGATCTAATGAGAATCTTCGGTTCAGACAGGATTTCGGGGCTTATGGACAAACTCGGCATGGATGAAGAAATGCCGATAGAAAACAAAATGGTCTCAAAGGCGATCGAAAACGCACAGAAACGCGTTGAAACCCATCACTTTGATATAAGAAAACACCTCCTTGAATATGATGACGTAATGAATAAACAGCGCTCAGAGATATACTCTTTCAGGAAAGAGATACTGAAGGGTCAGAATCTCACAGATCGCATAATGGACATGCTCGAAGATGTAATTGATGAACTGCTGTCCATATACTGTCCTGAAGAAAAACATTTTGACGATTGGGACATAAAAGGACTCAGAGATGCTTTATACGGAGTATTTTCTCTTGCGCCGGACATCAGCCCCATGAATCTGGACGCTTTAAGGGAGACCCTGCTTTCAGTGATGAAAGGGGCATACGAAACCAAGGAAGCAGAAATTGGAAGCGAAGTAATGAGATATCTTGAAAAAGTTGTTATGCTCCAGGTTATTGACACGCAATGGAAAGATCATTTGCTTGGGATGGATCATCTTAAGGAAGGCATTGGGCTCAGGGGTTATGGCCAGAAAGATCCACTGGTTGAATACAAGAAAGAGGCATTTGATGTATTCGCAGACATGACGTCGAGGCTATCTACAGAGATCATTGGCAGACTCTATAAAATTCAGGTACAAAAACAGGAGGCTGTTATAAAAGAACCTGTAAGACAGATGAAATTAAATTACAACAGGGGCGCGGATTCTTCTGCGCATACGGCAAGACACGGAAGAAAAATCGGCAGGAATGACCCATGTCCTTGCGGGAGCGGGAAAAAATACAAAAAATGTTGTGGCATAAATGCTTAAAGTAACTTTAATAGGCAGCAATGCAGTTGGCGCTGATTGCGAAGATGCGCTAACTTCATCCGGATACAGCGTCAGTAAATTCGATTCTTTTGAAAAGGCTTTCCCGGTGCTCCATGACAAGACAGATATTATCCTGGTGGACAAGAGACTCAATACTTCCACCCTTTTTAAAGAGTTCCTGAAGATATCAAAAAACATTCCAAAGATGATCATCTCAGATACTCACACTTTCAGGGGATTTACACCATGGATGAAAGAATCTCTGGCTTATCCCCTTTTTGCGCCAAATAGTAAGGAGCTGTTATATTTTGTAAAAAGATTAGTCAGAGAAAATAAGATATTTTCTGAAAATAACAGATTGAAATACGACCTGTCTCTTGCAAAGAACGAACTGAACTTCTTTGAAGAGGTGAGCAGGACTCTTACTTCTTCATCAGAGCTGAGTGATATACTTACAAAAATCATGGGGAAAATGAAAGTGATGACGAAAGCTGAGACCTGGTCAGTCCTCCTGGTAGACCAGGAAACAGGTGACCTGGTTTTTGAAAAAACCGGCGCAAAAAAGACAAAAGAAATACAGAAAATCAGGCTAAAGATGGGTGAAGGCATTGCCGGATGGGTTGCACGTGAAGGCATTCCGGTTGTTGTGCCGGATGTTTCAAAAGATGAACGCTTTTTAGGGAAGATAGACAATGCCATTCATTTCAAAACAAAATCTCTCATGTGCATACCTGTTAGAATTAATGAAGAAGTAATAGGTGTGCTTGAACTGGTAAATAAAACAACAGGAGAGCCTTTCAGGAAAGAAGACCTTGATCTTCTAATGAGGCTTGTTGACCTCACAGCAATCGCCATAGAAAGAACATCGCTTTATCAGAAGATGACGGAACTCGCTATAACAGATGACCTTACAAAACTCTTCAATACAAGATATCTGAACAGAACTATCGAGATTGAGATTCAGAGATCAAGCAGATACAATACTTCAGTTTCACTCATTTTTATGGATGTTGATTACTTTAAACGTATAAACGACGGATTTGGTCATCTGATTGGAAGCAAAGTGCTGGTAGAAATGGGACAGCTTCTTTTAAAAAGTCTCAGGACAGTTGATATCGTTGCCAGATATGGTGGGGATGAATTTGTGATTGTGCTGCCTCAGACACCCCCAAAAGCAGCTACTAAGATTGCTGAAAGGATGAGAAAATCAATTGAACAGAATACCTTCCTTAAAAAAGAAGGGTATGCACTAAAATTAACTGCAAGCTTCGGGGTTGCCTCATATCCTGAAAGCGCGTCATCCAAAGACGATCTTATAAGGCTTGCTGATGATGCGATGTACAGGGTAAAGAATCAGACTCGAAATGCCGTATATGCTATAGTATAATCCATGGCGCTATTTAACTACGCAACAAAGGAAATCACCATCAAGATCGTCTATTACGGACCAGGACTGAGCGGCAAGACGACTAATCTTCAGTATCTGCATTCAATCTTTGATTCCAGCAAGAGAGGAAAACTCTTATCTCTTGCAACAGAAGCTGACCGCACGCTATTTTTTGATTTCCTGCCTATAGAGCTGGGAAAGATCAGCGATTTTTCGATACGGTTTCAACTCTATACCGTGCCTGGACAGGTAAGATATAACGCAACGCGAAAACTCGTTCTGAAAGGGGCAGACGCTGTAGTTTTTGTGGCAGACTCACAGCAGGAGATGAGAGAACAGAACAGGGAAAGCCTTAAAAATATGTGGGAAAATCTGATCGCCAATAACATCAACCCCGACGATATACCTGTCTTATTGCAATTCAATAAAAGGGATCTGAATAATATTCTTTCCATCGATGAATTGAATAAAGACCTGAATGAAAATAATAAATATGAGTACAAAACAGCGATTGCCATAGATGGAACAGGTGTGGAAGAGACCTTTCAGCAGATAACCAAACTTGTTATTCAGGGGATAAAGGCAAAGCATAAGATCGAGATACAACCTGTTGCAGAACCCAAGCAAATTGCTACCCCGGATATATTAGAAGAAAAACTGATCCCAGGTAAAACGCCACCTGTTGAGCATGTTGCAGACATTCCGGTTTTTGAATCGTCACGTTATGATCCCCAGGACAAGATAGCACAAGCAACTTATGATATTCCGGAAGCGATAGAAGAACCTGCACCGCCGGTTCTCAGGGAAGATATTGCTTTCCCCAAAGAGGTTATTATAAAAGAGATAAGGGAGATACCGGCAATTCCTGCTGAGAAGCTCGACAAACTAATAAATAGCTTAATAGAAATGACACAGGCGCTGAAAGAATTACAGAATACAGCCTCAGGCATTCACTCTGATTTCAAGGATGCAAGGAAAGAACAAAAAGAAATGACCGGTCTGCTAAGGGAGATGTTAAAAACTTTCGATAATCTGGAAACAAAGAAAAGCTGGTTCCGGTTTTCATAATCTGTTTAATCCGGAAACTGCATTTAAAAAACCACAGAGGTCACAGAAATAAATATAATAAATTTAAAACTTCCTTTTCTGCTTGAAAAAGTTCACAGAGAAAGAGCCTAAAATCTGTTTTTTTTACTTAATAATTACATTCCTCTGTGTACTCTGTGGTTAATTGCATTTTTTAGGTTAGACCCTCTCCAGGGTTTTTATTAGTGCCTCTGCCTTTTTCAGTGTCTCGAAATATTCCTTTTCAGGGTCTGAATCAGCGACAATTCCGGCGCCTGCCTGAACATAGGCCATGTTGTCCTTTATTACAAACGTCCTGATCACTATATTCAGATCAGCATTGCCTGAAAAACCCAGATAGCCTATTGAACCGGTGTACGGACCACGCCTTATTGGTTCGAGTTCATCGATAATTTCCATACACCTCACTTTTGGGACTCCTGTTATAGTGCCTCCGGGGAATGCTGCCTGAACAGCATCAAAACAGTCTCTGCCTTTTGCAAGATTTCCTTCTACATTAGATACAATATGCATGACATGTGAGTAATCTTCTGTAGTCATCATTTCGTCAACTCTCACAGAGCCATACTCTGAAACCCTTCCAAGGTCATTTCTCTCCAGATCTATCAGCATGATATGTTCTGCCCTCTCCTTCTCATTTAACAGAAGTTCGGCTCGCATGAGTTCGTCTTCTATATGATCTTTTCCTCTCGGCCTTGTACCGGCAATCGGCCTTGTATCAACTCTTTTTCCTTGAACCCTTATGAGCCTTTCAGGAGAAGAACTGACTATCTGGTAATCGCCAAAATCAATAAAAGCTGCAAAAGGCGAAGGATTGATAGACCTCAGCATCTTATATAAGTCCCAGGGCCTTTTGCCTTTTATATGGCCGGATACCCTTTGAGAAAGGTTAGCCTGAAAAATATCTCCTGCTGCTATATATTTTTTTGCCCTCTTAACAATATCCATGTATTCATGTTTTTTCATTTCATAGATAATATCTATTTTTTGATCGTATCCTGAAGTTCTGAGCTCTGATATTTTACCGGCAGCCTGAAACGTGCAGCCTGTAATAGTCTTTTTTGCACTCCTGATCTCCTCTTCTGCTTCATCATACATTACTGACCAATCTATCTGTCTGTTTGATGATATGCCTTGAATATAATATCTTAGTCCCGGACATACTAAAATCCAGCATTTTTTCAGCAAATGGTCAAACGATATTACTTTATCTATCATCAGAAAATGTGCATCCGGCAGAAGAAGATCATCAAGGGTGGTCTTTGGCAACCGTTCGAGATAATGTACAAAATCATAACTGAAGATCCCTACCATACCGCCCTGAAAAGGAGGCAGATATTCGCAGGAAATCTGCTTATACGTATTCAGAAGGTCCTTGATTATAGACAATGGACTCTCAGTAAACATATTTCTTACATCTGATGATCTTATTTCAACAAAACTGTTTTTCGTCTTAAATATGACACAGGGATCAAACCCCAGGAAAGAATAGCGTGCAATTTCTTCCGGGCCTTTAACGCTTTCAAGAAGAAAGCTGTTTGCTGAAACTATAGATTCAAATATCGGGCATGGAGGCAAATACGATATTTCTGCATGCAAAGGAGGAATATTTCCATACCGCACGAGTTCCAAAAAAGTCTTTTTAGAAGGTGTTATGATCATTTATTAAGGTTAATGCCAATACAAATTCAGCAATAAAAGATACTATAGCATAATTGGCAAACCATCATTTTTTCCTTTATTTTTCAGGCAATTTCTGTAGGAAAAATACTACAGAAATATGTATTTTTACTGATACCAATTATTTCTATTTTATGATAATCTCAGTAATCAATAATCTATATGAGGAGGAACCGTGATATTAAGACTTGATTGTCCTGCCTGCAAAAGGGATTCATACAGCGCTGCAGTTAATGATTTCAGGCCATGTCCTTACTGCGGGATTATATTCAGCGGAAGATATGGGGTTGAAAAAAGGGACGGAGTTCGTATAAAAAAGGAACTGCCTGTCGCGTTAACTTATGGAAAAAGAGCATTGAACGCAAGTACAGCAGATTTTTCTCAAAAAGGCATTCGGTTACAGATATTTGAAAATGCATTACTGCCTGTTGGTGATACTTTTAACTTTGCAGTAAAGAACACCCTTATCAAAGCTCAGGTTATGTGGGTCAAGAATAAAACAGATGCGCCTGCAACCTTGGCAGGACTCAAAATACTGGACGGAAAACTCAATTTGCTCGGTATGCTGTGATTGTTTTCTTATATCAGGCTGAAAGCATTTCAAGCGATATTAACTCGATAGCCTTTAATGGGTCAGGCTGCTGCATTACGGCACGCCCCAGCACAAGATAATCCGACCCTTCCCTAATCGCCTCTTTAGGAGTCATTGTTCTCTTCTGGTCATCGGGCGGAGTCCATGAAGGTCTGATGCCGGGGGTTACTATTAAGAATCCCTTTCCGCAATGATTTCTTATAACTTCAACTTCACGGGCAGATGCGACAACGCCGTCAAGGCCGGCTTTCAGGGCAAGCGCTGATAAATGTCTGACGTGAGTCCTGAGTCCGTACTGGATACCGAGTTCATCTCTGAGAATCTCCCTCGACAGGCTTGTAAGGACTGTAACCCCAAGTATTTTTGGCCTTTCCATGTTTTCTTTAAGACATACCTCAACAATGCTGTCTTTACATTTTTTCATCATCTCAAGGCCGCCTGAAGCATGTACATTAAACATATGCACTCCAAGTCTCGTTAGAGCAACTGCAGCTTTTGAAACAGTATTTGGAATATCATGAAATTTCAGATCAAGAAAAACCTTCTTCCCTTTTCTGTGTATATCCTCAACTATCTGAGGTCCACATGAACTAAAAAGCTCAAGTCCTACTTTATATATATTAATGTAATCGCTGAATTTATCGACAAGTTCCAAGGCATAATTATGTTCATGAACATCAAGGGCAAGTATTAATCTGTCGCTCACTGACATGACATTCACTTGATCCTGGCCAAAGTAATTTTTTTCTGGGCCTGATATTTACCCTTTTTATCAGCATAGGATTTTTCACAACCTTCTGAACCCTGAATGAAAATTAATTGCGCTATTCCTTCGTTTGAATAAATCTTGGCAGGCAATGGGCCTGTATTTGATATTTCTATTGTCACATATCCTTCCCATTCAGGTTCAAGCGGTGTTACATTAACCACTATCCCGCATCGTGCATATGTAGATTTTCCGAGACATATAACAAGCACATCTCTGGGTATCCTGAAATATTCAACAGACCTTCCAAGCACAAAGGAATTTGGGGGCACAAAACAGGCATCGCCTCTGAAATCAACAAAACTGTTCGTATCAAAACTTTTTGGATCTATAACAGTGTTATTTGCACTCGTAAAAATCTTGAACTCATTGGCAATTCTCATATCATATCCGTATGAGCTCACGCCATATGAAATAACACCTTTTCTGATCTGATCTTTATTAAAGGGTTTTATCATACCCTTGCGTGACATTTCTTTTATCCAGCGGTCATTCTTTACCATGCATAAACCTTTTCTTTTTCAGGATGATTATCGTAAAGGAGATTACCATAAAAAAATGATCCATTACAAGACAGGGATATTTGAAAAGAGCTTTTGGCAGATCTGAAAAAAACAGATATTAAGAAGAATATTTTTAAGCGTTAACTCTTTTTTTCGTTTTTTTCTTAGTCTTTGTTGCAGGTTGCTGAGAGAATCCTTCAGCGTCAAGCGCTTCGAGGTATTGATTGAAATATCCAAGCGTTTCCTTTGCGACATCCTCCTGCAGCTTTTGAATCGCAAACCCGGCGTGTACTATAACATAGTCCCCGACCTGGACTTCATTTTCCAAAAGCATAAGGCTTATATCGCGCCGTGCGCCATAAACATCAATAGTCGCCTTTAAATTTTCGATGCTGATAATCTTTGACGGTATCCCAAGACACATAATACACTCCTTCACTTATTATTCATAATTAATTATATCATAATTCTTACAAAATATAATTTCAATTAATCAATGGAATCTGAATATAGGTAAAATCTATCCGACCGTTTCTTTACATTTAAATTAACTATTGGATTTATAGTTTTGATTCAATAGATAATTAATTCAAGAGAGATAGCATGTTACGATAAGATATTATGATCTTGCACAAAAATATGCTCAATACCATAAAAAAAGTTCTTCTTTCATCAAAGCTTGATCTCACTATAAGGTTTGTAATAGGTTCTATTTTTATCTATGCGGGCTTTATAAAGCTGATTGACCCCAAGGCTTTTGCAAAGGTTATTTCCCAATATGATATAGTGCCCGATAGCCTGCTGCCTGTTGTTGCTATCGGATTGCCTGCCGTAGAATTCCTTGCCGGCCTGGGCCTTGTGCTGAATATCAGAGGCAGCCTTATGGTTATCTTCAACCTTCTCGTATTTTTTGTCATGGTCCTGGGGTACGGAATCTTCAATGATATGGATATAGATTGCGGTTGTTTCAGCACTGATGAGATTAGCGCTCGCAATAGTCTGAAACAGGCATTGTTCCGTGATCTCTTCATGATATTGGCAGCATGCTATCTTTACGTATATAAGCGTATCAAATATGAAACAAATCCAGGTCGTTCATAATAAAAAAATAAAAGGAGGAATTTTTATGAAATGCAGTAAGAATTTTCTATGGGTTTTGTGTTTATGCTGTGCTTTACTTGTAACAATAGCCGATAACGGTATGGCTGCATGGGGAGGTAAGGAACTGGAAACAGAAAAGACCGCTGTGAATCTTACAAAAGAAGTTATGAAGGGTGGCTACAAAATCGTATCTACTGAGGAACTGAAGGGCTGGATAGATTCAAAGAAAGATATGCTCATCATTGATACCATGCCTTATGAAGACAGTTACAAAAAAGAGCATATTCCCGGCGCAGTCCAGTTTGAATTTCCGATAAAAGAGGTTGCAAATCTCGATGATAAGACAAAGGCTGCTTTTCAGGAAATGCTCGGGTCAAACAAAGACCGGCTCATTGTAATTTACTGTGGTTTCACAAAATGCGGCAGGAGTCATAACGGCGCTATGTGGGCTACCAAAATGGGCTATAAGAACGTTTACAGATATCCCGGCGGCATTAAAGCATGGGGAGAAGCTGATTATACGGTAGAGAAAGCAAAATAGATATTTCCTTCCTATAGGGGAGGGAATATTGCCATCACCCTCCCCTCATTAATTTCAAAACAATAATGCAATCCGGTTCTGCAATATTCCGGGGGTTTTAAACCTGTTAACCTGCCCAGTCAGCCTCGACGATTTTAAGCTATTTTTATGCAACGTTTAGATAAACAGTCTCAGGCGAAGCCTTTATGATGGAGCGTTCTCTGCCAAAGAGTCCCTCTCTGTCAGGCATGATTTTGTGTAAGCATCAATAGAGTAAGGACACTGAACTGAATGGCCAACTGCAAGGCCTGTTGGAAAAGTATGATTTTCCATATTGCACTTTCATTGACTGATGATATTAAATAATAGTCTTATGTCTGAACTTACTCCTTTAATGAAACAATATTTAGGCGTCAAAGAAAAATATAAAGATGCAATCGTATTTTTCAGACTTGGTGATTTTTATGAGATGTTCGGGGAGGATGCTGAAAAGGCCTCCAGGATCCTGCAGATAGCCCTCACAACAAGGGATAAATCAAAGGACGATCCGGTGCCGATGTGCGGCATCCCGTATTTTGCTTCAGAATCTTACATAGCAAAGCTGATCAAGGCCGGCCATAAGGTTGCAATATGCGAGCAGCTTGAAGATCCCAAAGAAGCAAAGGGTATTGTTGAAAGAGATGTTGTGAGGGTAATCACACCCGGAACGTTTGCGCCTGAAAATCCAAAGGAAAATTCCTATATCATCAGCTTTTTCCCATCAGGAAACAGGTATGGCATAGCAGCAGCGGATATCTCCACCGGAGAGTTCATAATTTATGAGACAGATGAAAATATTGAGGATGAGATGTGCCGGTTTGAACCGAGAGAAATACTGATACCTCAGAGTATCAGGGATAATATCCACTACAAAGAAGCTCTGAACAGTTTTTATATATCTCCTTACGAAGACTGGTATTTTGATTACTCAGAAGCATACAAGACTCTATTGCGCCATCTGAAGGTATCATCCCTTGACGGGTTTGGATGTGATGGAATGAATGCTGCAATATCTGCTGCAGGCGCCCTTGTCAGTTACCTCGAAGCTACACAAAAAAATTCATTCGTTCTTAAAAGGATAGCAACATTAAGACAGGATTCGCACATGTTTCTAGACGCGACAACACAGCGCAACCTTGAACTGACCCATAATCTCAATGACAGGTCAGGCGAGGGCTCACTCCTTTCAATTCTCGATGAAACCATCACTCCAATGGGTGGAAGATTTCTGCGTTCGTCTATCGCAAAGCCCCTTATTCACATTAATGAAATAAAGAAGAGGTTGGACGCGGTGGAATATCTCCTTGATGATTATGAGCTGCTTGAAGAACTCAGGACGTCTCTCAGAAAAATACAGGATATCGAGAGGCTTTCTTCAAGGGTGCTTACGAAAATCGCAAATGCGAGGGACCTTATTTCAATAAAGACCTCTATAGCAAATATGCCGAAAATCAGGAAAGCCCTCAAAGCCTCCAGAAATCCCTATCTAAGTGATCTTTCAGAATCGATTGCCGAATTACCTGAAATCAGGGAATTAATCGAAAACAGCATTGTTGATTCACCGCCGATAAGCATCCGGGATGGCGGGATTATAAAGGATAAATACAATCCTGACGTTGATGAGCTCCGAAATATTTCAAGGAAGGGCAAGGATTTTCTAACTGAGCTGGAGCAGAGAGAAAAGCAGAAAACCGGTATTTCGTCATTAAAAGTCAGTTATAACAGAGTCTATGGTTACTATATCGAAGTTACGAAAACAAATCTCCACATGGTGCCTGATCATTATATAAGGAAACAGACACTTGTCGGCGGAGAACGTTTTTTAACTCCTGAACTCAAGGAATATGAAACAAAGATCCTTGGATCAGAGGAGAGGCTGAAAAATCTTGAATGCCAGCTTTTTCAGGACATCCTGAACATAATTCAGGAAGATTCAGCGCTGCTGTCTAAAACAGCGTCTGCCATCAGCATTGTCGATTTCCTTGCCTCCCTTGCTGTTGTTGCAAAGAGACATAACTATGTAAAACCAACTGTTGACAGCAATGGAATCATAGACATAGAAGATGCAAGACATCCTGTCCTGGAGAGGATATCTTCGAACGAAAGGTTCATCCCTAACAGTATTCATATGGATACCGAAGATCATCGTATCCTTATCATTACAGGACCGAATATGGCCGGGAAATCCACATTTATGAGACAGGTTGCACTCATAGTCATCATGTCCCAGATTGGCAGCTTTGTGCCGGCATCAGGCGCACATATAGGCATTGCCGACCGAATATTCACAAGGATAGGAGCATCTGATTTTCTCACAAAAGGACAAAGCACTTTCATGGTAGAAATGATAGAGGTGGCAAACATTACACACAATGCGACTGAAAAGAGTCTGATACTCCTTGACGAGGTAGGCAGAGGCACAAGCACCTTTGACGGTATCAGCATAGCATGGGCGGTTGCAGAATATATTCTGACTGAGATAAAAGCAAGAACGCTCTTTGCAACTCATTACAATGAACTCACAGAACTTGCCCTTACGAATGATGGTGTCAGGAATTACAATATTTCAGTCAAAGAATGGGGCGACGAGATAATTTTTCTAAGGAAGATCGAAAAAGGACCTGCCGACAAGAGTTACGGCATACAGGTTGCGAGACTCGCAGGACTTCCTGAAAGCATTATCAACAGGGCAAAAGAGGTGCTTGCAAACCTTGAAAAGCAGGAACTGGATGAGACAGGAATACCAAGGTTTGCTGACAGAAAAACAAAAAAAGGGACAGTTCAGCTCGACCTTTTCTCATCTGTGGCAGACTCTGTGATTGCAGAAATAAGGAATCTTGATTTGAAACGACTGACTCCGGAAGCAGCCCTTAGCAAACTCACGGAGATCAAAAAGAAGATCGGACTATAGATAAAAAGAGTTGCCAAAACAATCCGGAAATGACTCATTGTCATTCTCGCTTGTCGAGAATCTTTCTTAAAAGAAGGATTCCGAACAAGTCGGAATGACAGGAAAAAGAATGATTCCGCAGAAAGGCAAAGAGCCTTATTCCTGTCCGGTAATGATCCTGAGTATTTCTTTATACCTTGCGACTGTCTTATTGACGATTTCAACAGGCAACTCAGGCCCTGGATATGTCTTGTCCCAATCAAGGGTCAGCAGATAATCCCGCACAATCTGTTTATCATAGCTGTTCTGACTCTTTCCAGGTGAATAGTCTTTGAACGACCAGAAACGTGATGAGTCAGGGGTCAACAGCTCATCTATAAGCATAAGCTGACCATTGAACAAACCGAATTCGAATTTTGTGTCCGCTATAATAATGCCCTTCTTTTCTGCTATTTCTCTTGCCTGTGAATATATTTTCAGGCTTATATCCCTGAGTTTTTCAGCAAGTTCATTGCCTACTATTTTCGTTGCTTCATCGAATGAAATGTTAATATCATGTCCCTGTTCTTCTTTGGTGCTCGGGGTAAAAATTGGCTCTGAAAGTCTTGATGATTCTATGAGGCCCGGAGGTAGTGTAATCCCGCATACTTCTGCGGATTTCTGATATGACTTCCATCCGCTTCCTGAAAGATAACCTCTTACCACACATTCTACCGGCAAGGTTTCCGTCTTCTTAACAAGCATGCTCCTTCCTTCGAGAATATCAGCGTATTTCTGAAGACTCTTCGGAAAATCCTTCAAATCCGTAGCTTCGATATGATTTGAAATTATGTCTTTCATCTGTTCAAACCAGTAGATGGATATTTGCGTAAGCACCCTCCCCTTTCCAGGTATCCCAACCGGCAGAACAACATCAAATGCAGATATCCTGTCAGTAGCGATAAGGAGGAGATGATCACCGACGTCATAAATATCCCTTACCTTGCCGCGTTTTAGGAAAGTTACATCAGGGAACTCTGTCGTTAAAATTAGTTTATCCATAAAACCCCTTAATTGATTTTTAAAATAAAAGGCGCTTTTAAAAAGCAGATGATTTTATATTCATATTCACTATACTGTCAAGGGAACGATATTTTTATTAGAGATAATCTTAGTGTCTGAACAATCCATGTCCTATAATATCTAAAAAGTGGCATATTTATTGCAATATATCGAGTATAATTTGTGAAGCAGCCTTGTTCATTAAAATTATTTAGCATTTCATAACCTATTGATAATATTCTATAATAAAAAAATAATTTTAAGGAGGTTCTTATATGCCGATTACTTTACTTGATGCTAAAGGCCTGAAATGTCCTCAGCCAACTATTCAGATGACGATTAAGGCTCTAAAATTAAAAAAGGGTGATGTACTCGAAGTAGTTGCAGACTGCTCTACGTTCGAAAACGACGTAAAGAACTGGTGCCGTAGGAATAATAAAACCCTTCTATGGATAAATAATGAAGGAGAAAGTGTTAAACGCTGTCAGGTGCAATTCTAAATGAATCAGTCTTTTAAATTAACTATAAACTTTATGAAAAGGTTTTTGTTTTTGAGTCTACAGGCAAAAAAATACTATTTTCTAATGTCCTGTCTTTGTATCTCCTTCATATTTCTCCTTTCTGGAAAAACAAATGCTGATGGTATAAATATCGGCATGTCTGCAGCTTTCAAAGGACCGACAGGAGGCCTTGGAACCGAGCTTTACAGAGGCTCCATGGCCTATATTCAGCATATAAATAATTCAGGGGGCATTAACGGTAAAAAAATAATAATAAAGGCATATGATGATGGATATTCCCCTATTCCTTGTTTTGAAAATACTGTCCGTCTGATTGAAAAGGATGACGTCTTTCTCCTTTTCGATTATGTCGGCACCCCAACGGTTACAAGAATGCTGCCCCTCCTGAAAAGACACAGTGAGAAACATGTGCTGCTGTTTTTCCCCTTTACCGGCGCCCAACCTCACAGACAACCTCCTTACGACGAGTTTGTATTCAATTTGCGGACTTCCTACCATCAGGAAGCTGAGGGCTTAGTCAATCATTTAGTGGGTATAGGCAGAAAGAAGATTGCCGTATTCTATCAGATAGATGCCTACGGAAGAAGTGGATGGAACGGTGTAAGGATGACACTGGCAAAGTACGGTCTCAATATCGTTGGCGAGGCAACATACAAACGCGGAACAAAATATTCAGAGAGCATGAAAAAGCAAGTTGATATCCTCATGAAGTCAGGCGCTAATGCAGTCATATCGATTGGCGCGTATGCTGCATGTGCTGCATTTATCCGGGATGCAAGGGATGCGGGATGGGATGTCCCGATCGCAAATGTATCCTTTGTGGGAAGCGAGTTCATGATCAACCTTCTTCTGCAGTCCGGCAATGAAAATAGGAAAGATTACACGTACAACCTGATAAATTCACAGGTTGTCCCAAGTTATGAAGATACATCTCTTAAGGCTGTCAGAGAGTATAGAGAATTAATGGATAAATATAATCCAATGCCTCCTCATGGTCTCATGGAAGATGGCTACAGACCTTTACGATACAGCTTTGTCAGTTTTGAGGGGTTTTTAAATGCAAAAGTCCTTGTCGAAATCCTCAGGAAGATGGGGAATAACCCTGGAAAACTCCGTATCAAAGAGAGTGTTGAAAATATTAAAAATCTTGATATCGGCATCGATGAAAAAGTTTCATTCGGCCCAAACAAACATCAAGGCTTGAATACGGTCTATTTCACTACATATGAAAAAGGAAGATTTGTTCCTATTAAAGAATGGAACAGGTGGCGATTATGATCATGTCGAAACTTTTTAAGAAGACCCTTTTCATCATTATCGTTCTCTTTGGAGTCATAGCGCTTACGATTGCCATCTCTTCAGGCTGGAACATCTATAATGATCTCACAGAGGAATATAAAAGTAAAGGGACGGTTATTGCAAAAAGCATAGCGGGCTCAAGCGTTGAAACATTGCTAAACAGAGACGCATCAACCGTTCAGGCAATGATAGACCAGTTTCTTGAAATAGTCGGCGTTTCCTACGTCTTTGTTGTTGATGCCCAGGGCGAAATCATATCACATACCTTTATACCCAGCATCCCCCATGAGATAATGAACATTAAGAGCGAAAAAATGAAAATCGCAGAGAATATTCATGATGTACATATCGAAGGGAAGGGAGACTTTATAGATATATCCGCCCCGATATTAGAAGGAGCGATAGGGTTTGTTCATGTCGGAATGGATAAGGGGATTATCATGTCACAGATGCAGTCTGCAATGATCAGACAGCTCTACCTTCTCCTTATAATCTTTCTGATAAGCATTTCAATGGCATATATCTTCGTCAATAAAATTTCACAGCCTTTGAATAAACTCACAGAATACTCTAAGAAACTTGCCTCTCATGACTTTTCATCTGCAGTTGATATCAGATCTAACGATGAGATAGGTCTTCTCGCAACCACAATGAAATCGATGGCTACAGACCTGCATGAAGTTTTTGACAGGTATGAGCAGGCACTAAATGACGCAATAGTTGAACTGCAGAACACCCTCGCCTATCTTACGGCTGTCATAGACAATATGGCAGACGGTCTTCTTGTTACTGATATCGATGGCACAATTACCCATGTCAATCCTGCACTTTCATCCATGTTTGCGCTCAGGGAAACCGATATGATCGGAAAGAACTGCAAAGACATATTTGATCCTGTATTGGCAGAGCTTGTCGAGAAAACGAGACAATTTACAAATGAGATATTTACAACGGAAATTGGACTTGCGGGTAACAGGGTTGGGAAAGCAGTCACAACAGGCATACATAAGGATTCTTTTCAGTCGGATGATAAGGGGGTCGGTTCTGTTATCCTTGTTAGGGATATAACATCAGAAAAGGAAGTTGACCGTATGAAGACTGATTTTATTTCAACGGTATCACATGAACTGAGGACTCCTCTGACTTCAGTGCGAGGCTTCACGGAGATAATAAAGAAAAAACTTGAGGAAGACATATTCCCTCAGTTTGAGACGAATTCACACAGAAAGACTGAAAAGGCTATAAAACGAGTAAAGGACAACCTCGAAATTATCTTATCCGAAGGCGAGAGATTGACTGCATTGATCAATGACGTGCTTGATATATCCAAGCTGGAGGCAGGAAAAGTCGAATGGAAGACGGAAAAAATTCATATATCTGATATCATCGATCGCGCATTGAGTGCAACATCTGCCTTATTTGAACAGAAAAAACTTGAATTTATAAAGGTTATTGAAGAAGGATTGCCGGAAATTATTGGTGATAAAGACAGGTTAATACAGGTTGTGATCAATCTCCTGTCGAATTCCGTGAAGTTTACAGACAAAGGGTTTGTAACCTGCAGAGTTAAGAGAACTGCACATGAGATTCTGGTAAGCATAATCGATACAGGTATCGGCATATCTGATGCTGATAATATGAAGGTTTTCGAAAAATTCAGACAGGCGGGAGATACCCTGACGGAAAAACCCACTGGAACAGGACTTGGTCTCTCTATCTGCAAGCAGATCGTGGAATTTCATGGCGGAAAAATCTGGGTTGATAGCGAACTGGGAAAAGGGAGTATATTTACCTTTAGTCTTCCTGTTATTTTAAAAGATAATGTCACATTGGAGAAAACCTATATTCATTCACTTTCTGAGCAATCATCACAGGAGAAATAAAACATATGCCGAAAATATTGATTGTTGATGATGACTTTCTTATTAGAAACCTTTTGAAACAGATATTGGAACCTTTTGAGGAAAAAGGGGTCAAATTGTTCGTAGCTGATAACGGAATTGTTGCTATTGATAAAGTTAAGAGCGAAAAACCTGATATTGTTTTTCTTGATGTGATGATGCCCAAGATGAACGGATTCGAGGTTTGCAATATTCTTAAGAACGATCTCGATATGAAAAATATTTATATTATTATGCTTACTGCAAAAGGACAGGAACTGGACAAACAGAAGGCTGTGGGTATGGGAGCGGATTTTTACGTCACTAAGCCTTTCAATATCAACGAAATTATCAGGAAGGTCAGCGAGCTTTTAAATATAAATTTATCCTGATATTGGCATGAGACCCTGAACCATTTCTCATCTAATTCATTCAAAATTATTCATTTTCAGGATTTTTTACTTGTTTTCGTAAAAAAAGAGCCGAGTTTCTTTGTTATATTATCGCTCTGGCAATGAGTGCATCTGATCTTTGGATTTGTCTCAAATTCCTTCAGAGACAAGAAAACAGTAAAATCTTTCAGGCATGCTTTGCATGCATATTCATATACCGGCATGATTGCCTCCTTTGTTTTAATATATCATAAGAAGTTGTTAAATTCAGGGAATAATCTTAATTAAGTATCCCTTTCAAATCATCCGCTACCACCGGGCCATAAATTGTAAGAGAAAAACACTCTTTTTGAACAAGCTGTTCAGTAAGTTCTTTAATCTGCCTTACCGTTATTGAATCTATTTCATTCATAATTTCCCTGGGAGAATAATATTTGCCGTAATATATTTCCTGGCGCGCGATATTATTCATCCGGCTGCTTGTAGATTCAAGGCCGAGAATTATATTGCCTTTTAGCTGATTCTTTGCCCGCTGAAGTTCTGTTTCATTGACGGTATCCTTTAAATTATATATTTCTGCAAGGATCAATTCTATTACTTCCCTAACCTTTTTCCTGCTCACCCCGGCATAAACACCCCAAACCCCGGTGTCAATATATGATGCAATAAATGAATAGATCGAATATGCAAGGCCCCTCTTTTCTCTTATCTCCTGAAAGAGCCGAGAGCTTACCCCTGCACCCAAAATAGTATTGATGGTAAAAAGACTGTATCGTTCGTCACTCGCCTGTGGCATCCCCTTTATACCTAAACATATATGAGCCTCGGAAAGTTGTTTGCTGAATACCTCGACTTTATTTGCAAAATCCGGCGGCGCCCCTCTCCAGGGCTCTGAACCTCTGCGCAAGTGGCCGAGATTCTTATTGAGAAGCGAAAGGAGATGTTCAGTTTCAAAGTTTCCTGCACAGGATACAACAATATCCTTAGTCCCGTAATATTTTCTTATATGTGATATAAGATCATCTTTTGAGAACAGTTTTATTGTATCCCTGCGCCCGAGAACAGGCTGTCCGAGACCGGAGTTCCCCCAGATCGTCTGGTTTGAGAGGTCGTGAATATAGTCATCCGGTATATCTTCGACCATCTTTATTTCTTCTTTGATTATCTTCTTCTCTTTTCCTATATCTTCTTCCGGAAAAGTTGAATTAAGGAAAATATCCGACAAGAGTTCAAGCCCCTTTTCAAGGAATTCATCAAGGACTTTGACGTAAAAAGTAGTGTTTTCACGCGAAGTAAATGCATTAAGTTCTCCTCCGAGAGAATCCATCTCAAAAGCAATATCCTTTGCGCTCCTCTTCTTAGTCCCCTTAAAAAACATGTGTTCAAGAAAATGTGATATGCCGTTCTTTTCAGGCGGCTCATTCCTTGAGCCAACCTTTACCCATATGCCTATGACAACAGAACGCATATTTCTGATCGGCTCCATAACTACCGGAAGACCATTTATGAGATGTTCTTTTCTAAACATAACCGAAAATCAAAAAGGGGATAAATATGCCATCTATCCCCCCTTCCCTTTTATTGCAATACGCTGTTACTTTTTTTCTGTTTCTTTTTCTCTTAACGCTTCTTTCCTGGATAAGCGTATCCTGCCCATCTTGTCTATTTCTATCACCTTCACAAGCACATCCTCACCTTCACGAAGCTCGTCTGTCACCTTATCAATTCTTTTTTCTGATATCTGAGATATATGCAACAATCCTTCCGTTCCCTGAAATATTTCCACAAATGCGCCAAAATCAAGGATTCTTTTAACTTTTCCAAGGTATATCTTGCCGAGTTCAGCCTCTGCTATAATGCTGTTTATTATATCAATAGCCTTTTTTGCAGCCTCTCCGTCAGGAGAGGCTATATTGATAAGACCGCTATCTTCTATATCTATTTTTACGCCTGTCTGTTCCACTATGCCGCGTATAACCTTCCCGCCGGACCCTATGACATCACGTATCTTTTCCTGCCTTATCTGCATCGTGTAGATCCTAGGAGCATAAGTGGCAAGATTTTCGTGCGGCAAACTTATCGTCTCCTTCATTTTATCGAGGATATGAAGTCTCCCCTTACGCGCCCGCTCAAGGGCATTTTCCATAATCTCGCGTGATATGCCGCCGATCTTTGTATCAAGCTGGAATGCGGTGACGCCCTTTTCTGTTCCGGTAACCTTAAAATCCATATCACCAAGGTGATCTTCAAGCCCAAGGATATCCGTCAGAACAACAACCTTTTCGTTTTCCTTTATAAGGCCCATTGCAATGCCTGCAACATGAGATTTAATAGGCGCACCTGCATCCATTAATGCAAGGGAGCCTCCGCAGACTGTTGCCATTGAAGACGACCCGTTGGATTCCAGGATGTCCGAAACTATTCGTATTGTGTACGGGAATGCCGATTTGGGTGGTATAACAGCCTTCAATGCTCTCTCGGCAAGCATACCATGCCCTATCTCGCGTCTGCCCGGCGATCTTAAAGGTTTTACCTCTCCTACACTGAAAGGCGGAAAATTATAATGAAGCATAAAGGTCTTGAAAGACTCTCCGTCAAGCGAATCTATCCTTTGTTCATCTTCCGAAGTGCCAAGGGTAACAACTGTAAGACACTGCGTCTCGCCCCTTATAAAGAGCGCCGAGCCATGAGTCCTTGGAAGAATGCCAATCTCGGAACTGATCTGCCTTATCTCATCAGGGGCTCTTCCGTCTGCCCTTTTGTTTTCGTTGAGAATCATGTCTCTCACAAGATTTTTCTCGATATCATTGAATATGTTAATGATATCCATTTTCCTGTCCTCTTCGCCTGTATTTACCTTCTCAATTAACTCTTTGAGTACTTCATCAAGGGTATTCTGCCTCCTCAATTTATCAGATATGGTAATGGCAGCTTCTATTTTTTTCAATGCATTTTCAGCAATTACATTCTTCAGCGCTTCATCTATAACAGGCGCTGTTACCGGCCTTTTTTCATTGCCTGCAAGAGTCCTTAATTCATTTTGTACGGCACATATACGTTTTATTTCTTGGTGAGCTACATCAAGGGCTTCAAGGAGATCAGTCTCTGATATTTCCTGGGCTTCGCCCTCGACCATAACTACAGCATCTTCAGTGCCTGCAACAATAAGATTCATATCGCATTCCACAACCTCTCTGAGGTCAGGATTAATAACAAAAGAGCCGGCAATTCTCCCGATTCTGACTGCGGCAATCGGGGCTTTAAAAGGTATGTTGGATATTGTAAGGGCGGCTGACATACTGATTATGCCGAGTATATCAGCGATGTTTTCGTCGCCATAAGATAGCACATTCACAATGCATTGCGTCTCGCAGTAAAACCCTTTGGGGAAAAGTGGCCTTATTGGTCTATCTATCAGACGCGAGGTTAAAATTTCCTTCTCGCTTGGCCTGCCTTCTCTCTTAAAAAACCCTCCCGGGATTTTACCGGCAGAATATGCCTTCTCCTGATAGTCTACTGTGAGCGGGAAAAAATCCAAACCTTCCCTTGGATTCTTGTCTGCAACCGCCGTAGCAAGAACAACTGTATCACCGAACTGTGCAACAACTGCTCCATCAGCCTGCTTTGCTATTTTGCCTGTCTCTAAGGTAAGCTTTTTACCACGGATTTCAATTTCGACCTTCTTCATTATTTCCTGATTTCCAGACGTTCTATAACTTTTTCGTAACGCCCCTTATCGGAAGTTTTAAGGTAATCGAGCAATGTTCTTCTTTGACTGACAAGCTTTAGAAGGCCTCTCCTGGAGTGATGATCTTTTTTATGAGCCTTGAAGTGTTCGGTAAGATAATTAATCCTTGTGCTTAACAGAGCTATCTGAACCTCAGGTGAACCTGTATCGCTGTCATGAGTCCTGTAGTCATTTATGATAGTCTGTTTTTTTGATTTGTCAATCGCCATCCATTCACCACCTTTCAAAATTTGCGTAAGTTTTATAATACCATATAATCCTTTATTCTGTAAAGATTATCGATGAATTCAAGAATGCTTATGGATTCTGTACCAGCTTTATCCTCTATTAAATGATGGAGGAATTTCTATACAGTCGTTCTGCTTAAATCTTTCTTTGATTTTTCCTTGAGCGAAGACTGTGCTGCTGCAAGTCTGGCTATAGGAACCCTGTATGGCGAACAGCTCACATAGTCCAGGCCAATCTTATGGCAGAACTCAACAGATTGCGGATCACCTCCATGTTCACCGCAGATCCCCATTTTCATGTGCTTTTTTACTTTCCTGCCCTTTTCCACACCTATCTTCATGAGGACGCCTATGCCTTTCTGGTCAAGGGTTACGAACGGATCATTTTCAAGTATCCCCTTTTCAATATAGTAAGGGAGGAATCTCCCGGCATCATCTCTTGAAAGACCGAATGCGGTTTGTGTTAGGTCATTTGTTCCAAAGGAATAAAAATCTGCATAGGCTGCTATCTCGTCTGCTGTTATGGCAGCCCTTGGAAGCTCTATCATTGTGCCGACAGTATAGCTGACCTTAGTATTATAGCGTTTCTGAACCTCATCTGCTGTCTTAACAGTAAGCTCCCTCATCATCCTGAGCTCATTGACATGCCCGATCAGAGGTATCATTATTTCAGGTATTATCTTAATTTTCTGTTTCGAAAGCTCACATGCTGCCTCCATGATTGCCCTGACCTGCATCTCATATATTTCAGGATATGTCACGCCGAGCCTGCAGCCCCTGTGCCCGAGCATTGGATTAAACTCCTCCAATGCCTTGTTTCTTGCCTTTAATTTTTCAACAGGAACTTCCGTAGAAGCCGCCAGCGCCCGTATATCTTCCTCTGCATGGGGGAGGAATTCATGCAAAGGCGGATCAAGAAGACGAATGGTTACAGGAAGACCTTTCATAACCCTGAAAATTTCAATGAAATCGCTCTTCTGCATTGGAAGGAGTTTTACCAACGCCTTTTTCCTTCCCTCAGTGTCATCTGCAAGAATCATCTCTCTGACAGCGCTGATTCTTTCGGGCGCAAAAAACATATGTTCTGTCCTGCAGAGCCCGATTCCTTCTGCACCGAACTTCCTTGCAACCTCTGAATCATGGGAGGTATCGGCATTTGTCCTTACGCCAAGTTTACGGTATTCATCAACCCATTTCATAAATATGCCGAAATCACCTGTCAGTTCAGGAGTTACTAAAGGCGCCTGTCCAAGCATTACCTCTCCTGTTGTGCCATTGAGCGTTATATATTCACCTTCCTTTACAACAAGGTCATTTACGGTAAAATACTTCTGTACTTCATTTACATTTATTGCGCCACAACCGGCAACACAGCATTTTCCCATTCCTCTTGCAACAACAGCTGCATGAGATGTCATGCCTCCCCTTGCAGTCAGAATTCCCTGAGCAGCATTCATTCCACCGATATCTTCAGGTGATGTTTCTGCCCTGACAAGAATAACCTTTTCTCCTTTATCAGCTGCCCTCTCTGCGTCCTCTGCCGTCAATACTACCTTCCCTACCGCAGCGCCGGGCGATGCAGGAAGACCCTTTGCAATGATCTTTACCTGAGATTTCGGGTCTATCATGGGATGAAGCAGTTGGTCAAGCTGCTGGGGGTCGATTCTTAATATTGCTGTCTTTTTGTCTATTAACTTCTCCTTGACCATATCAATGGCTATCCTGAGGGCAGCAGCAGCAGTCCTTTTCCCTACCCTGGTTTGAAGCATGTATAGTTTGCCTTCCTGGACAGTGAATTCTATGTCCAGCATATCTTTATAGTGTTTTTCGAGTTTTTTGTATATGACATAAAGTTCTTTGTAAGCTTTCGGAAGACGTTTCCTGAGTTCTTCTATCCTCAAAGGAGTCCTGATTCCTGCAACAACATCTTCACCCTGTGCATTGATAAGACATTCAGCAAAAAATTTCTTCTGACCGGTAGAGGGATCTCTTGTAAAACCGACGCCTGTTCCGGAATTATCACCCAGGTTTCCAAAGACCATTGATTGAATATTGCAGGCAGTTCCGAGATTGTCCGGGATATCGTTCAATTTCCTGTATTTCACTGCCCTGTCCCCAAACCATGAACCAAATACGGCATTAATCGCCTTTTTAAGCTGTTCAAGCGGGTCAACGGGGAACTCTTCTCCGGTATTTCTTTTATAAATAATCTTAAATTCTCCAACAAGATTCCTGAGGTCTTCAGCTGTAAGGTCTGTATCAAGACGAACGTCCTTTTTTTCTTTCATTTCCTCCAGTGCTTTTTCGAACCTCTGCCTGTCAATCCCCATTACAATGCTTCCAAACATCGTGATAAGCCTTCTGTAAGCGTCGTATACAAACCGTTCATTACCTGTCTTTTTTATCAGCGCATTTATTGTTGTGTCATTCAGCCCGAGGTTTAACACCGTGTCCATCATGCCGGGCATTGAAAACTTTGCTCCGGATCGTACAGAAACCAGAAGGGGATTAACAGAATCGCCAAGTTTCGTCCCCATCGCCTTTTCAACTTTCTTTAAGTTTTCTATAACCTGTTCCCACATACCGGGCGGGTATTTCTTCCCGGCCTTGAAATATTCATTACATCCTTCTGTCGTGATACTAAAACCGGCAGGCACAGGGATCTTCAAATTGGTCATTTCTGCGAGACCGGCGCCTTTACCGCCGAGAAGGTCTTTCATATTTCCTCTTCCGTCAGCCTTTCCACCACCGAAATAGTAAACATATTTTTTGACTGCCTTCTTTGCCATTGGGTACCCTCCAGAAACGATTTTTGTAAATAGAATACCTTAGAATAACAAGAAATTCAACATTACTGACTATTCTCATGATTCTCATATCCGACGCTCTTTTTTAAAAAAATGAGAATTCTTTTATAACAAATATAATCAGAAAATCATTCCCGGCGTATATTTTCAAGAATATTTAACATGTATTTTGCACTCTGCTATTTCGGCATATATAAAGAATTACTTGACAAATCCTTTCCTACGATAAAATATAAGATAATTGGTATATAGGTTAATTGAAAAGCTATTGTTAATAATCCAAATAACTCAATGGAGGTAGAGATGAAAATTATTAAAATCGGGTTAATAGTTCTTGCTTTTATGTTTTTTGCAGGATCAAGCCATGCTGCAGAACTTACACCAGCCAAAGGAGATACATTTCCGGATATAACTCTCTCCATGACTGAAAAAGCAAGTGAAAAGGAATATCTCGGACTGTCAGGAAAAGGTTCTTTCAGGATTTCACAGATTAAGGCTGAACTGTTGATACTTGAGATTTTCAGCATGTATTGTCCGTATTGCCAGAAAGAGGCGCCTATTGTCAACGAACTCTACCAGTTAATCAACAAAAGAGAGGATCTTAAGAATAAAATCAGGATAATAGGTGTCGGCGCCGGCAACAATCCTTTCGAAGTCGATATCTTCAGAAACCAGTATAACATTCAATTCCCCTTATTCTCTGATGAGTCATATTCTGTTCATAAGTCTGTCGGAGAAGTCCGGACACCATATTTTTTTGTGATAAAAAAAACCGGGGACAAGAAGAATACAATAATTTATTCTAAAGTCGGAAGCATACAGGATCCAAAACAATTTTTAGATATGATATCAGAAGAATCCGGTCTGAAATAGGAGGAATAGCCATGTTCAGTAAAAATCATTTTTATTTTTATGTTCTCGCAGGAATCTTAGCTTTGCTGTATTCTTCAACAATAGCCTACGGCGCATCAGAGCAATTTAAGGGAAAAATCTACAACACTGGGATGCTTAAACCAGTCGACAGCAAAACAAAGCTTAAACCCGGTATGAAGGCTCCTGATTTTACCCTTCCTTCAGTATCCGGAGAAAAAATATCTCTTAGTAATTTCCTTGGCAAAAAGAATGTGGTAATTTCTTTTGTTCCGGCGGCATGGACTCCTGTGTGTTCTGATCAATGGCCTGGATACAATATAGCGAAAAGCCTATTTGAGAAGAATGCTGCAGTATTGATAGGAATTACTGTGGATAATATTCCAACGTTATTTACATGGACTAAAGAAATGGGGGAACTCTGGTTCCCGGTGCTTTCAGATTTCTATCCGCATGGTTCAGTAGCCAAGAAATACGGCGTTTTACGTTCCAGCGGAACCACTGAGAGGGCCTTGTTTGTTATAGACAAAAAGGGGATTATCCGCTATATTGATGTTCACGACATCAACAAAAGGCCGGGGTTAGAGACCTTAATGAAGGAACTGGAGAAGCTTGAGAAATAGGGGAATAAGCTTCCTGTCTTTTGTCCTTTGCCTTGAACTTATATTGATCGCAACTGTATGTGCTGAAACAAAGCCAATAGAGAAAGGCGCTACTTTCCCTAGTATCACTTTTAAAGATATTGTATCAAAACAAGAACGAAAGACTCTTGGTATATCACAAAAATCTAATTTCTCATTCAGGGAAATACCAGGCAATCTTATCATAATAGAGGTATTCAACACCTATTGTGTAAGCTGCCCGAGGAATGTTCCTGTACTCAATAAGCTTAACTACGCTATCGAAAATGATCCGAAGCTTAAGGGAAAAGTAAAATTAATCAGTATTGCGGTTGGAAATAACCAGAACGAAGTTAAAGATTACAGAAATCTGCATAAAGTTCTTTACACTGTACTAACCGATTTAGACTTTTCTGTTCATAAGACTTTAGGAAGTCCCAGAGTTCCATATGCTATTTTTGTTAAAAGAAGCGCTAAGGGAAAAGACATTGTCGTAGATACACATTCGGGCATATTTGATTCATACGATGAAGTTATGAAAATGCTCAGAGCTATTTTAATATAAGCACATTTCTGGCGCAGAAATATCATGCGCTTTCATGCTAAAGTCATAATGATTATGAAAATCTTCTTGTCAGTGTTTTTTCTATTCTTTTATACTTAATAATATTTTATGGAACAGGGCATTATTGAAAATCTTATAACCGAACTAACGAAACTTCCCGGGATAGGCAGGAAAACCGCCCAGAGGCTCGCATTTTTTATCCTCTCTATGCCTGCGGAAGATGCAAAAGGCATTGCAAGGGCGATCATTGAGGTGAAAGAAAAAGCGCATTTTTGCAAAGTCTGCTTTAATGTCACGGATAACGAATTATGCCATATATGCAGTAATCCATCGAGAGACAGGAACAAACTGTGTGTTGTCGAAGAACCAAGCAATATAATGGTAATAGAAAGGTCAAAGAGCTTTGACGGCCTTTACCATGTCCTACTCGGAGCCCTCTCCCCGATTGATGGTTACACTCCTGACAGGCTCAAGATACATGAACTTATCGAAAGAGTAAGAAAGGATTCAATACAGGAGGTCATCATAGCAACAAATCCGAATACCAAAGGAGAAATGACTGCCCAGTATATAAGAGAGATGCTGAAGCCATTCAGCGTTAAAGTGACACGGATTGCATATGGCCTTCCGATTGGCGGGGACATAGAGTTTGCTGACGAGGTTACCCTCAGCAAGGCGCTTGAAGGCAGGAGAGAGATTTAACAGGGTTTTATCGTGTGTGAATTTTGCACCAAGCACGGGGAAGGGAAAAAATGGTATGAGAATATCAGCAATTATACCTTAGAAGTCTTTCATCAGGTCAACTCAGAACAGAACTTCAAGTCATATCTTGCAAATTTTTATCATTCCCTGAGTGTGGATATCCGGAAGGCTTATACATGGAAAAAACGTCTGCCGCATATTTACCGTCTTCTTGCTTATCCTATTGTTACAAAGCATTCAAAGAAAACTCATTTCGGGCAGATCGTCCCTCTTGAAGACATTGAAAATATCCTGACTCATTTTTCATCTGTCGTAAGACTGCCCTGCATATGCCGTAAAGTTACAACAGGGCAAAACAAGAGGTATTGTTTTGGTATTGGCATGGATCTGACGCCGATATTTCAGGATCTGCCTGATTTCAGTGATTTTGACAGGTTATCGATAGATGAGGCAAAAGAATACATAAGGCATCTTGATAAAGAAGGCCAGACACACAGTGTATGGACGTTTAATACGCCGTTTATTGCAGCTTTGTGTAATTGCGACAGGGATTGTATGGCATACCGTGTTCAGATGAAAATGGAGCTTGGCAAGGTCATGTGGAAGGGTGAATATGTTGCGAATATCGACTCTTCACAGTGCAATGGCTGCAGGGAATGCATGAAAAGATGTTATTTCGGCGCAATAACCTATGACAGGTCAAATATAAAATGTTCCGTAAAATTATTGAACTGCTACGGATGCGGTATATGCAGGGCTGTCTGCAAAAATAATGCTCTCAGCTTATCTGACAGAAGCGCCGTCCCTCTGGCAGCTCATGACTGGTAATATATTTGCTCATATGCGATATTAAGGAATGAACAAAGCTCTTTAAGAGACTGAATGAAAGGATTATGTATCATCATGCACTTTTTTGAACATGCTCTTAATTTCTATTGCACTCTTTGATAAAAATAATTACAATAGCGCCATGGAAAAAAGGCGTTCAAGAAGATTGCAGGTCAGTTTGAAGGCAGAACGCATTTCAGGTAATGAAAAAAATGGAGTGTTTATAGAGAATATTTCTGAAAATGGTATTTATATGTTGACCACACCCTCAAGTACCCACAAGAAATATGCTCCTGGAACAGACGTTGATCTGAAATTCCGGCTATCTTCAGGAGAAACGCTCAATCTCCGCTGCAAGGTGAAATGGTCATATTTAAAAGTCCCGCCGAATGGTCTGACAGATTGTATAGGCCTGGAAATAATAGACCCGCCCAAACAGTATATTGAATTCGTAAAAGCCCTGCATTAGATCTGCAACCTTTGGCGTCTTTCTGTTTTATCACTTTTTACTTGCCTCTTATTCTCCCGCACCACTCCCTGGCTTTATAGAGAATCTCTGATTCATCAGCAGTCATAAGTGTTCTGTTATTCACAATAAGCTTCCCGTTCACCATGACTGTTTCAACATCAGAAGCCATTGCTGCATAGACTATGTGGGAGTAAACATCATAGAGCGGCAGCAGATGAGGTTTGTTCAGATTAATCATAATAATATCCGCCCTTTTATCCTTTTCAAGGGTACCGGTCTTATCACCGAGACCCAATGCTTCTGCTCCCCATCTGGTTGCCATACATAGAACTGTTTTTGCATCAAGGACTGTCGGATTGCCCGAAAGCGCCTTATGAATTTTTGCTGTAGTAGACATTTCGCTGAAGATGTTCAGATCATTATTGCTTGCTGCGCCGTCTGTACCAAAGGTTACCTTTACTCCTTCTGCAAGCATTGTTGCAACAGGCGCAAATCCCGAAGCAAGCTTGAGGTTGCTTTCCATGCAATGAGATACGCTGACCCTCCTCTTTGCAAGCAATTCAATCTCATTATCTTCCACCCATATGCAATGAGCAGCCAAAACATTTTTATCCAGAAAACTCAGGGATTCAAGATATTCAACAGGTCTTTTTTTATAACGGGCCAGCACATCTCTGACCTCCCATTCTGTCTCAGAAATATGGATGTGCAGGGGAATATCGTATTTTTCAGCTATTGCCTTTGCTCTCTTTAATGTATCCGGACCGCATGTGTAAAGCGCGTGCGGCGCTATACATGGAGTAATCAGTTCATCACCCTTCCAGTCTCTGATAAAGAATTCTGCATTGTCAAAATATTGATCTGCGGTAGAGGCAGACTTAGATGGAAAATCCAGTATACCGGCGCCTAAAACAGCCCTCATTCCCATTCTTTTTGCGGTCCTGCCGGCGGCATCTTCATAGAAGTACATATCGTTATATGTTGTGATCCCGCCCTTCAGCATTTCAAGACATGCAAGTTCAATCGCATCAGAAACAAATTCAGGGCTTAACCAGGCATTCTCTGCAGGCCATATATGATTATTGAGCCAGTCAGTTAAAGGCAAATCGTCTGCTATGCCCCTGAAATATACCATTGCTGCATGAGTATGGGTATTGATCAGTCCGGGCATTATTACACTCGATCCCTCTTTAATGACATTACCGGCAGTATACTTTTTAAATATATCGTCTGAATGCCCGACTTCTATGATATCAGCGCCCCTTATGGCGATTGCGCCATTATTGATAACAGTAAGCGCTTCATCCATCGGAAGAACATAATCAGCGCTTATGATGTAATCTACAGATATCATTTTTCCTTATAATTTTTGAAGTTGTAAGGGGTTCAAGGATTCAAGGGTCCAAGGATTCAAGAATAATCTTTCGGCTGGAATCCTTGACCGCTAAACCCTTTTTCTCAAGCTGTCTCTATCAGTGTCTCGGCTATCTGCACAGCATTCAGGGCAGCGCCTTTCCTGAGGTTGTCGGCAACTATCCACATATTTATTCCATTTTCTATGGATTCATCATCCCTGATCCTTCCGACATATGTCTCATCCCTGCCTGCAACATCGGTCGGTATGGGATAAAGATTTTTGTCAGGCGCATCATAAACAATTACTCCCGGCGCCACTGATAAAATTGCCCTCACCTCATCAGGAAGAAGTTTTTTCTCTGTCTCGATATTCAGGCTCTCTGAATGACACCTGAATACAGGCACACGAACAGTTGTAGCTGTTATCTTTATTGAACTATCTCCTAAAATCTTCCTTGTCTCGTTCACCATCTTCATCTCTTCCTTCGTATATCCGTTTTCAAGAAACTTGTCGATATGCGGAAGAACATTAAATGCTATCTGATACGGATACACATTACATTTGATCTCCTTGAAATTTAACAGGTCGGTTGTCTGCTGCAAGAGCTCATCAATAGCCTTCTGGCCGGTGCCTGAGACAGACTGGAACGTCGTAACCACGACTCTCTTTATCTTTGCAGCATCGTGTATAGGCTTGAGGACAACTACCATCTGTATTGTTGAACAGTTTGGGTTTGCTATGATCCCTTTATGCCATTTCAGGTCGTACGGATTAACCTCGGGCACAACAAGAGGGATTTCAGGGTCCATTCTCCACTGGCTTGAATTATCCACAACAACGCATCCTGACCTTGCAGCCACCGGCGCCCAGATTTTTGATCTTTCTGCGCCTGCTGAAAACAAGGCGATATCTATTCCTTTAAAAGAATTATCATTTATAGATTCAACCTTTATATTTTTACCTTTAAATTCCAGATATTTTCCCTCGGATCGCTCTGATGCAAAGAGTCTTATCTTTTCTACAGGAAAATCCCTGTCTTCAAGGGTTTTTATCATCTCGTTGCCTACTGCTCCTGTTGCTCCGACAACTGCAACAATGTATTTGTCCTTCTTCTTCAGCATCTCACCAGAACCTCCATTCTATTTTCTTTATTAATCTATTATAATCATTACTTTTGAAAAAACAAGATAGCGAAGGTTGTTGCACATTAATTCTGATTGAATTTTTAATCCTTCGAGATCGCTTTACTCTCCGAACTTTACTTACAATTAAACGTTTTCAAAAGCTGAAGATATTTGTTATTTTTTCATCTACTTCGCATGTTGGATGTTCTTGGTCCGTTGCAGAGAGAGTTCGTGAGTTCCGGAGTTCCGGGGACACCATACTTAATTCTCCTTGCCTTTTGTCTTTGGGCCGGGTTTTCGACGTGAGTTCCGGAGTTCCGGGGACACCATACTTAATTCTCCTTGCCTTTTGTCTTTGGGCCGGGTTTTCGACGCCGTAACGGTCTGCCCGAAACACTCTCCAATCTCTCCACAAAACTGACGTC